>Ga0074044_10005617_pt1 | contig 10194 bp, 6 predicted proteins | sample BogForMeECP23OM1_FD_94443 | JGI IMG/M metagenome (GOLD analysis project Ga0074044, IMG submission 94443) | Bog forest soil microbial communities from Calvert Island, British Columbia, Canada - Bog Forest MetaG ECP23OM1 | ecosystem: Environmental > Terrestrial > Soil > Wetlands ...
GCGCATCCACTGCGCCGTGCGTGCGATGGGTCCGGCAATACTCCAGCGGACAATCAACAGCGTGATCAGCACGATGAGAAACACATGGGCCAGCGCTCGCAGGAATGTTTCGCGCCAGATGTGAAGGCTCTCCGCCCGAATGTAGCCAGCATCGTGAACAATCGCGAGGCCGCCGATGACTTCGTCGTGCTGGTGAAGAGGTAGAGAGTAGATGTGCAGCGTGGCATCGCCCACTCGTTGAAACGTGCCTGCTCCATGGTTCTCACGCAAGGCTTGAGACATTACGGAGGGAACGGTAGCCACCGTGGTTGCCAGCTCCGGTGTAACTGCCAGCAAATCGCCGTGCGGGCCGTAGATAGCCAGTCCCGAAAGATGTTCCCGGTTGCCGAAGTGCTCTACGATACGCTGCAAATCTTGCTGCGAATCTTTCTCCAGGCCGGTTTCCACATTCCCCGCGAGGCTCTCGCCCAATAGCTCAGCGCGCCGCTCCAAGTCCCGGCGCAGGCCACGCTTCTCCACCAACGCCTCGTAATACGACGACGAGAGCGAGACCAGCGTAATGCCCACGATGAGGGAAACAATGAGCCGGATGCTGAGTAGTCGCATGGCACCAGCCTCCAACATGGAGCAGGGAGGAGACTTCATCCTACACCGCAGCGCGCGGCTGGTTGGCATTTCCTGCCCCATTTTACGGACTACAGCGGCGACAGTTCGTCTTCGTTCTCCTCCTCCTTCTTCCCGCGAACAAACCTCCTCTCCAGGAAACGCTTGGCCAAGTCTCTGCCCCCCATGCCGAAGGCGATGGCCAAGCCGAGCATAAGGGCTCCGAAGGCAAGTCCGAAGGCAATCAGCATGGTCTGCTCTGCCAGACCCAGCTCTTCAAAGACGATAGACAATACGAAAACAATGATGATGCTGCGGAGAGCCAGGCTCAAAACCCGGGGTGAAGGCACATTCGCATTTACCGCAGCCAATAGAACGGCGCGAGAAAAGAAGCTGGCTGCCAGCAGTCCGAAAAACAGGATGAACATGGCTACGAATAGACGCGGCAGGAAAAGAAAAAATCTTGCGATTTGGTCCTGCAGGCCCAGGATCCCGAGCGCGCGCACTCCCAACAGAATGACGCCGAGCCAAGTCACCCAGAAGACGAACCGGCTCAACATTTCCGTCGCCGAAGGCAAAGCAGCCTCGGTGAGCAGTTGCGAGGCGCCTGCGTTTTCTGAAAGCTTGTCGAACTTGATTAGCCTCAGAAGGCTGCGCAGAAGCGCCTTTACAACGTACGCGATCACCCAGCCCACAAATGCCAGGATCACAATCACGATGAGACGCGGAAGGAAGTGGGCGAAACCTCTGGCAATCTCGTGCAGCGCCTGACTTAGTTCGCTGATAATCATTTCCCGCATAGTTGCCTCACTCTCTCGATGTCCACAGCTGCAGCAGATACGGTTTCAATCTCTCGAACTCAAGGCACAACCCTTCGATATTGTTCTCGACGTCTTCGGCGGAAGCATTGCGGTTCTCCATCAGGAACGTGAACACTCTCCCGCGGAATAGCGGCGCTAAGGCCTGGATGATATGATCCCGACTGATCACAGATTTCCGATACGAGGCGGCAAACTCGTAAACCGTCCTGACCCACAATTCTGCAGGGTAATGAAAATCCTCTTCTCCCAGGCGGGCGATGCGCTGGAGTTCTGCCAGAGTGGAGGGGGAAAGAATCGTCTGAAAGACGGACTCCAATTCAGCAACTCCGGTCGAGAACATCTCTCGCAATCGTTTCCGATTTACTCGCAGTGGTTGCAGCAGAACTTCATGGTCGGCCCCGGTAGTAGGGGCCGGCTGGGAACCGGCCACGGCACTCCAGACGGGAAAGTCTGGCTCCAATGCGGAGAACAGAACGCCGACCGTTTGTCGCAGCGCCGGCACCAGGTCTGCGGCATGCCGCTCGACGTGAGCCTTTTCTCCAAGGAAGGACTGGCCGATCAGGTATCCTCCCGCGATCGCATCCAGGGTGAAGCGGAGTTCGACACCGGCCCCATCGGTTCCATCGCTCCAGACGTTGTGTCCAAGAAATTGGCTTCCGAGACGGCCGGAGAATCCGAACTCAGGCGGGTATGCCTCACGGATTCTTAACCCGTAAAGTGCGCGGGTCATCGGGTACAGCAAATTCGTTATGAGCAGCCCTTCAAACTTGTGTCTGCGATATGTGGGGGTCACCAGATCGAAGCCGTCGTCATAAATGGGGCGCAGAAACTTGGAGAGCCATTCGGGTTCGATGTTCACGGACTCGGGCGACATCACCACACAGGCCTTGGCGCGGAGCAGTTCGGCGGCAGCCAAAATGGTCCGCAACGCAGCTCCGCTCGCCGGGCTGCTCGCATACTTCGTGCTGATTGAGTGCAACGTGCGTAGCGCGTACAGATTGGAGGCCGGGCGCACGTCATCGATCGAGACGCCCGTGACCAGTTCAGGCGTGCTATCGCGCGACCCCCCATCGGCATTAATGATCACGGCTCGCTCTCGGGGAAACCCGCGTAGGATACCGCTCCGAATTGTCTGGACGATGGACCCGATAGTTTTGGCGTTATTGTGAGTGGGCAAGCCCACGAGGATGTCCACTTCGCCGACATTGATCAGTTGGCGAAGAAAATCATCCGTAAGAAAGGTCTCTTCTGCCAATTTCATCTCCGTCCGGAGTAATTGCCGCGTGCCCGGTGCGGACGCGCGTGACAGCGTTTTCACTATCTACTTTCGCTCAGATTCGTCGCAGCCGAAACCAGTAAAACTGGTAGGGCCCCATCGTCAGCAGATAAGGCAGGTCGCCCACACGCGGAAACATATTCTTGCCGAACATCTCGATCAGAATATTCCCTTTGTAGCGCCGAAGATCCAGTTCAACTGCTTGCGCGGTGCTCGAAAGATTGTTGACCACCAGGACCGCGTCGTTCCCCAGTTGCCGCACATAGGCCAGTATTCTGTGATTGGCGGGATAGAGAAACTCAGTCGATCCCCTGCCAAACACGCCCGTCGATCCGCGGACCATTATGATGCTTCGCATCCAATTGAGGAACAAATGTTCGCTCGCGTTTTGCCGCAAAACGTTTACGGCCGGATAACCATATACGGGATCCTGGATGAGGGGGGCACACAGATGCTCTGGGGCCGCGGTGGAAAAGCCGCCGTTCGTTCCCCCGTTCCACTGCATTGGAGTTCTTACTCCGTTACGGTCACCTAGACTGATGTTATCGCCCATGCCAATTTCATCGCCGTAATAAATGATAGGAGTGCCCGGTAACGACATCAACATCCCATTCATCAACTCGATGCGCCTGCGGTCGTTGCCCAACAAAGGAGCGAGCCGCCTCCGAATTCCCAGGTTCAACCGCATCGTCTTGCTTTCGGCATAGGTGTCGTACATGTAGTCGCGTTCCATGTCGGTTACCATTTCCAGGGTCAGCTCGTCATGGTTGCGCAGGAACAGGCACCACTGGCATGAGGGCGGGATTTCCGGCGTCTGCTGCAGGATTTCAGTGATCGGCTTGCGGTCTTCCAACTTCAGCCCCATGAACATTCGGGGCATTAACGGAAAATGAAACGCCATGTGGAATTCATCTCCGTCACCGAAATATGGGCGAAGATCGGCGGGCCACTGATTGGCCTCCGCCAGAAGCATCCTGCCGGGGAATTGCTCATCGAGTTTTCGCCGCAATTCCTTCAGAACCGCGTGCGTCTCCGGCAAGTTCTCGCAATTTGTGCCCTCCCGTTCCACCAGGTACGGAACGGCGTCGAGCCGGAAGCCGTCGACCCCCATCTCCAGCCAGAACTTCATCACATTCCACATCTGTTCCCGAACGGCAGGATTGTCGTAGTTGAGATCGGGCTGGTGACCAAAGAAGCGATGCCAATAGAAGGATTTCGAAATCGGGTCCCACGCCCAGTTGGACGTTTCTGTATCAAGAAAGATGATGCGGGCGCCCTTGTATCGGTTGTCGGTGTCACTCCAGACATACCAATCGCGGCGTGGATTGTCCTGCGAACTTCGCGACTCTTGAAACCACGGATGCTGATCGGATGTGTGATTCAACACCATTTCGATGATGACCCGGATTCCTCGGTCGTGGGCCGACCCCAGAAACTTCCGGAAATCCGCCAATGTTCCATAGCTTTCATGGACTGCGTTGTAATCCGCGATGTCATAGCCATCGTCACGCAAAGGCGAGGGAAAGAATGGCATGAGCCATATTGCATTGGTCCCCAGTTCCTGAAGGTAGTCGAGCTTCCCTTCAAGCCCTTGAAAATCACCGATGCCATCCCCGTTGCTGTCATGGAAAGTGCGGACGTGGACTTGATAAATGATCGCGTCCTTGTACCAAAGCGCATCCCGGTTTAGGGGCAACTGCTTCCTCCTGGACCAATTTCAGTACCTCCCTGCAACGCAGGGCGTTACGCAAGTTTATATGAAGCGACAACCGTAGAATCCTGCTGTGCGCGTAACGCCTGTTTAACGCCACGCCGGTGAGCGGTTTGCATTCAACCTGGAGCGGGAGTCCAGCTGCCGGGATCGCTGACGACTGCTCCCTTCGTGGATTGTTCCTACCGATCATACAGGTTGACCAAGGATCGAAGTCTCGCGCTCAACTCGTCGCTCAATGCGCCTCTGCGATAACGCCATTTCCAGTTCTGGCTGACTGTGCCGGGAAGATTCATGCGCGCTGCGCTCCCAAGACCCAGCACATCCTGCATCGGGACAATCGCAACATCAGCGACCGAAGCCAGCACCGCCCGGATCATGACCCAGTTGATCTCGGAATCGTCGCGTAAGTTGAGATACGCACGAGCGAAGTCGTGCTCTTTACGAACATCTTCCGGAGTGCGTGTACTGTCGCCGGCGCCCGAACTCAGCCACCAGCCCATCGTCGTGTCGTTGTCGTGCCCGCCGGTGTAGGCCGCTAGGTCGCGACTGTAATTGTGCGGACGAAACGATGGGCCCTGCGGATCATTGCCGAACGCGAATTGCAAAAGACTCATGCCCGGCAGACCGAACTGCTGCCGCAGTTTCTCCACCGGTGGAGTGATCACGCCCAGGTTCTCCGCCACAATCGGAAGTTCTCCAAATACGTTCTGCATTGCCGACAGGAACTCTTCTCCCGGCCCTTTGACCCAGCGCCCGTGAATGGCTGTTGTTTCGCCAGCGGGAACCTCCCAGTAAGATTCAAAGCCGCGGAAATGGTCGAGTCGCACCATATCGAAAAGCGCGAGCGAAGCGCGGAAGCGCTCGATCCACCACTTGTATCCACTGGCGGCGAGTAAGTCCCAGCGATAAATCGGATTCCCCCAAAGCTGCCCGGTGGCGCTGAAATAATCCGGCGGCACTCCGGAGACCGCGATCGGGTGCCCCTGATCGTCGAGATAGAAAAGATCGGGATGAGCCCACACGTCCGCGCTGTCGTGCGCAACGTAGATCGGGACGTCGCCCATGAAACGGATGTCGCGCTGCTGGCAATAAATCTTGAGATGCTCCCACTGATGGAAGAATTCGAATTGCCAATACTTGTAAGCCTTCAGTCCCGGCGCCAGCTTCCTCGACCACTCGCTCACGGCATGCGCGTCTCGCTTGCGAATCTGCGCGTCCCACAAAGTCCAAGTCGTTCCGTCGTGCGCATCTTTGCAGGCCATGAAGAGCGCGTAGTCGTCGAGCCATGAGCCGGCGCTTTTGCAAAAGTCGTCGAACGCCGCATGATCGGTGCGGGAACCGTCGGCGAAGAAAACCTGCGCTGCCCGGCGTAAAGTCGCCATCCTGTATTCGATCACCGGCCCGTAGTCGACGAAGTCTTCGGGAAACGCCGGCGACTGAGCCAGTTTCAAATCTGACGATTGGAGCAGACCCTGATCGCGCAAGCGCTCAAGACTCAGCAACAGCGGGTTGCCGGCAAAAGCGGAGAAGCACTGGTACGGCGAATCGCCGTATCCGGTGGGATTCAGCGGCAGCACTTGCCACAACTTCTGTCCAGCGGCGAAGAGGAAGTCTGCGAATTCGTAGGCGCAGGAGCCGAGATCGCCGATGCCGAAACGGCCGGGCAGAGAAGTGAAGTGGAGCAGAATTCCACTACATCGAGGAAATTTCACTCCGTAACAATACGCAGTCTGTGGTGTCCGGGCAAGGCGCTTGCCGTGCCTAAGATCGACCGTCGGGCAGACCCTTCTCCTCGAACAGGTGTGCTGGTCGAACGCTTACGCTATACCAACACTCGGACTGAACGTTAAGATATAAAACGTGACACAGTGCGAATCGAATCTCGGAGCGAATCGCAAAAAGAGGTATGCGATCCACATTCCTGGGGATTCTGGTGCGCGATCGTCGCCCCCGGCGGCGGCGCGTTGCTGGCGTCAATCGTTCCCTCCGTCCACGCCCCGTTCACATAGTCCACGTTGAAGCTGCCGGCGGTGGTCACGGCATTCACATAGAGCTTCAAACTGGCCTTGGCGATGTTGCTGCCGGTATAGCCGGAAGGAATGGAGGACAAATCAAACTGGATGTAGGTGATTTGGGTGGCGGCGTCGACCGTCGAGCAGAGTTTTGGCGCCGTAGTTGGTGGTCGGAGCGGTGGTGTTCGTGTAGGAGTCGCCGGTGGGAGTGATCTGAGCGTAGGTCACCGTTGCGATGAACAACAGGAACATCAGTACCGCCGCTGGGCGGGACGACGGGACGAAAGAAATCGAAGCACGCATACATACCTCCTTGTCACATCCAAATCGGAACAGGGACATTGGCCGGACAGTGGCCATGTGCGTGATGCAAACAATGTCGCGCAAACATCGGGCGGCGTGCATTTGTTGCGTTTCGTTTTACCGGAGCCTGAGACTCTCGAAGATCGACATTCCGGGCTGCGGTCAGGGGTTTTCTACTACCTGTTTCAGCACCTTTGAGGTGCTCCCCTTGACGGCCGCATCTCCGCCGTAGACGGCCTTGATCTTGTATGTGCCCGCCGCAAGACTCGACGTCGACAGACTCGCGGTTTTGCCCGTGAGCGCCACTTCGCCGAGAACTGTTGTGCCGTACTTGAAGGTCACCGTCCCCGTCAGGCTGCCACTGGTCGTGACCGTGGCTGTGAACGTCACCTCTTGTCCGACCATCGAGGGATTCAAGCTGGAACCGATCGCCGTGCTGCTCGGGTATTTGTTGACCACCTGCTTGAACTTCGGCGATGTGCTGCCGGTGTTGTTCGCATCCCCCACATAAGTTGCCGTAATGGAATCGCTTCCAGATTTGCTGAACGAGGTTTCGATGCTGGCCTGCCCGTTCGCTAGTGTTGCTGAACCGAGCGATACGGTGCCGGATTTGAAGTCCACCGTGCCACTCACCGCGCCCTGGTATTGGCTGGTGACCGTCGCCGTGAACGTGATAGTTTCCCCAACGAATGCCGGATTCTGCGATGAGGTCACCGCCGTCGTCGTGCTGGCCTTGGTTACGACTTGAAAGAGCACGGGCGAAGCGCTGCCGGCGACGTTCGAGTCGCCACTATAAATGCCTTGAATACTGCTTGTTCCGACCAGCAGCGCGCTGTAAGTGAGCGTGGCTTTATTGCCGCTGACCCCAGCCGTTCCGATCGCGTTCGTACTGTTATAGAACGTTACCCCGCCAGTCGCATTTCCGCCGTACTGCGGCGATATGTAAACCGTAAACGTCACAGGCTGGCCGTAGACCGAGGGATCGATGTTGGACGCAATACTAAGAGTCGAGCTGGCCATCTGCACGGTCTGCGTCAGCGGCGCCGATGTACTGGGTTGGTCATTGCTGTCCCCGCCATAGCTGGCAACAATGGAGTGAGTGCCTGCGGTCAAGGCAGACGTGCTCACCGCAGCCGAGCCGCCGCTCAGCGTAATCATGCCGAGAACATTGCTGCCGTCGGCGGTAAACGTGACCGTCCCGGTGGGCGTTCCTCCGCTGTTTGAGGTGACCGTGGCAGTGAAGGTTACGGATTGGCCGAACGTCGATGGATTCAGCGACGAGACCAGCGTGGTGGTGGTGGGCCCACTCGCCGTAACCGTGTAGGGCAGGTTGCTGGTCAGCGTGCCGCTCGGAGTGATAACGGTTACGGTGCCGGTGGTGGCGCCGGCCGGTACGGTGGTTGTGATTAATGTAGCCGAGGCCACCGTGAAAGTAGCCGCCGTGCCGTTAAAGCTGACGCTGGTCGTGCCCGTCAGATCGGTTCCCAGAATCATGACGGCCGTATTCACCGAGCCCGAGGTGGGCACCGTCTCGACAAAAGGACCCAGACCTACTGATAAGCTAAAGACCGTGCCGCAACCGGATGAGGTTTGGCCGCACCCGCTTCCGCCAGAAAAGGTAGTCCCGTAGAAGCTCCCATCGGTGTCCTGGACCAGCCCCGCTACGGGATCACGACCATCCGTAAAGTCGAAGCTGTGCAGCGTCGTCAGCGTCCCGCTGGTGGTGATTTCGAAGATCGTCCCATCGTTGTTGGCCCCGCCCGCGTCCGTGGTCGTGGTCCCGTACAGGTTCCCGTCGGTGGCCTGGATCAGCCCTGCGCCGGGATAGGAGCCATCCGTGCAATTGGGATAGGCGCCTTGCGAGCAAAAACTGTAAAGCGTGGTCAGCGCGCCGGCTGGGGTGATCTTGAAGACCGTGCCGCAGCCAGCACCGTAATCCGCCTCGCAGTTGGCCCCGCCGACCTGGGTTGTCCCGTAGAAGTTCCCATCGCTGCCCTGGACCAGCGACCCCTCAGGGCTGGCGCCATCCGGGCAATCGATATAGTCGGGACCGCCTGACGAGCAAAAACTGTAAAGCGTGGTCAGTGCACCGGCTGACGTGATTTTGAAAACAGTACCCACCGCGGCCCCGCCGGAATCGGTTGTCCCGTAGAAGTTCCCATCGCTGCCCTGGACCAGCGACCCTTCAGGGGTGTAGCCATCCGTGCATTTGGGTTGCGAGCAAAAACTGTAAAGCGTGGTCAGTGCGCCGGCTGGGGTGATTTTGAAGACCGTGCCAAAGTTGCTGGCCCCGCCGCTGCTTGTTGTTCCGTAGAAGTTCCCGTCGGTGGGCTGGATCAGCCCCGCGTAGGGGTAAGATCCGTCCGGGCAACCGGTTTGGATGCAAAAACTGTAAAGCGTGGTCAGAGTGCCACTCGCGGTGATCTTGAAGACCGTTCCACAGCAACCGACTCCAGTCGAACCATTTGCGTAGGTTGTCCCGTAGAAGTTCCCGTCGGTGCCCAGGATCAGCCCCGCATAGGAGAAGCCGTTGCCTAAGCCGAAGTCGAGAATCCTAGTCCACTCGCCACTGGTGGTGATGTTGAAAACCCCGCCACAGCCCTGATTGCCACAGATGCCGGCTATCGGGCCATATGTGGTATCCCCATATAGGTTCCCATCTGTGGCCTGAACCAGCCCCGCGGAGGGGCCGTAGCCGTCCGGGCAACCGGTTTGCGCGCAAAAGCTGTAGAGTGAGGTGAAGGTCTGCGCCTGCGCCGGTTGGGTCGCAATGGCCGCCAGTGCCAGCACCAGCAAGACCGCTGACGCCAGCGTGGAACTGGCCGCCATCAGGAGCATCCTCGAAATCCAGTTCCGGTGACGCCGTGTGCTCTTCATATCGATGCTCCTTTTCCAGCGCATTTTTCTTGCACGTCGCAGCGGTCGCCAACCTTGATGTTTACTTGTCCGTCTTCCGTCACCACTGTCCAGATTCGGCCTCTATCTAGTAACGCGAAATAACCATGAGAAAAGGCCACATTCCGTGTCTTCAAGCTCTTCACGGCACGCTCCAGATGTTTTTCGTGAGAACCGAGCGCTTCCTAGAAAAAGGGGCCAAACGCTTACGTCAAGAGTCGGTCCAGAAATAACGTTCCGGGCGATATGAGGAAGGGTAGGTCTGCCCAGGAAACGCGTGGGAATTGTGTTCCGTGGCCGTCGCCCTGTCAATCTGCAAATAGTTGCAGCCGTATAGCCAAGTTGGCTTAGGTCCAGTGTCACAGAGTCATGGAGTCGGCCATGATCTCAAAGGGTTATTGGTGAAAAATCCCCATTTCACTCACTGACCCTACAGCCGGGGTTCTTAGTGAAATCGCCTTCCATGAGAAGGCCGGTCGGAGTCAAGTAGACTCTGATCTCATTTCGTTCTCCAGGTTTTTCTTTTAGCCGCCGCCACTACTGTCGCCATGCTTCCATCCGCACTCTCGA
>Ga0074044_10005618_pt1 | contig 10190 bp, 11 predicted proteins | sample BogForMeECP23OM1_FD_94443 | JGI IMG/M metagenome (GOLD analysis project Ga0074044, IMG submission 94443) | Bog forest soil microbial communities from Calvert Island, British Columbia, Canada - Bog Forest MetaG ECP23OM1 | ecosystem: Environmental > Terrestrial > Soil > Wetlands ...
CCACGTTGGCGAGAATCATCTTCAACGCTATGTGAACGAGGTTGACTTTCGTTATACGCATCGCAAACTTACAGATGTTCAACGTGCCGAATTGATGGCTAAAGGTATTCAAGGTAAGCGTCTCACGTATCGGCGGATTGGTGCATAAGCAAAAGGGATAAAACAAATGAGCCATAAATTTAATGCCGCGACAGTCATTACATCTGTATTAGATACAGCTACCAACAATACTCGTATTGAATTTCTAGCTGCTTCTTCAGGAGAGAAATTTACTCTCAATATGTCCCCAGAGGCGACCGAAAGAACTTTAGAGGTTTTGCTCTCTAGGCCGTCAGATAAATCTCCTCTACGACCATTTCTCTGCAAAGAATTCAAAACGGGTGTTCTCCGTCATAATTATGGGGTTCTAATGTGCGAGATAGGGAAAAATCAGGCAATTCCCCTCCTGCTCTCCAAAGACGCGCTTCTTCATCTGAAAGATAAAGCGTCTGAGCTTTTAGGCCTTCTTGAGAAAAGTCCAAACGATAGAAAACATTAATCATTTCTTCTTCGCCTTTTTCTTTGCAGTCTTATGCTGTGGTGGACTCTTTAAAACAATATCCAACGCACCAACAAAACGTGCCCACTCATCTTCAGTAGGTAATAATATTTGTGGTTTCTTAGAAGTTTTAGCCATGACTCATTTAGCCTTATCAATGATTCCTAATGATGAACCAACTCGTAATTTCATGGTAGTAAGGGCTATGGCTATTGTTCAATATGCACAACTAGAAAGCTCATTGGCTGGCCTTTTTACTCGATTGCTTGGCGTTACTCCTGACATTGCCGGTGTTCCATTTTTTAAAATTAATAACGCTCGCTCAAGAAATTCCATGCTGAAAAAGCTGTTAAGAGAAAGACATGGCAGCACATACAATGTTTTTTTCAATCCATTAATAAAATATATCGGTGGACTGGATGATTCCCGCAATCAAATAATTCATTGGGCAACTGCCCAATAAATTGGAACCAATACCGTATCCCAAGTCCTGACACCACCCAATTTTTTGGGATTTAAAGCCTGAGACTCCAGAAATTACGATTGATGGACTATATGACTTCATTATTAAGTGTGATTTCATTAGTCGGTCATTAAATTGCTTTGATTTTGTACTGACTGGGCAAGCAAATGTACTTCCTGCATGGCGCGATATATGTCTGCAAGCAGTAGTTTATCCGCCTCCAGATAATCATCCGCTATACCGGAAGCAACCAGCAGCCGAAACCCCGACTCCAGCATAGCGTCAGTAACTTCAATACCGGCCTGTCGATCTTTATTATGAGTATCCATTATGCTTTGTCAAGGTGATTTATGCGACTAAAGACCATTCGTAATCTGCTTGAAGAATAGTTAATATGATATGTATATATGGCGCAGCACCGGCAAGAACCGACTCTTAATTTTGAGGACAACTGAAGATGAATAAATCCTATAACTTAGAACCTCAATATGTTTGAAATCGGCCTCACGCTCACTGTCGTCGCAATCATATTGGCAATTTATTTCATCTCGCGTGACTAACGTGCAGAGTGATTAGTAAGGATGCAGGTGTTTCCTCAGTAAGTTATTGTTGAGAAATGTCCGCTTTCGACCCAAAGCGGACATTTCCCACCTTCTCATATTTCCTTTCCTTTAGGTGGGATACCGCACAGATAGAGTTGCAGGATGATTGAGAGAATATACCTATTTTATTGGGGGGGGTCGCCATGGAATTAAATGAAACGAAGCATAACAACATGCAAGCATGTGAAATAAACGAATACCGAGGGATTGAATATCAGATCACTTGGCTCGCCGCGAACAGTTGGAAATGGGACATTTTTCTAGAGAAAGACTCAAAAATGAAAGTTGCGCACGTGGCAATAGCTCGTACGCGCGATGAGGTGGAGTCAAAGTGCAGGAGAGCAATAGATACTTGCCTAGGAGGAAATAGAAGTTTGGGAGCCCATTAAAATCGTAAACATGATCAAGTGATTGTGGATTTGACATGCCTTGTTTGAATTGGATCATATGTCCGCTTTCGACCCAAAGCGGACAGATTGTATTTGTCCAGCTAGCACCAATAAAAAAAGCCCGGCGAATACCGGGCTCTAATCGCTCCAAATAAACCTTTAGAACTTATATACCAGCGCGACTGTATACAAATTAATGTCTGTATTCTCCGTGTTGCCAGAGCTGTTACCTATCCCCGTGAAACGTTCATATTCGCCGCGCACACTAACGTTTTCATTAAAGGAATACTTAATCCCGACCCCATATACTGGCCCAGTCTCATCGTCAGATCCGCTGCCAGAAGCGAGGTTAGGAATAGTGACTGTTGCCTCATCTTTTGAACGAAAGACCCCGAGTTTTCCAAATACAGCGAAACTATCACTAAAGGGATAAGTGCCAACGGCCGCAAGACCATAGCCGGTAATTTTGTCAGTACCGCTGAATGAAAATGGAACATTAGCAAGCGTAAAATTGCCGTTAAAATTGTAGCTACCGAAGTCGACATACTCGACTTCTGCTCCAAAATATTTGTTAATTTGATAACCGCCAAATAGTTTCCAAGCGGTTTCTGATGAATTTTGACTTACGCTATTAAGCGTTGTCGGGATTCCGGCTATGGGGCCGCTAAACCCCCCAGAGGTATCGAAATTAGCTTCAGCTCGGCCAATACTGCCCCCCAAATAAAACCCTGAATCATTTGCAAGGGCGCTGGTAGTTAAAATACAACCGTAAACCAAGGCTACAGATATGCCTAACATCTTTAATTTCATGTAATCATCCTTTTTATGTATTTTAATAATAGATAAGAATATATCAAATAATAACCGTAACAACTAGATGTGATTACTCTGACAAGCATTCGCTATTGCCCTTTAGCTGACATTAATAAACGTCCGCTTTTGGCCGTTAGCGGTCATTTTAATCCGTCCGCTATCGACCCAAAGCGGACATTTAATTGGCAAACCTAAATATCCGCAAACTGTGAATATCCGATGGACATTGGCACCGAAGGAGCCAACCGGCTCAATCCTCAGCGCAACAGCTGATTGACAACCAGCACGGTGACAGAAGCCCCTAGGCAGTAATAGCCGAAGAAGTGCCATCGGCCATGTTCTAACCAATGCGAAAGCCATCTCAGCGCCACCAATCCGGCTACAAAGCTGCAAAGCATCCCCACCAAACTCGGCCAGGCAATGCTGAAGAGATGGTCTGCGCTTGTTAACGAACCCTCATGCGCCCTCAGTAACCGGTAGCCTTCTTTCAGGATGACAGCCGGTGTCAGCACGACCGCCAAGGCGAAGCTGAATTCTTCCACACGTACTTTGTCCAGGCCAAGGAACAGACCCGTCGAGATTGTGGAGCCAGAACGGGAGAACCCTCGGAAGGGCAGGCAAAGTCCTTGTACCGCTCCGATCCATGCGGAGTCGCGCAGGCCGAGCTGGCGAGATGTATCTATGGGCAGTCGCCGCACCGAGAGGATGATCATCACGCCGACCGCTGCAAGGCCGGCGGCGATCACGTAAGCATTCCCGAACAGGTACTCAATTTCGACATGGGCCGATCCGCGCAAGATGACGCGCTCGATGAGTAACATCAGCGCAAGGCCGATGACACTCGTGAGCGCAGTTGCCACGGTCACCAGCTTGGCAAACTGCCAGAATGTATTGGAAGAGGCAAAGTAATGTTCCCGCCACGATTTCCAGAAGTAGGTAATGACGGCCAGCATAGTCCCCGTGTGGAGCATGACGAGAAGAAGCGTCATCTCTGGTGTGGTCGGGTCGAGCCCCATCAGCTTCTCCGCCAAGATGACGTGTGCGGAGCTCGATACGGGAAGAAGCTCGCAGACCCCTTGAACCACCGCGAGCACGAGAATCTTCAAGAAGGGCATCGGACAGCACTTCAGCAGGTTGTGATACGAGATTTTAAATTAGTTAGTAGGTTGGTGGCTGACCGACTTTATAATCCCAATGGATAGGAAGATACCTGCATGACGATTTGGCTGTTCAAACGCCATTCGACTCGTGTTGCTTGAAATCCGAAAGCGTCCGCTTTCGACCCAAAGCGGACACTTTCGCTAGCCTAATTAGGACACTACCATCTGTCCGTTGCTGGGTAGTTGTCCGGAGGGACGAATTTTGCGCTGCGTTGTGATGTTAAATTATAATTATCACCAGCCCTACCATTTATTGGCGAGCAGGCTGAGATGAGATTTCACGGCAATCATTTTGATGTATCCGACACCGTCGATGTGACCGTTCCAGCGGCCGTCAATGCCGAGGTTGCCCGGATTTTTATTGAACTCTACCCTAGCCACTCTATCACCAAGATTGACCGGGCATTTCGCGATTTTGATGCGCTTTATCGTGGCAAGTTTCCGGGATTTCATGGTTGCGATACTCCTTATCACAACATTCAGCATGTGCTTGATGTGACACTCGCCATGGCGCGCTTGATGGACGGCTATGAACGCGCGGGAATAGGGGCGGATCGGCTTGAATCTCAGCATTTCGGCCTCGGAATCGTCACTGCTTTGTTCCACGATTGCGGCTATATAAGAGAGAAAAGTGACACGGAACACAGCAACGGCGCTGAAATGACTCTCACTCATGTGTCACGCGGCGCCAGCTTTCTGAAGGCGTACCTGCCGACTATTGGCATGCCTGAAATGGCCGATATCGCGGCCACTCTGATCCATTTCACCGGCTATGAAATCCCGGTTGCGCAGATCACGGTCCCGTCGTTGCTCTACAAATTGCTTGGCTCACTTCTCGGTTCCGCTGATATCATCGCGCAAATGTCAGATCGCTGCTACCTAGAGAAATGCCGCGATCGGCTGTATCCCGAGTTTGTCGCTGGCGGCATCGCACGTAAGAACCTGCCAAATGGCAAGGAAGATATCTTGTTTGAATCAGGCGACGACCTGGTAATGAAAACACCGAAATTCTATGAGGGTGCAACTCAGCGTCTCGAGAATGACCTTGGCGGGAGCCATCAATACGTCGAGCATCATTTCGGTGGACAGCACCCGTATATCAAGGAAATCAACAAGAACATCGGGTTCGCGCAATCCATCAATAAAGATAGCGATACTTCGGCGCTTAAACGCATACCGCCCAAAACGCTGAATACCTTTACCGATAACACCTTGGCGACAGCGCCAAACAACGCTGGAAATACTCAGTAATTTCAACAGCTCGATTCTGGACAAGTGCGGCGTGCTGCTCGACTGTTGCGTCGGCTTATTTGTATCAGAACACGTTTTTCAATAATTGGCCGTTAGCGGTCATTTTAATCCGTCTGCTTTCGACCCAAAGCGGATATTCTCAATAAAGATCGATAATGGGTCACTAGTTATTATTTTCCGGTCACGTAATAACTGAGCCGCAAAAATCGCGTGTAGTGCGCAAGTGCGTCCGCTCTCAACTTTTCTTTTTCTTCATCTTTTAAGGCTTGTTGATAGCTAGGGATGTTATTTATTAATTTTTGCAAGTAAGTATCTTCTTCTTGCTCGCTCATATGATTATCACGGATATGAGCGAAATCTCCTGAGTCGAGAAATATTCCTCCGCAGACATAACATTCATCTATGTTCACTTCCTTATCGGACTTATATAGATGCCTATGCATCTGAATATTGCATTTCGGACAATTGATAGGCCCACGATTTTCATCATTGACTCTAGGATAATTGAGTGCTTCTTGAAGCAGTTGGCCAACGCCCTCATTTTGTTGATCCAATTTTGAAAGCGCCAAATACTCAAACCACATCCCTTTACAGCCGTCTCTACATACATCAACTTTTACTCCACCAAAATCCTCTTCTGTCATACTCTTTTTACATACTGGACAAAACATTGTGTTACCTCCATTTTTAGGATTTGCCATGGGCTTACTAATTTATTGATCCAAGTAGCTACAGAAATTAGATTAAGAGAGCGACTGTTCAATCTTCATAATATTTGTCTTTTTTGCATTGCAAAAAGCGTCCGCTTTTGGCCGTTAGCAGTAATTTTAATCCGTCCGCTTTCGACCCAAAGCGGACGTTTCTGCTGGGGTAATTTAGGCCATGTTATAACATTAAATTAAGGACTTTTAACCTGGGCAATAAATTCCAAGTCATACCAATTTCTACTTATTGGATAATAATAGCCAACGTATTTAATACAGTTCCAAATTAAATTTGGAATTGATAAAACAACTTACCAAGGGGCCCGATATGATCACGAAAGCAGAAGCACTTATTATCACAAACAATGCAAAATATTTAAAAAATCACAAAAACGAGGCTCAACTTAAACAACTTTTTAAATCGCTCGAAGATAACATTAGGGCTGCCGCTGAACATGGCCAATATCGTTCTGTATGGACTACTGGTAATGCCTCTTTTATAGAGGAAATTGAAAACACACTCACAGCAAATGGCTTTGATGTGATTTATGATGAGGGTAGTTATAACATTAGATGGGCTCCTCCTAACGCCGATTAGCCTAATAACTCCAATGGCACCAATATTTCTGCTTTTGGCTTTTAGCGGTCATTTTAAATCCGTCTGCTTTCGACCCAAAGCGGACATATCCACACGTTCATTTAGGCCGATCAAATTTTACAAAACAATGTAGGCCGGCCATCAGCGGATTAGAACGACCTTCTGATAAATGCCGCCAAAATAGGTTTTCTTACATGCATTGGTAAATTTAGCCCCAATTGGGAAGTAATGAGTCAATTCGTCTCGCCAGAGATCGAGCGCATAGGGTTCGAAGCTACGTAACATGGATTGTATTAGATATCGCAATGGGTGCCATAGCACTGGCCTGTGATAATCGATAAGAACAATTTTGCCACCGGGCTTTACAGTTCTAAACACCTCGGCCAGAGTATTGCGACGCACATCAGCAGGTTGCTCATGAAGCAGAAAAAAAACGATTGAATAATCGTAGCTCGCATCCGGAAACCCGAGTGCGGTGGAATCACGTAGAAATAGAGATACGTTGGCATTAGGAGTTAACTTTTGCTGCAGGTTCCTAAGTTGAATCGGAAGAACATCAACGACGTCGAGTGATCCGTTCTTGGCAATGTGCTCGCTCAACCGAAAAGTGAGATCGCCATAGACGCAAGCGACTTGTAAGGTGCGGCTTACGACAGACTGATCAACTTCGTCGATGGCCGCATCACGCAAGCGAGAATAGTTTCCAAAGAGGATGAGATTGATTAGCCATTCTCGCTCAAAGAAGCGTACTGCCTGAGGGTGAATGTATGCCCACCAATAGATTTGCTCAAGATAGGTTGGAATTGCTACTGCGTCTACTGAATCTGAAATATTTTGGCTCGATTGATGAGATCTCATTGAGATGCTGACTACAATGTGTCCTGATTATTTTTTGGTCCGACTCGATAGGAAGGTTACTGCATAAGATTGGATTGTTCAAACACTATTCCGCTTACATTATTTGCGTTCCATAAAGTGTCCGCTTTTGGCCGAAAGCGGACACTTGCTACCGACAAAGAGACTAAAAGCTCGTCATTCTAATCATTTTCAAACCGCATCGACAAATCCACCGCCTGAATACCCTTGGTCAGGTTGCCGATCGAAATCCGATCCACGCCGGTTTCAGCGATGGACAAGCTACTTCTCACCGATGTCCCACCATAGACGCGCCATTTCCGCACTCAAAAAAAAGACAATCGCTGAATAATAGACCCACAACAAGAGTACCGCGATTGATCCCGCTGCACCATAAACGGATAAACCGCTCGAACTCCCGATACAGAGGCGGATGACGATATGTCCGAACAGAAAAAGGGTTGTGCTCAGAGCGGAAGCGCGCATGGCATTGCGCCATGACACATTAATTCTGGGAAGCAACTTGAAGACAAGCAGAAAGAAGATGCCGATTAGTCCGGTCGTAATTAGCGTGGAGAAACCACGGAATAGACCAAAATGGCCAAGGCCAAACCCCGTCAGTACATTGTCAGATAGCAATTTCAAGAAAGTATCGATACTTAAAGATGCCAACACGAGGATGGCAAGCAGTGCGATCAGGACGAAAGCGAGAAAACGGCCACGCAGAATTTGCATTCCTCGTAATGAAGTTTTGGGCGCACGCCAAACGTCATCCAGGCTGTCTTTTAACTCGTCAAAGGCGGAGGTTGCGCCAACAAGCAACATTGCTAAAGCAAAAATCGCTGGCCAACCTGTCGGCTTATTCCAGTGAACGCTTTGGAGCATATCGTTCAACAGGCTAACTCCGCTTGGTCCTATCAATTCCTGTGCAATACGCGTAATTTCGTTAACCGCAGACGTGAGGTCGACGAAATGGCCGGTTATCACTACAAGTAGTACCAGGATCGGAGCCAGCGAGAATATCGTGTAGAAGGAAAGCGCGGCCGCTTTACTCATACACCGGTCAGCAAACCATGCATCAATGAGCGCAATCCAAAAGCGTTTGTTTAATTCTGGTTTCATGTCTCCGCTTAATTCTCAAACCGCATCGACAGATCAACCGTCTGAATGTCCTTGGTCAAGCTGCCGATGGAAATCCGATCCACGCCGATTCTGGCAATTGCGTGCACGATGATCACAAGGCCGAAACGGCCAAACCATTGCGTAGTACTGGCGCGGCGTTTACCTGAACACGATGGTTTTGTTGCCGCATAACAGCACGCGGTCTTCCACATGGTAGCGCAGGCCGCGCGCCAGCACGGTTTTTTCGATATCGCACCCGTAGCGCACCATGTCTTCCACACTGTCACCGTGATCGATACGCATCGTGTCCTGCTCAATGATCGGGCCCGCATCCAGCTCCTCGGTCGCATAGTGACAGGTTGCGCCAATCAACTTCACGCCGCGATGATAGGCCTGATGGTAGGGCCTGGCTCCGGCGAAAGAAGGCAGGAAGCTATGGTGAATGTTGATGATACGTCCGGGGTAACGCCGACATAGCGATGACGGCAGGATTTGCATAAAGCGGGCCAGCACCATGCAATCGCCGCGATGTTGCTCGAACAGTGCGGCGATATGCTCGAACGCGTCGGCCTTGTTGCTCTGCGTGTCCACGTGGATGAACGGAATGCCGTGCCATTCGACAAAACCGCGCAGGTCATCGTGGTTGGAAATCACGCAGGGAATATCTACCTGCAACTCGCCGCTGCGCCAGCGATACAGCAGGTCGTTCAGGCAATGGTCCTGCCGGCTGACCAAGATGATGACGCGCTTCTTGCGCACTGAATCGCTGATGCGCCAGTCCATCCCGAATTCGCCCGCCAGGCCGGAAAACTGCGCGTGGAACTCGTCCAGGTCGAACGGCAACGAATCAGCGAGGATCTCCTGGCGCATGAAAAAGCGCTGCGCTTCCAGGTCGGTGTGGTAGCTCGCCTCGACGATCCAGCCATTGTGCAGCGCGACGAAGCCGCTCACGGCGGCGATGATGCCGACCCGGTCCGGGCAGGAGATGATCAGGGTGTAGCGGCGCGCACTCATGGCAATTCTTATCTATTCTCTGACGGCAGGATTTGCATTGTAGCGGCGCGCGATGCGACGGCGCTACGATTCGAATCGCATGAATAGATCGACTGCCTGAATGTCCTTGGTCAAGCTACCGATGGAAATCCGGTCCACGCCGGTTTCGGCGATAGACCGCACGTTCTCCAGCGTCACGCCGCCCGAAGCTTCCAACTGCGCGCGGCCGGCGGTCAGATTTACCGCTTTCCTGAGTTGTTCCAGATGCATATTGTCGAGCAAAATCATTTTTGCGCCGGCTGCCAATGCTTCAAGCAACTGTTCGAGATTTTCGACTTCGATCTGAATCCAGACATCGGACGGAACGATGCGCTGCGCTTCCTTGAGCGCGGCTGCAATGCCGCCGGCCGCCGCGATATGGTTTTCCTTGATCAATATTCCATCGAACAATCCAATGCGATGATTGGCGCCGCCGCCGCCGCGCACTGCATATTTTTCGGCGATGCGCAGGCCGGGCAGCGTTTTGCGCGTGTCCAGGATTTGCGCGCGCGTGCCTTTGATCGCTTCGACATAACGGCGCGTCGCAGTCGCGACCGCCGACAGGGTTTGCAGAAAGTTGAGCGCGACGCGCTCGCCGGTCAGCAATGCGCGTGTATTGCCGCTTAACGTGCAAAGTTGTTGATTCGATTTCACCAGATTACC
>Ga0074044_10005620_pt1 | contig 10189 bp, 9 predicted proteins | sample BogForMeECP23OM1_FD_94443 | JGI IMG/M metagenome (GOLD analysis project Ga0074044, IMG submission 94443) | Bog forest soil microbial communities from Calvert Island, British Columbia, Canada - Bog Forest MetaG ECP23OM1 | ecosystem: Environmental > Terrestrial > Soil > Wetlands ...
CGACGACTTCGTCGGGATTGTAATGCTTGAACTCCAGGGGGTTACGCGACTTGGGACCCCCGAAATTGATCTTCGGCACATCCGGAAAAAACGCGGTCATCGGCTCGTCTCACCCCTCGCGACCAACGGACAATCTGCACGACCATCGAGCCTATTAATCTACTGGTGACCGGAGCCTCCGGGCAATCCCCCACTGCAGCGAGTCTGCCACTTTTCTCGATTGACATCATCAGGTGAGCAGATCTATAAACCGAGAACTCCTGGAAGTCCGGCAAGGAGTACTTCTCCGGCAATCCCTCTGGCTGGCATCCAGCCCGGAGCGCCCTTGAAGTCAGCCCCTCCGTGGCTTGCCCTGGGCTCGTGAAGTCGCTAAAGTTGATTGAGCGATGGGAGTTCACCCATCACGTCCAGCTCAAAGGGGCGGCTAACTCAGCGGTTAGAGTGCCATCCTCACACGGTGGAAGTCGCAGGTTCGAATCCCGCGCCGCCCAATGGACTTACGTCAGATTAGCACATATTCGCTGCACGAGAGCCGCGCGCTATCCGGCGTAAGTTAAGGCAAGTCTGGAGCTTGTGACCTCTTCCAGGACAGGATGAAACGGGTGCAACCCGTTTGACTGCGCGCTCGGAGAGCTCATGCTGCCTCCGGGAGCTCGATGAGAGTTTTGCCTCGAGTCCGGACGGATTCCGCCGCAGCTCGGCTCCGCGCTCCGTTGCGCTTGGCTGCACTGCACCAAGTACTCTCCGTCGCCGTTGACCTCGATGCATGGCAGCAGAACCGCTCGGCCCACTCCTCCAGCCGTCTCATGGGGCAGTTGCCACGGCAAGGAAATCCGCCGCAGTCAGAATGGGGATCCCCTGAAAAGTCCCCAAAGGCAGCAAGTGCCGGCGGTCTCCTGTGATGATATGTGTTGCCCCAACCGTCGCTGCGCATTCCAGGACCTTGTCGTCGTCTGGATCAGCGGGAATGGCCTTGAGCTTACCGGTGATGGGAACAACGCGCAGAAACGTGAGCAGATCCGCCACTGTATCGAGCGTCTGCTCCGGAGTGAAGGAGAGCTTCGATTGAAGCTTCTCCGCCAACTCGTCGAGCAATTCGCGGCAGGTCACGCCATCGACCACGCCGGCGCGTGCCAATTCGAGGCACAGGAAAGGCTTGCCCTTCCAGCCGACTCCTGAGAACAGGATATTGGTGTCGAAGACCGCTATTTTCCGCACGGACGATCCTCGTGCAGAAGATCGTCAATGAAATCTTCGCGTTGGCCCTCCGACATCTTGTCCCATTCCAGGCCGCGCTCAGCGCTGACACGTCGCAATTGCGCTTCCGCATACTGCATCCGCTCCTCGCGCCGCTGCGTTGCACCCGCGGCCAACGCCAGCAGTGCCGCCCGCTGACGCTCCGGCGGCAACTGCTTTACCAACTCCACCACTTGCGCGTCGCTCAGTTCTAGAATCGGCATGGGGACGCCTCCACGGGTCATTGTAACAGACCGTTGGCCTACGGTCGCTCCCCACTGCGCGAGCCTGCGCCCAGGGTCTTGAGTTTGCGGCCGGCGCGAGCAACGAAGACCAACTCGAGAAGGCCGTGGCTGATGCCCTGACCCGTGGCCTCGTGCGCCGATGTAAGCTCGTCGAAGCTGTTTCCCAAGACCTGCGTCTAAACCGCCTCAAGCGGGTACTGCTCATTCCCCGCCGTTGGGATTCGGAGCGATCGACCCCGCCGGAGCTGGCGGAGCGAGCTCGAGCTTCGTTACGAGCATGACGTCCACGTAATGCGCGCGGTCATCCGGATCGGTCACAAGGGCAACCCGCCCGCCGGCAAAGGCGATCCATTCCGGGTGCGGAACAGCCACCCGGGAACCGTCCGCCAGCACGAGCTCGAACGGCCGAAACGGCGCGGCGTGAATCGCCTGATGCAAAGTCGTAGGGTTCACTTCCCACTGCCTTTCCTTCGAGCGAGATATTCTCTCACGGCAACCCGGGCCAAGTTCGCCAAGCTTGTGTCTTGCTTGGCCGACTCTTCTCCTCAGTGGCCGGCATGGCTGGTTTCTACGTCGTCTGCCTTCGCGCCATGGTGTTGCCCTCTGTGGAGTCACGTCGTCCACAAAGAGCATACGCCGGACACGGGAACCGCTTTCTGCCCGTCTCCAGGATAGCAGGAGAGGCCAGCCTCGGGCGAGTGGATTGGATCGCCGAGGGCGCCGTGAAGAGGGAAGTGCGGCCGGCGGCGGGCTGCTCCCGGTTCATCCACAGTGCGGCGACTCGCGCGACGTGCCCTCAGTCCCCGCCCCAGTCCCACGCATCGCGTCGAGTCCAGACGTGCAAGAGCTCGCGGTAGCTACGAGTATCCACGGCGACGTCGAGGCGAACATGCCGCTCTCGGCGAGTCAGCCGAAAGCGGCCGACCTCCGCGACCTCGACGCCGGGCTCGATCGGGCAGGGCTTGGGCAAAGAGGCCTGTTCCCATCTGCAAATGTCGTCGAGGAAATGACCGAAACGCAACGCGGCTTCCGCGGGCGAACCGAATGCCAAAAGACATGGCGCGCGGTTGTCCCAGATCTCGTAGCGCCGTTCGGGATGCCCGAGGAAGAACAGGACCTCCAGCCCCACGCGCTGATCCGGGGACAACAGCCACGTGGGCACGGGTTCGGGCGTTGTCGAGCTCCACAAGCGTCCGTGTCGTTTCTCCTGCGTATCGAAGAGCGAGTCCACGGCGACCGATACCTCGGGGAACAGTGCCGGCCAAAAGCGATCGCCCGCTCCATGCCGGCCCGTCCTGGAGTACGTACGCCCCGCCAGCGTGTATTCCTCGACCGTTTCCGTCTCCGGGTCGAGCAGCCACAGGTGGGGGACGCCGGCCTGGCGATAAACTTCCATGCGCTGGCCACGGTCCAAGGCACGCGTCGAGGGGGACAGGACCTCGGCGATCAGTCGTGGCACGCCCTGGAAGTAGTCACCTTCGATCATGCATTCGTCAGGTCGGGACTGGAAGTAGTATTGGTCCGGCTCGACAGCGTTTCGGTCATCAAGCACGATCGCCACCCGGCCACAGTGCTCGCCTGCGGACACTCGGCGGAATTCGCCGAAGAGCTTCCAGAGGTTGAGCTGCACGTCGGAGTGACGCTGAGGACTTTCCCACCCGGTCGCGTCCTCGGGGACCTGGCCCGGCCACAAATCCCGCCGCCAGAAGGAGTGGTACAAAGCATCGAACACATCGAAGTCCATGGGCATCCGGAGCTCGATGGGTCGCGGGTACAGGCTCATTTCGACGCCGTCGAACCGGAGGATGGACCTTTGCGAGCCATCGGCCGTCGTAGTCTCGTGCACCCTGGGTTCCCCACCATTACGCCAGCGCAGCAAGGTATCCGTCCAGGCCTCGAAGTGGGCCTGCGCGACGTCCCGAGCGAGAAACGGAAATGCCCAACGGACCCGGCCGTCGAGGATCTCCCACTTGTTGTTGGGGACTCCGAACAACAACAGATACTCAAGGTCCCACATAAACCACCCCTGCGGTCAAGAACGCTCCGCGACGGACTCACGGCATGCCTGTCGAGGCTGGGATCAACGATCGCCAAGCTGAACCACGAGCCGTATCCGGGTTGATTCGGCCGGTCTAGAACATGAGAGCAGGAGAACAGGAGAGCAGGGGAAATAACTTCTCTTCTCAACTGATCCATTGCTCTACTGCTCACCTACTCTAGCTAGAACTCGCCTCAAAGAAAAGCGCTTGGTGTACAAACGAATCCAATGAGGTTATCGGTTCGGTCGCGGTCGATTGCGACAGCGGCCGCCTCTGCCTGGTCGATGCCGCTGGGGCGAACCGCAGTCAAGCTGTACAAAGGGCGTGCGCCACGTCGTCGATCTTGCCGTCCAGCAGAACGCCGATCTCGCTCAATTCCGGGTGCCCCAGCGCGCCGAGAAAAGCGGATGGGCGATCATAAGAGATCGACGCGCCGCCGGGGCCACCGTCGTCGTGGAGGCAGACCCGGAATGGCACATAAAGACTGCCACGGGGATCAACGCTCAGTATGCGGAATCCGCCTTGCTTTAAGATTACGACCGTGATATTATTCTCGCTGGGTCGGATCAATGATCGTCCGGAAGCAGCGCAGGCGAAATGTGGGACAATGCGCGATCGTTGAGATCGGGGTAGCATCCATGTCTATCGACGCTCCGATTCTGGTCACAGGTGCCGCGGGTCGTGTTGGCGGAGTGGGTCGGGATGTCGTGGAGATACTTCGGAGCCGCAATCTGCCGGTCCGCGCGCTGGTTCACCGCGAAGACGAACGTGCCGATGTGTTGCGGGCGATGGGAGCCGAGGTCGTACTCGGCGACCTCACCCGTGCCGGGGATGTCGCGCGTGCGCTGGCGGGTTGTCGGCGGATGTACTTTGGCATGAGCGTCTCCGCGCCTTACCTGGAGGCGACAGTCACCGCCGCGGCCGTGGCTCGCCAGCGTGTTGATCTGGAGGTGTTCGTGAACATCTCACAGATGACCGTGTCGCAAATGAGCCTGACCGCGATGACCGATTCTCCCCAGCACCGGCAGCATTGGCTTGCCGAGCAGGTACTGAACTGGTCGGGATTGCCTGTGGTGCATGTCCGACCCACGGTCTTCCTCCAGAACTTCTTCTTTTCGGACTGGGCCGCCGAATCAATCTCCAGGAACGCCACAATTCGACTGCCATTCGGCACCGGGCGGACGTCGCCAATCGACGCTCGAGATGTGGCGGAGGTCGTCGCGGCCGTGCTGGCAAATCCCTCGGCCCACATTGGCAAAGTCTATGAATTGACCGGACCACGCTCTCAGGACATGAATAGCATCGCGGCCGAGTATTCCGACGCACTTCGTCGGACCGTCACTTATGTTGATGTCCCACTCGACCAATGGCGGGATCAGGAACTGCGCAGCCGCAATTTGCCGGACCATGTGTTCGAGCACCTGCTGACCATGGCCCGCCTTCATGCCGACAACCGCTATGATCGCCTCACTCGCGATGTCGAGACGATCACAGGCCGGCCCGCGACGAGCGTCCGTGCCTTTGTCGCGAATCACCCTGAGGTATTCGAGCTCGCACGAATCGAAGGCGTCCAGTGTATTCAATCGGAGTTGGCTGATGCGATACCCAGCCGGTCACAGGGAGCAGACGCGGGCGAAGATCCTCCGGGCGGCTTGCAGGGTGTTCCGCCGCCAGGGGTATCACGCGGCGGGGGTTGACAAGGTCATGGAGGAGGCGGGGCTGACGGCCGGAGGGTTCTACGCCCATTTCGCCTCCAAGGAGGCGCTTCTGGCCGAGACGCTGGCGCCCGCGGCGGCCAGTGCACTGCGCGACGAGCCTATCGAGCATCTGACAGGCCGCGCGTGGGCCGGGGCTTTCGTGGAGCGCTACCTGAGCCCGGCGCACCTTGTCAAGACCGAGGACGGGTGTCCTCTGCCGCCCTTGGTATCCGAGGTCGCGCGGGCCGGCGGACCGGTCAAGGCAAGCTTTGAAGCGATCGTCCGGGGGCTCGCCACCCGGCTGCAAAACCAGGCGGGCGGTGACGTCTCGGAAGATCGTGCGCTCGCAGTCCTCGCCCTCTGCGTCGGCGGGCTCGGGGTTGCGCGGTCGGTCCAGGACGAGGCACTCGCCGAGCGAATCCTCGCGGCATGCCGCGACCTGGCCTTGGAGGGGCTCTTCGCCGATGCCAGCGTCCAGACCTCGGCCCGGCCGCCTCGAAAACGAAAGGCCAGGTGAATTGCGCTCCTTGGACGAAGCTCGAGGTCCATCGTTCCAGCGGCTGGAATCAGGTAGTCCGGCCGGCAGGATACCTTTGGCGACTCCATCCACCGGCACAGATCTTGCGGCGCGCATTCATCGGTTCATTCTCTGATCGAGATGGTCATGCCGTGGTCCGAGTCCCGGGAGAAGTGACGTCGTCACGTGATGGGGAGGCGGGACAAGAACCGGCAGGTGCGAGCTTGGAATGCCAACCCGATATGGAAGGCAGGGGCGGCCGAATGGCAGAGGTTTCAGCTCCGGACCGGCATCCCATGCTCCGGGCCTTCGCGCACCGTGATTACCGCCTCTTCTTCAGCGGACAGCTTGTCTCGTTAATCGGCACCTGGATGCAATCGGTTGCTCAGTCCTGGCTCGTCTACCGCCTCAGCGGCTCGGCCGTGCTGCTCGGGCTGGTCGGCTTCGCGGGACAGATTCCGGTCTTCTTGCTGGCGCCTGCCGGCGGCAGCCTGGCTGACACGCGCAGCCGGCACAAGATCATCCTTGGCACCCAGACCGCGTCGATGGTTCTGGCTCTTGTGCTGGCCGGGCTAACGCTCACGGGGCGAGTGCAGCTCTGGCAGGTCTTCACCCTGGCGGCGCTTCTGGGTGTGGTGAACGCGTTTGACATCCCGGCGCGCCAGGCGTTCCTCGTCGAGCTTGTGGGTCGGTCCGATCTGATGAATGCCATCGCCTTGAACTCGTCGATGTTCAATGGGGCCAGGATCATCGGCCCGGCGCTTGCCGGGGTTATGGTGGCGGCAATCGGTGAGGGCTGGTGCTTCTTCCTCAATGGCATCAGTTACATTGCGGTGCTGGCGGGTCTGCTCTTGATGAGCCCCAGGCCCATCCCGCCGCGGCCGGACGGAGGCACGCCCCTGGGCCGCATCATCCAGGGTCTTGGATTCTCGGCTCGCACGGAACCGATTCGCGCACTCCTGCTGTTGCTTGGCCTGGTGAGCCTGGCCGGCATGCCGTACGCGGTATTGATGCCGATTTTCGCCGACCAGGTTCTGCACACCGGAGTTCGGGGACTTGGCGTGTTGATGGGAGCATCTGGGTTCGGCGCCCTGCTGGGCGCCCTGGTACTGGCGGCCCGGCGAGAAATGCGCGGGCTGGGACGGTGGATTGCGTGGGCGGCAGCGGGGTTTGGAGCCAGCCTGATCGCCTTTTCGGCCTCGCGGTCGTTCTGGCTGTCAACGGCCCTGCTGGTCCCGGCCGGCTTTGCGATGATCGTCCAGACGGCCGCATCGAACACCTTGATCCAGGCGATGGTTCCCGATGAGCTGAGGGGCCGGGTGATGGCGACCTATTCCATGATGTTCATGGGTATGGCCCCCTTCGGTGCCTTGCTTGCGGGCCTGCTTGCCGGCCGGCTGGGAGCGCCCGCGGCGGTCGCAGCCGGCGGCGTGGCTTGCATAGCGGGGGCCGTCGCATTCGGATCGAGGCTGCCGGCGCTCCGCATCGCCGCCAGAGAACTGCTCATCCACCAGGAGATGGCAGCAAGCGACCCCATGAGCGGGCCGCCCAGTACCGCGGCGGCCTCCGCCTCCAGCCGATGAAACCGATCTGTATGTCCTGATGGGTCCACCTGGGACCGTTCTGGACTGGACTCCCGATGGTTCGGGGTGGTCCCGTTTGGTCCCTCTGAGACAGCCGATGTGGGAAAGGAGTGGGAAGCCCGCAGGGAAGGGGAAAGGGGTCATCACTGAATAGAGGAAGGGGAAAGGGGTCATCACTGGGAAGGGGAAAGGGGTCATCACTGAATAGCGCTTTCTTAACCCCTAAGCCGACTGCATCAAGCGTGTGCATGCATGTCCCCGAGGCTCCTTCGCCTCTCAAACGGTCGATATCAGTGATGACCCCTTTTCCCTCCCCTTTTCCCTCCCATGATCTGGTTTGCCGCGCGGTGCGGCTGTCGTGGGCGCTCGACCGCGCCGAGCGAGCCGAGACGGCCCATCTGGCCCACCGAGTCCGAATGGCCGAGCGGTCGGGCCCGGAGACGGTCAGCGCGTGCGAGCTGAAGAAGGTTCACGAACTCGGCAGCAAGCTGTTCTTTAAAGCCGGGATAGGGCCGGGTTACTCAAGTGCAACCGCGGATGACTACCCGGCGGTGATCGTGCGCCGGCTCGAAGAAAGCGCCGAAGGCTGCCGCTGGTTGCTCGCTCGCTGGGCCGAATTACTGAACGTTCTGGACTGCAAAGCCGCCTGGGGAGATCCGGAAATCATCCGATTCGTCGGGCTGCTGGGTAAGCGCGGTATCGAGGCGCACTTCGACCCGGAACTCAATTCCCTCTTCCATGCCTTCGATGCGCTGGGCAACCGCATCGGCCACAAGTTCTGGAACGACCGCAGAGATCATCTGCCGTTGGGCTATATCGGCGGCTTCGAGTATGTGCCCTATCGCGAGATCGCCCCGCCGCCCAGCGATAAGACTGCAGCGCTGATCCTCATCTGCTCGGTCATCGAGCGGCACGTCGGACGGCTCAAGGGGCTGCTGGCCGAGCATGAGGAAATCGCGGCCGACGAGGCTGACGAGCGGTACGACCGCGCGGCGCTGGATTGCAGCCCGGCATTCGAGCGGCACCGCCGCTACCAGTCCGCCCGGCACCGCGAGCTGATGCGGACGCTCGAAACCCTTCGGAAAATGCGGAAGGAGGAATTCGGAACGGGAAATGGGGAAGGCAAGAAGGCGGATGGCAAATGGCAGATGGCAAATGCCAAATGGCAGAGGACGAATGCCAGATGGCGGAGGGCGAGCTCCAAGCCGCGGAGGGCGAGCTCCAGGTGGCGGGGGGCGAACTGAAGATGGGGGATGAGCCGTGCGAGGTGGAGGCGGGTGGCTGCGATGAAGGGCAGAGCAGCGAGCCGATGACAGAGGGAAGCTCCGGTCCGGTCGTGGGACACGATTCTCAGCCTGTCACTGAGGATGCGACGGATGACAAGATCGTAGTCTTGTCCCACGAAGGTGCGCACGCGGCAGGCCAAGCGGGACAGGGCGATGGCGTCGGGCAGTGCCTCCCTGACGACGTGACGACGCCACAAAAAGCGCCAAACAAAGCCAGTTTGGAATCGAAACAAAGCCTGGAATCGCAAGGACTTAAGTCATAAACGGCTGGGGCGGAGGGGCGGAAACAAAGCCAAAGTTCCAAGGGGGAGACGAGCAGAAAGCCGAGGTCGCGCGATGGCCGACCGGCTCGGAAGAGTGGCCGGCAGCCGGTGGCCAGTGAAGCCGAAGACAGCGAGCTGCTTCGTGCGGCGGAGTCGAAAGGGGCCAACCACGTTTCCCGGGTGCCAGAAACTGGGTAGCCCTTCCGCTACGGGCGTTGGTGGTTCCCTGAACTCCGGTTTTCTCTACTTTTCTCTACCACACGCCCGTCCAGTACCGCTGAAAAGACGGAGCTCAGCCGATGAATCATGAAAGCCGGGGAGCGCCAGGAAGTCGGCAGTTCCACCTCGGCTCAGACACCGACCGGCTGGTTCAGGTGCTTGGCGATGTACTCTTCAAGCTTCACGAGATCCGCAGCGAATCGGCGAATGCCGTCGGCAAGCTTCTCGGTCGCCATGGGATCCTCGTTGAGCATCCACCGGAACGTCTTCTCGTTCATCTCGACTTCGGGGATATCTTGCGCCTTGGCCGCCTCGGCAGACAGCTTGCGGACGAGCTTGCCCTCGGCTTCCTGCAACTCCCCGAGCAGCTCGGGCGAGATGGTCAGGAGATCGCAGCCCGCTAGCTCGACGATCTCACCGATGTTGCGGAAGCTCGCGCCCATGACCTCGGTCTTGTAGTCGAATTTCTTGAAATAATTGTAGATGCGATGAACCGAGTGGACCCCGGGATCCTCGGTGGCCGGTATTTGCTTGACCCCCCTCTCCTTCACGTACCAGTCGTAGATGCGGCCGACGAAGGGCGAGATGAGCGTGACCTTGGCATGGGCGCAGGCGACCGCCTGGGGAAAGCTGAAGAGCAGCGTCAGGTTGCAGTGAATTCCCTCTTGCTCCAGGCGTTTGGCGGCGCAGATTCCTTCCCAGGTCGAGGCGATCTTGATCAAGATCCGCTGCCGGCCAATTCCGTCGGCTTCATAAAGGTCGATCAGGTGGTGGGCCTTGCCGATGGTGGCCTCGGTATCAAACGATAAACGGGCGTCCACCTCGGTCGAGACCCGACCCGGAATGATCTTGAGAATCTCCTTGCCGAAACCGACCGCCAGCAGGTCGGAGCAGTCACGAATCTGGGCGTCTCGATCGTCTGCCACCGACTGAGCGTGGCCGATGGCTTGCTCCAGCAAACCCTGGTACTGGGGCATCTGCGCGGCCTTGAGTAAGAGCGAAGGATTGGTGGTCGAGTCTCGAGGCCGGTACTGGGCGATCGATTCGATATCCCCCGTGTCGGCCACGACGACCGTCATCGAACGCAACTGGTCCAGCAAGTTC
>Ga0074044_10005621_pt1 | contig 10188 bp, 7 predicted proteins | sample BogForMeECP23OM1_FD_94443 | JGI IMG/M metagenome (GOLD analysis project Ga0074044, IMG submission 94443) | Bog forest soil microbial communities from Calvert Island, British Columbia, Canada - Bog Forest MetaG ECP23OM1 | ecosystem: Environmental > Terrestrial > Soil > Wetlands ...
AAGGCGGTGCCGCTCGCTTCATCCGCCCCCCCGATAGCGGGCGAGGGGGACCATCCGTAGCGCGCAGCGCCAACGGGTCCGGCCCGAAGTGGCCGGCCCGATGACAGGCTCCGCGCGGTGGAGGGGGCCTCGGCCACGAAGCTTGCGACTTCGCTTGAGACTTGCCTCCCTGCCCGCGCCCCCTCCACCGTCCTGCTGCGCAGGCCGGTCCCCCTCCCCCGCTTTCGCGGTGGAGGATGAAGAAGCCCGCTGCGCGGGCAGAAAAAAATGGAGATCGCCCCAATGCCGACATGGCGCAACAAGCCCCCGAACCGGCAGCATCTCAACAAGCGAAGGCGCATCCCTCCGGCGAACCATAAGGAATGGGGGATGCGCCGCACTCCGCCGTCCACCATACTGAGGTAACATGTTTCTAATATGCGATAGAATCCTCGATCCAACATCGCCTCGCCGCTCTTGCCGGAGACCACCCTTGCGCTACGACGACAACCTGACCACCGAGCGCCCGACCTTCGTCACCCACCTCGAATGCGCCGCGACCGGGGAGCGGCACGCCGCCGACGAGATTCATAATCTGTCGCGCGCCGGCATGCCGCTGTTGGTCCGTTACGATCTCGCCGGCGTGAAGAAGGCGCTGAGTAAAGAGACGCTGGCGCGCCGTCCGCCCGACCTGTGGCGTTATCGCGAATTGCTGCCGGTGCGGCGCGCGGAAAACATCGTGAGCTTGGGCGAAGCGATGACACCGTTGCTGCCGCTGCCGAAACTTTCTGCAAAAATGCGCGGCGGCGAGATTCTGGTGAAGGACGAAGGCCGCTTGCCGACCGGCTCGTTCAAGGCGCGCGGCCTGGTCATGGCGGTGTCGATGGCCAAGGCCTTCGGCATCACGCACATGGCGATGCCGACCAACGGCAATGCCGGGGCGGCGCTCGCCGCCTATGCCAGCCGTGCCGGCATCAAAACCACGATCTTCTGTCCGCAGGATACGCCGGAAGTGAACGTGAGCGAGATCGGGCTGCAAGGCGCGACGGTGTACCGCGTCAACGGCTTGATCGACGATTGCGGAAAGATCGTCGCCGAGGGCAAGGCCAAGGTCGGCTGGTTCGACACTTCGACGCTCAAGGAGCCGTATCGCATCGAAGGCAAGAAGACCATGGGATTGGAGCTCGTGGAACAGCTCGGCTGGACCGTGCCGGATGTCATCTTCTATCCGACCGGTGGCGGCACCGGCCTGATCGGAATGTGGAAGGCGTTCGCCGAATTGGAGGCGATCGGCTTTATCGGCAGCAAACGGCCGCGCATGGTCGCCGTGCAGGCGGCCGGCTGCGCGCCGATGGTGCGCGCCTACGAGGCGGGCGTCGAACATGCGTCGCGCTGGGAAAACGCGCAGACCATCGCCTCGGGGATCCGCGTGCCCCAGGCGATCGGCGATTTTTTGATCCTGCGCGCGGTGCGCGACAGCAACGGCTTTGCCATCGCGGTTGCCGATGACGCGATCGCGGCGGCGCTCGACGAGGTCGCGCGCGCGGAGGGATTTTTGCTGTGTCCCGAGGGCGCGGCCACCTACGCGGCCTATCAGCAAAGCCTCGCCGACGGCCGCGTCGCGAGGAGCGAGCAGGCCGTGCTGTTCAATTGCGCGACCGGGCTCAAATATCCATTGCCGCCGATCCGCCGTACCCTCGATCGTCACAAGCCGATCGACTTCGCGGCGTTATGATGCCGCGATCACTCCGCTTTGATGTGGGCGTCCCGGATCACCTTGCCCCACTTCTCGGTCTCTGCGGCGATAAATTTGCCGAAGTCGGCGGGCGAGCCCGCCACCACGACGCTGCCCAGATCGGCCAAGCGCGACTTGATCTTGTCGTCGGCCAAGCCGGCGTTGATCGCTTTGTTGAGCGTTTCGATGATCGCTTGCGGCGTACCGGTCGGCGCCCCGACGCCGATCCACGCGACCGCCTCGTAGCCCGGCAGGAACTCGGCTACGGTTGGGACGTCCGGCAGCGCGTCGAGGCGTTTCGCCGTGGTCACCGCCAGTGCTCGCAGTTTGCCGGCGCGGATTTGCGGCAGCGCCGTCGCCGTCACGTCGAACATCACCTGCACCTGGCCCCCGAGCAGATCGGTTATCGCCGGCGTCGAACCACGGTAGGACACATGCACCATGTTGATACCGGCCATGGCCTTGAACAATTCGCCGGCAACGTGCTGCGGCCTGCCGACGCCGGCCGACGCCATGTTGATCTTGCCCGGATTGTCCTTGGCGTAGGCGATGAATTCTGGAACGGTATTGGCGGGAACCGACGGATTGACCTCCATGACGAGTGGCACAAGATTGATTTGCGCCACCGGGGCGATGTCGCGGATGAAGTTGAACGTGAGATTATCGTAGAGTGCCGGACTGATCGCGTTCTGCGAATTGACCAGCAGCAGCGTGTAGCCGTCGGGCGGCGAGCGCACCACCGCCTCGGTGCCGATATTGCCGCCGACGCCGGGCCGGTCGTCGGCGATGAATTGCTGACCAAGATGGTCCGACAGCCATTGCCCGATCAGGCGCGCGGTGATGTCGGACGAGCTGGCGGCCGCCTGCGGGACGATGAAATGCACCGGACGCGTGGGATAGCCGTCCGCCATCGCGATGCGCGAGACGGCCGGGAGCGCGGCGGCACCCGCTGCAAGATTCAGGAATCGACGGCGGTGAATTTTCATCACGTTTCCTCCGTGGTCGCGAGATTGCCTTTTGGCCCACTATACTATCGGTCGAATCGATCGGAACGGGCGGAGCAGCGGCATTTGCCACCATGAGCGCGGCGCTGGCGGCCATTCCTGTCGTTGATATCCGCGACGGCGGCCCGCCGCGCCACGCCCGGCAAAGCGCTGCGCAGGCGCGCGCGCTGCGCGACGCCTGTCTTGACTTTTTCCCGCGCGCGGCGATGCCGCTCATCCCGGCGCTCGATTGCGCTGCGCAGCGCTGGCTCACGCATTCGCGCTCGCCCTATGTGCCGGAGATCGCGCAGATCGCGGCGGCGCTTAAATTCTCCGGCGTGTGGCTGCTCAACGCATCGTATCAGTGGGCCTGCACATCGCGCGCATTCGAACAGGATGGCGTGCCTTGGATCATCCGGACGCTGGATTGGCCCTTCACCGGGCTCGGCCGGCACGTGGCGGTGGCGCGGATGCGGGGCGGCTGCGGCGATTTCTTCAGCGTCACCTGGCCGGGCTATGTCGGCGCGCTCACCGCGATGGCGCCAAATCGCTTTGCCGCCTGTGTCAACCAAGCCCCGCTGTGGCGCCGCACCCGGCATCGCTGGCTTCGTCCGTACGACTTCGCGGCGAATGCATTCAGGATTTGGGCGCATGTGGATGATATGCCGCCGGATCAACTTCTGCGCCGCGCCTTCGAGGTCTGCGAAGATTACGCTGCGGCGCGGCGAATGCTGGAATCGACGCCGGTCGCGCGGGCGGTGATCTATACGCTCGTCGGCTGCGCCGCGAACGAACGCTGCGTGATCGAGCGCACCGCGACGCATTTCGTCACCCGCGAGGAAGACACCTGTGCGGCCAACGATTGGGTGCCGAGCCGGCCGGGCTGGGAGGGCCGGATCGGCACCCGCCGGTTCCTGACCAGCTCGTTCGAAGACGCGGCGAGCTACAGTCGGGCGCGTCGCGAGACGCTTAAGGGCTGGGGCGGCACCGTGACGACCGGCCGCTTCGACTGGGTGCGGGAGCCGGTTCTCAACCCCTATACGCGGCTCGCGGTGGCGATGAGTCCGGCCGCCGGGCTGCTGCGGGCCATCGGCTACGACCGCACGGCGGCCGCCTTGCCGGAGCCGGTGACGCGGATGTGCGAGATCGAGGTCGCGGCAGCCTAGAGCATGTCCCGCAAAAGTGGACACCGGTTTTGCGAAAAGGACATGCTAAAATAAACAGCTAGAGCGCGTCCCGATTCCATTGAAGCGGGATGCGCTCTAGCCGGTCATATCTCCACGTCCGGCGGCGCGACGATCAGCGGCGGCGATCAAGCGGCATGGGGACTAACTTGCTGGACTCGTTTGCTGGTCGTCTTACAATTTTAGTACCATTGTGCGTTGCCAAGCGGATAGGCCTTCGCCATGAAGATTGTCGATCTCTCCCACACCATGAGCATCCACACGCCCGGCTGGGTCGGTTATGCCGGCAACAAGATGTACTACGCGCAAAATTTGCAGACGCAGATGATCGTCGCGCAGCGCATCGAGACGTCGATGCACAGCGGCACCCATTTCGACGGCGCGATGCATGCGACCGACGGGCGCACCGGCGACATGGCCTCGCTGCCGCTCGACTATTTGGTCAATCACGGCGTCGTCGTCGATTTGTCGCCTCAGGTGTCAGATTGGTCCGCGATCACGCCGGAGATGATCGAGAAGTCCGGCGCCGACATCCGCTCCGGCGATATCCTCATCCTGCACACCGGCTGGCACAAATATTATGAAGGGCAGAGCCGGCAGGACCTGGTGCGCTATTTTTGCTACCACCCGGGCCCGACGCTGGCCACGCTCGAATGGATGCTGCGAAACAAGATCAAATGGTTCGGCATGGACACCGGTTCGTGCGACCATCCGATGAACACCTCGATCCGCACCATGCGGCCGGATATCGCGCGCGAGTTCGAAACGGTGATGGGCAAAAAGCCGGCGGACTATTTCGGCACGTTCGAATACGTGCACAAGCGCTCGGGGCGCAAAGTCCGCCAGGACGTGTTTCCGTTCCACAATTACGCCTTCCAGGAAGGTCTGCTGCACGCCGAGAACCTTGGCGGCGACCTCGAGCTCGTGCTTGGCAAGCGTTGCATCATCGGCGCCTTTCCCTGGCGCTATGAGGGTCTCGAAGCGTGCCCATGCCGCATCCTTGCGATTTTCGACCGCCGGCAATGCGCCGGTCGAAGCGCTCGGTGAGGCCGCGCGCGGTGTTATCGGCCACTGAATCAAGCGAGCCGCGTACGATGCCTAAGATCAAGACGACCGACGGCACCAGCCTCTATTACGAAGAGGCCGGCGCCGGCACGCCGATCGTGTTCGTGCACGAGTTCGCTGGCGATTACCGCACCTGGGAGCCGCAGCTGCGCCGCTTTTCGCGCTCGCATCGCTGCGTCACCTTTAGCCAGCGCGGCTATCCGCCGTCCGACGTGCCGAGCGATGCCGCGCGCTACGGGCAGGATATTGCGCGCGCTGACGTCATCGCCGTCATGGATGCGCTCGGCATCGCAAAGGCCCATGTGGTCGGCCATTCCATGGGTGCCTATACCGCATTGCACGTCGGCATCCGCCATCGCGAGCGCTGCATTTCGGTGACGGCGGCCGGCTGCGGCTGGGGCTCGGTGCCCGATGCGGCCGCGCGCGAGGCGATGCGGCAGGTCGCGGCGGAGACCGCCGCGATGTTTATTGAGAAAGGCATCGCCAAAGCAGCGGCGATCTATGCCGACGGGCCGACGCGGCAGCCGCAAAAATACAAGGATCCGCGCGGTTTTGCCGAATTCGCCCGGATGCTCGGCGAGCATTCCGCGCAAGGCCATGCGCTGACCATGGCGATGCTGCAAAGCAAGCGCCCGACGCTGTGGGACATGGCGGCGGACTTGAAGAAATTCGCGGTGCCGCTCCTCATCATCGTCGGCGACGAGGACGAAACCTGTCTCGACGGCAGCGTTTTTCTCAAGCGCACGGCGCCGACGGCGGCACTGCTGGTCATCCCGCGAGCGGGCCACACCATCACCAGCGAGGAGCCGGCCGCCGTCAACGCCGCGCTCGCCGAACTGTTCGCCGCCGCCGAGGCCGGCCGCTGGCTGGCGCATCGGCCGCCGCCGTGATGAGCAACAAGCCGCGATCGACTTCTCAGCCGGCGGTGCCGTTCGCGGCGCCGTTCCGCCACTCAGCTTTCGCGATTGTATGGACGGCGACATTGGTCTCCAACGTCGGCGGCTGGATGTACAGCGCCGCGTCGGGCTGGCTGATGACGACGCTCAATCCCGATCCGTTGATCGTCGCGCTGGTGCAGGCGGCGAGCACTTTGCCGATTTGTCTGCTGGCGATACCGGCGGGGGCGCTTGCGGATATTTTCGACAAGCGCAAATTTCTGATCGCGGTTGAATTGCTGACGACGGCCGTCTCTGCGGTCTATGCGGCGATGGTGTCGCTCGGTATGGCTGCTCCGGGCAATTTGCTGTTATTCACGTTCCTCATCGGCGCCGCCGGAGCATTGACCGTTCCGGCCTGGCAGGCCGTTGTGCCGCTTCTCGTACCCAAGGACGATTTGCCTGCCGCCATCGCCGCCAACAGTGTCGGCGTGAACATTTCCCGCGCGCTCGGTCCCGCGCTTGGCGGCGTGACGATTGCCGGGCTCGGTATCGCCGCGCCGTTTTGGATCAACACCATCTCCAATCTTGGCGTCGTCGGGGCGTTGCTATGGTGGCGCGAGTCGAAACGCGCAAGCACACTCCTGCCGGCGGAGCGTTTCGGCCAAGCCATGCGGGTCGGCCTTCGCTATGCCCGACATAATCGGCATCTGCGCGCAACGCTGATGCGGGCCGTCGGCTTCTTTCTGTTCGCCAGCGCCTATTGGGCGCTGTTGCCGCTCGTCGCCCGCCAGCAGATCGCGGGCGGACCCGGGCTGTACGGCGTGCTGCTTGGCGCCATCGGTGCCGGCGCCGTGGGCGGCGCATTGTTCCTGCCGTGGCTGAAAACGAAGCTGGGACCGGATCGGCTGATGGCGGTGGGCGCGCTCGGCCAGGCTGTTGCGATGGTGCTCTATGGGCTTGCCCGCGATCTGGCGACGGCGCTCGCCGCCAGCGCGATTGCCGGAGCGTCGTGGATAGCCGCGCTGGCGACGTTGAGCGTATCCGCGCAGGTGGCGCTGCCCGATTGGGTGCGCGGGCGCGGGCTTGCGCTCTACACGACGGTATTTTTCGGCTGCCTTACGCTCGGCAGCGCGGCATGGGGCGAGGTTGCGGTCTGGCTCGGACTACCGGCTGCGCACTTTCTCGCCGCTGCCGGCGCGGTCGCGGTCATACCTTTGACGTGGCGTTGGAAACTGCAAACCGGCGCGGGCGTCGACCTGACGCCGTCCATGCACTGGCCGGCGCCGCTCACCGCGCAGGATATCGAGCGCGATCGCGGGCCGGTGCTGGTGACGGTCGAATACCGCATCCGTACGCAGGACCGCGACGCGTTCCTCGAAGCGATCGCAAAACTCGAACATGGGCGGCGTCGCGACGGCGCCTATGCCTGGGGCATTTTCGAGGACACTGCCGAAGAAGGACGCATGGTCGAAACTTTCCTCCTGGAATCATGGATGGAGCATCTGCGCCAGCATGAGCGCGTCACCGAGGCCGATCGCCTGGTGCAGGAGGCCGTGCACCGATTCCAAATATCCGGTGCGCCCAAAGTGACGCATTTCATCGCCGCCGAGTCTTAGCGGTTCGTGGCCAAACGACTGTGGCACTGTCTATTGATCGCGGCGTCAAGCTCCTGCACTATCGTTCGATCGCCGGGTCTGCGCGAACTGTCCAAATCCGCGGCACGCGGGAAAGACGGTACCCAGGCCGGCCGACGCAGGGAGGTATTCATGAGCGGAAAGCGAAACGCATCGATCCACGCACTCGTTTTTGCGATGGCTTCGATGCTCGTCGGTCTGGCGTCGCCCGCCGGCGCCCAAAGCACCGCGCCCTATGTCATGAAGCTCAGCACCGCCACGCTCAACGATACGCAGCACGAATGGATGAAGCGGTTCGCGGCGGCGGTGGAAAAGGACTCCGGCGGCCGCATTAAAGGGGAAGTCTATGCGGCGAGCCAGCTCGGCTCTATTCCCCGGCAGATCGAGGGCACGCAGTTCGGATCGATCCAGGGCTGGGTTGGGCCGCCGGAATTCCTGGTCGGCGTCGATGAACGTTACGAGGCGCTGAGCGCGCCCGGCCTGTTCACGAGCCAGGACCAGGACGTGCGCGTGCTCAACGATCCCGTGGTCCGGGACCTGATACTCGGATTGGGCGCGAACAAGGGCCTGGTCGGGGCCGGAATTTTTCCCCTTGGGCCGTCGTCGGTCGCCACGCGCAAGCCGGTTCATCATCTTGCCGATTTCAATGGGATGAAAATTCGCGTGCTGGCTTCGCCGTTCCAGCTGGAGATGGTCAAGCGCATGGACGCCTCGCCGGTGGCGATGACATTGGCCGACGTGCTGCCCGCTATCCAGCAGGGTGCCATCGACGGCGCGCTCACCTCCATCACCGTAGACACGACGCTTCATTATGTGGACGCGGCGAAATACGTCGCTGAGATCGGTCAGCCTTGGATAAATTCCATTGCGGTCCTGAGCAAGAAATGGGTCGACGGTTTACCGGCGGACCTCCAAAAAATCGTCCGCGATGACGCGGCGGCGGTGTCCAAGGGCATCGTTCCGTTTGTGAACGACTTTTTCGCCGCGCAGCGCAAGGTATGGACCGACAACGGCGGCGAGTTGACCAGCCTGCCGGCCGCCGAGCAGGATGCGATGATCGCCAAGATTTCCAGCATCGCCGGTGATCTGTCGGCGTCCAAACCGGAGCTGAACGCGGCAGTCAAGGTCGTCTTCGCGTCGGCGGCGCGGAACAAATAAAACAAACAGTCGTCAGCCGGACTTGCGCGGCCTCACCATCTCGCGCAAGCGCTGCGGCGTGACCGGAAGCTGTGTCACGGCGCCAGCGACGCCAAGCGCGTCGTCGATGGCCGCGGCGACGGCAGCACCCACCGCATTGGTGCCGCCTTCACCGGCGCCTTTCAGGCCGAGCGGGTTGAGCGGGCTCGGTGCGTCCTCGGTGATCAGCGTATCGATCGGCGGAATTTCGCGCGCCGTCGGCATCAGGTAATCGGCGAAGTTGACGGAGAGCGGCTCGCCGCGCGCGTCGTAAATGAACTCTTCAAAAAGCGCGCCGCCGAGACCTTGCGCCACGCCGCCGGCGATCTGTCCCTCGACCAGCATCGGATTGACCGCTTTGCCGATGTCATAGGCGACGAGATAACGCTCGACTGCGACGGCCCCGCTGTCGCGATCGACACGCACCACCGCGACATGCACGCCGTAGGGATAGGTCATGTGGTGCGATTCGAACCAGCCTTCGGCCGAAAGACCCGGCGTCGCGTCGCCGAGGAGTTTTGCGGCCGGCGCGAGCGCGCGGGCTATTTCGCCGAGCGTCACCGACGGTCCTTGCGCGGCATCCCTCCTCACCACCTTGCCGTCGATCACGTCGAGCGCTGCGGGGGCGGACTGCAACAGTGCGGCGGCAGCTGCGATCGCCTTGTCGCGAAGTTTTGCGGCGGCGATGCGCGTTGCTTCCCCGGTCATCACCGTCACCCGCGAAGCGAATGCGCCCATGCCGAATGCGATGCGGTCGGTCTGCCCGTGCACCACACGCACGCGACGATAATCGACGCCGAGCGCGTCGGCGCAAATCTGCGCGACGACAGTTTCGACGCCTTGACCGACCGAAGCCGCGCCGGTCACGACTTCGACGGCGCCGCTGGTGTCGATGGTCGCGCGGACGCCGTCGAACGGCCCGAGCCCGCTTTTCTCGACGAAGATGGCAAGGCCTACGCCGACCGCTTCGCCGCCGGCGCGGCGACGTCGCAGGTCTTTTTGCAGCTCCTCCCAGCCGACCGCCGCCAATGTCTTGTCGAGGAGGCCGGCGTAATCTCCGGAATCATAGGTCAATTCGGTGCCGAGCGTGTCGAGCGTGCGCCGAAACGGCATCTCCGTCTTGGCGATCAGATTGCGGCGGCGGATTTCGATCGGATCGATCTTAAGCCGCGCCGCGATGGCATCCATCAGCCGCTCGCGCACGAACGTGCTCTCGAACCGCCCGGGAGCGCGGTAGGTGCCGCACGGCGTCTTGTTGGTGAGCCGGATGCGGCCGACCATGCGATAGGCCGCGATGCGATAGGGGCCGGGCAGCATGGCGGCGGCAAGATCGGGCACGGTGGCCGCGTGGGTGCGCACATAGGCGCCCTGGTCGTGAAAGAACTCGCTGTCGATGGCGAGCAGGCGGCCATCCGCATCGACCGCGGCGCGGACGCGAAAATGCTGCTGGCGCGATTGGTTGGACGCCATCAGGTGTTCGCGCCGGTCCTCGATCCATTTCACAGGGCGGCCGAGCCGCAGCGCCGCGACGCAGACGAGAACGTCCTCGGGATA
>Ga0074044_10005622_pt1 | contig 10185 bp, 11 predicted proteins | sample BogForMeECP23OM1_FD_94443 | JGI IMG/M metagenome (GOLD analysis project Ga0074044, IMG submission 94443) | Bog forest soil microbial communities from Calvert Island, British Columbia, Canada - Bog Forest MetaG ECP23OM1 | ecosystem: Environmental > Terrestrial > Soil > Wetlands ...
TATCGGCTCAGCACTAACAACAATTTTTGAGTCGGAAACTAAAGGAATAATCAGTTCAACCGAACGAGTTCGCTTAGTTGACAAGTATAAAGTTGATCTTGAACAGCTCGAGAGGGCTATAGACCAGCATCAACGCATTGTGGAACGATATGACTTGGAAAATTCGCGACAAGAAATCGTTAGAGACTTCAATCTAAAAATGTCCGAGATCGAAGAGAAAATCAAACGCCTGAGCACTGGAAACCTCATACCGCCACCTCAGGATAATGGTGTCATCTCTGCAGAATCATCACAAGAGAATGATCCCTCTCCAGTCAGTGATGCTGAGAAACGTGTTGAACAGATTCGAGATGAAATACTGAAGGCGATGGATCGACTGGAACAGATTGAATCGGAAGGATGAAATTGTCCTGGATCGAGGACGCTAAGCGAAACGCGGTCCTCAAGGCTATCGAACCGATAAGAAACGGATGGATCATAGGACTTGGTAGTGGATCCACAGTCAGCTATGCTGTGAAAGAACTTGCGAGATTGCGCAGAGATCGAAAGTTCCAGTTCTCAATAGTGCCCACGTCTTACCAAATAGAACACCTCTCCACATCAAATGGCCTCACAACCATCAGCATGAATGAAGTCGCAAGTATAGACTATGCAATTGACGGTGCCGACCAGGTTCAAGAAAACACTTTGAACCTTGTAAAGGGCGGAGGTGGAGCTCTACTCCGAGAAAAGTTAGTGGACACTGCCGCACTTGACTTGGCGGTCGTTGTCGATGAATCCAAAGTGTCAAAACATTTAGGCGGCAAACAGTCAATCCCTCTCGAAGTCTTACCTCTCGCCTACAAGTACGTTCAGTCCGTAGTCGCAAAAATGGGAGGCAGGGCAAAGTTAAGGGAAAGCCTAGGAAAAGCTGGACCGGTTATCACTGATAATGGAAACTTCATTCTCGACGCGGATTTCGGCAAGATCCAGAATGCTGTTCCATTGGAACGGCGCTTAAAGGCTATACCGGGAATACTTGAGACCGGCCTGTTCCTCGGACTCACAAAGCAGGTATACGTTGGACTACGCACTGGTAAAGTGAAAGTCCTGAAAACTCGATAAGCAGTAGCCTAGTCAATGAGTGTCAAGCTGGCAGCGATCGCAGCATAGTTCGCCAGCATCTTCTCTCCGGCGCTCGCAATGATGATCACGTCATTCTCCCTCGGATGAAAGATGCTTGTCAATTCATCTGCCAAAGGATCGTCGCCACTCAGACTCCATTCATCAGCAGCCATCGGCATTACAAATCGGCCTCCTTTCATGAGCACGGTGCAAGCTCCAGTCGCCCCCAACCGAACAGTCGCATCCCGCTGTTCAATCCATTGTCTAACTCTTGAAGCCACTCCTCTTACAAGGACCGCAGTGCTAGCTCTATCCAGAGCCAGCTGCCTCGCGTCTACGACAAAAGCTTTGGAAAGTCTACCTCTCAAATTCCGGTATAAGGCAACGCCTCTCGGCGTCAGAGTGCAACCCTGCCTCGTGCTCTTAATTATCCCAGCCCTCGAGAAGTGTCTAATGATCGTGCGTATAGTGCCCTCCCCTAGACCAAGTTTCTTGGATAACTGAATTCTACCTACCGATACCTCATCACCAATTAGGAGAAGCGTACAGCATACGTGCGTATACATGAAACCTGGAACAGGCCCCGCGCTCGGCATCTCAGTCAGCGCTTGAATCTTGCTTATTACCCCATTCTTTGTCAAGACCAAATCGCAACCAGGCTAGCTCTCTTAGTCTCCTAACTCTTACCGGAACGTCTACGTGCAATTTCTAACTCGACTGGTGTGTTTACGTTAAACACTAAATTCTCAACCTCGGTTATGAAGACCTCTTCTTCAAGCTCAGGTTCATCAATCATCTTTCCGTTGATTACGTTAACTCCAATCGGGACTAATTTTCGACTATTCACCTCGAAAACGTAAGAAGGTGTCAACCGCGACCTTTCGTAGAGTTCTATGGGAGCAGCAACCATTAGAGCCGGCTTCTTCATGACCCAGTATCGTTTGATAGCCGCATTCAAGACTTCCGTCGTGAGAAACGGCAGATCCGCTGACAGAACGACAACATCCCCCAAACCGAGTGTCTTTATTGCCTGCTTCATATCTGACTCATAGCCCTGTCCCAATGTTTCCGTAACCTCAATTCCAAGTTCGATAACCTTCCGGGCGGTTTCAGGGGTGCTGCGAGTCACTGCAACTATGATTCGTGCGATAAACTCCGACTTTCTCATGGCCTCAATAACGTACTCTATCATCGCCTTGTCATCAATCTGCAGCAGAGACTTCTCGCACTTGTGCATTCGAGTTGCCCTTCCGCCCGCCATAACGAGCGCGGCTAAAGCCATGCCAATCCCACTGGAATTAAAACAAGGGATACTAGCCGAGTAATCTCATTAGTTGCACCCATCACATCTCCCGTGATACCACCAAATGCTCTCTTCGAGATAACCAACATGACACTTGAGACTCCTAATGCTGCGAAGGTTACTAGAAGCCCAGTAAAACTCAGTAATGGAACTGAGATCAGAAGCAGGAAAGCAGTGGATAGTGCAATCTTTGCGTTTCGATGCTTCAGTTGCATGCTTTCAATAAACTGACTACTCATTCCTCTGTGAGCTGATCTTCCAATCCACGCTTGAACTACCATTGAAAACTTCGATGCAGACTCTGAAACAACCAATGCGTTGATGATAACGTTTCGGTTAAGACTTGCAACCGCGAATATAGTAGCTATCACTACGATCATCCCCAAAGTGAATCCGCCTGCTCCCGTCTGTGGGTCACGCATCACGCGCAACTTTCGAGAGCGCGAACCGTGACACATGATCCCATCCCCGAAATCCAGCAGACCATCAACGTGCTGAGCACCGTTCAAGAGCAGTATGAGGCCTAAGCCGAGTGTGCCTGAAAGTTGAGGCGTGAATATTGATTCGAGGCTCCAAGTGAACATTCCTCCAATTAGGCCAGCTAACGCGCCTACCAAGGGAAAGATGGGCATGAATCGTGCTACTATGGCAATGCAGTCATTGTCCATCCCTACGGGGATAATTGTGAGAAATGCAACCGAATTTCGAATTCCCCGTAAGACTTCCAATCAGATCCTCTGACTATTACGAATAGCCTGAGAGTACATGTTCGAGGAACATCCGGCAACAAGTGCTCCTATTGCATCATTCACGATAGGCCCCAGCTTGCTGAGTATTCCGGGTTTTGCCTGATCAAAGCGAATGAATTCAAAGATTCCTCTTGCCCCAGCAATGTAGTTGGCGATTGTCATTCCTAACAGTTCGTCTGCAACAAGTCCTGGCCGGCCAAGAAATCTCTCAACAGTAAGGTTAGGAATACGCCCTGCTCTCGCCTCGTCTTCCGCTTGGTAGCAAGCCACCACCATGCATGAGACGTTAACGTCGGAAGACGCGTCACGAAACTCCTCAGAAATAATCTCAATCGCCTTCTCTCGACTTTCAACTCCCGGGTGAGGCACGAAGAGCTCAAGAGCCGTTGATACAAGGTCATTCAGCGTGACTCCTTTTAATTCAAGATAATCGAGAAGTGAACCTGTCTTCTCCGACGTAATCTTCACCGGCACTACCAAATCCGTACCCTGCTAAGAGGTTATAAGTGGTTGGATAATCCAACCATTTGGCGATCCAACCGCGACCGTTCTGAGCAGTACGATAGCTGCCTTGATCGATAATTTCGTACTCAGCACAATATTTGGGTTGAGTAACTAGGATGATCTTGCATTCTTCAGGTCGATCTAGCTAGGTATTGTCAGTACTTACCGCTGGCCTGTCCTGTTTAAGGTCCGTTAAATTACGTAGATAAGCGTGCGGTCTGTTGAAGGTACTCTAGTGAACTATGGTTTCAGTGAGTCAGTGATGGGCTGTCTATCCCCTGATGGACAATGTGGACACGCCGAGCCAAAGGGTGCATTGCACATAGGGCAAGGTGTACATTCCTTGTCCAAGTCCCGACATTCTACACATCTTGAAGCCATGCTATCTCACCGATCCTAGCCGCCCAAAGTTAGGGTTGGTGGACAATGTCGACAGGACTCGTTTGGTAGAGCGCCGCAGACCTTGCAAGGCGTACAGTCGTCATCTCTGCCATATGCATCTCGACATTCTGCGCATCTTCCAACTGACATGGTAATTCACAAAATAATGCACCAGTATGTATATTTCCCATTGTCGTAAATACCATACTTACAATTAGGATTTAGATCAACCCATCGAAATCCTATATGACCGATTAAGGACTTGAAGCATAGGAATCTGTATTGAATCTGTAATGACCATCAGATGATGATCTCCGCTCAGCATCCCATGTATTAATACCTGAAATGGTTAGATTCAATCATCGTTAGTGGGTATCATTGTTGAGTCATCCTCACCTAGGCGCGGATGACTTCTTGCCTCGACTTGCTGAACTATATGGTAGAATGAATAGGGATGTTCTTGATTCGAGGGAGGTCGCTGGAGGGCTAGGACTTCCATCCAAGTATTGTTCCAACATGTTAGGGAAGCTGTTTCTAAGGGGCTACTTATCTCGTGAAGATTCGTTTGGCAAACGCAGAGGCGTCTACCACCTATACCGGTTGAGTAGACGAGGACTCATGAGGGTTAACTACCTCAAGCAACGCCACCCGTTAATGGGTCCGTTGACTCTTGCCGGCAGGGGCACCTTCAAGGAAGCGGCAATGGATAGGGTTTCCCGCAAGCATCTCGAACGAATAGGCCTTATTCCGGAGATCCAGGATGAATTTAGCCCTCTCTTTCGACGTCATTCAATTTATGTACCGTTCATTACGGTAAACCCGAAACTTATCCCGAAAGCAAAAACCATAGAATACATGCTCACTAACAAGGATGTGATTGAGAAGCCTACAATGAGGCTACTTCTCTGGGCTAAAGCGTTGCAGGACGACGGAGTAATCACGAAGAACATAAACCTCTTCGGCTACGTGAACCTAGCCCTATCACGCTCCAACACACAACTCGAAATTCTGACATCACTACTCTACAAATCCGCACGAGAACTGAAAAAATAGAACGAAACTTCAAGGCGTTACTAGCGTACAATGTTTCGAAACAACTGACCACGGGCTAGTGATGGTGTGTCATTTCAACTATGAATCAAATGTCACTGCTCATGTACGTCCAGTAGCATGATGTTGGCGTCTCGATATCTCCGTCGTAAAGCTGTCTCATGCATGACACAACCATAGACCACTTGGTAGTGTTCGAGAGTTAATTTGATGACCGCTTTACCATTACAAGCGAATGTGCTGCAAGTATATTCCAAATAGTTGTCCAGCCTCATTGATCGCAAGGTTATGTTAGTAGGGTTAAGCGAACTGAATCACCGAATGGGTTAAGGTACGTTAAACCGCAGGCACTGCAAACATGCTCAGGCTCATAGCTGCTAGGGGCGTCAATTATGATGCCCTTCTTACATTCTAGACAATTCAATTAATTATTCACCGTTGAGGGTGAGTGGTTATGGTTGGGTCTTAATGACCGGAAGTTCGTTTAGCAACTGGGAGAGTTGAGTGAATTATTCACTGAACTTCGAATTGCTATTCAATTGAGGTTACGTTGATGTAATTTCCTGGACAATTGGCTCCGCTTGGAGCATTATTGTAACCTTGAAACAAGTGTCCTGTCACCTTCACCCACGATCCTACTGGAGGGTAGGATGAAGGCAAATTATGCAACGTATAGTATTGGACGGCCGCAGTCACAACGCTACCCGGATCGTTTACCCAAGTAATGACTGGTACTACCAGTTCTATGCAACCGTTCGAATCCTGGTATAGCCGCCCCGAACATTGGACGATATTACTATCACCCGTAGACTGGCAGGTATTGTAACCTGAGACCGTGCTACTATTCACTGTAAAGGCAGCGGCTGCGATTATAACGAAAGCTAGCAACATGATCGCACGATTACGTCTGCTTGGGTCCATTACTATACAGTAACTAACACCACGGTAATAACAAGTATCGGTGATGCCGGGGGCGTGGAATCAATAAACATTGCCAATACCGTGGTTCCTTCTCCATGACGCCTCTACTTTCCAAGTTTATGCAACATTACGTTGACTTTGCTGCAATCTCTACTAGGCGAAAAGATTAGAGGTTATCTTTCGGATGAAACTAAACGGTATATGAGAAGATGAACCGATTGGGTTACAGCCTTGAGCCAATGATAGCGAAGCACAGAAAGTCTGTCATTGACATATTCAACTACTATATCAAGAACGGTTTTGAAGCATATCGTGAAACGCCGGTGGGATACGAATACTTTGATAAACTCTTGGAGAGGTTGAAAGGATGTCCTACTCTCGTCGCTAGAGCAGAGTCAGGCGATATTGTTGGCTTCGCCTACCTTCGACCCTATTCTCCCTCTGATACTTTCAGAAGAACTGCACAAATAACCTACTTCATTCACCCCGAACACCGAAGGAAAGGACTAGGCAGATCATTTCTTGAAGAGCTTATCCGACAGGCCCAAAAATCTGGAGTGGATAATTTGCTTGCACACATTTCCTCGCTCAACAAGGAAAGCCTAAAGTTTCACCTCAAGAACGGATTTCAAGAATGTGGAAGATTCAGAGAGATCGGAAAAAAGTTTGGGAAAAACTTTGACGTAATCTGGATGCAGAAACAATTTTAGCGTTCGTTCACAAATTTGCTGCTACATTCAGCTTGACGATTTCTTTCTCTCGCTTATTCGCTAAGTTCAGCTCGTAATACGGTAACTGCTTCACCACTTATCTTCACGCGATCGCCACATACTCTTACTCGGATTACACCTCCACGTGCAGAGACCTGTTGAGCCAGGAACTCATTCTTGCCGAGCCTTTTTTGCCAATAGGGTCCAAGGCAGCAATGCGCAGAACCAGTTACTGGATCTTCATCGATTCCCACTCGGGGAGCAAAGAAGCGTGAGACGAAGTCGTAGGGCTTGCTTGAAGCAGGGGCCGTCACGATCAATCCGCGGAAAGGAAGTTCAGCAAGCTGCGCAGCATTTGGTTTCATTTTTCTGACGGTTTTTTCAGAGTCAACTTCTACAATGTAATCCATCCTACTTTTACCAACGTATCTAGGTTTAGCACCCAAGATTTTTGACAATGTCTTGGGCGCAGCTACCTTCTTGTCTGGTAACGCCGGGAAGTCAAGTTCGATCCATTGATCTTTACGTTCAGCGGTCAAGAGACCACTTCGGGTGTGAAATCGAGCCTGTTCGTTCTGGTTGAGGATTCCATTTTCCCAGAGGATGTGTGCGCTTGCCAAGGTTGCGTGCCCGCAAAGGTCCACTTCCAAACTTGGAGTAAACCAACGTAGGTCGAATCCGTCATCGCTTTTATGCAGAAAAGCAGTCTCGGACAGGTTCATCTCTCGTGCTACGTTCTGCATCCAACTATCATCACGATGCTCTGATAGTATGCAGACGCCGGCTGGGTTTCCAGCAAAGGGCTTGTTCGTAAACGAATCCACTTGAAAAATTATGACTCCCATGAATAGCAAGGAGCTTCATCTGAGGATTTAAGCGTGCGCGGCTTTGGGAGGAAGTCTTAGAATAGGAAGAATTGAGTCCAACTACACACGATAGTTTCTGTGTGCTCTCGTTTTGAGATCATAAGATGTGCATAACTATGTTTGGATCGTGAACAGTCTAAGGGAGTGCCTACTGTATTTTGCGGCAAAATGATTGAATTGATTATGATTGGGTGTCAATTGGTGTTTAGAGGATAACCGGATTTGGCTCGCAAAGCTACGAATGTTTCTGGGCACGTATCGCAAAGTAAGAAGTCACAAGAAAGATGGACTAAGCCAGAAGTTACAGGAATTCAGGATGGATTGTCAGAGTCTGTGCCGAAAGTTGACTTGGAAGCTAAAGTAACTGAACTTGAGGCTTTGCTCTCGGGAACACGACAAGATCTTGACGTAGCCAAATCCACAATCGGAGAATTGGAGAGTAATCTTTCTACATCATCATCCAAGATTGATGAGCTTCAGAACGAATTATCTAAAGCAGTGCCGAGAGACGATCTCGAAGCCGTCAAAGTTCAACTGGAATCAAAGAATGCGGATCTCGAACAGAAGTTAGCCGCCTCTGTCCCAAAGATTGAAGCAGACGAGTTGAGAACTACGATCACTGGGCTAGAGATGAAACTGGCTCAGTCCGTTCCAAAGAGCGAGGCAAATGCTCTCAGCGAGAACGCAAGCCGACTGGAAGCAACGTTAGCTGAAACACGTGAGAAGCTCACCTTAGCAGAAGCAAACGGAAGAGATCTAGACTCCAAACTTGCCGAGTCAGTTTCGAGAACTGAACTGGAAACCGCCAAGACAGCGGCCGAGACTAGAATCAGTGAACTCCAAATACAACTGTCTGAATCAAAAAGCGAAGCAGATGCATTAAGAGAAAAAATTGCAGCATTGGAGCCACAAGTGACTGAAAGAGAACTTGAAACTCCGACAGAGCATGTTGAAGAGATAGAATCGGCTGAACCACTTGTAGAAACTGGAGAGAACATTATGACGCCTATCTGTCCGAGCTGTAACGCATCAACACTCCAAGACGACATGTACTGTGGCAACTGTGGGACATTACTCGCAGCACACTGTGAGTTACAAGATACAGCCGTGTAGAATAGGCCTTCCGTATCGTCTTCCTGTTCATTGATCACAACTACTCTGGAGGTATGGCTGTGAAAGCCAGACTCAAGTCGAAGCCTTGTCTCCTCCTATATTCCTTGACGATGAAGTAGATTGCGACGCCAATGAATATCGGACCGAAAGACGCAACGATCATCAACGGGTTAGCTAATCCGAAAGCAGGGTAACTGAAGAAAGTGAGAGTCAGGAAGACTAGATAGAGGGCTGAGAGAGCACCCGTGATACTGATCACTGGTATGCCCAAGATCCTATGCCGATCCAAGCCAGCCTGCTGGTACAAATCTTTCCTACGTTTCGGCAAGAGAACCGCTGAAACTGAAGTTGGCAGCATCGACGCAAATGCGGGAGCTATTACGCCTGCGGCGAAGATCGTGTATGCGTACGTTGGAAAGAGGGTCAGAATGCTAAGCGAGATCTCACATGTCACAATGCCAAGTAAGGTTGCATATGTTGGAGTATGAAACCTCTTCGAAACCTCAGCGAACTTCTCCGGCGCAATCCTGTCTACAGCCCAAGATAATACGCAACGGTTGGGTTGTAGAAAGAGAGCTGGCAAGATAACTAAACTCCAGCCAGCAAACAAAATTGGAAGCAGAATTGCAACAGGCGCATTATTGGCCAGCAATGATAGAAAGATAATGAGTTGATTGCCTGATGTTACTTGCGAGATGAAAGGAAACGTCGTAGACCCGGATGAACCTAGAAATGTGGTTGCTGCTAGGAACCTGTACCCTATCGTCTTAAGAATTAGCCACATGGCGACTATGAAGAGTGAGCCATTCAATATGGCGCTGCCAATCATAGCATAAGATTGCCTTCTCACAGAATTGGCTTGGCGTACCTCACCTCCGAGGTAGCTGGACCAGAAATACCATAAGAGTTCGCTTGACGCTACAGCGATCATGGGAACCATGAGCCAGAGGTTACCGCTCGGGACAGCAGTAAACCCATCACGTGCAGCCTCATCAATCGCTGCCTGGTATGGACTCGCCGCGGAACTCCAAGGAGCCGCGAACTCGTTAAATCTAGCCATAAATGTGGGAAGACTAGAGAATGCAAGTAAACCGATGCTTGCGATGAGCCCGACGAGTGATAGTGTGAGGATCACTCTCAAAACTATGAACACTTTTCTCGTACCTATCAATATGAGCAGCCCGAAGACAATATTCACGATCGTGCCGATGACGAAACCTATCAAAGGACCACCAGCAGCGTTGCCTAAATTGATCAAGGCCTCGCTATGCGTAAGGTACCCGATTATTACTAACGCGGGAGATATTCCGCTTGACGCGACGAAGAAGACGTAGAACCCTGCAATGAACCATGACCATAGTGTTAACGAGAAGTTCATTCCAAAACCAATAGCTGGATGGAGTATGCGGCTGTTGAAGACGTAATCTCCACCGGATCTTGGAAGAGCAGCGGTGAGCTGAGCGTAAGTGGCCGCTATGAAGAGA
>Ga0074044_10005624_pt1 | contig 10184 bp, 11 predicted proteins | sample BogForMeECP23OM1_FD_94443 | JGI IMG/M metagenome (GOLD analysis project Ga0074044, IMG submission 94443) | Bog forest soil microbial communities from Calvert Island, British Columbia, Canada - Bog Forest MetaG ECP23OM1 | ecosystem: Environmental > Terrestrial > Soil > Wetlands ...
CACGCGCGGGTCGGCGTGATGCCGGGCGGCGGGATGACCGCGCGGCTTCCACAAGCAGTCGGCATTCGCAAGGCCCGGGAGCTTTCGCTCACCGGCAACTATCTCACCGCGCAGGAGGCCGAAAAGCTCGGCCTGGTGAATCGCGTGGTGCCCCAGGACAAGCTGCTGGCGGTCGCGCGGGAACTTGCCGCGCAGATCCTCAGTTGTGATCCATTGATGGTGCGGCAGATTAAGCGACTCTATGACCTGACCTCGCGCGCGAGCGTGGGCGACGGGTTGCGCATCGAGCAGGATTTCTCCCGCGCGCATAGCCTCAGCCGCGATCTGGGCGACATGGATACGCGCCGCCAACGGGTCATGGAACGCGGCCGGGCGCAGAAAGCGAATAGTTAGCGCGGCGCAAAACTTTCAAGCAAAGAGGATTCGAATGATTCGACGATCAATTGGGCTCGGGGTCGTTTCGGCAGCCATCGCGATTCTGGCGCTTGCGATTTCCATCCACGCGCAGATGACGCCCGCATTGATGGCGACGGTGCAGGAATCGGCGCCGATTCCTCCCGACCAGATTCCGCCGCCGATCAAGACCGCGGTCGCCTCACCCGATCGCCCCGCCGATGATTTGCAGCTGGACGCCGGTCGCAAGCCCGATCAGATGCTGGCATTTTTCGGCGTCGCGCCGGGAATGAAAGTCGCCGATATTTTTGCCGGCGGCGGTTACACGACCGAATTGCTCTCGAGCATCGTGGGACCGCGCGGCACGGTCTACTCACAGAATCCGGTCTTTCCGCCCAAATACAAAAAGATTGGCGATGCCTGGGAGGCGCGGCTTAAAAATCCCGCGCTGCGAAACGTGGTCGCGGTGCACACCCTGGCCAAGATCACGCCGGGCTCGCTCGACCTCGTCATCATGAACATGAACTATCATGACCTGGTGCTGCTCAAACTGGATCGCGCATCGCTCAATGCGTCGATCATGCGAGCGCTCAAGCCGGGCGGGTTTTATTGCATCGTCGATCACAGCGCTAAGGATGGCAGCGGCACTACCAATGTTTCGCTGCATCGCATCGACGAAAAATTCCTCATCGCCGATATCGAAAAGGCCGGATTCAAGCTGGCCGCCGCCTCCAGCGCGCTGCGCCATCCCGACGACGATCGCACCTGGAACGTTTTCAAGAAGCGCGGCGAGACCGACCGCTTCATGCTGAAATTCGTCAAACCGCAGTGACCTCTCAATAAGGGCATGGCTATGAAGATTGGATTGTTCACCCTTGGAATCGGCGCCGGCGCCAATCCCGACGTCATTCGCAAAGCGGCCGAAGCCGCGGATCGCACCGGATTCGGCACCGTGTGGGCGCCCGAGCACGTCGTGCTCTTCGACCATCATGATTCGAAGTATCCCTACTCCGATAGCGGCAAGTTTCCACTCGCAGCCAACGCCGACTGGCTCGATCCGTTTATCGCGCTCAGCTTCGCCGCCGCGGTGACCAGCAAGGTCCGCCTCGCGACGGGAATCTGTCTGGTCCCCGAGCACAATCCCGTGGTGCTCGCGAAGGTGATCGCGAGCCTCGATAAACTCGCGAAGGGGCGCTTCGCGCTGGGCGTCGGCATCGGATGGCAGGCGGAAGAGTTCGCCGCGATCGGGGTACCATTCGAGCGCCGGGCGCAGCGCACCCGGGAGTATATCGACGTGATGCGCAAACTGTGGAGCGACGGCGTCGCGACGCATCACGGTGAGTTCGTCAACTTCGACCAGGCGGGCAGCTATCCGAAGCCGCCGCAGGGGGCCAAGCTGCCGGTGATTTTCGGCGGCGAGAGCAATCCCGCGCTGCGGCGCACCGCCGAGTATGGGGACGGATGGTTCGGCTTCAACCTCGATCCGGTCGAGGCAAAAGAGCGTATCGGCAAGCTCGAGGAGCTGCTGAAACAAAACGGCCGGAAGCTGAGCAACATCGAGCTGATCGTTTCGCCCTACACTAAGAAGATCACGACCGATGATCTGAAGCGCTATCGCGATTTGGGAGTCAGCGAGGTTCCGGTGATGGTGAACTTCGACGACGACCCGGCCAAGGCAACTGCGCGCGTCGAGCAGGCCGCCAGGGATTGGGTCGAGCCAGGGTTAAAACTGTAATCGGAAATTTCGGAGGTGGTGCGCGGGGCGGGACTTGAACCCGCACGGTATCACTACCACCAGCCCCTCAAACTGGCGTGTCTGCCATTCCACCACCCGCGCACGCGATCGAGAAAGTCAGCTCGCGCTGACGAGGGCTAATTGCTCGCCGGTGGCGCCAACGGATTGGGCGCTCCGGAGTTAGGCTCCGCATTGGGCACCAATGGGTTCGAGTTCGGCGCCGCGTTGGTCCCGGTCGCATTCGGCACCAAGGGCGCTTTGGCCGGTGCCACATGCTTCGACATCACGCTCGATCCGCTCCCGAAAATGCTGCCGGACGCGCGCTGCGACGACGCATACGCAAGATACAGCGAGGTCGCGAAAAACACGACCGCCAGCGCGCTGGTGGTGCGCGTCAGGACATTGCCCGCGCCGCTCGCGCCGAAAACGGTATTACTGGAGCCTCCGAAAACCGCGCCGACCTCGGCGCCCTTCCCCTGCTGGAGGAGGATCAGAATCACCAGCGTGATGCATACGAGTACGTGAACTCCGACGACAGCCTGAACCATTGGCTAATTGTTCCTAAGCCCCGCGCAAAAGATTTTGGCGCACGAGTCAGCCTTTAAGGATGCCCCGCCGACCAAAGCCCCGTCAATATCGGGTTTCGCGAGCAAGGAGTCAATATTGTCAGCGGTGACGCTGCCGCCATACAGGATGCGGGTTTCCGCGGCCGCAGTTTTCCCCCAAAAATCGTCGAGGAATTCGCGAATCGAGGCGTGAACCAACTGCGCCTGTTCGGGCGTCGCAGTCTTGCCAGTTCCGATAGCCCATACCGGCTCGTACGCGATGACAACTGTCGCGCCAGCTTCGGCCGCAATCCCTGACAGGCCGGTCTCGGTCTGGCGCATCACTACTTCGAGCGCTTTGCCCGCCTCATGCTCCTGCAGAGTCTCACCGACGCACATGATGGGGATGAGGCGGTGCTTCAATGCCGCCGCCATTTTCTTGTTAACGAAGGCGTCGGTTTCGAAGAAGACGTGGCGGCGCTCCGAATGCCCGATGATGACGTGGGTGACGCCGAATGACTTCAGCATCGGCGCCGAGACCTCGCCGGTGAATGCGCCGCTATCCTCCCAATGCATGTTCTGCGCGCCAAGTGCGAACGACGATCCGGCGAGCGCCTGCGCGACCGCGGGAATCACTACCGTCGCGGGTGCGAGGAGCAGATCGCGTTCCTTGGCCAGGTTCGCCGCGAGCGGATCGATGTGCTGGCGAAGCTGGGCAACCATCGCGCGCGCATCGTTGGGGCCGAGATTCATCTTCCAGTTTCCCGCGATCAGCTTGCGACGCATTCAAACCTCCAGCGCTTTCACGCCAGGCAATACTTTGCCCTCGAGATATTCCAGCGTCGCGCCACCGCCGGTCGAGATGTGCGTGAAACGCGACGACCATGGCTGATGCCCGACTGCGGCAGCGGTGTCGCCGCCGCCAATGATGGTTTTTGCGCCCGACAAATTTGCCAGCGCCTCGCCGACGCGCATGGTGCCATGGGCAAATTCCTCGTGCTCGAAGAACCCCAGCGGCCCGTTCCAGATCACGGTCTTCGCGTGCGCGAGCCGCTCGATGAAATCCTCGACGGTGCGCGGCCCGATGTCGAGCCCCATCATCTCGGGCGGAATTTCGGCGACGATCTGCAATGTCTCCGGCTGATCAGGCGCGGTGGCGACAACGTGATCGATCGGCAGACAGAACTGCACGTTGTGTTTTTCTGCTTCGGCGGTCAGCTCGCGCGCGAGGTTGAGCTTGTCATCTTCGACGCGCGAGGCGCCGACCGGAACTCCGGCAGCCTTGAGGAAGGTATATGCCATCGCTCCGCCGATCAGGATCGTATCGACCTTGGTGAACAGATTGCGAATGACGGCAATCTTGTCGGAGACTTTGGCGCCGCCGAGGATTGCGATAGCCGGGCGCGCGGGATTCTCGGTCACTGCGCGCAGCGCTTCGAGCTCGCGCATCATCAGGAAACCCGCCGCGCGCTCGGCGATGAAGCGGGTGACGCCGGCGGTCGACGCATGCGCGCGATGCGCGGTGCCAAACGCGTCGTTTACGTAAGCGTCTTTCGCGCGCGCCAGCTCATGCGAAAAATCGCGGTCGTTGGCCTCTTCCTCTTTATGAAAGCGCAGATTCTCCAGCAGCATCGCCTCGCCAGGCTTGAGCGCCGCGACCATTCTGCCGGTCACGTCGCCAATGCAATCGGGCGCCAAGCCGACTTTCTGCCCGAGGACGCCGGTAAGGTATTCGGCGATGGGCTTGAGGCTCAGGTCGGCCGAGCGCTCTTTGGGCCGCCCAAGATGCGAGCACAAAACCGCGATGCCATTCTGTTTGAGGATGTAGCGGATGGTGTCGAGGCTGGCATCGATGCGCGCCGGGTCGGTGATCTTTCCCTCCTCAAGCGGCACATTCAAATCGCATCGTACGAGCACCTTCTTGCCCGCGAGCTGGAGGTCGGTGATTGGATGGAGGGGCATTGGAATCCTGCCGCGGTGAGCTGGCTAGAGCCGCTTGGCGACGTACGCAGTCACGTCGGCCAGCCGATTCGAGTAGCCCCATTCATTGTCATACCAGGAAAAGATTTTCACCAGCCGCTGGTCGAGGACCTTGGTCAGCGGGGAGTCGAAAATCGACGAATGTGGATTGCCGTTCAAATCGACCGAGACCAAGGGGGCTTCTGAGTACTCGAGGATGCCCTTCAGCGGACCCTCGGCCGCCGCCTTCATCGCGGCGTTGACGGATTTCTCGTCGGCATCTTTCATGACCACCGCGGTTAGATCGACCACCGACACATTGGGCGTGGGGACGCGGATCGCGATGCCGTCAAGCTTGCCCTTGAGCGCCGGCAACACCAGGCCGATTGCCTTTGCCGCGCCGGTCGAGGTCGGGATCATCGACAACGCCGCACCGCGCGCGCGGCGCAAATCCTTATGCGGACCGTCCTGCAGATTCTGATCCGAGGTGTAGCTGTGCACCGTCGTCATCAGGCCGTGTTGAATGCCGAAGGTGTCATTCAGCACTTTCGCCACCGGCGCGAGGCAGTTGGTGGTGCATGAGGCGTTGGAAATAATGTCGTGCTTCGCGGGGTCGAAGGTCTCCTGATTGACGCCCATGCACAGCGTCACATCGGCGCCGTCGGCGGGGGCGCTGATGACGACCTTCTTCGCACCCGCTCCGATGTGCTTGGAGGCGGCTTCCTTCGAAGTGAAGAGGCCGGTCGACTCGACCACCACCTGCACGCCCAGGTCTTTCCAGGGAAGTTTGGCGGGGTCGCGCTCGGCCAGCACCTTGAGCGTCTTCCCGTCGATAACGATGCCGGTGCCTTCGGCGCGGATATCGTGACTGAGGGTGCGATGAATCGAGTCATATTTCAGTAGATGAGCCAGCGTGGCCGCATCGGTGATGTCGTTGACGGCGACGATCTCGAGCGCATCCTTATGATGCAGGGCAGCGCGGTAAAACATTCTGCCAATTCGGCCAAATCCATTAATTCCTACCCTGATCGCCACGTTCTGACCTCCTAGTCGATTCGTCGATGCCGGAGCCTCTTAATAACCCAAGTCCGAGCTTAAGGGAAAACTAACATAATATCCGCAACGATACGGGTTGCGGAACGTTCTATGAGAAGAGGGCGAGTTACCGGCGTTGCTGCGCACGGTTTTGGCCCGCGCGAAACCGGTATAGAATCCAGGAGGGTTGAAGATGTTGGTATCATACCCTACCCCCCCGCAGGCGGGGGGACCTTGGAGAACCTATGGGTGGTGATGGTGGAATGAGTGTGGTGGGGCTCCTGCTCGGCACGGGGCCGGTCGTTCAGGCTGTCATCGTGATCCTGGTGGCGTTCTCGGTCGGAAGCTGGGGGATTATCATCTACAAGCTTCTGCAGACCTCGCGCGCGCGCCGCGAGTCCGATCGTTTCACCACGATTTTCTGGGAATCGAAAAATCTCGCCGCGATAAATACCGCAAGCATCGGGTTGGTGCATTCTCCGGTGGCGCAGGTTTTCCGCGCCGGATACCAGGAGCTGCTCCAACTCACCCGCGCCAAGCGCCAGGTGGTCGGCGGTGAGGATCGCATGAGTACGGACTTTGGCGGTATCGAGAACGTGACGCGTTCGATGAAGCGTCAGCAGAACGTCGAGATGACCAAGCTCGAGTATGGGTTGACGTTCCTCGCGACTACCGGTTCCACCAGCCCATTCGTGGGTTTGTTCGGCACCGTATGGGGCATCATGACGGCGTTCCTGGGGCTGTCGGCCGCGCATTCATCGAGCATCCAGGCGGTCGCCCCCGGTATCGCCGAGGCGCTCATCACCACCGCAATCGGCCTCGTCGCGGCGATTCCGGCGCAAGTCTTTTACAACTACCTCACCGGACGGGTTCAGGTGGTCGCCATCGACATGGAAAACTTCATCAGCGAGTTCCTCAACATCGCGGAACGTCACTTCTTCTCCTAACGCCAATGGCCTTCGAAGCAGGACAACGCGGCAAGCCCGTTTCGCAAATCAATGTGACGCCACTGGTCGACGTGATGCTGGTGCTGTTGATCATTTTTATGGTGACCGCGCCCATCATCCAACAGGGCGTCGAGGTATCGATCCCCAAGGTCAAAGCAGCCGCCCTCAAGAGCAACGAACAGGAGTTCGTGGTTTCGATAACGCGCGACGGCGATACCTACCTCAATGACGCCAAGCTCCAGCCCGCCGAGCTGACCGACAAGCTGGAAGCTATTTCGCATACGCGGCCCGACCTCCAGGTGTTCATCCGGGCCGATGAGCAGGTCGCCTATGGCGAAGTGATCCGTACCATGGCTGCGATCAAGGCAGCCGGAATCGAGAACGTTGGAATGGTCACGCAGGAGCCCGCGAGCGGCGATGCCGACTCGGGCAAGCACGACCGTGGAAAGACCAGCCCATAGCGCTAACGAACGCCCCGGGTGGGCCGGCTATGTCGCGGCGATCGTGGTGTCGCTGTTGGGCCACGTCGGCTTCCTCGCATTTGCGCTGCTGGTGCTGCCGAATTGGCTTCATTCGGCGACCGTCGAACCTCCCAGCATGACGGTCAAGATCGTCGATAATATTCCGGCCGGAGACTTGGGCACTCATCTGCCGAAGCTCCACAACGAGCCGGAGCAGGTCGCCAAGGCGGAGGTCAAACCCGAAGAGCCTCCACCCCCTGAGGAAAAGCCTCCTCCGCCACCACCGGAGCAGCCCAAACCGGACGACAAGAACGCCGTATCGTTAAATTCCCCGGCGATCGCGCCGACGCCGACCCCATTGCCGCCTCCTCCCGTCGTCCCTGCGACCGCCGAACCCACACCAACCGAAACGCCCAGGAAGGTAGCCGAGCCGATGCCGACTCAAACCCCACCGCCGGCCAAGCCCCAACATCACGAGAAGGTCCTGGTTCACAATCCGCCGAAGGCGAGGCATACGCCGATTCTGATGGCGAAGGCCGAGAACACTCCCGATGTGCACGAGCAGTTCCGTAAGCTTCAGCAGGAGATGCTCAAGAGGCGCATCGAGGCGGCCAGGAAGGCGGAAGCCGCGGAAGATTCGGATGACAACGACGACGATTCCGATACGCCTGCGCCAGCCTCCGCAAAGAACGACAGCGGCGAGCGCGGACCGGTGGCTTCCAATGCGAATAGTGCCGGCTCGGGATACGGCGTCGGCGCGGGTACCGGCAGCATGGGCAAGCTCGAGGACCTTCAGTACCTGCTCTACTTCCGCGCCGTGCAGCAGCGGGTCAAAGACGCGTGGACTTTTCCCGGAGGCTCGAATGATTTGAGCGCCGATGTCGAGTTTTCCATAGGCGCCGACGGCACCCTCAATGGGGTTAAGATCGCGAAGAGCTCCGGCGACTCGGCCTTCGACGAATCGGTGCTGCGCGCGATCCGCCGAGCGGCGCCTTTCCCGCCTCCTCCGGATCGCTATCGTTCCCAATTCTCGGATGTGGTTTCGACCTTCAAACTTGGCGAATTGAAATCTTGAAGATTGCTCCGTCCAGTGCTGCGCAGCGCCCTCGCACTCGGTATTCTGATCAAGGGTTGAAGTGTAGGGAAAACATGAGGCGGCTTCTTTCATCTCTACGTCCAGCGATCATTTTTTTTGTCGTTCTCTCGTTCGCCGGCAGTGCGGCAGCTCAAACCCGGATGACCATTACCGGCGCGAGCGCGCAGACGTGGCCGATTGCGGTGTCGGGGCTGAAGAATCTTGCCGGCGACGATAGTCAATCGATCTCGTCGCGGTTCGACCGGACCTTGTCGCGCGACCTGACGCTCTCGGGCTACTACACGCTGGTCGATCCGCATACCTTCATCGAGGATCCGCAAAAATCCGGCTACCAGCTCGGCCAGTTCAACTTCGACGATTGGAAATCAATCCGGGCGGAGTTCCTGGTTAAGGGCTCGGTACAGGTTTCCGGCGGCAAGGTTCAAATCACTGCGCGGCTGTTCGATGTTTATCAGCAGCGCAGCATGATGGGTAAAACCTTCAGCGGCGATCCCGATGAAGTGCCGCGGATGGCGCGCCGTTTTGCCGACGCAGTTCTGGAAGTGGTCACCGGCACCAAGGGACCCTTCGACAGCAAGCTCGCCTTTGTCTCGACGCGGCGCGGCAGGTTCAAGGAAATTTTCACCCAGAGCATCGATGGTCAGGATCTGTTCCAGGTCACCAACAATCCGACCATCAACCTGTTCCCAATGTGGGACCATAACGCCGATCAGCTGCTCTACCTGTCGTACAAGACGATGGCGCCCGCGTTGTATATCGCCAACCTGGTCGAGCGGCGCGAAACCCGCATCGATACGCACCATGGGCGTATCATCGGCGGCGCAATTTCGCCGGACGGGCACCGGATCGTTGCGGCGATCGAAAATGCCGGCGCGACCAACCTTTACCTGATGGACTCCGAAGGAAACGAAATCCGCGAGTTGAGCGATACCGGCGGCATCAACGTGAGTCCGAGTTTCGCGCCCGATGGCCAAGCGCTGGCCTTTACCTCAGATCGATCGGGAACGCCGCAGGTTTACACGATGAGCATCGAAGGCGGCGCGCCAAAGCGCATCACCTACTCAGGCGAATACAACACCACGCCCGCGATCTCGCCCAAGGGCGACAGCATCGCGTATCAGAGCCGCAGCGGTGGTCGCTTCGATATCTTCAAGATCCCCATCGCTGGTGGAACCCCGGAAATGCTGACCGACGGGAGCGGCTCCAATGAATCGGCATCGTGGTCACCCGACGGAAGATATATCGCGTTCGCTTCCACGCGCGGTGGACGCTCGCGCATCTACATTTTGCAGGTCGAATCCCACAAAATCATATCTGCACTTACGGAGGGTAACGGCAATGATACGAATCCATCGTGGTCGTGGTGGCTCGGTGACTAGGACTGCGGGGGTCATGCGCATCGTCGCGGCGGCGCTGCTCTGCTGTTCGCTGGGCGCGGCGGGATGCTCGTCGAAAAAGGCGCAAGGCGTCGACAACCTCAATGGTGCCGGCTCGCAGGTCGGCACCGAAACCGACAAGAGCACTCTCGAAAAGAATGCTTCGGGAGAGGGCGTGATTGGGGGTCAGGGTGGTCCGCTAACGGACATCCACTTTGGCTACAACGACTACACGGTACAGCCGCAAGACAGTTCTATCCTGCGCGCCAATGCGACCTGGTTGCAGGATCATCCGGACAGAAACGTACAGGTCGAAGGCAACTGCGATGACCGCGGGTCGGAGGAGTACAACATCGCGCTGGGCGCCAAACGCGCCCAATCGGCGAAGGACTACCTGACTACGCTGGGAATCTCGCCGAGCAGGATTTCCACCATCAGCTATGGTAAAGAACTGCCGATATGCCACGAGCAGGATGAAAGCTGCTGGCAGCAGAATCGTCGCGATCACTTTGTCGTCAGTGGCGGCCAGGCGAGCCGCTAGGAGCAACCACGTTGCGCTTCTCTTCGATTGCAATTCGCGCCGGAATGATTGTCGCCCTGGGGCTATTCACCGCGTGCTCGGATGAATCATCCAACA
>Ga0074044_10005625_pt1 | contig 10183 bp, 9 predicted proteins | sample BogForMeECP23OM1_FD_94443 | JGI IMG/M metagenome (GOLD analysis project Ga0074044, IMG submission 94443) | Bog forest soil microbial communities from Calvert Island, British Columbia, Canada - Bog Forest MetaG ECP23OM1 | ecosystem: Environmental > Terrestrial > Soil > Wetlands ...
CCCCTAACCCCTTCCCGCACGGGAAGGGGAACCAGCGAGGAAGCGGTCCGAGGAATTCTTGTCTCTCTTCCGCTCCGGGAGTTCGATAAATGAAAGCTGCGATCGCGATCCGCAGAAGGCTGCGGCGACGGTGATAGTTTTGGTTGCCCTTCCCGTGCGAGAAGGGGTTAGGGGTTAGATCGTCTCTTTTTTCCAGCACTGTAATCAAGCGCGTCCATCGAAGATCAATCGTGGCCACTAACGCAAATTCTTCCGTTGTCCAGCGCGATGGATGGACTCTCCTGCTCGCCGACAGCGGCACACTTGCTCCCGAATTGCGCGAGGAGGTCATTGCCATCGCGCTGCAAGCCGCGGCTGGAACCGCAGGCCAGCGCGTGCGGCGGTCGCTACATGCCGAAACCTGGCTCGCGAAGGTCGGCGGCACCGCCGGCCGCGACCTGTTCGTCAAGATCATTCATCCGCACCGGGGACTTGCCGCGCTCAAACAGCGGCTTCGCGGCTCACCTGCTGCGCACGTCGCTGCGATTTCCGCGTCGCTCAGGCGCTATGGGTTCACGGCGCCATCGCCGATGCTCCGGGGCTCCGAAGCTGCCAGCGGGCGCGAGATTATTGTGGCGGCGCGCGTAGCGGGAGTCCTTCTGCCGCGCTTGCTCCGCGAAAAGCGCCTGGGAGCGCAAGGAAATCGCGCGATGCTTCGTGCGCTTGGTATGGAAGTCGCGCGGCTTCATCGCGCCGGATACATCCACGGCGATCTCACGCCGTTCAATATCGTGGTGAGCGACGAGAGTGCGGCGCGTTTCGTCTTCCTGGACAACGAACGCACGCGCAAGACGTGGTTCGCGCGGCTGACCCGCCCGCGGCTGAGAAATCTCGTGCAGCTTGGGCATTTCGATCTCCCGGGCCTTACACGCGCCGGCAAGATGCGCGTATGGTGCGGATATGCGGATGCCTACGGCCCGCCTCGTGAGCGAGCCTGGCTTCGGCGGGTGGCGCGGATGATTCAGAAGCGGCGCGGGCGCGACCGGCGCAAGGCGCAAGCGCATTCGCAACGGATCGTCGCGCACGGCGAGGTGGGGGAGACCTGATGGATGCGCCGCCTAAGATCTCGGTCGTCATCCCCCTCTACAACGAGGTCGATACCGTCGGCGCCGTTATCGACCGCGTCCTCAATTGCGGGTTCGACGTCGAGATTATCGTCGTCGACGACGGCTCGACCGACGGCTCCCGCGAATTCATGAAGCGCTTCGAGCATCCACGCGTGCGGGCTTTCTTTCACGCCGAGAACAAGGGCAAGGGCGCGGCGCTGCGGCTCGGCTTTGCCGCCGCGAGCAATCCCTACGTTTTCGTGCAGGATGCCGACCTCGAATACGATCCCCGCGACTATCACAAGATGATCGAGCCGCTGGCAGATGGGCGTGCCGACATGGTCTACGGGTCGCGCTTTCTCGGCGGGCCTCATCGCGTGCTGTTCTTCTGGCACTATGTCGGCAATCGCTTCATTACCCTGCTGTCCAACGCGATCAGCGACCTGAACCTGAGCGACATGGAAACCGGCATGAAGGCGTTCGTGCGCGACAAGCTGATCCAGCTCAAGCTTTCCGCCGACCGCTTCACGTTCGAGCCCGAGATCACGGCCAAGGCTGCGCGCGCTGGCTGGCGCATCTACGAGGTTTCGGTCTCATATTCAGGCCGTACCTACGAAGAGGGCAAGAAGATCGGATGGCGTGATGCGGTCACGGCGACTCTGGCAATTCTCTACTACCGGTTTTGGGATTGACGCCGATGACCGCAGTGCATAGCAAGGAATCAGGCGCCGGGTCGATTAGCGACTGTAGAGCCGGCCAGCCCCTGCGCATCGCGGGCGTCGATCCGGAACGCGGCTTCGCGGGCGGCGAGACGCAGGTGCTTGGACTCACGCGCGAGTTGCTGCAGATGGGCCATCGCGCGGAATTGATTTGTGATCCCGACGGCAGCCTTTGCGAACGGGCGCGCGGGGCTGGAATAACCTGCTATCCGCTGAAGCTGCGCAATTCGATCGACGTTGCGGGCGCGATGCGCCTCAGAGCGATCCTTGGCCGCGAGCGCTACGATATCGTTCACTTCCACACCTCGCGCGCCCATGCGATGGTGCCTTTTGCGCGCGGCTTCGCGCGCGCCCTGGTGGTGACCCGCCGCATGGATTACCGGCCGAACCGGCTGTTCGCGCCGTATTTGTACTCGCGCGCGGTTGATGGCGTCGCCGCGATATCGCACGGCGTCGCAGATGCTCTCGCGGAAGCGGGCGTTGCGCGGGACCGTATAACGATAATTCCCAGCGGAGTCGATTGCGCGCACTTCCGCCCGCCGACCGCTGAAGAGTGCGCCGCGGCGCGCGCCGCGCTGGACATTCCACCCGAGACGATCGCGGTGGGAACGGTGGGGATGCTCGCCGCCCGCAAGGGGCATCGCTATCTGCTGGAAGCGATCGCGCGAATGGGGGCCGGCATCCCTATCGTCTGCCTCATCGCCGGCGATGGCGCTCTGCGCGAGGATCTCGAGCGTCAAGCCGACAGCCCGGATATCGGCGGGCGAGTGCGTTTCATGGGCCGGATCGAAGACTCTCGCGCGATGCTATGGGCACTGGATATCTTTGTGTTCCCGTCGCTGTGGGAGGGATTGGGGGTCGCGGCGATCGAGGCATCGGCATGCAGTCTCGCCATCGTGGCGAGCGATGCCGGGGGAATCGGGGAAGTGGTGATTAACGGGAAGAGCGGAATTCTGGTGCCGGCCGCAGACCCGGCCGCGCTTGCCGACGCGATCGCGCACTTGGCCGCGTCACCCGGCGAACGAAGCCGGATGGGCAATGCCGCGCGGGAGCGGGCGACGGCGGAATTCGCGATGAGCACGATGGCCGAGCGCACGCTGGCGCTTTATCGGCGATGTATCGCCGTAAAGGGATAAGGAAGGGTCGAACTCGATGCGCAGTATGACAGGATTCGGGCGCGCCCTCGTCGAGCGCGACGGAATTCGGGTGACCGCGGAAATTCGCGCGCTCAATCAGCGCTTCTTCGAACTCAAGTTCAACCTGCCGCGCTCATGGGGCGAGTCGGAAGCCGAGATTCGCAAACTCATTCAGAACGTCGTGGCGCGCGGCCGCGTCGAATTATTCGTAAAGTGCGTGACGCTGCGTCCTCCGCCGGCGCGCTTGGAAGTCAACGAGCAGCTCGCGAACTTGTACGTCGGAGAGCTTCGGCGCCTGGGCAAGCGGCTTAATTTGAATGGCGATCCCGGAATCGACACGATCCTGAATCGGCCCGAAATCTTTCACGTGGTCGAAGAGGAACGCGACTCGGGAGAGGCCCTGGGGGTTGGGATGGTGGCGATCGAGCGCGCGCTGAAGGCGCTCGATGCGGAACGGATCCGCGAGGGCAGAAGTCTTCACCGGGACTTTGCGGCGCGGGCGAAAAAAATCAAGACGGCGATTCCCCGGATCGAGCGGCTCGCCAACCAAACGCGCGAGGAGATCATGAAAAACTTCCAGGCCCGCGTGCGGGAGCTGCTTGCGAATCTGCCGGTAAATGAAAAGCGGCTCTACGAGGAAGCCTCGGCAGCCTCGCAACACGGTGATATCAGTGAGGAAATCACCCGGCTTCGGACGCATCTTGAGGGCCTGGCGTCATTGCTCGATCGCAAGGGCCCGGTGGGCAAATCCATCGAATTTCTCCTCCAGGAAATTAATCGTGAGGTGAACACGATGGGCTCGAAGTCGCAAAACGCCGCGCTTTCGCAGGTGACCGTCGAAGTAAAGGCGGAAGCGGAAAAGATGCGCGAGCAGGTGCAGAACGTCGAGTAGTATAGTATAAAACACCATTTCCATATGGAGTCTGCGCAATCAAAAGGAGCCACGGCGAGTAATACTTCGCGGCCCAGACGCGGTATAATATTTATACTTGCTGCTCCCTCTGGAGCCGGCAAAACCACGATCTGGCGCGGTGCGCTCAAAGCGATAGAGGGTCTTGAGTTCTCGGTTTCGCTCACCACGCGTGGTCCGCGCGAGGGGGAGAGAAACGGATTCGATTATCATTTCGTGACCGAGGAAGAATTCAATCGCAAGGTCCAGGGCGGAGAACTCGCGGAATACGACCGCCATTTTGACGCCTCTTACGGGACGCTGTGCGCCCCGCTCGAAGCTGCGGTGCGGGAAGGCCGCGACATACTGCTCGACATCGATGTGGAAGGCGCGCGCCAGATTCGCGCCCGCTATCCGCATGACGCGGTGGCCATCTTCGTCCTGCCTCCGAGTTTCGACGACCTGGAAGGGCGGTTGCGCGGACGCCGGACGGATACCGAGGATGCTATCCAGCGCCGTCTTAAGCGAGCGACCGAGGAAGCCAGCGAGTATCCCGGTTACGATTATCTGATCATCAACCACGAAGTTGAGCGGTCGATTCACGAGCTCGCAGCGATCGTGAACGCCGAGCGGCTCAGGACCTCGCGCCTATGCGGGGAAGTGGCGCGGTGGAAGAGTTAGCGCAGGGCGCACCTGACCAGCTCGACGAGCTGATACAGCGGGTTGAAACCTACAATCCGCAAGCCGATTTCGCGTTAATCCGCAACGCCTACGAATTCGCGGCTCGCCAGCATGCCCAGCAGAAGCGGCTGTCCGGCGAGCCGTTCGTGAGCCATCCGCTGGCTGTTGCGACGATCGCCGCGGAACTGAAGCTGGACGTCGCGTCGATCGTGACCGCGCTCCTCCATGACGTCGTGGAAGACACCACCACCAAGCTCGAGGAAGTGGGCGAGAAGTTCGGTCCCGAAGTCGCGGAACTGGTCGACGGGATGACGAAGGTCTCCAAGATTACTTTTCAGAGCCGCGAGGAGAAGCAGGCCGAGAATTTCCGCAAGATGATCATCGCGATGTCGCATGACATCCGCGTCGTGCTCATCAAGCTCGCCGATCGCTTGCACAACATGCGGACGCTTGACTCGCTGAGCCAGGATCGGCAGTCGGAGATCTCGCGCGAGACGCTCGAAATCTATGCGCCAATCGCCCATCGACTGGGTATCTACTGGCTCAAGTCCGAACTCGAGGACAACGCGTTCCGCTATCTCAATTCGCCCGCGTACTCGACCCTGAAAGCATTCGTCGCCAAGACCCGTAAAGAGCGCGAGGAATATATCCGCGACGTGATCGCGATCCTCGGGCGCCGGCTCGAGGAGTCCGGCGTCAAGGCCGAAGTCACAGGACGCCCCAAGCACTTCTATTCCATCCACGGCAAGATGCAGGAGCTGGCGCTTTCGTTCGATCAGATCTACGACCTGGTCGCGTTCCGGATCATTGTCGCCACGGTGCGAGAGTGTTACGAGGCGCTCGGCGTCGTTCACGCCCATTGGAAGCCAGTGCCGGGCCGCTTCAAAGACTACATCGCGCTGCCCAAGGCCAACATGTACCAGTCGTTGCATACCACGCTGATCGGGCCGCGCGGGCAGCGGATGGAAGTGCAGATTCGCACCCGCGATATGCATCGCGTGGCGGAAGAAGGCATCGCCGCGCACTGGACCTACAAAGGCGGCGCGGGGCCCAAAGATCTCAAGGAGAACGAAAAATTCGCGTGGCTCCGCCGGCTCATCGAATGGCAACAGAACCTGAAGGATCCCGAGGAATTTCTCTCCACGGTCAAGGATGACCTCTTTCCCGAAGACGTGTTCGTCTTCACGCCCAAGGGTGACGTGCTGGACTTTCCGCAAGGATCATCGGTTATAGATTTCGCTTACCGCATTCACTCGCAGGTCGGAAACCATCTTTCCGGCGCCCGCGTGAACGGCAGGATGGTTCCGCTGCGGCAGCGGCTCAAATCCGGAGACACGGTCGAGGTAATCACGTCAGAGCGCCAGACTCCGGGCAAGGATTGGTCGAACTACTGCGTAACCGCGCGCGCGAAATCGCGTATCCGCCAATGGCTGCGTTCGCAGCAGGCCGAACGCTCGCTTGCACTCGGCGTTTCGCTCGTCGACCAGGAACTCGCATCGCTCAAGCTCAGCGTCTCACAGTTGCGCACCTCCAAACGGCTGGATGCGGTGCTGAAGGATTTTTCGCAGCGCGATGCCGACAGCCTGCTCGCCGCCGTTGGCTACGGGCTGATCACCCCGGGCCAGCTTCTTGCCAAGGCACTGACACCCGACGAGCTCAAGGTATATCGCGATTCCAAGCTTGGAGCTCCCGCGCAGCCCGCGGCCAAGGAGCGCCCGGCGCGCGACTCGCGCAAAGTCGCGGGCGGCGCGGTGGTTGTTTCCGGCGTCGGCGACGTGCTGGTGCGGTTCGCGAAATGCTGTAATCCGCTGCCCGGCGAGGCGATTACGGGATTCATCACGCGCGGGCGCGGCGTCACCGTCCATCTCGCGGGATGTCCCCATGCGCTGAACACCGATCCCCAGCGGCGCGTCCCGGTGGTGTGGAAAGACGGCGACGACTCGCCGCGGCCGATTCGGCTCGAGGTGCTATGCGTCGATCAGCCCGGGTTGCTGGCCGCGATGACCCGGACCATCGCGGCGGCGGGTGTGAACATCTCGACCGCCGAGGTGAAGACCCGCGGCAATGATGGCCGCGCGCTCTCACTGTTTGAAGTCAGCGTCACCAGCGCGCGCCAGCTCAACAACTTGATGAGCTCGATCGGCGCGATCGAAGGCGTGATGCGCGTGTCGCGCATCGGCTATCAGAACGGCAACCGCTTCCACGCCTGATCCACGGGCCTTTCGAACATGAAGCGAATTATCAGTACCCCGGGCGCGCCCGCCGCAATCGGGCCATACTCACAGGCTGTCGAGAACAACGGCCTGGTTTTTTGCTCCGGCCAGATTGGGCTCGACCCCGCATCGGGCGTCTTGGTCTCGGGCGGCGTGGAAATGGAAACGCGCAGGGCGCTCGAAAATCTGCGCGCCGTGCTTGCCGAGGCCGGTCTGGATCTCACCGATGTCGCAAAAACGACGATTTTTCTCGCCGACCTCGCGGACTTCGAAGTGGTAAACCGCATCTACGGCGAATATCTGTCGCCGCCGTATCCCGCTCGATCGACGGTGCAGGCCGCGGCACTCCCGCGCAAAGCCCGAGTAGAGATCGAAGCGATCGCAATGAAGCGCAAATAACACGTTCGCTTCCTCTCCCGTAATCCGGGAGAGGCGGGGGTCCTCCGGCAAAACAAAATTGCCGAGTGGCGCCGGCGTCCCGCCGGCGTTTTCTTTCCCTTTTGTGTCATTCCGAAACTTTTTCTTGAGCGGGGCACACGCGTCGCGACAGTCACGAAACAAACAGAGAGGCGTAGCGAAAAAGTCCTTCTCCCTCGTCGGGGAGAAGGTGGCGCGTTGCGCGCCGGATGAGGGGGTCCATCAACTAAGAATGACCTCTGCTGTTTCCTGGGAGGAAATCTCGGTCTTCTGCCTGACAAGCGATCAGCAACGGCGCTGTCCTGTTCATCAGTGATGTGAAAAAATGAACCTATATGAGCGCCAAATGGGAGTGGGACGATATTCGCTTCTTTCTTGCGATCGCACGTGAAAGCAGCCTTTCGGGCGCGGCTCGTGCGCTGGGCGTCGATCACGTTACGGTCGGGCGCCGCCTCGCGGCGCTTGAGGGACAACTGGGCGCAAAGCTGCTCAATCGAACGCCCGACGGCTTTGCGACGACTCCGGCCGGCGAGGCAATCTTGAAGGAATGCGAGGTGATGGAAGTTGCGGCGTTGAGTCTGGAGAGGCTTGCGGCCGGGTACGACGCGCGTGCCGCCGGTCCCGTGCGGGTGACCGCGACGGAGGCGCTCGCCTGCGCCCTTATTGTGCCGGGCATCGTTGGGCTTCGGGAAAGACATCCCGAACTGCAAATCGATCTCTTGCCCGGCGTCCGCGCTCTCGACGTCTCGCGCCGCGAAGCCGATCTTGCGGTGCGTGTCAGCCTCCGCCGTCCATCTGACCCCGGTCTCGTCTGTCGCAGACTAGGCGACCTCGGCTTTTCACTCTACGCGTCACCAAAATATCTCGCCGCTCGCGGAACTCCCCGGCACGGCCACGGACTAGCAGGGCACGATGTGATTACCTACCTCGGCTGGCCCACCGCGATGGGACCGCGATTCATGGGAGAGTCCCTGGAAGGCGCGCGAATCTCAGCGCGCAGTAACGACCATTTTGTGCAGGTGAGAGCCGCAGCGGCGGGCCTCGGCATCAGCGAGTTGGCCTGTTTCTTTGTAGATGATCATCCGGAACTCACGCGCGTCTGGCCCGATCAGGCGCCGATGCTCCGGCCAGTTTGGCTGGTCATTCATGAAGATCTGCGGCGCGCTGCACGCGTTCGAGTGGTGGCGTCCGCGATAGTGGCGGCCTTTGAGCGGGAGACCAAAGGGCTGCGTTTCGGCCGCAGGCACCGGATGACTCGGTAGCTGCTCAGTTCACGGTCCGCCCGCTCGAATCCCGACCGTATGCGTGCCTTTCGATTGTGAAACTGCCGCCGTTTCGCAGCAGGCATGAAAAGGTCGAAAGACCGTTGCTGTTCAGACTTGCACAGGCGATGTGCAGAGGAACCCAATTGCCACCAATTGCTGCTCGCGAAGAAGATTGGATCGCGCGAGGTCGCCGCCAGTGAGGGGCATCTCTCGCGCGAGGTGAATCATGGCCGCGCACGACAAGGGCTCATGGCTGATCGTCGGCGTTCTCTTCGTAACACTGTTCCTGATATGGGGGCCGATAAATGCTAGCGGCGTATTCTTCCTATCCGTAGTGAAACACTTCGGGTGGAGTCGCGCGCTGTTCTCGGCCCTGGTCGCCACTGCACCGCTTGCCGCGGGACTTTGCAGCCCGTTCATCGGATCGTTGATCGACCGGATCGGCGCGCGCAGGGTGATGATCGCCGGCGCCGCGATGGTGGCGGTGGCATACGTTGCGCTTAGCCGCGCCAACTCGGCCGCGGCGTTTTTCGTGATCTTCATCCTGCTCGGCATCGGCATCACCGCCTCGACTATTATCCCGACCGCACTCGTAATCACCAACTGGTTTCGCGCACGGCGGGGGATGGCGTTGGGAATCGCGTTTGCGGGAATCCCGCTTGGCGGGACCGGCATCACGATTTTCGCAAACTATGTCGTCAGTCATTACGGGTTTCGGGCGGGCTACTTGGCGATGGCGATTCCCATAGTCATCGTGGTTATTCCTCTGCTCGTCATGTTCCTTAGGACATGGCCGGAGCGTGAGGAGGCAGGCTCTTTGGCTAAGGAATCCAGGGTGACTCTTCCCGGCTTGGAGGTGCGCCAGGCGCTGATGTCGCGATCGTTCTGGATGATCGCGATTGCGGAAGTTCTGTTCGCCACCGCGGGCGTGGGCATCAGAGTGCACCTGGTCCCATATCTGACCGGAATCGGGTACGCGCCGCCGCGGGCCGCTGAGATCTTCGGTGCGATGTTTGTCTTCAGCGCGATCGGCAGCTTCGCGATCGGGCCATTCGCAGATCGGTTCGGCGGACGGACCATGTTGATGGCAATTTTTGTCGCGGGGGCTATCGGTGTCGCGACGCTGCTCGGCGCTTCGCATTTCAGCGCGGTTGCCGCGTTTGTCGTTATCTTCGGCTTGGTTCGGGAAACGCCGGCGGTTCTGCTGCCGATCGTCATCGGCGAGTCGCTGGGCACGCGGCGACTCGGCTCCCTGCTTGGAATCCAGGCATTTTTCACGACGCTGGGCTTCGCGGCCGGTCCGATACTCGCCGGCCGGATATTCGACCTCTCCGGCGCATACTCCGGAGCGCTGTTGCTGTTTGTCGCGATTGTGCTGATAGCCGCACTGGCGATTCGCGCCGCGCTGCCGCTGGCCAAGGAGCAAGCGCGAATTATTGTCGGCGAGACAGCCGCCGCGTAGTCCGGAACGAGAAGCGCTGCTCAGCTCATGTCCTGAATCGAGAATGCAGCGCGGCTAGACCCGCAAGCGGTAAGCTTGTGCCACTGAAAATGCGTCCGAGGTGGCACAGGCTTTCAGCCTGTGTCTTCCTAGCCGCGCTTATCAGCTAACGTCCAGAATGGAGAGCGCGCTTTCGTCCAGATACTGGCTTGCAGGATCCAGCTTTCGTGCGGAGCGCAGCAGGCGGCGTGCGTTGGCGGCGCGCAACGCCGGCCGCAGCGATGAATCGTAAATGCGCGCTTTGTCGAAATCGAGAATCACGACTTTGAAGCTCTCG
>Ga0074044_10005626_pt1 | contig 10183 bp, 9 predicted proteins | sample BogForMeECP23OM1_FD_94443 | JGI IMG/M metagenome (GOLD analysis project Ga0074044, IMG submission 94443) | Bog forest soil microbial communities from Calvert Island, British Columbia, Canada - Bog Forest MetaG ECP23OM1 | ecosystem: Environmental > Terrestrial > Soil > Wetlands ...
GGACCGAGTCCATCAGCGCGTCGGTGAGCCCGGTCACCGCATTGGTCGCCCCCGGTCCCGAGGTCACCAGCACCACGCCCGTCCGACCGGTCGAGCGCGCGTAGCCTTCGGCCGCATGGACCGCACCGCCTTCCTGGCGCACCAGCACATGGCGCAGCGCGTTCTGCTGATATAGAGCGTCGTAGAGCGGCAATACGGCCCCGCCCGGATAGCCGAAAATGACCTCAACCCCTTGATCGACAAGGGCCTTGAGGACCACTTCCGCTCCGGTCGTATCGGGCGCCGACATCGCCTCATGCCTCCAAGATGCGGCTTCGTGCCGTCGCAAGGACGACGTCGACGAAGCCCGCAAGACGCCAAAGCTGCGGCTCGCGGCCCGATTAGGGCGCGCGGGGAGTGGCAAACTAGACGGTCAATGTGCCTCGGTCAACAGGTTCTGACGAATAAAATTAAAGATTCTCTCTTTGAAACTTTCCGAAAGTTGCGCGAAAGGGGCATCTTTCACGATCAGGATCTCACGCCCCGGCCGGTGGTGACGGAACCAGGTGAGCTGGCGCTTGGCCAGCCGGCGGGTCGCCTGCTTGGCGCGGCGAACCGCCGCCTCGAGCGAGAGCTCGCCGTGGAGATACGAGGCCAGCTCGGGCACGCCGACGGCCTTCATGGCGGGTAGTCGCGGGTCGAGCCCGAGGGCCAAGAGGCTCGCCACCTCCGCGATGGCGCCGGCCGCAATCATGGCGTCAAGGCGCCGTTCGATCGCCGCATAGAGCTCGCCGCGCGGCGGCTCCAGAAGAATCCCGACGAAGTCGAGATGCGCCGGCGGGCCTTCGCTGCGCTCCTCCTGCAATGCCGCAAGCGATTCGCCCGTCGTCTCGAGCACCTCCCAGGCGCGAATGAGCCGCTGGCGGTCGCGCGGCCGCAAGCGTCCGGCCATGACCGGGTCGCGCGCGGCAAGGGCTGCGTGAAACCCTTCGGCTCCGAGCTTTTCGAAGAGCGCGCGCGCGCTCTCGCGAATCTCGCGCGGCACCTCCGGAAGGGCTACGATCCCCTCGACGAGCGCCTGGATATAGAGTCCGCTGCCGCCGGTCACGATGGCGAGCCGGCCCGTGGCATGGGCCGCTGCGATCTCGCCGAGCGCCATCTTCCGCCAGCCTCCGGCGGAGCAGGGCTCGTCCGCGGGAAGCATGCCATAGAGCCGGTGCGGGGCACGCGCAAGCGCTGCCGCTCCGGGTCGTGCCGTGAGCACGGCAAGCTCGCGGTAGACCTGCATGCTGTCGGCGTTGATGACGACGCCCGTCATGGCCTCGGCGATGGCAAGGGCCAAGCCCGATTTGCCGCTTGCCGTCGGCCCCGCCAGGACGAGGACAGGCTTGCTCATGGGCGAACTCGAGGCGAGGCGTCCGTAGAGCGCCCGTCTCTGGCGAGCGGGCTTGCGACAATGCAATGCACGCTCGTAAATTCGCTTGTGCACAAATTCATATTGCAATGCAGCACGTACTGACCCTGGTCGCGGGCGCGCCGTCGAGCGGCATCGACAATAGCATGCTCGAGCGCGCGCACTCTGCGCTCGTAGAAGGAGGAGCGCGCGTGGGCGCGCCCATTTGGCTCGCGCGCGGCTCGGCCGTCGATCTCCCCTTCGAAGGCATTGGCCCGCAAGTCGCCGAAGCGGCTGCGCACGCGGCACTCGCTCCAGCACCACTCGACTTGCTCGCCCAGCCGGCGGAGGGACGCCGCAAGCGGCTCCTCCTGGCCGACATGGATTCGACCATCATCGGCATCGAGACGCTCGATGAGCTCGCGGACTTCGCCGGCGTGAAGGACAAGGTCGCCGCGATCACAGAGCGCTCGATGCGCGGAGAGCTCGATTTCGTGGCCGCTCTCGTGGAGCGCGTCGCCATGCTCGAGGGCCTCCCTCAAGAGGCCCTCGAGAGCACGTGGCAGCGCGTCGTCATCACAGCCGGTGCGGCGACCCTCGTGCGCACCATGCGCAAGGAGGGCGCCTTCACCGCCCTCATTTCCGGCGGCTTCCGTTTCTTCTCGCGCCGCGTGCGCGAGCTCGTCGGCTTCGACCATGACGAGGCCAACAGGCTCGAGCTGAGAGCGGGCCGCTTGACCGGGCGCGTCATCCCGCCCGTCATCAACCGCGACGGCAAGCTCGCCGCGTTGGAGCGGCTCGCGGGCGAGCATGGCATCCCGCTTCACGCGACGCTCGCCGTAGGCGATGGCGCCAACGACCTCAAGATGATCGCCGCGGCCGGCCTCGGGGTGGCCTATCGCGGCAAGCCTGCTCTCGCCGCGACGGCGCGCGCGCGCGTCGACCACAACGACCTCACGGCCCTCCTCTTCTTCCAGGGCTACCGCGCGGAAGAGTTCGTGAGGTAAGCAGCCTTCTTCGCATTCGGCCGCACGCGCATAGGGCGTATACGCGCGTCCTCTCCTGCCCAAGGTGGGGGGAATCGAGCCGCGAAAGAGACGGGCGGCGAAGGGCTGGGTGCCGCTATTTCTTGCCGACGCGCACCGCCTCGAAGCGGATGTCGCCGCCCCGCTCGATCAGCAGCAGCACCGAGCGGCGGCCGGACTGCTGGGCCTTGTCGACGAGGCTCGCGACCTGGGCGGGCGAGGCGACCTCCTCCTGATTGACCTCGACGATCACGTCGCCGGGCTTCATTCCCTTCTCGGCCGCACCGCCGCCCTCGGCGATCTTGGTCACCACCACCCCCTTGACCTCGGCGCCGATCTCGAACTGCTCGCGCAGCTCCGCGCTGATCGGAGCCAACGACAAGCCGAGGCCTTCGACTTTCTGCTCCTTGGCGGGTGCGGCCGGTTTCTCCTTCTCCTTCTCGGGCGCGCTTGCGACCTGCTCGTTCTCCTCGAGCTCGCCGACCTTGGCGCTCACCGTTCGGCGCGCGCCCTTGCGAATGATCTCGACCGGCACGCTCTTGCCGATCTCGGTCTCCGCCACGATGCGCGGCAGATGGCGCATATCGAGGACGTCCTTGCTGTCGAACTTGACGATGATATCGCCCGCCTGGATGCCCGCCTGCTCCGCGGGTCCGCCGGCGTTGACGCTGGCGACGAGCGCCCCCGTAGGCTTCGGCAGTCCCATGGTCTCGCCGATCTCCTCGGTGACGGTCTGTATGCGCACGCCGAGCCAACCCCGCTTGGTGTGGCCGAATTTCCGCAGCTGATCGACCACCGGTTTGGCGAGCGAGGCGGGAATGGCGAAGCCGATGCCGACACTGCCGCCCGTCGGCGAATAGATCGCCGAGTTCACCCCGATCACTTCGCCCGCCATGTTGAACATAGGCCCGCCCGAATTGCCCTTGTTGATGGCGGCGTCGGTCTGCAGGAAGTCGTCATAGGGCCCGGAGTTGAGCTCGCGCGCGCGCGCCGAGACGATGCCGGCGGTGACCGTGCCGCCGAGGCCGAAGGGATTCCCGATGGCCACGACCCAATCGCCCACGCGCGCCTTGTCCGAATCGCCGAATTTGACCGATGGGAGCGGGTGGCCCGCCTCGACCTTGAGCAGCGCCAGATCGGTCTTGCTGTCGCGCCCCACGACCTTGGCCTTGAGGTTGGTGCTGCCGTCGTCCTCGAGGATGACGGTGATCTCGTCGGCGTCCGCGATCACGTGATTGTTGGTGACGATATAGCCGGCCGGATCGACGATGAAGCCCGAGCCCAGCGACGTCACCTTGCGGGCTCGTTGCTCGCGTTGCTGGCGATCGAAGAACTCCTTGAAAAACTCCTCGAACGGCGAGCCCGGCGGAAACTGCGCGACCACGACTCCCGGCCGCTCCTGCCCCTTGAGGGTCTGGGTGGTCGAAACATTGACGACCGCCGGAACCAGCTTCTCGACGAGGTCCGCGAAACTGTCGGGCGCCCCCTTGGCCTGGGCACCATAGCTCCACAGCATGGCCGAGACGGCCACGGCACGAACGAGCCAAACCCGAGCGCTGCCGCCCCGACCTTGTTGCCCGACCCCCGCCCGCACGGGAGTGGAGCGTCCTATGACTTCATTCACGTGTCTCTCTCCGTTGCTCTTGAGCTCGCCCGGAGGCGCGCGCGCCTCGGCTTGTAGTATGATCCCAATGTGGCGATTGGGGAATGATTTGCCGCTTGTGCACGCCAGGGTCAAGGTAATTGCGCATGAGGCGGTTGCCGCCTCGCGGCCCCGTCCTTCGGCCTAGCCGCGCACGAGCCAGACGATCACCACCCCTAGCGCTGCCCCTGCGAGCCCGGCCGCGCGCACCGCCATGGGCGGCTGGGTGATCATGAGCGCCATCATGCGTCTCATGGTGCCGGGAAAAAGCGCGTACAGCACGCCCTCGATGACCAGGACAAGGCCGAGGGCGGTCAGAAAATCGGCCACTCGGCCCGCCCGCTCGGAAAAGCCGCGATCACGCCCGGCTACGGCTTGGCCAGGGCGGCACCCGGTGCCGCGGCACCCGGCTCGCCGTTCATGCGGCCGAAGTAGCGGAAGAAATCGCCTTCGGGCGGACCCACGTAGGTGGTCGTGTCCTTCGGCAGCGCCACGGTCAAAGCTTGCAATGAGCGCCAGAAGTTGAAGAACTGCACGTCCTGACCGTAGGCCCCGTTGTAGACGCGCTGGGCCTCGGCATCGCCCTGTCCCTGCACGATCTCGGCCTGCTTGTGCGCCTCCGCGAGGATCACGCGCTCCTGCATGTCCGCGTCCGCATGGATGCGGCGCGCCTCCTTGTCGCCCTCGGCGCGGATCTTGCGCGCCTCCTGGCCGCGCTGCGTCTGCATGCGGTGAACCACCGCCTGCATGTTCGCCTCCGGCAAATCGACCCGCTTGAGGCGCACGTCGAGCACTTTGATGCCGAAGGCCTGGGCCTCGTGGTCGACGACTTGCGTGATGCGTTGCATGAGCGCCCCGCGCTCGGGCGTCAGAAGCGTCAAGAGCGGCACGTCGCTGATCACATTGCGCAGCGTCGAGTTGATGATCGAGCCGAGCCGAGCCTCGACACCCTGTTCGTTATTCACCGACTGATAGAAAAGCAGCGGATTGACGATGCGGTAACGCGCGTAGGCATCGATCTGGAGCTGCTTCTGATCGAGCGTGGTGGCATCGGGCGACCGGGCGTCGAGGTCCAGCACGCGCTTGTCGTAGTAAGTGACCGCCTGGATGAACGGCAGCTTGAAATAGAGGCCTGGCTGGTCGACCACCCGGCGGACCTCGCCGAACTGAAGCACCAGCGCCTGCTGCCATGGCTCGAGCGTGAAGATCGCGGAAAAGCCCACGATGAGGAAGACGAGGATCGCGATTCCCGCACCGAGAAGGACGCCGCGGCTCATGGCTGGCCTCCCTTCTGCTGTGCAGGGTGCTGCTCGTGCTTGACGAGCTCGTCGAGCGGCAGATAGGGCAGCACGCCGGAGCCGCCGATATCCTTGGCGATCAACACCTTGTTCATCCCGCCCAGAATCTTCTCCATGATATCGAGATAGAGGCGGCGCGTGGTCACTTCCTTGTTCTGCTGATACTGCTGGTAGATGAGAAGGAAGCGCTGCGCATCGCCGCTCGCCTGGTTGATGCGCTCGGCCTTGTACGCGTCCGCGGCCTTGGTGATCTGCTCGGCCTGGCCCTGGGCCTTCTGGGTCACCTCGTTCAGGTAGCCCTGCGCCTCGTTGATGGCGCGCTCCTTGTCCTCGCGCGAGGTCTGCACGTCGAGGAAGGCGCTCTTCGCGTCCTTGGGCGGATCGATCGCCTGGAGTGCCACCTGGGTGATTTGAATGCCCGCGGTGTAGCTGTCGAGAATCTTCTGGATGAGCTTCGGCGCCTCGATGGCGATGGTCTTGCGTCCGTTGGTATAGGCGTTCTCGAAGTTCGTTTGCCCGATGATCTCGCGGATGGCTGCCTCGGAGGCGTCCTTCACCGTGCCCTCGGGGTTGCGGATGTTGAAGAGATACTGCCCCGCGTCCTTGATCACCCAGAACACCGCCGCCTTGATGTCGATGATGTCCTCATCGCCGGTGAGCATGAGGCTCTCCTGCTCGACGTCGCGCACCACGCCGGGCCGGCCGATCTCGGCGCCCGTGCGGAAGCCGATCTCGACCTGGTTCACGCGCGTCACCTTGGGCGTGTAGACATGGCCGATCGGGGCCGGCACGTTGATATGAAGCCCGGGTCCGGTCGTCGCCGCCCAGCGCCCGAAGATGAGCGCCACGCCCTGCTCGTCGGGCTGCACGCGGTAGAGGCCGGTGAGCAGCCAAAGGCCGAGGGCGATGAGAATGAAGATAGGGATCAGGCGCGTGTTGCGCCCGCCGCTGGGCAGCCAGCGCCGCAGCATATCCTGGAGCCTGCGGACGATATCCTCGAGGTTGGGCTGCTGCGGCCCGGACGGACCGCGCCCCCACGGGCCGGGACCGCCTCCGCCGCCACCGCCCCCACCCCACGGGCCACCACCGCCTTGATTGCTCCACGGCATATGCTGGTTCCTCGAAACCGATTTCGGGTCAAACGGGCCCGGACCCGCGGCTTTGCAAAGAAGCCAGATGGCCTTATATGACAGCCGGGCAGGCCGTGCAAACCAAAGCGGTACCGGACCCAGCGAATATTGGTCGAAGCGCGGAGATTGCAAGCATGGCCGGCATCACGGAGCAGCAGGTCTTGGCGGCCCTCAAGAGCGTGATCGAGCCCGAGCGCAGAAGCGACATCGTCACTCTCGGCATGGTCTCCGGGATCATCGTGCGCGAGGGCAACGTCGGCTTCGCGATCGACGTGGACGCCAAGCGAGGCCCTCATATGGAGCCCCTGCGCAAGGCCGCCGAGGCGGCCGTGCTCAAGCTCGACGGCGTCTCCTCGGTGACGGCCGTGCTGACTGCCGAGCGCGAGGCCTCCGCCGCACGGCCAGCGCCCGCGCGCGCGCCGGGCGGCACCTCGGCTGCCCCCGCATCCGGCAAGGCGATGGTGCCGGGGGTCGGTGCCATCGTCGCCGTGGCGAGCGGCAAAGGCGGGGTGGGCAAGTCGACGACCGCCGCCAACCTGGCGCTGGCGCTCAAGACGCTGGGCTTGCGCGTCGGCGTCTTGGATGCGGACATCTACGGGCCCTCGATGCCGCGCATGCTCGGCATCTCCGGGCGGCCGGGCACGAGCGACGGCCGCACGCTGCAGCCGCTGGAGAACTACGGCGTCCTCTGCATGTCCATGGGCTTCCTCGTGGCCGAGGACACGCCCATGATCTGGCGCGGACCCATGGTGATGAGCGCCATCCAGCAGATGCTGCGCGACGTCGCCTGGGGCGAGCTCGACGTGCTCGTGGTCGACATGCCTCCCGGCACGGGCGACGCCCAGCTGACGCTCGCCCAGCAGGTGCCGCTCACGGGGGCCGTGATCGTCTCCACCCCCCAGGACATCGCCCTCCTCGACGCGCGCAAGGGCCTCAACATGTTCCGCAAGGTCGACGTGCCCGTGTTCGGCATCGTCGAGAACATGAGCTACTTCCTCTGCCCCCATTGCGGCGAGCGCAGCGAGATCTTCAGCCACGGCGGCGCGCGACGCGAGGCGGAGCGGCTCGGCACGGAGTTTTTGGGCGAGATCCCCCTCGACATCGTCATCCGCGAGACCTCCGACGGCGGCCAGCCGATCGTGATCTCCCATCCCGAAAGCGCCCATGCCAAGGTCTACGTGCAAATCGCCGCGCGCGTCTGGGAGAAGGCCCGAGAATCGCTCGGCGAGATCGCACGCCGCGCGCCGCGCATCGTCATCCAATAGCGCCAGGCTCCCGCCGGCGTTCATCGGCCCGGATCATTCGCGCTTCGACTGCTCTCGGCCACAGAAAGGCGGCCAGATCGTCGATGACCTCGGCAAGAGGGACGGTATTCTCCGAAACTTCATTTGCGAAGGCCGCCCATTGCCTCCGTTTCGTCGGGTCTTCCGCGAATGCGCGGGCCAGCCCATCCGGCAGCTCGAGAGGAATGACGGTCTGCCGCCGGCGAAAGGTCGCTGCGATCGCCTTTGCGAGGCGCTCGCCCGCGAACTCATGGGTGCGCGCCAGAAGCCAGATATCGTAATAGTCCCTCATCCGGCTGTTCGCGCGACCGAGTATCACCATGGCATGAAATTTCTCCGCGATAACGGATTCACGCGTATAGGCCCACAAGCGGGGCGCTGGCAGATCGAGCATGATCGGAAGCTCGATTTCCTCCATCTCAGGTTCGACTGTATCGCCAAAGCCGACGTCTATGACTACTCTCACGCGTGCCCCGCCCACGGTTGCCTCAGTTTTGAGTCGCAGCCCGCCATATCGCTGCTCTTCGCGAATGCGATCGACGCTGAGCTTCGTGGCGTCAAATTTTACGCCATCGTCGATCTCTACAGCGCAGATGTCGCGGAAGACATCCAGCATCGTCGCGGGATCGGAGCTGCCTAAACCGAGGAAGTCTACATCTCGGGTTTCGCGGTGCGGATCAGCGAACCAGGCCGCGATCAGCATGGCGCCCTTCAGCACGAGCCGATCTCTATGCGCCGTTATGCTGAGGCGGTAGAGAAGGCGCTCCAGTACGTACCGGGTAACCAGCCGATCAAATATTCGGTTTTGTTGCTTTGCCAAGTTTAGCAGGCGTGCCCCGACCGAAGCGCCGACGTCGCGGACCGGCTCAGGCATCGACCGTGAGCGCCTCGAGGTAAGGTCTTACGAGTTCCCATGTCTTGGGCCCCGCCTCGACGGCAAATCGTGCAATCTCCGCCGGCGTCGCCTTACGCTGACGCAGCGCGCTTTTCATACCTTCGATCGCCGTTGTTATATCGTAGGCTTGGCTTTTCTCATACCGGCGTCCGGCTGCGTGGGAGAAGCGAAACTGGTCCACCACGGACTTCGCTGCGCCGTAAATGCGAACAGACACCTCTTCAATGACGTGCTGTTCGATACCCGATTCGAGCGCCTTCGGCCCAAACCGCACGATTTGGATCGGAGGATGAGTGATTCGCGGCCGCCAATCCCGGAAGCCGATCGCCATCCAAACGGAACGCGGAATCCGGTCGATCAGGTCATGATAGGCCAGCGCTGATTGGAGGCAGATGACGCCCTTCGGGACCAGCTTGGCGGCTTCTGCAAGCGAATGGTTCGCGTCAAGCGGCGCCTCGCAAAGTTGATAGAGGCCACGCGCCAGACGGATGAGTCTGCCCTTGCGCGCCATGCGCGAGACGGTCGCAGCCGTAACCCCCGCCTCCATAAGCTCCGACAGGCGCGCCATGCCGCGCTGAGAGAGCAGCTCGACAGCCCGGTTTTGCTGGCGTTCGATACCTGATTTCATTCACTTTAAATGATACGAATCCTCAGCAAAATCAAGGTTCGATACAAGGAATCATATCTAAATTCCTCTTGCGAGCCCCAGGCGGAATGGCACCGGATACAAGCGTTCCTATCGACGGGCCTTTTCGGGGGCATTTCAACATCCGCATCGCCAAGCAGACCGCTCAGCCCTCGAGCCCGAGCATGGCCAAGAGCTCGCGCCACTCGCGCGGGGAGAGGCCACTTCCCGCCTGCTCGACCTTCTCGCCGCGGAGGAGCCGCCGCACCACCTTGAGCGCGGCCGCCGAGAGCGCCGTTGCGCCCATGCGGTATTGCGCGAAGGCCTCGTAGACGAGCGGGACCCAGCGCTTCACCGTCTCCAGCATCGCTTCCGCATAGACGCGGATCTCGTACTGCGCGTGGGCGTCGGCGCGGAGCGAGAGGAAATGCAGGAGATTATGGAGGTCGGTCTTCCAGTACCACTGGGTGTAGACGTTGAGCGTGAGGTTTATGCGTGCGAGCTCGCGCGCGAGGCCGCGGCGGCCCGCGTCGATGACGCGGCCCTCCTCGTCCTCGTTGAGCATTTCGACATAATGCGCGTAGCAGCGCTCCGCGTCCTCGCGCAGGAGATCGAGCACGCGCTTCGCCTCCTTGCCCTCCAGCACGGCATCGCGCCCTTGGCGGTTGCTGCGGGACTGGGTCGCGAGCTGCTCGGGGGCGGGGACGTAGAACTCCTTGTCGAGGATGGAGTAGCGCGCCGAGTACTCGTTGACGTTGGCGGTGCGGTGGCGGATCCATTGCCGCGCCACGAAAATGGGCAGCTTCACATGGTACTTGATCTCGCACATCTCGAAGGGGGTGGTGTGCCGATGCCGCATGAGATAGTTGATCAGACCGCGATCCTCCGAGAGCTTCCGCGTGCCCCTGCCATA
>Ga0074044_10005627_pt1 | contig 10183 bp, 10 predicted proteins | sample BogForMeECP23OM1_FD_94443 | JGI IMG/M metagenome (GOLD analysis project Ga0074044, IMG submission 94443) | Bog forest soil microbial communities from Calvert Island, British Columbia, Canada - Bog Forest MetaG ECP23OM1 | ecosystem: Environmental > Terrestrial > Soil > Wetlands ...
CTCTGGAAAGACGCCGATCCCGATATCCCCATCCTGAAAGAAGCCAAAGCGCAGTACGCGAAGCTGCAATAGCGAAAAAGGTCCTGCTGTTCGCGCCGCCCGTGGGCCACGGGAGCCAGGCGTCACGCCCCCTAGTCCGGCTCCGCCACAAACCGATACCCCACTCCCCGCACCGTCTGCAGGTGTTTCGGCTGCGCTGGATCCTCTTCCATGTACCGCCGCAAGCGCACGACAAAATTATCGATGGCGCGCGTGTCGGTATCTTCGCGCAATCCCCACACATCTTCGAGAATGGACTTGCGCGAAACCACGCGGCCTTCGCTGCGCACCAGATAGCGGAGCAGTTCGGCCTCCATCACCGTGAGATGGATGGTATTTCCCAGCGTGCGCAACTCGAGTTCCGCGAAGTCAATCGACTTGCCGCAAAAGGTGAAGGTATCGCCTCCAGAATCCCGCTCGCCCACCCGTGCGGTCCCCGTCGTCCCAGCGCCCAGCGGACCGGCGTTTTTCGTCCCGGCATTCTTCATCCAGACACTGCGCCGCAGCAGGCTTTCCAGGCGCGCGATCAAAATCGCCAGCTCGAACGGCTTCGGCAGGTAATCATCCGCCCCCGACGCGAATCCCTCCAGCACATCCTCGGGACGCCCCCGCGCCGTCAGCATCAGAATCGGCACATAATTCTTCTTCTCGCGCAGCAAGGCCGCGACATCGAAGCCGCTCTTGCCCGGGAGCATCACGTCGAGCACCACTACGTCGAAGCGTTCCTTTTTTTCAACCAGCCTCTCCAGAGCCGTCTCGCCATCCGCCGCAACTTCCACCGCGTGTCCTTCGGCTTGCAGGTTGAAACGCAGACCCTGCGCCAGATGCGCCTCGTCCTCGACAATCAGCACGCGGCTCATGCCACCGTCACTTTCCGGGGCAATTCTTTTCTGGGTAATTCCAGGGTGACGGTCGTTCCCTTCCCTGCCCCTTCGCTCTGCGCAAATACGCGACCCCCGTGATTGCGCACAATCGAACGAACGATGAACAATCCCAGTCCCGTGCCTTTCACCCGGGGACGCCCGCGCCGGCGGACGCGATAAAAGCGCTTGAAAATCCGCTTGAGTTCGTCCTGTGGAATACCCACGCCGCTATCGCGTACGCGCAGCACCAGGAGCTCTTCGTCCGGCGCATCCAGTTCAACCGCGATGTGTACACCGTCGGGCGAGTACTTGACGGCATTGTCGAGCAGGTTCGTGACGACCATGTGCAGTTCGTCGGGATCACCCAGCAGACGCGCGCTGCCGGATGGCGGCAGAGATTCACGATAGTCGAGATTCTCGGGCAGCAAGTGGTGCCGTGTGCGCGCCAGTTCGACACACTCGCGCACCAGGGTGTTGAAGCCCACTGGGATGCGCTGGCCGGACGCCTTCTTTTGAGCGATAGCGCCCGCCTTCAGCACCTGTTCCACGGTGACCATGAGGCGCTCGGTATCGACCAGCATTAATTGGTAGAACTCCCGGCGGCGGGCTTCATCGACCTCGCGGCGTTGGAGAGTTTCGAGATACAGACGGATGGAGGCGATCGGCGTTTTGAGTTCGTGGGTAACCGCATTGATGAAACTGTCGTGCTGCTCGTTGCGGCGAATCTCGCGGACCAGAAAGATCGTGTTCAGAACCAGGCCGGTGATGATGGCGCCGAAAAAGATGATGCCGAGGAAGACCTTGATGCCCTCGCGCCAGTTGAGGATGATCCAGCCGCTGCCCACCGCAAAGGCCACCGCGGCGAGGCATACGCCGAAGGTCAGGAAGAACGCAATCGCTTTGCGCCGGCTGGAAATCCGCACAGGGGAATTCTAATCATTTCACCGCCGAGACGCCGAGAAATGCATTAGAAATGTTTGTTTGGAATGCGGCTTCTGCCGCCGCGGTCGGCCAGCCAACTGGATCAAGCCAAGACCCTCAAGCCCAACGATCTTCTCGGCGCTCTCTGCGTCTCGGCGGTAAAAAAGGTTCTAGTCGTTGCCCGCGGCCGCCGCCATCACTTGCGCCGCCTTCACATCCCGCAGCAGAGCCGGCTTCGGCGGCAGGTTATCGAGCGTGACCTTGTACACGTGCCGCGCCAGTCCGAGTTTCTTCAGAGCCCAGATGCAATACCAGTTCGTGTCGATTTCATACCACGTCAAGCCGTGCCGGGCGGAAACGGGATGCGCATGATGATTGTTGTGCCAGCCTTCGCCAAAGGTCAGCACGGCCACCACAAAGTTGTTGGTGGAAAGGTCTTTCGTCGCGAAACGACGCGTTCCCCAAATGTGGGTAACCGAGTTCACCATCCAGGTGGAATGCAGTCCGACCACCACGCGCGCAAACACTCCCCAGAGCAGCCAGGGCAACCCGCCAATCGCGAACAGGATGACGCCCACAATAATGTTTGAGGTGTAGTGATACTTGGTCAGCCAGACATGAACTTTATCTTTGGTCAGGTCGGGGACATAACGAGCCAGGGTCGTGGTGTCGTGATGCATCGACTTGCCCATCAGGATCCATCCCATATGCGACCACCACTTGCCATCGATCGGCGAGTGCGGATCGCCCAGCTCATCCGAGTACTGATGATGAATTCTGTGGGTCGCTACCCAGAAAATCGGACCGCCTTCGAGCGCCAGGGTCGCGCACCAGGTCAGGAAGTACTCCACCCACTTCGGCGTCCTGTACCCGCGATGGGTGAGTAGCCGGTGATAGCTCATTCCGATCCCGAGGCTGCCTGAAATCCACCATAAAAAACAGGCGACGAAAAATGCTTTCCAGGTAAAGAAAAATAGCGCCGCCACTGCGCCGAGATGGAACAGACCCATGGCAATCGCCGTTCCCCAGTTGAATCCGTCACGGTTCGCCCGCTCTTTGCGGCTGGCGCCTTCTCCGGCGTCGCTCATGGCCCGGCACGCATCTTCGCTGATGGCATCGCGCACTGTCTGACTCATTATGTTTGTTCTCCCCACACCCGTTTGGCTGATGTCTGTCCTAGACAATAGCAAGAGTCGTGCGAACTGCCGTGTAATACTTCTGTAATCCTCGCTGGCTGAAGGGGTTACGAGCGTAATCATCGGGTGATCGGATGATCGGGCCATCGGGTGATCGAAGGTCAAATGCCTTTGATTTTTCGATGACCCGATGGGCCGATGGTCAGATGACCCGATCCCTATGCGTGCACGTTGGCGCGCGGTAGAGTATCGTTATCAGTTCAACCCGTGTTTCCGAACAGGAGGTGTGCGTTGAAGAAAGCTCTACTGGTTCTCCTAGCATTGTTCTTTTTCATATTCATCTTATGGGCACAGCAGGACCAGAAGGCCCAGCCGCCAGCTCAAGCGCCCGCACCGGAATCCAAGCCCGTTCCCGACGATTCCGCCAAGGCAAATCCCGTCAAACCGACCCCGGAGTCGATCGCCAAGGGCAAGAAGATGTACGTCATCGACTGCGCCATGTGTCATGGCGACAAAGGCGACGGCAAGGGCGATATGGCGTCGGACATCAAGAACGTCACCGACTTCACCAATCCCGACGCGTTGAAAAATCGCACCGACGGCGACCTCTTCCACATCATCCGCCACGGCAAGGGCGACATGCCCCCGGAAGGAGATCGCGCCAAAAATGACGACATTTGGAACCTGGTGAACTACGTTCGCTCGCTGGCAAAGAAGTAGCGAGAGCGAGACTTTAAGAGGCTCGTGCGGGGACGGGCGCCTCGCCCGTCCGCGTGGGGACAGGCCGCCCTCGGCTGTCCGAGCCGAGCGCAACTCGGCAACCGCCTGCGAGCACCGCACTTTCGGATTCGTCGCCCAGACGCCATCGCCTAACTTGATGCGCCTTTCACTTCCACCCCTGCCCACTTTTCCAGCAAAGTAAGTGTCGAAGCGTAGTCAAGATCTGCCTGGCCTTCCTCGGCCGCAACGTCGTACACCTCTTCCACGGCTTCCAGTCCAGGCAGGCGCACCCGCGATTCCTTGGCCGCTTCGAGCGCCAGCCGAATATCCTTCAGCATCAGCCGCAGCGGAAAATTGGGCGAAAAGTCGCGCTTCAGAATGAACGGAGCTTTGTAGTCCACGACTCCCGATCGCACCATCGAAGCCAGCACCAGCGGCAACAGCTTTTCCACGTCCACACCCAGCTTGGTAGCCAGCGTGAGCGCCTCGGCGAAGCCTTCGTAGATGAGCGCAATCTGCAGATTCATAACCAGCTTCGTGGCCTGTCCCTTGCTGGTTTCGCCCATATGGAACACCTGCTTGCCCATCGCCTGAAAAAGCGGCTGCAAGCGAGCCAGCACGGCTTCGTCACCGCCCGCCATAAAGATCAGGCTGCCCGCCTCGGCGGCGATCTTCGAGCCGGTCATAGGAGCGTCCACATACTCGACGCCGCGCGCCTTCAAGCGCTCGGCGAAACGCCGCGTGGCGGACGGAGAAATCGTGCTCGAGTCCGCAATAATCATCCCCGCGGCCACCACTGGCTCCAAGCCACCCGCGCCAAACAGCACGGCCTCCACCGCCTTCGTGTCCGAGACGCACATCCACACCACTTCCGCGCCCGCCGCCGCATCCGCCGGAGAAGCCGCGCTGCGCGCACCTTCCACGTCCTTGCCGTCAGTCCGATTCCACACCGCGACCTCGTGTCCGGCTTTGACCAGGTTCGCGGCCATCCGCCGTCCCATAATTCCCAATCCAAGAAAAGCGACCCGCATCGGCGTTGATTCCTCCAAACGTATTTCGTCTGAACTTTGGATTATAAATACGACTAGCGAAGTCATGGTCACAGAAAGCAGGATTGTTTTTTCTGAACAACTTAACCAACCCAGGAAGCAACCCGAAGAGCATGGCCGCCCGCGTGTCGATACCGCGTTCCCGAGCATCTATAATGATTGGAGACCTGAGAAACAAAGCCGATAATGTTTCCATAGCCGCCTTTCCAGCGGCGGCTCGAATCATAAGGGTTGAACCGATGTTAAAGTCCTCATTGAAAAATCCCGCGCTGCGCAAGCGAGCCGGCGAGTTCACGCGCCTGGTGCGGCATTCCGCGGTCACTCCGCGCACCGGCAAGACCCACAAACCGAAACTGGTCTCGAACGGCGAACTAGGCGTCACCTTCATCGGACACTCCAGCTTCTTCCTTCAAATTGGCGGACAGAACGTCGTCATTGATCCCAACTTCGCCCGCTGGCTCTTCGTTCTCAAACGCCTGCGTCAGCCGGGATTGAACCTGCGCGACCTGCCTCCGATGGATGTTGTCCTGGTAACCCACGCGCACTTCGATCACCTGCATCGCCAGTCGCTGCGCACCATCGCGCGCCAAACCCGCCGCCAGACCGGAACCGCTCCCACGCTCGTCGTCCCCCATCACTTGTTCGACCTGGTCGACGATCTCGGCTTCGAACAAATTGTCGAACTTGAATGGTGGAACACCTATCGCCACGGCGCGCTCGACATCACACACGTCCCCTCGCGCCATTGGGGGGCCCGCATCCTAAAAGACTCCCACCGCGGCTACGGCGGATACGTGCTCCGCAGCGGCAAGCATTCCGTCTACCACGCCGGAGACACCGCCTACTTCGCCGGTTTTCGCGAAATCGGACGCCGCCTGTCACCCGAACTCGCGCTGCTCCCCATCGGAGCCTACAATCCGCCGCAGTTCCGCAACGTCCACACCAGTCCCGCCGATGCCACCCAGGCCTTTCTCGATCTGAAGGCCCGCTGGATGGTGCCCATGCACTATGGAACCTTCCGCCTCTCGCATGAGCCCCTCGAAGAGCCTCTCCAGTTGCTCGAGCACGCCGCGCGCAAGGCCGGCGTGAAAGACAAACTCGTCGTGCTCGAAGAAGGCGTCACCCGCTTCTTCTGAAACATCTTCGTCGCAAAACTTGCTTGTATTACCATAGAGTGCGCGCGAGGTTTTCGATGAAATTCGGCGTCATAATTTTCCCCGGATCAAACTGCGATCACGATGCTTTCTGGACCGCCAAGCAGGTGGCGAAACAGGAGGCAACGCTCCTCTGGCATGACTCGCACGACCTCGAAAATTGCGATGTGGTGATTGTGCCGGGAGGCTTCGCTTACGGCGACTATCTGCGCACCGGGGCGATTGCGAAGTTCTCGCCCGTGATGGAGTCGGTCCGCAAGTTCGCTGCCGGAGGCGGCTTGGTCCTCGGCATCTGTAACGGCTTCCAGATTTTATGTGAGTCGGGATTGCTGCCCGGGGCGTTGATGCGCAACATTGGCTTGAAATATGTCTGCAAGCCGGTGCACGTAAGAGTTGAAAACAACGAGACACCGTTTACCAACGCGTGCCGCAAGGACGAAGTGCTGTCCATCCCCATTGGCCACATGGAAGGCAACTATTTCTGCGATGAGACGACACTCGCCGAACTGAAGCGCGACCATCGCATCGTCTTCCGCTACGCGACCCCGCAAGGCGAAATCACAGCGGAAGCGAATCCCAACGGTTCGCTGGAAAACATAGCCGGCATCTGCAGCCCAGGACGCAACGTCCTAGGCATGATGCCCCATCCCGAACGAGCCGCCGAACCCGAATTAGGCGGCATCGACGGATGCAAGATTTTCGAATCGCTGGTGGGAGCGGAAATAGGTCTCAGGTCTTAGGTGTCAGGTCTCAGGAAAAACAAAATCGACCAATTGTTCCGTGACGGCTATCACCGCGCAAATCCTGAGATGGATTTACTTTATTCATCGGTATCATGGCGGACCGTTATCGGGACCTGATCGCTTGGCAAAAGGCAAAGGCTCTCGCTTTGAACGTATATCGCTGTACGCATCGATTCCCGAGAGATGAAATCTACGGATTGACCTCGCAAATGCGGCGCGCGGCGGTATCAGTCCCTAGCAACATTGCTGAAGGAAAAGGACGCTATTCCCACAAGGACTTTGTTCACTTCCTGTATCAAGCCCGCGGTTCACTACTCGAGTTGGAGACACAACTTTCGATAGCACGTGATCTCGAATACATCGAACAACCAGTATTCGAAAGCTTCGAATCGCAAACAGAAGAACTAGGCCGAATTCTGAACGGCCTAATCAATCGTTTTCAAGTCCAGAAGGTGTCCTGAGACCTGAGACCTGCCACCTGAGACCTGCTTTAATACGCCCAGCGCAGCAGTGTTGCGCCCACCGTAAATCCCGCACCGACCGCAGCCAGCAGCACCAGGCTTCCCTTCTTCAACTTGCCTTCCTGGCGCGCGGTTTCCATGGCCAGCGGAATCGTTCCCGCGGTGGTGTTGCCGTACTGCTCGATGTTGAGGATCACGGCTTCGGGACGCATCTTCAGCCGATCGGCAGTCGCAGTGATGATGCGCTTATTCGCCTGATGCGGAATGAAGGCGTCGATCTCGCTGCCCTGGATGTTGTTGCGCCGGAGAATTTCCTCGCAGAGCGCCGCCATCTTGCGCACCGCGAACTTGAACACCGCTGCTCCGTCCTGATGAACAAAGTGCATCTTCTTGTCGACGGTTTCGTGCGTCGATGGATTCAAGCTTCCGCCACCGGGCATGTAAAGCGAGCATCCGCCAGATCCATCCACTTCGTGCAGAAAGTCGATGAGCCCGAAGGAATCGCCTTCCGCCGGTTCCAGCAGGACCGCTCCCGCTCCATCGCCGAAAATAATGCAGGTTGCGCGGTCGCTGTAGTCGATGATTGACGACATCACATCGGCGCCAATCACCAGCACTTTCTTGTGCGCTCCACTAGCGACGAACTGCGCTCCGGCTTGCAACGCGTAAACAAACGCGGAACAGGCAGCCGAGACATCGAATCCCCAGACATTCTTCGCGCCGAGCTTGTGTTGCACCAGACAAGCAGTCGAGGGGAAAAACATGTCGGGCGTAACCGTTCCCACGATAATCGCATCGAGATCGGAAGGGCCGATGCCGCGCTCGGCGAGCGCTCTCTTCGCCGCCTCGACCGCAAGATCGCTGGTCGCAACCCCCTTGTCCACGATATGGCGTTCGCGGATGCCGACCCGCTCCATGATCCATTGATCGTTGGTGTCGACAAGCTTTTCGAGGTCAGCGTTGGTGAGAAGGCGAGGCGGAACGTAGGTGCCGAGAGCGCTGATCTTAACGCGCTGAAGCTGGCTCAATGAGGTCTCCTGGATACATAGTGCGAGATAAAGTGAACTGATTATTTTGAACGATGCAGGCGAGAATGTCTAACCGAAACCGCTAACGCAGGCGCTCCGCCAGGATGCCGAACAGCGGCAATTCAAAGCGCTCGCCCTCCCAGGCTTTGACCGTCAGAACCACCCACAAGAACAACATGGCCAGCGAGGCCAGAATTCCAAAGAGCAGAAAAAGCATGGCGGCAGCGACATTCGAAAGCAAGAGTGCGGCGATGGTCAAAACAAAAAAGACCGCCCAGAGCAACACGCTTTGCCAGGCATGAAAGCGGACAAAGCGCTGATTGCGAAATGCCGGCAGAAACAAAATCACCGCGCCAGCGACGAACGTAAGATAGGCGAGAGCCGCAACCGCCCGATCCGCTGAAGGAATCGGCGTCATCGACCATCCGCATCCCGGACAGAATGCCGCATTCGCCGGCATCACAGTCCCACAATGCGGACACGTGGCCGAATTCTGTGCCGGATTCGCCGGGCGAGTTCCCGAACTATTCGCCGGGCTAGACAATTCGGCGTCCATTCGTCTTCTTGCGACAGGGCTCGCAAACGCCATAAATCTGAAACGTGTGGCGAGTGGTAACGTACCGGTGCTTGCGTCCGACCTCTTGCTCGATTTCTCCGACTTTCTCCGAGAAAAATTCGACCGAAGCGCCGCACTCGGTGCAGACCATGTGGTGATGACTGCGGCGGTTGTACTGGTGTTCGTAACGCGCGATGCCGTCGTGAAAGGCAACCTCGCTGGCCAGTCCGCAACCCGCCAGAAGCTTCAGTGTGCGGTAGACGGTGGTGAAACCGATGCGCGGGTCGGTCTTTCTGACCAGGCGATGCAATTCGTCGATCGAAAGATGTTCCCGAGTTTCAAGAAAGGTTCGCAGAATTGCATTGCGCTGTCCCGTCTGCTTGAGCCCGACGCGTTTGAGATGCTGCAGGAAAATTCCCTCGGCTTCGCGGATGTTCTCCTGCGAGATGGTCGGCTGATCGTCGATTCGTTTCTGCAGCATGTTGGGCGGCGCGGTCACACAAGATGATAAGGCACGCCGAGGGTTCCAGACATGATACTGGGCGAGTGCGGGTTACGCCAATCGACTTCCCTCGCTGCACCTTACTGCAGCCTGCGAGGGGCAATCGCTTCGAACAAGCTGCTCGAAAAAGCTGATTGATTCCTTCTTTCTTCTCCCTATATGTTTACTTTAACATTACTAACCAACTAGTATGGGTGGGGGTACCCCCTTTTTTTTCGGTCTTTTGGAATCAAGGACTTAGGAGGGCAATAATATCCTTGACTAATCATGCTTACTCTGCTACATTTAACACATTATGCGAGAGCCGCAGACATTTCAAGAGGCGATTTTGTACTTCGCAGATCGCAAGCGCTGCATCGACTATCTGGCTTTACGCCGCTGGCCGGACGGGAAAGTGGTTTGCCCTGTCTGCCGTAGAAATGACGCCAAGTTCTTAGAGAAGCAAGAGAGATGGCAGTGCAAGAGTGTCCATGCTCATCGTCAGTTCTCGGTCAAGGTCGGGACGGTGATGGAAGATTCGGCTGTGCCTTTAGAAAAGTGGCTGCCAGCGATCTGGTCTATCGTGAACGACAAGAACGGTATCTCTAGCTGGGAACTGCATCGCGCTCTGGGCATCACTCAGAAAACAGCGTGGTTCATGCTTCACAGGATTCGTCTGGGAATGTCGCTCCAAGATAAACACAGACAGCGAGGCAAAGGATTTGGCGGTACAAAGCTCGGCGACGGCGGCAAGGATGGGGGAGCCGTGGAAGTTGACGAAACTTTCGTAGGCGGAAAATTGCGAAACATGCACCGGGATCGTAGAGCACGCTTCGCCGCCGAAAGCGGGCACGCAGGCGGCGCAACTGGGAAAACGATTGTCCAAGGCATCCTCGACCGCGATGCACGGCAGGTTCGCGCCAAGGTCGTACCAGACGTAAAACGCGAGACGCTACAGACCGAAGTTCTCAACAATGTGAAATTCGGAACCAAGGTCTATACCGATGATGCCGTCCCGTATGACAAACTGCA
>Ga0074044_10005628_pt1 | contig 10183 bp, 11 predicted proteins | sample BogForMeECP23OM1_FD_94443 | JGI IMG/M metagenome (GOLD analysis project Ga0074044, IMG submission 94443) | Bog forest soil microbial communities from Calvert Island, British Columbia, Canada - Bog Forest MetaG ECP23OM1 | ecosystem: Environmental > Terrestrial > Soil > Wetlands ...
AAGGATAAACCACTGATAATACGCCACTTACACCCTTATACATCCTCCGGTATCTATGCGAATCCCTAAACGGCATTGGCTCTAAGACGGGACAGGTCAAGGCCAAGTCCGAAGGCCGAAGGGCGAAAGAAACCCGAAGTCCGAAACTCGAACCCTGTTCTGCTCAAGGAGGAGCGCGGCCCGCAGGAGCAGGCTTTTCGGGGACCTTGAGTCTTGGGCTTATGTCGAGCTTCGGGGCTCGACCTTCGGATTTCCGGGCGGCAGGATCGGACCCTCCGCCCCAATCGGCGAGAGGCTCTGGAAGGCTGCCTACTTGCTGCTCTGCTTCGCGGCGCCCTTTGCTTCAGTCTTGGCTCCAAAGCGCACACTGGTCGCGGCCATCTTGCCGTCGGCGGTCGGCTTGGCATAACCGCTTACGGGCTCGCCGACGACGCCGTCATCGAGGGTGGCTGGTTTGCCGTCCTTAGTAATTTTCGTCTCGGAAGTGATCTGGTAAACGGATTCACCCAGCTTGATGGTTTTTGCGGTCTTGTCCACCGCGGCCAGATTGCCATGGAAGGGATGCGCTGTTTTCTTTTTTGCCGTGGAGTCCTTATTGACCGCAGCCGATTTCTTGGTGACGGCGGGCGGGTTGGTGCTTTGTGCCCGGACCTGCACTGGAAGGCCCGCGATGGCAGCGGCCAGCAGGCTCAGAGCCCCGATTCTCAGGATGGATTTGATCATAATAGATGATAGATATATTGGTTTGAAAAGACGGTCCATTGCTACCAGAACACCGCACGCGCGCAAGCACGTCTTATTCACAAGGACGGGCCTACCAGGCCCCCTCTGCCAACAGCGCGGTGACATTCTTGGCAAAGTCAGCGGCGAGCAGCGGCAGAGCCTGGCGCTCGGTGCTTGTTAAATCGGTCGTGACGCGGATAAGGGTGTAGCCCGTGACCGGCTGGTTCAGAATCAGCTTACCGCTGGCCCGATCGGTGGCGGTCACCTGCGCGCGCATCTCCAGCCGGTAGTCGCGCACGGTGAGGGTGTCGCTAGGTGAGAGACTCACCTCTTGCCGCGAGTAGCGGGTTACGGAACCGCTAACGACGATGTCCCCGTCGTTGTGGGACGCGAGGGAGTAGGTGCCATCGCGCTGCAACTGCTGGCGCAGTTGCGCGGTCACCTCGTCACCCAGCCGCGGTTCCAGCGTTTGGTTGGCGAAGGGGTTAATCTGCACCGACTTCGCGCCGGCAGCCAGGCCGTTGACCGGCCCCAGTTTGTAGCCGGCGCAGCCGCCGACGGCGAGCGCCACGAGACCAACCAGCAGCCACCGACAACGGTTCATGCTAATTGTTCGTGCCCTGGAGATGAGGTTTAAGCTGGTCCAGGCGCCGCAGGGCTTCGGGTGTATAGGGCGAATTGGGATCTAATTGCTGCACCTCGTTGTAGTAGATGCGTGCGCCCTCCCACTTCTTGTGCTTCTCGTAGAATTGCGCGATGTCGAAGTTGCCCCGCGCCTGGTCGTCCTTGAGCGAGGCGATAATCTTCTGGGCTTGCGGCACCCGCGGGTCGTCAGGGTAGAGTGCTGTGAAGTCGGTGAGTCTAGCGATGGCGTGGCCGGCGGCGCTCTGGTCGCGGTCGGGGGTTTGCGCCTCGTTCCGGTAAGCTAGGGCCGACCGGAAGATCGCCTCCGCTGCCACCTTGGGCTGGTCGTGATAGCGATCGGCCGCAGTATCGTAGGCCTGGATGGCGGCGGGATAATCGGGGGATTTAAAACCGAAGGTCTTCTGTTTTTCCCACGCGGTCCCGATATTCAACTGGGACTGCGGCGCGACCGCGCTGTAGGGTCCCGTTTTCACGATGTCACCATACATCTTGGCCGTGCGCTCCATGGACGGGAAGAGGGGGATGTAGCCCCAGAGCTTGAACCACTTGCCGCCCAGGTATTGACCGGCGATTTGGAATTGGCGCTGGAGGATCTCGTCAAAGTTCGCAATCTTGGGCTGCTTCTCCAGCAACGCTTGATAGGCCTTGAAGGCCTTTTCCTCCCTGCCGGTAGCCTCGTAACAGCGGGCGACGAGGTACTGCGCCCTGGGCGCGTAGTCCGACAGCGGCCACACCAGCACTACCCGCCGCGCCGCCTTGAGCGCCAGGCTGTAAGCCTTTTTGTCGAATGCAGCCTGGGCGACCTCCAATTGCTCCTTCGCCCGCGGCTGCTGCCATTTGCCCTCGCCGCCGTACGGCTCGTACGTCCAACCTTCGCCGGGTCGGTAAACCAGCGGGGCCGGGGCACGGAAGGGAAATGCCAGCAAACACGCGGCGATGAGCAGCAGCCGAACAGACCGGAGAGTCATGGGAGAAAACCTAAGCATGGGCGCGGGGCAAGTCAAGGCGGGCCGCTGACTTCGAGGCGCAGCGCCGCCGCACCTCCCGCCTTCGTCCTCGGACTACCCCCGATAGACAATCATTACCCCATAGTCAGTCATCAGCTTCTGGGTGCCGATGTCCAAGTGCGTATAGACGAGCGTCGTAATGCTGATTATGTTGGACTCGCCGATCTTGACCAGGCAGTTCGTCACGATCTCGTCAAACTTGTCGTGCCCGACCTCGATGCAGTCGGTGTGCTTGATGGTCTTGACGCGGATCTTCTTGTCGGACCCCTTCGCGACGGCTTCGAGGGGGACGAGCGGCTTGGCAATTAGGGGCTCGGACGGCGTCTTGCGGTCTGGCACGCGGAGGTGCATTTCCACCCTGGCGGCAGCGGACGAGGCGATGGGATTGACCGGATGGACTTCCACGCGTGGCGCCCCGCCATCGGTGTCCACGCCGGCCCGGGTGGCCACCAATTCCGGCGCGGGAATGACGATGGTCTCGCCGCAAGCGGGGCAGTTGATTTCAGTGCCCGCGCCGGTGCTATCAACGGCCAACTCCTGTTCGCACTTCGGACAATTAAATATTACATCCATAATGCTGGCCTTTCGTTTGCGGATTCCGACGGCAGAATAGAGGCCCAGCCGCAAGATGCCAAGCAAAAAGTTGAGCCTTTCGGCGCCCCGTCAACCCTCACCAGCCGCTGCTCGCCCGCCTCATTCGAAAGACTTCTCGAGCTGCTTCATCCGCGGCCAGACGGGCGAGGAGGGTCCAACCCGCTCCTTCACTGAGGCGAACACGCGCCTTGCCTCCGCGGGATCTTCCCTGGCGACGGCCACGCAGAAATCCAGCTCGATCCAGGCTTTGCGCGGGTCTTCTACGCTCTGGCTGTGGGTCTTGAGCCAGTTTCGCAAGCCGGCCGTGCCATGCTTGCGCGCGGTTTGCAGCGACGCCTCGAGCTGGTATGGCAGGCCCGGCAGTTGGTCGCCCATCACCGCTGCCGCCGCATCCTGCTTCTGCTTGGTTTCCTCTTCGTTCTTCACTTTCTCCCAGTACAAGAACAATTCCCACCCGCCGTAAAGCACGGCCACGATGATCAGCGCCGCGATTAATTTAGTCATGATTCTTCAATCCGCTCGATGCGCGCGCCCAGTTGCCGCAGCTTGCCATCAATATTCTCGTAACCGCGGTCAATGTGATACACGCGGTTGACCTGCGTGGTGCCGCGCGCGGCCAGGCCGGCAATCACCAGCGCGGCCGAGGCCCGCAAATCGCTGGCCATAACGGGCGCCCCGCTCAAGGGCTTGCCACCCTTAACAATCGCACTCGGCCCCTCGATTTCAATGTCCGCGCCGAGCCGCGCCAGTTCGCTGACGTGCATGAACCGCGACTCAAATATCCGTTCCGTGATAATGCTGATGCCCGGCGTCAACGTCATCAACGCCATCATTTGCGCCTGGACGTCGGTGGGGAACCCCGAGTAGGGCAGCGTCGTGATGTCCACCGGTTTCAACCGGCCATTGCGGCGCACGGTGATGTCCGCGCCGCTGCGCTCGATGCCGACGCCCGCATCGTGCAACTTGTCCAGCACCGCGCGCATGTGGTCCGCCCGCGCGCCGCGCAGTCTGACTTCGCCGCTCGTGGCGGCGGCCGCAATCGCGTAGGTCGCGGCCTCGATGCGGTCGGGAATCACTTCGTGTTCGGCGCCGTGCAGTTCCTTCACACCGGTAATCGTCACGGTCGGGCTGCCAGCGCCCGTAACCTGGGCGCCCATCGCGTTAAGAAAGCGCGCCAGGTCCACCACTTCCGGCTCGCACGCCGCGCTCTCGATCACCGTCACCCCTTCGGCCAGCGTTGCCGCCATCATCACATTGGCTGTCCCCAGCACTGTCGAGCCGGCGCGGCCGCCCAAAAACATGGCTGACCCGACCAACCGCCGGGCGCTGGCATGAACGTAACCGCCTTCGATGACCACTTTTGCGCCCAGCGCCTCGAAGCCCTTCAGGTGCAAATTGATGGGCCGGGCCCCGATCACGCAGCCGCCCGGCAGCGACACGGTCGCCTTCTTCAGCCGGGCCAGCAACGGTCCCATGACGCAGATCGAGCCCCGCATCTTCCGAATCAAATCGTAGTCGCCGGCGCCTTTAATCTTCCGGGCCTGCACCCGGACACTGTCGCCCTCGAAGTACGCCTGCGCGCCCAGCCAGTTGAGGATCTGGCCCATGAACTTCACATCGCTCAGGTTGGGCACGCGCCGAATCAGGCAGGGCTCGCTGGTCAGCAACGTCGCCGCCATGATCGGCAGCACCGCGTTTTTCGCGCCGCTCAAGGCCACTTCCCCATGCAACGGCACCGAACCTTTGATCAAAAAGCTATCCATGAGAATTCAATTGCCGCGCAACCATGATTCTTGGCTGGTGAGTGTAGTCCTCCTCAATCGCTTCCACAATCCACTTTTGCGCCTGGAAAATCTGGCGCAGGCCTTCGGCCTGGCCATCGCCGAATTCGAGCATGAGCCGGCCTTGCGGTTTGAGGAACGGCGCGGACTCCGCCGCCAGGCGTCGCCCGTAATCCAGGCCGTCCGTCCCGCCGTCCAGCGCGCGGCGGGGATCATGATCCCGCACCTCAGCTTGCAGCGACGCGATGTCTCCGCTCGGGATGTAAGGCGGATTGCTGATGATCAGATCAAACCGCGCGCCCTCCGGCACGGCCGCAAAACCGTCCCCTTGCAGGAACCGGATGCGCTCGGCGACGCCGTGATGCGCCGCGTTCTCTCGGGCCAGCGCCAGCGCCTCGGGTGACGTATCAACGGCATAAACCTCGGCAGCCGGACACTTGCGCGCCAGCGCAATCGCCAGACAGCCGCTGCCTGTGCCGAAGTCCAGGACGGTAGAGGGTTGAGGGTTGAGGGTTGAGAGTTGGTTGAGGAAGGTCCAGCCGCGCTCGGCCAGCAGCTCCGTCTCCGGTCGCGGGATGAGCACATCCCGGTTCACCGCGATTTCCAACCCGCAGAACGAAGTGGAACCGACGATATGCTGCAACGGCTCGCGCTGGCCGCGGCGCCGGATGAGTTCGCGCAAGCCGTCAACCTCCGCCGCCGAGAGCACGCGCTCGAACTCGAGATACAGCCGCATGCGCGGCTGCTTGAGCAAATGTGCCAGCAACAGTTCCGTTTGCAGCCGGGGCGAATCTACCCCCTTCTTGGCCAGGAACTCCGTGCTGCGTTGAATGGCTTCAAGAACCGTCACACCGCCTAGGCTACGCGCTGTGCGCCGCCTTCAAAGCCTAAAAAGGGCGTCCAAGCGCGGCACGAGCCTCCTACACCGAAAACAGCGCAGAATTGCTCGTTTCAGGATAACGGCCTGGTAATAAGAGCTTTACACCCTATCATCGCTCATAGCCCTTCGATGGTCCTCCCAATTCACTCGTATTCCCTTGGCTTTGGGGTGGCTTTAGACTGGCTTTGGGGTGGCTTTGGGGTGGCTTTAGGGTCGCATGGGGGTGGCTTTGGGGTGCCTATCGGTTGGCTATCAACAGGCTTTGATGTGGCTTTGATGTGGCTTTGGACTGGTCGAAGTCATAGACAACACGATAATCCCCAACCCGCAGTCTGTAGCAATCCATTCCCGTGAGGTGCGTGTGGGAAAAGCGGTCGAGCATCAGGCCCAGCCGGTCAATCTGTCCTTCAATCCGCCTCTGAACCGCAGCCGGAAGCTTGAAGAAATCGGCGTCGAAATCTCGCGAGTAAACCTGAAGTGCGGCTCTCAATGCCCAGCGTCCGGCCGACGGGTCCGGGAAAAGACCCCTGCGGCAATCTCCCGCTTGGCCCGCTGGACTTTGGCCTTGAATCCGTCGCTGACCTCTAACTGCTCTTCGATGGTCTCATCCAGCCAATCCCGTAGCGCTTCCTTCTTCTCCAACGGTAGCTTGGTGATGGCCGACTCGATTTCCTGGACTGTGCTCATCCCTGTTAGAATCGGCGATGGGGTCCAGAATAGCAAGCCCCTGCGATTCATGCGGTTGGTTGTACTCTCCGCCCCTTCCGGGCCGGCTTGGCGGCGGCGACCAGCGGCGCTGTTAGCTGCTCGTACAGGGCGAAGAGGTATTCCACCCGGTGCCGGTCGCTGGGGAACGGTTCGGGCCGGTAACAGCGGTCCACCGCGCGGTCCAGTTGGTGATGCGCCTTGAGCAGCGGCGCAGACATCGTCAACGGGTCATACAAATCAGCCAGCGTCGAGGTCGGGTACTGCGCCCGCGCGTCCAACACCGCCTGCGCCGCCGCTTCCACCGCTGCCCGCTGCTTGTCCGTGACCCCGGACGGCCACGGGTAGTTGTTGTATACGAGGTTGGTCGAATACCGGTAGTCGGACTTGATACGACCACACACTGTCTTGACCCACGCCATGTGCATCTCGGATGAAAGGACGCCAAAATGATAGAGCGTGGCGTCCGGCACAGCGGAACAACTGTTGTGCACAATGTGATTTGGAGAGAAATAGCCGAACGGAACATACCGGCGTAGCTGGGATGTGTGTTGCGGCACTACCATGAAACGTGCTCTTGGCTGTCTGATTTCAGCGAACAGAGTCGGCTGCTTGGCCATTTCACGTGTTGGTCCTTTCTTGCTGGCGAGACGGAAGTCGCGAACTGCCTCGACGCGCTCCTTGATTCCGGAGATGGTGCGAATTTCTGCTGGCGACGCATCAACGAGCCAGAGACACCAACGCGGAATTGAATGGAGGTATTCTTCGGCGCAGAGCAGCGGACGGATGAACTTCTTGGCTTCTGGATTCTCCTTCAGGAATTCCTTGCAGTCTTGCTCTTCGACGATCAGATGGCCGCCGTCGGTGGGCTTGTTGCCGTACTTACACTCGGGCACTTGACAGACAGGTGTGCTGCGCGACGCAATGGCGACATCTGAGCCTTCAATGAGATAAGGGCTGATGTTTGCGGCGGTGGTTACGGTGGCCTTCTCGCTGTCGTCGCCGTAGTCATAGATGCGCTTGCTGGCGACATCGGACGCGCCAAAGCCCACTATAACAACGTGAACATGTGCTTTGCCGCGGGCTTCGCTTTCCCACGCAAAAGTGCGGTGGCCGAAGTGAATCTTGAGGCCATAGCACTGGAACAGTGGCTGCCAAAGCGCGCCAACTTGCTCGCCTTGTGTGATGGAGTTTGTAGAAACGAACCCGACCGGTATGCGGGTGTGGTGAATATATTCAGCGGCGCGCTTGTACCAAGCGGTCACGTAATCGAGCACGCCGGTGCCGTTAATGTCTCCCCAGACGAACTCCATGTCCGCCCCCTGCTCCGCGGTCATTAAATGTTTCCCGATGAACGGCGGATTGCCGAGGACGAAGGAGCATTGCTCGGGCGACAGGACGGTGCGCCAGTCGGTGCGGAGGGCGTTGCCGACGACGATGTGGGGCGAGGCGCACAACGGCAGGCGGTCATAGAACTGGCCGAAGGCCTGGGAAAGTGCGACGTTGGCTTGGTGGTCGGCCAGCCAGAGGGCGACCTCGGCGATGCGGGCGGGGAATTCCTCAATCTCGATGCCGTAGAACTGGTCCACGTTGACCTTGGAGAGCTGGTTCACGGCGTCGAGCGACATTTCGTGCTGTTCGCCGTAAAGCTCCAGCAGCACTTCGAGTTCCAGCTTACGCAGTTCGCGATAAGTGATGACGAGGAAGTTACCGCAGCCGCAGGCGGGATCGAGGAAGCGGAGTTTGGCCAGCTTGTCGTGAAACTCGTGCAGGCGGGCGGTGCGGCGGGTGGAGCGGTCGGCCTTGATGCTCTCGAACTCGGCGCGGAGGTCGAGGAACAGGGAGCGGATGACTTTGAGGATGTTCTTCTCCGCCGTGTAGTGCCCGCCGATGCGCCGGCGTTCCTTGCTGTCCATGACCGCCTGGAAGATCGAGCCGAAGACGGCGGGGGAGATGGTTTCCCAGCGGAAGCGACAGCAGGCGAGCAGGCCGTTGCGCATGTCGGCGTTGGAGAAGTCGTTCCAGAAGGATTGGCGCTCGGCGGCCTCGCGCGTTTCGCCCTGCCATTCCCTGCTGAAGGCGATGGCGCGGTGGCGAATCTCATTCCACGACAGTGGCATGGGCGGAGGCTACCAGGCGACATGAGGCAAACGACAGGAATTTCCCTACTCAGGCAGGCTGGTGTGGGGTTTGCCTAAACCGCCGCCCCGAGTCTGCTCTCCGGCGACGGGTTGCCAGCCGGGGTTCGCTCCTCACCAAGCCCAGCCGCGCTTGAAGGCATGGCCGGCAGCCAACGAAACGGCCAGCCCTCGGCACAATTACCCGACCTGATTGGCTCCATAAATCCATTTGACAGTTACTGCCGTCGGGTGCATATTACTTGCGGAAAGAGTTCGTCCCATGGGGGCGGATTAGGAAACAACCAACAAGAAGAGAAAGAAACAAGTATCATGGCAAAATTCATGTGCACACACACCATTCCGCCGGGGGCATTCTCTGCCGACCAGCTCCGCCAATTTGCGCAGGCGGCCCAGCAGGATCCGACCGTCAAAGGCTATCGCAGCTTTGCCAACCTGGCCGAAGGAAAAGCTGTCTGCGTGATGGAAGCTGCCACTAAGGAGGCAGTCTCAGCTTGGTTCACGAAAATGGGGATGCCTTTTGACAGCATCACGAAAGTGGAACTCGAAGGCGACCGTGGCAGGGTTCAGCCGGCTTAACAGCAATCGGTCGAACGCCCCAGACCCGCAGCGGAGCGCAACGTCTTTGCTGTTACGATTCGAACCTCACCACGCCCGGCCACCCTTGGAGGCGTAATGTGCGCGAAAGGCCGCGGCCGCCGATACGCCGGACTGTAAGCCACGGATCTGGCCCTGCTGCCGCATCAATCGGCAAGCAGCGCAAAGCCCTTACCCTTGCTGGGCGTCAGGACCAGCGCAGGGCGGAACCGCCGAAAGATGGCCGTCAGCTTCTGCCGCGTGAGGGTGGCGTCGGACAGGGTGCCATCAGGAACTCCGGCGCAAGACAGCCCGCCACCGCGCTATGGTGCCGCCGCCATCTCCCGACGGCGAGAACGGCCCCGTCCGGGAGCGTGCCCGGGTTGCGGCTTGGCCGCGCTGGGAAGCACTCGGTTTACGCGGCGCGCGCTTGCAGAAGCTCCTCACTCTTGGGCAAGCCGATCGCGGCCTCGCTGTTCACCTCGAAATACTCATTCCGGGCTCCGCTCGTTTCGCGGTCCATGAACTTCTGGAGAGCCCCCAGAGATTCCGCCTCCCAAACGCAGTCGGCATTGCGGCCATCAACGCTTGGCAGGTACTCCAGCGGCTTGAAGCCGTTCGGCAGCCGGTGCTGCTCGATCATGGACATGATATTCTTGACGGTCCGGTCCCATTGCGCGGGATCGCTGATGTAGTGACGTATCACAACGTGCATATTCTCATTTCCTTTCGTTTACATGGTTGCTGCGCGCGCCCACCATCGGTAGCCTTGGCCGCGCATCAGTAGAAACTATACCATGAATAAGTAGGTATGCAACCAAGGGTCGGGCAGCCGGCACAGTGGAGAACCGTAGCCGGCTGTCACCCTCTGCATTTCACACGCCAACTGAAATGTGCTTGGTTTCGAGGAAGGCTCCGAGGCCCTCCGAGCCCAGCTCGCGCCCCCAGCCGCTCTGTTTGACGCCGCCGAAGGGGGCGTTGCTGGTGGTGGGCAGCCCGTCGTTGATGCCGATGGAGCCGGCTTCCAGATGTTCCGCCAGGCGGAATATGCGGCCCAAGTCGCGGGTGAAGGCGTAGGCGCTCAAACCATAAGGCGTGTCGTTGGCCAAGCGGATGGCCTCGTCTTCAGTGTCA
>Ga0074044_10005630_pt1 | contig 10180 bp, 9 predicted proteins | sample BogForMeECP23OM1_FD_94443 | JGI IMG/M metagenome (GOLD analysis project Ga0074044, IMG submission 94443) | Bog forest soil microbial communities from Calvert Island, British Columbia, Canada - Bog Forest MetaG ECP23OM1 | ecosystem: Environmental > Terrestrial > Soil > Wetlands ...
ACGAAGTCATGTACGACGAGGCCCCCGGTGGCGGGCGCGTGATCCGAGAGATCCGATTCAAGGGGTCGAGCGAAGTCCTCGAATTCAATCAGTAGCACGAGCGCCGTTCCAACTATCTGGAGCCAGGTATATCGGCTCAGGATGTACGGATGTTCAGGCTGCTGCTCCGTTGCGGCGGAGCAGGCATGAGGCCGAAAAGTTGGAATGGCATTAACCGCCGCAGCCGTAGGGTCGGTAAGGGTTCGTGGGGCCTGCGGCTGCGGCGCGGCTGCCTACCACGGGAAAACATGCTTTAGGGGTGCCTCCCGATCGAGCATGCTTTTCCCGTGGGCAGCCGCGGTTCCCCACCGTAAAATGCCCGTGCATGGTACCGATTCCTCTTACCGACCACATTCGCCGGCGCACCTTCTGGGCATTCACTTTGGCCCTGATGGTAACGAACTTTTGGGCCTTTTTCATTGAACGCTCCCTTGGCCCGCACTTGAACCGCTTTATCCTTTTGTATGGATTGATCCCTGCCCGCTATTCTTCTGTTTCCCTTTTCGCGCTTCCCGCAAGACTCAGTGTGGCTCCCATTTTTGTTTCCATGTTCCTCCACGGTGGATGGCTGCACCTGCTGGGAAACATGCTCTTTCTCTTTGTGTTTGGACGCAGCATTGAGGACCGCTTCGGACACTTCCCTTTCCTTCTGCTCTATTTGCTTTCCGGAGTCGCGGCCGCTCTGGTCCAGATCGTCGTCACTCCGGGATCACGTGTCCCCACCATTGGGGCCAGCGGCGCCATTGCCGGGGTGCTGGGCGCATATTTCATTTGCTACCCCGGAGCGCGCATCACCACCCTCATCCCGCTCTTCATTTTCTTTTGGACCGTCCAAGTTCCTGCCCTCCTGCTTCTCGGCTACTGGTTCCTTATTCAGTTCGTCGCGGGATTCCAGATGCTTTCCATACAAACCGCTACGGCCGGTGGAGTCGCATGGTGGGCCCATATCGGAGGTTTCGCTTGCGGCGCACTGCTGGCCCTCATCATGCGCCCGCAACGCCGCGGGCCCGTCGTCGAAGTCGCTTCGTGATAGGTTTCAGCCGCCACGTGTCAGGCTTAAGCGCCAAGGGTTGAGGGTAGGCGCCCTCCGCTCAGACCGCGCCCGTGATGGAATTCCCCGACGCTTTCTCCTCCCCCCGCTCGCGCTCGGTGAGATAAACGCCGGCCAGGATGAGGGCGCCCCCGATCAGCACCTTGGAGGTCAAGCGTTCCGAAAGCACCCAGATGCCCAACGCGCTGGCAATGACCGGCTGCAAATAGTTGAAAGCGGCGGCGCGAGATGCCGTCAACTCCGTCATCACGTAGGCGAAGAGTAGATAGGAGATCACTGAGCCGAATACGACCAGAAATGCCAGCCCCCACCATGCCTCCAGGCGGAGAGCGGCCCAGTTCGTAACCACCACCGCGTGGGCGCAGATAGGGAGCATCATGATTGCCCCTAGCGCAAAGATGAGAGTGTTCAGGGTACGCGCGTCGAAGTGGTTGGCCACTTCCTTGACGAGGATCGTGAAGATGGCAAAGACCAGCGTGCTCGCCAGCAGGATGAGGTCCCCCACCCAATGTTTGCCGCTTCCCTGCCCTGCCTTGTCGGCCGTCAAGATGCCGACTCCCGCAAATGCGATGATCATCCCCGCGATTTTCCAGGCCGTCAGCACCTCCAGCCGAATCACCACCGCAATTGCCAGCACCATTACCGGGCCCAGAGCCACAATCAGGCCCGTGTGCGCCACGGTGCTGCGTGCCATTCCGCCGATAAAGGTAAGCTGGTTCAGGGCAATGCCATTCGCCGCCATCGCCACCAGGAAGAGCCATTTGCGCGGGGACAATTGCAGGCGGCGCATTCGGCCGCTGGCGAGAAATCCGACGACGTAAATTATCGCCGCCCCCAGCACGCGCAGTTGCGCCAGAGCCAGCGCACCGAACCCCGTTAAGGCTTCCTTGCCGGCAATGATGTTGCTGGCCCAGCAGACCGTCACCAGCAACATCAGCAGGTGCATGCGGCTGTGTCCGGCGCGGGTGGCGGGCTTCGCAGCGGAATTCGGTGCGGCGCTACTCAAACGACTCCTTCCGCACCGTCAACTTTTCGATTCGTTGCCGATTGGGCGTGTACCCCAACCCCGCCGCTTGGGGAACGTGGATCGTCCCCTGCGCACTCACTGTGACCTCCGGATCGATAATGTCTTCGCTCCAATAGCGTTTGCTGGCGGAAACGTCGCCGGGCAAGGTGAATCCCGCCAGCGTAGACATCGCAATATTGTGGGCGCGCCCGATGCCGGACTCCAACATCCCGCCGCACCACACCGGGACGTTCCGAGCGCGGCAAACGTCGTGGACCTGCCGCGCTGCCGTGACCCCCCCCACGCGCCCCAGCTTGATATTGATGAACTTGCCCGCGCCGATTTCGAGGGCTTTGCGGGCGTCGTCGGCAGTGTGGATGGATTCATCCAGGCAAATGGGTGTGGCGATTTGCTTCTGAAGCTTGGCGTGGTCCAGCAAGTCATCCCAACCCAGAGGTTGCTCCACCATCATCAGGTAGAAACGGTCGAAATCTTTCAGGTGGGATACGTCGGCAAGGGAGTATGCGCTGTTGGCATCGGCCATCAGCAGGATGCGCGGAAACCGAGTCCGAATCGCTTCAAGCACGTTGACATCCCACCCAGGCTTGACCTTCACTTTGATTCGTTGATACCCTGCCGCCAATTCGCGCTCAATCTTCTCCAGCAACGCCGGAATCGACGTCTGAATTCCGATGGAAACGCCGCAGGGAATCTCGGCCAGCGTCCCACCCACCAACCTTGCCAGAGGCAGGTTTTGCATCTGTGCGGCAACGTCCCAGAGGGCGTTTTCCAACGCTGCCTTGGCCATGTTGTGCCCGCGGATCGGGCGGAAGCGCAGCGCCACGTCACCTGGCGCCGCCCAATCTTTGCCGAGCGTCCACGGAATCAGAAAATCGCGCAAGATGTGCCAGGCAGTCTCGGGCGTTTCGTAGCTGTAAAAGGGTTCTTCGCCGCAGGTCACCTCACCCCAACCGGTCAGGCCGTCGGCATCGACTCGCACCAGAACGATTCGGCGCGTGGTGGTGCGTCCGAAGCTCGTCTCAAAAAAGTGCACGAGCGGCATTTGCAATTCGCGGAGTTCGATGCGGTCAATTTTCATGGGCTTTGATCTCCTCCCAAACCGCTTCCATTTCCTCCAGTGAACATTCCTTCAATTGCTTTCCGCGTTTCAGGAGTTCCTGCTCCATGGCCTGAAAGCGCCGTTGAAATTTCTGGTTGGCCCGGCGCAAGCAACTCTCCGGATCGAAGTGAAGAAAACGCGAGAGGTTGGCCACCGCAAAAAGCAAATCGCCCACTTCCTCTTCCCTCCGCGCCGCCGGGCCGGGTGGCTGCGCCGCCAACTCCTGCCGCAACTCGTGCACCTCTTCCTCAATCTTCGCCAGCAGGTCACCCACGGTTGTCCACTCGAACCCTACTTGTGCCACGCGTGTGCCCAGCTCGTGAGCCACCAGGGTGGAGGGCAGCGAAGGAAGGATTTCATCCAGCACGGATTTCCCGGCGCGCTTGCCCTCGGCGCCGCGCTCCTGCTCCTTGACGGCGAGCCAGCTCTGGAGCGCTTCACCGGCGTTTTGCGCCCGCACGTCGCCGAACACGTGCGGATGCCGCCGAATCAGCTTGGCATGCACGCGCTCCACCACGTCATCGATCGCGAAGCGCCCCTCCTCCTCGGCAACCCGGGAATAGAACACGACCAGAAAAAGTAAATCCCCGAGTTCATCCTCCAGCCCGTCGAAATCGCGGGCGTTCGTGGCATCCACCACCTCATAGGCCTCTTCCAGCAACAGGCCTTTCAGAGTGTCGTAGTCTTGCACGCGATCCCAAGGGCATCCTTGCGGACTACGCAGGTGCGCTGTCAGCTCGATCAGTTTGCGAAGGTTTTCTCCAGCCAGGATGGTCCTCGTTTCTCCCGCTCGTGGTGAGCGTGGCAGATTAACTTAATGCCGTAATCTATCAAGCCGCACCGGGTATTCGCAAGAGCGGGTGTGGCAACCGTAGTGTGCCAGAACGTCTGGGAGGAACTCTAATGCCATCTTGACAACCTCACCCCGCGCCGCTAGTCTCGGCGCGAATGTCTAAATCGTGAAAGACCTGAGGGCGTGGCCAAAGGCGATGGGCCCCTTGGAGGTTTCCATGCGGATTTCCACTCGAAAGGCAGCATGGCTGTTGGCGGCCTGCATTTCCTTGGTTGCGCCGACGTCGGCACAGCGGGCCCGGATTTACGTTTCGTCGCAAGCGGGCGACCGGCTGACGGCCAAGCCCACGTTGCAATTCCAGGGGGGCCGGGGCGACAGCGCGGCCCCCACGTTCACCGTTATTGAGTCAACTCGCTACCAACAAATTGACGGCTTTGGCGCCTCGTTTCTCGAATCGGGGTCGCTGACCCTCAACACTCTGGAGCCCGCCTTGCAGGAAAAGGTACTAAGGGCCTTGTTTGATCCTCAGACCGGCGCGGGCTTCTCGGCGATGAAATGCCCGCTGGCGGGTACGGATATGATGCCTGCAGGGTCCTGGTACACTTACGATGACACTCCCGGCGACATCGGGATGAAACATTTCAGCATCCGCCGCGACCTCGCTCCCGCCGGCCTCATCACTTACATCAAGCGCGCCCGCCAGTACGGCAGCTTTAAGCTTCAGGCGCCCATGGATTTCCCTCCGGATTGGATGCTCGTGGAGGCTGTCAAGCAACCGGACGGCCGGGCGGCCCTGAATGTCGACCCCAAGTATTATGACGCTCTGGCCTTGTACTACCTGCGCTACGTTCAGGAATATGAACAACACGGCGTCTTTATTGACTACCTGAGTCTGTTCAATGAGAGATATACCAAGATCTCTTATCCCCAACTTCGTGACCTGCTGAAAGATCATGTGGGACCGCTATTTGAGCGGAACCACGTGCGCACCCAGATTCAATTCCGCGAGGCCTCCACGCGCGGAGAAGCCGGCAAGGAATATCCCACCGTGCTGGAGGATCCTGACGCCCGAAAGTATGTGGGCTCTTTGGCCTATCATGGATACGACTTTAAGAATTTCGATGCGATCGCGGAGTTGCACCGCCGCTACCCGGGCCTTCCCTTGTGGATGACCGAAATCTGTTACGTCAAGCCTCCCATTCATGAGTTCAGTGACGGCGACTTTTGGGGCAATCAGATCGCCTCCGATCTGGAAGCCGGCGCTTCCGCCTGGATCTATTGGAACATGATTCTGAACGACAAGGGCGGGCCGTGGCTGGTCTCTGTGGTTCATGGTGATCCCGACCCAAACATTCAGCATCCTGTAGTCATCATCAACCCCGCAACCCAGGAAGTGACTTATACGTGCCTCTACTATTACCTTGCCCACTTCAGCAAGTTCGTGCGGCCAGGATCCGTCCGCATTGCAACTCTGGGGTCCGGAGAGGGCCTGCGCTGCCTCGCCTTCAAGGCACCGAAGGGCGAAGTAGTGGCCGAGCTGCTCAACAGCCGGAAATCCGATGCCCAGGTCACGCTAAGATGGCAGGACCGGGAGATTTCCCTGAATCTACCCGCTATCTCCATCAGCACGGTTACTTGGAATCCCCCGGAAAAGGCCGGCGAGTAACACCGTACCCGCGCCGCGGCTTCTTAACGCTTCCAATTTGCGCTGACAAATTCGTGAAACGCTTCGTCTGTGGGGATGTACTTGGACGGTATGACGAGGAACAGTCCTTCTCGGGGGAGTTTGCGCAGAGCCTCCGGGAGGTATTCAAAGCCCGTGCACACTTGCAGAATCAGGCGAGTTTTCTCCAAAATCTCCCTGAACACCGGCACCATGTCCTGCAACGTTGGCCCAATGGTTTCCAGGGTCATTTCCACCCCGGCGATGCCGGGAACATTCATCACGTGCGTGTAGTGTTTGTAGCCGGTTGAGTGGAAATGGAACAGAACATAGGGGCCCAGGTGCTTTACGATCGCGGCGTTGAATTGCATGAAAATATCGCGATAGAGGGAAGGTGAACACATCCCCAAGGCATCCTCTTGCAGCATGACGGTCTTTCCGGGCGCCCAATATCCCATGATTTGCACGTAGCCGCCCAGCTTGGGCTGCACAATGGAATAGTGGATGTCCATTTCCATCATCAGCACCTGATTTACGCGGCTCGCGGCCCTTTCCACTGCCTGGGGTTTGTCATGCAAATCCAAGAAAAACTCCGTCATCCCCCGCATGGCAGCGAGGGCGTCCGAGGGCCCACGGAGAATCGAAGGACTGATCCAGCAATCGGCCGGGGCCTGTGCTTCCAGCCGCTGGGTCTCCCGCCCCATGCAATCGAGCCAGCCGTTGGAAGCGGGCATGGTAAGTTGCGCTAGTTGATCCGCAGACTCCACGAAATGGCCGGGCGCCAGGGATCCTTGGGAATACCGGACGGGGCAGCCGCAGGCAGCTTCCAACCAGGGTATCCCCCGCCACGGAGCGGCGAAGGCCATGTAGTCGTCACAAGTCACGGCTCGATTCGCAAAGCTGTACTCGTACTCGGTGGCCACTAAATCCTCGTTCACATCTTCGGGGCTGACCGTGGGGCGTGTGAACGGCTGCCGCAGGAAATTGATCGGTAGGTAGATGCCTTCATCATAGATGCCCACCGGAGGTCGGCCTGTGCTTTTCCTGTCCCAGAAGCTTTCCTGGAAACGCTGAACACCTTCGATGAGTTGTGCTTGGGTTTTCATTGTTTGCTCGGTCCGGCCTAATGACTCGATCACCCTATCTCTGCAAGCCGCCGCAGCCGGTGAAAGATTCCTTGCTACCTTTTAGATCGCATGCCAGCGCGATTCTAACATAGGATGTTGGCTTCGAGGGCACAGACCTCCTCTCGACACGAGCACCCCGACTTCATCCATCCCCGCGCTTTGCTTGCGGTAACCATGCGGGTATGCTAGGGTTCTATTGACGCGAGATGAGTACAAGGTTTCGGTTCCCGTGAAGACAGAACCTGTCGACGCAGATTTCCTGACCCAGATCGATCTCGACCGCCTGCCTCGGCACATTGCCATTATCATGGATGGGAATGGGCGATGGGCCAAGCGCCGGCGCCTGCCTCGCATCTCCGGCCACCGGGCGGGAATCCGGGCGGTGCGGCAAGCCGTGGAGGCCTGCGCTCGCCTGGGCGTCCCTTACCTGACCCTGTATGCTTTCTCGGTGGAAAACTGGAAGCGGCCGCACACCGAAATCAAACTGCTGATGGGCTTGCTGCGTGAGTATTTGAAGAAGGAGATCAACGAACTCAATCGGCAGAACATCCGCCTGGAGGTCATCGGGAGGATTCAGGCACTGCCCAAGCCGGTCCTCCAGGACTTGCAGAATGCGATCGACCAAACCCGGCAGAATACCGGCCTGCACCTGGTCTTGGCGCTGAACTACGGCGCGCGGGCGGAATTGGTGGATGCGGTGAACGCTCTGCTCGCTCAGTCGAAACGCAATGGCTCGATAACGGTTGATGAATCCCTGCTGGGCGAGCATCTCTACACCCGTGGTTTGCCCGACCCCGATCTGCTGATCCGCACCAGCGGGGAGTTGCGCCTGAGCAATTTTCTCCTCTGGCAAGTGGCATACGCGGAACTCTGGGTGACGGAAACGCTTTGGCCGGACTTCACGCAAAAGGACCTGTTCCAGGCCATCATCGACTTCCAGAAGCGGGAACGGCGTTACGGCGGCCTGGGGATGAGCTGACCCGAAAAGCCTAAACTCGAATCCGCAGATTACGCAGATTTCACAGATTCTCTATCTGCGAAATCTGCGTAATCTGTGGATGACAGCTCCATGCTAAAACGCACTCTGACTGCCCTCTTGTTAATTCCCCCCGTCGTTTACCTGATTGGGTGGTCCCCGGAATGGCTCTTTCTGCTGGCGGTGGTGACGGCGGTGGTGCTCGCCCTGCGCGAGTACTTCTCACTGTGCCGCGCCATGGGCTATAAGGTATTCCCTTGGATTGGCTATGTAGCAGGGGCGGCGCTGTGCGTTGTGGAGGCTTTGCTACCGTGGCAACCTAGCAGCTACACTGTCACACCCTTGCTTTTGGCATTCTTGCTGCTAATTCCCACATTGGCTTTGCGGTCCAGCACGGATTTGAAGGACTATCTCGCAGCCACGTCGGTAACTATCTTCGGGATCTTGTACATCGGCCTCTCTCTTTCGTGCCTGTTGCCGATTCGCTTTGCGGCACACTCAATCGGACGCGAAGGCTACCCGTGGCCAGGGAGCGGATTAGTCCGGCCGTATGCTGGACCCGAGCACATCCTGCTTTTGTTCGCAGTGATTTGGGCGGGCGACATCTGTGCATATCTTGTGGGCCGGTCGATGGGTCGCATACCGTTTTTCCCCCGCATTTCTCCCCGCAAAACCTGGGAAGGCGCGCTGGCGGGCCTGGGAGGAAGCCTCCTCGCTGCCTGGGCCCTCGCGCATTGGTTCTTTAAGACACCCCAGGTGAAAACGGTTATTCTGCTTGCAGCCTGGATTGCAGCGGCAGGCCAAGCGGGCGATTTAGTGGAGTCGGCGATCAAGCGGGGGGCCAATCAAAAGGATTCCGGCACCCTCTTGCCTGGCCACGGGGGATTTCTCGACCGCATCGATAGCCTGCTCTTTGCTGCGCCGGCGCTCTGGCTAGCCCTATTCGTACTAGGATCATTGTGATGACCCAAGGTTTATGCATTCTGGGCTCCACCGGTTCCATCGGCCAGAACTGTCTGCGCGTGGTGGAGAGTCTACCGGACCGTTTCCATGTAGTGGCACTCTCGGCGGGGAAGAATCTGGATGTGCTCGCCGAGCAGATCGCGAAGCATCACCCCCGGATTGTGGTGGTAAGCCAGCCTGAATACAAAGAACAGTTACGCGACCGCCTGAAGCGGCTCGGATACACCCGGCGGGTAAAGGTTACCTACGGAATCGAGGGGCAAGTGGAGGCCTCGACGCACGACGCCGTGGATTTCGTCGTTTCCGCGTCGCACGGCACCACCGGACTGGTGGCCACTTACCAGGCCGTCTGTGCCGGCAAACGCGTGGGCCTGGCCAATAAGGAGACCCTGGTGGCCGCCGGCGAGCTGGTGATGCGCGCCGCCGCCCGAAAGGGAATTGAAGTCCTTCCCATTGATAGCGAGCACTGCGCCGTGCACCAGTGCCTGCGCGCGGGGCAGCGGAAGGAAATCAAGCGCATCATCTTGACGGCATCGGGCGGGCCTTTCCTGAAAACCCCCTTGCGGCTCTTTGATTCCATCAGTCCGGAGCAGGCCCTCAAGCATCCAATATGGAGGATGGGAGGGAGAATTACCATTGATTCGGCGACGCTGGTGAACAAGGGCTTGGAAATCATTGAAGCGCACTGGCTTTTTGGAGTCGCTCCGGGGCAAATTGACGTTGTAATCCATCCTGAATCCATCATCCATTCCATGGTAGAATTTGTTGATGGGTCCGTGATGGCGCAATTGGGGGTTCCGGACATGCGGATTCCAATTCAATATGCGCTGACTTATCCGGACCGAGTGGCTGTCGCGGAAAAAGGGCTAGGGTTGGAACTCATCGCAGCGCGCCGGCTGCATTTTGGCAAGCCCGATACCAAGCGGTTCCCCAGCCTGGATTTGGCGCGCGAGGCTATGTCGCAGGGGGGAATTATGCCCTGCGTACTGAACGCCGCGGACGAGGTTGCGGTTGAGGCCTTCTTGAATAACCGTCTGCGCTTTTCATCGATCCCGCGGTTGATCGAAGAAGTGATGCGGCAAATGGGCTCGCGCGGGACAATGAATTCACTGGATGACGTTTTGGAAGGGGATCGGGAAGCCCGGCGCCGCGCGGCGCTCGTGATTCCGGCCATTTCCGCTTAGGGAGAAGCCTTTCGATATGATGGGGAGTTTCGTTACAGACGCGCTGGTGGTGGTCGTGGTCCTGGGGATCATGATCTTCTTGCACGAGTTGGGTCACTTCATGGCCGCCAAGGCATTTGGTGTGCGCGTGCTGGTATTTTCCTTAGGATTTGGAAAGTCGCTCCTTCACATCAAGCGTGGTGAGACGGATTACCGGATCAGCGCGCTGCCGTTTGGGGGCTACGTCAAAATGGCGGGGGACGATCCGTCCGAGGTCCA
>Ga0074044_10005631_pt1 | contig 10180 bp, 7 predicted proteins | sample BogForMeECP23OM1_FD_94443 | JGI IMG/M metagenome (GOLD analysis project Ga0074044, IMG submission 94443) | Bog forest soil microbial communities from Calvert Island, British Columbia, Canada - Bog Forest MetaG ECP23OM1 | ecosystem: Environmental > Terrestrial > Soil > Wetlands ...
GCGCGAGTCTCCTTCGAGTATGTTGACCATATGAACTACGGCAACACGGCATCTTTCCGCACGATGCTCTCGATATCGCTCGGCCTCCAGCCCACCCACGACACCTACAGCTGGCATTAGTCAAGTAGCCAACAGAAAGATATCAGCCAACAGCAGTGGAGGTTTCAGCGCGTGTCACGCGAGACTTTCAGGTTTTCGGAGGTGAGCTTTTCGATCGCAGGACCGGCCGCAGAATCCTCGACCACTAACACCGCGTATCTTGAGGTTAGCTTGGTGCCGCTGCGAAGCTCGAAACCGCTGTCGTGCAGGACGTTCAGTGCCTTCAAAAAATCAGCTGCCAAATCGTCGTGACGAGTCGGCGGAGGATCCAAGATTATTCGCGTCATCGGAACAAACCTCTCCCAACGGTCGGCGTCCGTTGAGTATCGATTTTGGCAAACTGTGTCTATCGCACCGGGTTTTTCGAATTGAATGCCGGCGAAATCTCGTTGCCACGAATCGCTTGGCGGTCTACGGTCGGAGTTGCGGAGAGTGACCAGTGTTCAGGAATGACAAGCTTGCAATTGCTGCGAAAACTATCGTTGGAGTTTCGTTTCTGGCCTTCATGACATCCTCCATTGCACGTGCGGCTGACGCTTCGATTCATACGCCAACTACCCCTATTCGCCATTTGATCGTAATCGTCGGTGAAAACCATAGCTTTGACAATTTGTTCGGCGCCTATCAGCCGGTCGCCGGGCAAACGGTCTCCAATCTGCTCTCCAGGGGAATCATCAATGCGGATGGAACGCCGGGGCCCCATTTCAGCGCGGCGCAACAATGGCAAGCGAGCGTCGCCGACAAGTATTCGATCGCGCCTCCGCGCACGCGGCCGTTCGTAACGCTGCCTCAGCCTAATTCTACCTTCGCGCTCGGACGCAACCCGAATGAGCCAGATTCACGATTCCCCGCCGATCTGCCGGCCGGACCATTCCAGCTAAGCCACTACGCCCCATATCAACTCTCGTTCACCGGAGATCCAGCTCATCGGTTCTTTCAGATGTGGCAGCAATTCGATGAGGGCCGAAACGATCTATTCGCCTGGGTGGCGACCACGATCGGAATGGGCAGTGAGGGCAAACCGCCGCCGGTCCCTTTTACCGATCAAAGTACCCATCAAGGCGGTGTCGCGATGGGCTTTTACAATATGACGCAAGGCGACGCGCCGGTTTTCAAATTTATTGCCGACCACTATGCGATGAGCGACAACTTTCACCAGGGGATAATGGGTGGCACCGGCGCCAGCTTCATTTACCTGGGCACCGGAGATCTGGCCTTCTACAGCGACGGCAACGGGAATCCCATGACGCCGCCCGCCAGACTGATAGAAGATACAGATCCCTGGGCCGGTTCCAACAACTGGTACAAACAAGACGGCTACGGGAGCGGCTCGTACGTGAACTGCGCCGACTTGTCGCAACCAGGCGTCGCGCAGATCGTGGCGTACCTGCGCGCTCAGGGGCGGTCCTCCCGGTGCGATCCCGGCCACTATTATCTCGTCAACAACTACGGGCCCGCATACAACGCGGATGGGACTGCGGTCGATGTGAAGCAGCGTCCCTACACTCTGCCTCCGCAGACGCTGCCGAACATCGGCGAGGCGCTTAGCAAGGCGGGCGTATCGTGGAAGTATTACATCGGCGGGCTCAAACCCGGCGGTGCTCAGCACTCGGGCGCCAACGACACCTGGTGCTCGATCTGCAATCCCTTGCAGTACAGCAAGAACATCATGACCACTGCGCTGCGCAGCCAAATCAACGGTGTTTCAGAATTCTACCGCGACGCCGACAACGGCAGCCTGCCCGAAGTGTCGTTCGTGAGGCCGTACGAGCCGTATTCGGGGCATCCAGCTAACTCAGCGGTGTCGGCTTACGAGTATTTCGTCCTCAGCATCGCCAACGACATCATCAGCAAGCCGAACCTGTTTGCCTCAACCGCGATTGTGGTCACGCTCGACGAGGGTGGTGGCTACTACGACTCGGGCTATATCCAGCCGCTCGATTTCTTTGGCGATGGGACCAGGATTCCGACGCTCGTGATTTCGCCTTACGTTAAGCCCGGCACGATCGACCATGCCTATTCCGATCACGGATCGATTTTGAAGTTCATCGAGAAAAACTGGAGCCTGGCGCCGCTGTCGCCGCGCAGTCGCGATAATCTGCCCAACCCGATCGCGGCGCTTGACAATCGCTACGTCCCGACCAACGGTCCCGCGATCGGCGATCTGACGACTATCTTCGACTTCGCTCACAAGCAGTCTAACCCACGGTTGATTATTCCCGGCGGAATCTGAGGCTACCGGGGTTCGGAAAAAGGCCGTGGATGAATTCTACCCTTGGACGCTTGCTCGGGCCGTCCGAGGCAATGCGCTTGAGTCTGGGCGGACGTCGCAGGGGTGGATTGCGCCCTCCTTGAAAAGTTTGGACCAGCGTGGCAAGGAATTGCTGGCATTGGTCAACCCCATCCGAGAGAAGGTCCACGGTAGGAGTGCCTGGAGGAAAAACGGACGTGGACCGGTTCGTAAGTGCCTATGAAGAACCGCTTGCGGAACTCGCTGAAAGCGGTCAATCAATTGCCAATCGCGCTGCCTGGTCTCTGAAATGAGCATCGAGGCCGAATCCGGCACCCGCCCCGCGGTGCCGACGGTACTGCACGTCACGCGTTATCCGTTTGACCCGAATCGACATCCGGCAAGCTGGCGTACGATCGTCGGCCTCAGCTCACACTTTCGCAGCGTAGTGGTGAGCGGCACGCGGGCGGGATATTTTCCCGAATCCGCGCCGGATGCAGGCCGGCTGGCCGCCGAGGCGGGAATCCAGGTGCTCGCGGATCAGGAGATCGACGGCCTGCCGCGGCCTGACGTCGCCGCCGCGATTACCGCTACCGTCCTGCGGCGCTATGGACCGATTCACGCCGTGGTGGGCCATGTGTTGGGCACTTCACGAGCCTTCTATCTGGCGCGGCAGCTCACGGTTCCAATTCTCGCCTACTTCCACGGCGATGACGCCAATATCCACCTGCATGACCAAGAGCACGGACCCGCTTACGCCGGCTTGCGAGCGGCGCCCGGTGCGTTCTTTCTGGCCGTGTCGCAGAATCTCGTCGAGCTGCTGATCGCGTTCGGGATGCCGCCGGAGCGGACGTTTCTGCATCATCTGGGCGTTGACCTGTCCGGCTATCGGGTGCCGGCCGGGCCCGCCATGAGTCGCCCGGTCAAGATCGTTATGGTCGGCGTGTTCCGGCGGCAGAAAGGCCATCAAATGGCGATCCGCGGCTTTGCGAAGTTCGTGCGGCGTTTTCCAGGCGCGTCGCTGCACCTCATCGGCGGCGCCCTAAATTTTGAGCAGCAGCAGGTGAGTGAGGAACTCATGGCGCTGGTGAAGCGGATGGACCTGGGCGGCGCGATTCGCTTTCGCGGCCGCATGCCAGTGGACGCAGTGGCGCGCGAATTCGCCGACGCCGATATCGCCCTGCAGACCAGTGTCTTCGTAGCGGAGGACAGGCAAGTCGAAGGAATTCCGAATGCGATCCTCGAGGCGATGGCTTCCGGTCTGCCCGTCGTCGCGAGCCGCCACGGGGGCATTCCGGAGGCCGTGGCGCATGAACGCACTGGCCTGTTGGTTGATGAATGGGATATCGAGGGACTGGCTGGCGCGCTCTCACGTTTGGCCGCGGATCCTCGCCTTCGCCGGAGATACGGCCTCGATGGGCGAAGAGTCGTGGAAGAACGATTCAATGCCGCACGGCAGTGTGATCTCATGGCGGCGCGGATCCGGAGGATGGTGGAAGCTTATGCTCGCCTCAGCCCCGGCCTGCGGAGGTATGGCACCGCAGATTTGAGGCCGCCAAGCTTACGGCCAGGCGCGCATTTCATCTGAAACAAGGTGACCGGCAGGAGTGCTGCGAGGATGAGTACCGGCCCGCTCGTAATTGCCGATGAAGGACCGCTTGGCGAATTCGCCGCGCGCGGTCAAGCGGTTGCCGATCGCGCTGCCCGGTCTCTGAAATGAGCATAGAAGCCCAACCCGCCACGCGCGGCGCGGTGCCGACGGTGCTGCACGTCAGTGCGTTTCCGTTTGGACCCAGCCATCATCCCGGGGTTTGGCGCACCGTATGTGGTCTCGCTCGACACTTCCGTAACGTGGTGGTGAGCGGCCGAACTTCCGGCTACTTTCAGGACAACAGCGATTGCGATCGGCTGGCTGCGCAAGCGGGAATCCAGGTACTTGCAGATCAGGATGTCGGGGCGCTGAATGATCGAGAGGTCGCCGCACCGCTGGCCGCGACCATCGTGCAGCGCTACGGACCGATTGACGCGATAGTGGGTCATCTGCTGGGCGGTGCGCGCACCTTCGGCTTGGCGCGACAACTCGGGGTTCCGGTCCTGACGTTCTTCCATGGCGACGACGCGAACATCCATCTCAACGGGACAAAGTACGGAGCTGACTATGCCGAGTTGCGCGCGGCACCCGGCGCGTTTTTCCTCGCGGTGTCGCAAAACCTGGTCGAGCGGCTGATCGCATTCGGGATGCCGCCAGAGCGGACGTTTCTGCATCACTTGGGCGTTGACCTGGCCAGCTACACAGTGGCGAGCAGGCCGGAAACCGGGCGACCGGTGAAGATCGTGATGGCCGGCATCTTCCGGCGGCAGAAAGGCCATCAGATGGCGATCCGCGGTTTTGCGGAGTTCGTGCGGCGCTTTCCGGGCGCGTCGCTGCACTTCATCGGCGGCACCCTAAAGCCCGAGCAGCAGCAGGTGAGTGAGGAACTCATGGCGCTGGTTGAGCGGATGGGTCTCGGCGCGGCGATTCGTTTTCGCGGTCGTATGCCGGTCGAGGCGCTCGCGCGCGAATTCGCCGACGCCGATGTCGCGCTCCAGAGCAGCGTCTTCATCCCCGAGGATCGTCAGATTGAAGGAGTTCCCAACGCGATCCTCGAGGCGATGGCGACCGGCCTGCCAGTGGTGGCGACTCGTCACGGCGGCATCCCCGAGGCCGTGCTGCATCAGCGCACCGGGCTGTTGGTTGATGAATGGGATATCGAGGGACTGGCCGACGCGCTCTCACGTTTAGCTGCGGATCCCGGCCTTCGCCGGAGATACGGCCTCGAGGGGCGAAGAGTCGTGGAAGAGCAGTTCAATGCAGCACGGCAGAGTGATCTGATGGCGGAGCGGATCCGGAAGATGATCGAGGCTTACGCTGCCCTCAACCGCGGTGAGCGCTCCGCATAAGCGCGCGCCCTCGCGGCGGCCGAATCGGGTCACCAATGTCCGCTAGTCAGATAGAAATTGAGAACCGCCTGCCGGGTACCGACGACTGGAAACTCAGCAACGTCGCGAACAATCAGGAAATCGAAGGCTTTGCTTCTTTGACCAGCGTCAACGCGGGTGACGAGATCAGCTTCTTCGTCAATACCGCCGATCGCGAATACACGCTCAGTATATTCAGAATGGGATACTACGGCGGCCTCGGCGGTCGGCGGATGACACCGCCGATCAAGCTGCGCGGACTCTCCCAGCGCGTCGCATCGCCGGACCCCCAGACCGGAATGGCCGAGTGCGAGTGGCGCGATCCCTACACATTCAGAGTTTCGCCAGACTGGATGAGCGGAATATATCTGGTAAAGCTCACCGGACTCTCCTCCTTGAGGGAGCGATACATCATCTTCGTCGTTCGCAACGATGGCCGCGAATCCGATCTGATGTTGCAGAGTACTGTAACAACCTATCAAGCCTACAACGCTTTTGGCGGTAAGTCGCTGTATAAGACCAACAGCACCGGACAAACCCCAGCGGTAAAGGTGTCGTTCAACCGCCCGTACGACGATTCGGACGGCGCGGGTCTGTTCCTCTATTGGGAGCTCGATATGATCGGCTTCCTTGAGAAGGAGGGTTACGACGTCGTCTATACGACCAACCTCGATACCCACCAGGGTGCCGTAGCGCACCTGCACAAGGGGTTCCTGTCGGTGGGGCACGACGAGTACTGGTCATGGGAGATGCGCCAAAACGTCCAAGGAGCGCGCGATCAGGGCTTGAGCCTCGGCTTTTTCTCCGCCAACACCTGCTACTGGCAGATAAGACTCGAGCCGAGCCCGCTGACCGGCGATCCGAATCGCACGATCGTCTGCTACAAGATCGGTAACTATATTTCTGCATCTGAAGCGAGCCGCGATCCGGTTGCCGCTCAGCTATCGACGCACCATCTTCTGACGACACGCTGGCGCGACCCACACCTCTCTTTGCCGGGAAACCCCGAAGACTCGCTCATCGGCGTCATGTACAACGAGTCACAGCCGGTCAACGCTGACATCCTGATTGACGAGACCACATCCTGGGTTTTCGACAACACCGGCCTCGAGCGAGGCGATCGGCTGTGCGGGCTGGTCGGATATGAGGCCGATCGGATGTACGGTAATGCTCCCGCGGGAACGGTGCGACTTACGCATTCGCCGTATCGTCATGTGGACGGCACCACTCAGTATTCGGATATGACGGTGTATCGAGCGGCCAGCGGTGCGACGGTGTTCGCCGTTGGCACGCTGCAGTGGTCATTCGGTCTTTGCCGGATTAGCCCGTGGGCGCCGAGTCCATCGCGCGTCAATCCTGCAGCTCAGCAGATTACCCGCAATGTTCTTGAGCGCTTCATCGGAAGATCAAAGGCGAAACCTATGCGGTGAAAACCGGGCTACGAACGAACTGAAGGATCCCAAGCACCGCAGCTCTTATGGCGCGCAGTAAGCTCGCCCTATACCATGTTTAGCAACATATCGAGGTGTACCTTGAATTCAACCTTGGACGCTTGCCCTGGCCGCTCAGCTCACCTTGCATAATGCCATCTCCGCCAGGTTATCTATCAGTCCGCCAACAACCTCGATAGCGGGCTTCCAGACGGTGTCGTCGGTTTTCGGAAGCTGTTCTGGAGGCAGAGCACGCAGCTTGTGGTGCAGCTTCTCCAGGACTTCGGCATGCGGCATGCCATTCGCAAGACAGTCATTCATAGCTTCGGAGGCCGAGCAGGCCACACGCGAATGCGTCAGCAGCAGCCATAGAGCGGGAATCCGGCCGACAAGTGTGTCGGCAAGAGTAGATTTGCTCCCTCGGTGTATGCTTTGCCATAGGATCGTGCGAAGGTCAGAAGTTGCGATCGCCGCGCTGCGCATCATGTCGATAGTCTTGGGAGGACAGAGCTGGTCGCGGAGGTCATCTCCCCACAGGACTATTCCGTGCCGTTTCAGAAAATAGAATTCCTCGACCGCTCTTTCTAAATGATACCACCGATGAGCTGCCCGCCACATCGGAAGCGTCAGAACGACAGGATAAGGTAGTCTGAGATAGCGAAGACTTCTCCACGCTGAAGGCGCTAAGAAAAAGGCCCGCGACGCGGTGAACGCCTCGACTCTGCGTTCAACGCCAAGACCGTCGTTGAGAATGAAGTAGATCCGATAGCCGTAGCAGCAGCCCGGGTCGCCGCCGATGATAGCGCTGCGGACCGCCCCCGCCAAAGTCGAACACAGTTCCGCTATGGCGGCTTTGCAGGTGTTGACCGCATCGTCGATCGTCTCGGGCTTTACCGACTCCTCAACCAGCGACAGCTCCGAGTCGAGTTGGTGAAAATTAGGCTGACCAAAGGTAGTGCTAAGTGCTAGAGCCGTTACTTCGTCTTGCGCCAGCGCCAGGACTCTTAACGCATCTGCTGCTTGCCCATCGTGGACGGGGCGTCCCGCCGCCAACCTCGACGCCATGGATATGATCGGCTCGCGCACCCCAGAATCGATCTGGCAGAGCAACTCGTGATGATCCTGAATCTCCTTGTCTATCTTCAGGAGTCCGCTGCAAATGACGCGCATGCTCTGAAAGTCCAGCGAGCCATGGAAGAGTTCTTCGGACATCGTCATGAATTTGTACATCGCACGCGCTAGCTGCTCGCCTGGCCAGCGCGGTCGCTCGACTTGCGAGTTCGCCCTCGGACCCATGATTCGCAAACGCCGGGACCCAAGTGAAAGCGGGTCGAACCGTCTTTTCAACTCTGCTTCGGAATCGGAAAGGAGATACAAATCGATGATCCTTTTCCACCCGGCTGAGGGCAGCAGCAAACCCGCCAGCCGATCGCATAGCGTGAGAAAACGTGGAGCGCTAAGCGGTGCGATCAAGCCCCACAGATCCAGATCGCTGCTGCCGAAGCAAAAGTCCTTGCCGGGCATCTTGAGTTCCACCGCATGAATCTCCGGGACTCTTTTCAAACGCGCCAGCACACCCAGGAGGATGCCTGCATAGAACGCGGTGTAAACCCAGCGGAAGACGCTATAGGACGAGGTCCGCATCACCAGCCGCTGAATACGCCGGCGCGGCTTCATCGACGACGTTGAGTGCAACTCTTCCCCCCTCCTCCAAGAGCGCTCAGAGGTGCGGTAATGCTTTAGCTTCAGTAATTCAGGGAAGCAATCCTTCGAGGCGCACACGCTGGATTTTGATCCCGGGCGGCGCCATCAGATACCAGCCCACAAGCCCGAGCACGGCGGCTTGGCGGGGGTTCATTCTACTTTTCCTTGAGGCGGGGATCGTCGGCCGCGATGCACCGGGCCTTCAAGAAAGCCATTTCGACATTTCTGTCCATCTCGTTGGGGGACGAGCTGAGCGAGTTCCGCCTTTGCGTCTTAGCAATTTCTTTTTCTTGGCTGCGCTGGCAGGCATCTGCCGAATCAAAGGAGCCTGACCAAAACCACCTGCTGAGTGGGGCGTCAGAATCAGGAACAACTCTGTCGCGGCTAGGATCTCGGGGGTCCGGGCGGACCCTTATAAAAGGCGGCACCAACAGATACCAGCCCACAAGCGCAAGCGCGGCGGTGTGGCGGAGATTCATGGGAACATTCAGTTATCAGACCAGCACGCGACCGACAAACTGTAGGTGTCTCGCTGGATCGATCTGGCCTGGGCTCCTCGTCGCTGCCGAAGAACGACGCGAGAATGATCATCGCGGCGCCGATCGAGATCGCGCTGTTAACGCTCGCCGAAGCACGCGAGACCATCGACGCATGGCGCTACGACTACAATCACCGCCGGCCGCGTAGCAGTCTCGGCGCCTTGACGCTGACCGAGTTCGCCGTGCTCAAAGGACGGAAACCACCATCGCTTCACGAGGGCGAAATAACCGGCGGACTCTACCTTATGAATGGCGGGAAATCGGAGAGCAGGCAGGATCAGTAAAGATCGAACCCGATGCAGTGCCACCATGTCCTGTTGCGCCTGGCTCTTGATCCCGACGAAGCGGGTCGACGGCCACCCCACCGCCTCGCAGATCACCTCGGCGTCCTTCGCGTCATTCTTGTTCGACTTCACATAGCGGCGGGCGAACCGCGGACTCATCAACCTGACTTCGTGCCCGAGCTGGACCATCTCGCGCGCCCAGTAGTGCGCGCCGCCGCACGCCTCCATCCCCAGCAAACAGGGTTGAAGCCGAGCGATCAACGATAGCACCTGCCGGCGCCGCAACTCGCGCTGTACTACGGTCTTCCCCCGACTATCGACTCTGTGCACTCGAAAAACGTTCTTTGCCAAGTCGACACCAACGTTCTAATATTCATCTTTGGACCCTCCCTCGCTCGTCGTCCGAATGGCTTCTGCCATACTGGCCCATTTGGAGGCCGCATAGAAAAGCGAGGGCTGGGTCCATCCCATCAGGTATGATACGGATAGCAGTCGAAATACCCAAGGCAAGGCGCTGGCGGAGTTGCGGGTTGAAACAGCGATGGCCCGAGAGGTCGTGTCCTGCACGGTTGAGGATGATCTGGTATCGGCGGCGCAACTGATGCGGCAGAACCGCACACGCCAGCTTCCGGTGATCAATAGAGACGGGATATTGGTCGGGTTGCTATCGCTAGACGATCTCGCCTGCGAGGCTGCGCGAGCGCTTCGCGGCGGTGTAAACGACGAACTGAGAAACTTGGTGCTGGAGGTGCATTGGTCGATTCACGACGGACGCATGTATCCACCCCCGGCTGTTGTACCGACGGACGTCGTGTTCACAGAACTCCCGCAGCCGTCACAGTCGCCGTCGAGCAGAATTCGCTTCTGTTCCCAATGCGGAACCCGCGCCGCGGCCGACCCGAAGTTCTGTGCGGAATGCGGCCTCGCGATCAAGCC
>Ga0074044_10005632_pt1 | contig 10178 bp, 3 predicted proteins | sample BogForMeECP23OM1_FD_94443 | JGI IMG/M metagenome (GOLD analysis project Ga0074044, IMG submission 94443) | Bog forest soil microbial communities from Calvert Island, British Columbia, Canada - Bog Forest MetaG ECP23OM1 | ecosystem: Environmental > Terrestrial > Soil > Wetlands ...
CTGAAATATGAGCCGAATCCGCGAGGGCTTGCAGCGACGCGGGCCGCGGTGGCGCAATACTACGCGGCGCGCGGTGCGGTTGTTTCGAACGAAGACACTTTCCTGACGACCAGCACCAGCGAAGCGTATTCCTACGTGTTTCGAACGCTATGCGATCCAGACGACGAAATTTTGATCCCCGAGCCGAGCTATCCACTCTTCGAATTCCTGGCGGACATTCAAGACGTGCGGCTGGTGCGTTACCCGCTGGTCTACGACTATGGATGGCAGATCGATTTTCACACGCTGGAGAAAGCGATCACGCCGCGAACGCGTGGAGTGATCGTAGTGCACCCGAATAATCCGACCGGACATTTCTGCAAGCCGGAGGAGATGCGCAAACTGAACGAAATTTGCGCCGCGCGTAAAGTCGCAATCATTGCCGACGAGGTTTTTCTCGATTTTGTGTTGAAGGGAAAACAGGCTGCGACGTTTGCGACGAATTCCGGAGCGCTTACACTTACGCTGAGCGGGCTATCGAAGATTTGCGGATTGCCGCAAATGAAGGCGGCCTGGCTGATCGTGAGCGGCCCAGAGGGGTTGAAGTGGGAGGCGCTCTCGCGTCTCGAGGTGATTGCGGATACTTACCTTTCCATGAACGCTCCAGTTCAACTAGCTATCCCTGCGTTTCTGGAGCAGCGGTACGCGTTCCAGAAGCAGGTAATAGAGCGGACGAGAGAGAATCTTGCGGAACTCGATATGCAATTGGCGGCGCAGAAATCCTGTAGCCGATTAGAGGTGGAGGGCGGCTGGAACGCCGTGATACGTGTGCCGGCAACGCGCACGGATGAAGAATTTGCCCTCGAATTACTTGCAACCAAAGGAGTAAGCGTCCATCCCGGTCACTTCTATGACTTTCCGTCGGAGGGGCATGCGGTTGTCAGTCTCATCACTCCCAACAGCGAGTTCTCCAGAGGGCTAAAGCAGCTATTTCTTCTATTCTGACCTAGTGCTAGACGTTTTAGAGGCATTTAGAATTCTGGCTTCTATACAATATGTTTGATTTCAGCTACTTAGCGACGGCCCATCTCAAACGGTATAAGTGACTCTCCTGCCCGCTGCCCGTTAGAGCGACTCGACATGGCGAGTCGGCTTACCTGTGCGCAGCCCCTAAATGCCAGATAAACAAGGCTCTTGGAAGTTTTCTCGTTTTACCTGAGGATCCCCTTGCACGTGCGAGTAGAGATGTAGGATTCGTTTTAACGGAGAGTATGAGTCCCTTTCTACAGAATATGGAATGTTTGGAACTAAAGGACTCATAAAGAGTACTAGGACCTAATCAGAAATAAAGGAGTTAGCTAAGGTTTATGAAACTTTCATCCAAACCATAGATTGGAAAGCGCCTTGCCTATTGGTTTGCTAGTCGGTGGTGGATCTCGGGTGTTCACATTCGGAAGAATACGAAATTTTATGGGGGTATGGATATGAAGCGTGTCCTGAAGAGCGGCGCGATTGCGCCTTTTGTGCTTTTTGTCGCAGTCGTCGTGGCTCTGTTCTTCAGCCCGTTCGGCGTTCAGCCAGCAAAAGCGGACAATCTTTACGCAAAGATCGAGGGATCGGTGACGGATCCGACGGGAGCGGTGCTGTCTGGGGCGAAGCTTACGGCCACCAACGTGGGAACTAACATATCATACACGGCGGTGACGAGCGCGGACGGAAACTACGTCTTCTTGAACCTCCTGATCGGAACGTATCGAGTCACGGTGACAGACCCGGGCTTCCGGACCTTTACGGCAACCGGCATCACTCTCGTTCTCGACCAAGTCTACCAGTTGAACGTCAAGATGGAGATAGGGCAGATTTCTGAGCAGGTTCTAGTCGAAGCGTCGAATGTCCAGGTGGAAACGACCAATACGCAGCTCGGCACGGTCGTCAATGGCGACACCATCGTGGACATGCCCCTGAACGGCCGGAACTGGACGCAGCTGCAGCAGCTTGAGCCTGGCGTCATGGCTTCCGCCGACCGCCTCGGGACCTACTCGACGAATGGCAGCCAGACGCAACAGAACAGCTTCCTCATCAACGGGCAAGACTCGAACGACCTGCCGCTGAACACCCCGCTGATTATTCCAAGCCCCGACGCCATCGCAGAGTTCAGCATGGTGACAAACACCATCAACCCGGAATATGGCCGCAACTCCGGCGCGATCATGAACGCCGCGATTAAGTCCGGCACGAACAGTTTTCACGGCGATGGGTTTGAGTTCTACCGCGACACATTCCTGAATACCTCGGACTTCTTCACCCACGAACCCGCGGTTTTCCATCAAAACCAATTTGGCGGAACGCTCGGTGGGCCAATTCTGAAAAATCACTTGTTCGGTTTCTTCTCGTATCAAGGATCGCGTTTCCGCGAACCCCAAGCTTCTAGCACGCAGACAGTGTATTCGCAGGCCGAATTGAACGGGCAGTTCAACCAGGGGGCCGACGTTGATCCAGCTACGGGCAAGCCGTTTATCGCGGAATCCACGACGCTAGCGCCCATGGCACTTTGGGGAGACGCCGTGTCGCCTTGCCCGGTTGGTGGCGCACAATGCGCAGCGAATACCACCAGCTATGCAACTCTCTTTAGCACGGGCGTAATTCCGACGCAGGATTTCAGTCCGATCTCGCAGAAGTTGGTGACGCAGTTTGTGCCATTGCCAAACAGGCCTAACAATGGTTACAACTTCACTGCCGTCGAGCCGGGCTCCACGAATCAGTACCTCTGGCAGGTCGATCAGACTTTCAATTCGAAGGATTCCATCCGGTCGTACGGGTTCCTACAGAGCAGTCCGACACAAGAGACGCTTCCGTTTACGGGTGCGACCTTACCTGGCTTTCCCGAGGTTGACCAACGGCATTACAAGCAATTCACAGTATCCTGGAATCACGTGTTCAGCTCGAATCTCCTAAACGAACTTCGGATTGGATACACTCGTTTTAATTTCGCGGCTGTAGAGCCGCAAACGCCGGTGCTGCCTTCGAGCTATGGGTTCGACATCAACGTGCAGAGCCCGCAGGGCGCAGGACTTCCGGTCATGTCCGTGAGTGGCGCTGATCCGGGACAGGTCAATTTCACTCTAGGATTCAGCGCAAACGGGCCGCAGCCGCGCAAGGACGAGACCTACCAAGTGGACGACAACTTCAGCTGGGTCAGGGGAAGCCATACCTTTAAGTTCGGCTATGACGGGCGCCGCTTTCAGGTGATTAATCCATTCTACTTCGAAAATGATGGCGATTTCAGCTTTGGGGCGAGCGGATTGTTCACCACGGGGAACGCGGGAGCCGACTTCCTGCTAGGAATCCCGGATGGCTACGGACAAAGCAGCGGTGGTTACATCAACGCTGGCGCGCAAGAGCACTACGTCTATGCCCAGGACTCGTATAAGGTGAGACCTACTTTTACAATGAATTATGGAATCGCGTGGCAAGTCAACGGTGCGCTTACGGACCACTATAATGACGGCCGGGCGATCAACTGCTTCCGTGCAGGACAACAATCAGCCATCTTCCCGACAGCACCTGAGGGCTTGGTCTTCCCAGGTGATAATGGCTGTAAATCCGCCGGATACAATACTGGCTACACACACTTTGGTCCCAGGCTCGGCCTCGCGTGGGCGCCTCACTCGAGCGGACCGCTCGGCAGGCTGACAGGCGACCAAGGAAAGTTCTCCATCCGCACGGGTGTAGGAATCTATTACAACCAAGTGGAGGAAGAACTCACCCTGCAGAATCTCATCGCGCCGCCCTTCGCGCTCATTGACGCGGGGATAGGAGACGTGGGCGGGAGTCCGAGCTTTGCAGCTCCGTTTACAGACATCGCCGGGCGCCCCATTGGAACTAACGGGACCGCAACTCTCACGAACAAGTACCCATTCGCTCCGCCTGCAGCGGGAAGCAATGTGAACTTTGGCTTCTTTGAACCGTTCTCTCTCAACACTCTCGACCCGAACTTTGCGGTTCCTTATTCCATCAACTATAACCTGACGATGCAGCGGGAACTCCCTGGCCAGATGATTTTGTCGGTAGGCTACGTTGGATCCGAGGCCCGTCATCTTGAACGGGCATTCGAGCTCAACCCATCGCTTCCCGGAGCCTGCGCATCGGAACCTGCCTGTATCGGTTCGGTCGGGTCTCGTGCGCAACAGGGCTTCAACTTCCCGCAGAATTTCAAATACCCCACTACGATACCGGGAACCGGCATATTGGCTTTTGGCTCCATTGGACAGCAGGCCACGGACGGAGACTCCAAGTACAACTCCCTGCAAGCCAGCTTAACCAAGCGGATGTCGCATGGGCTAGACTTCCTGCTTTCCTACACGTATGCGCACTCGCAGGACGACGGCTCTAGCTTCGAGAATTCTTCCTTCGGCACACGCGGCACAAACCCATTTATCAATTCCCTGAACTGGGGCGACTCGCAGTTCGATGCGCGTCAGCGGTTTGTGGCCAGCTACTCGTACGAGCTCCCTGTTCCCCATGCTCTCACCAGCAACGGGGCTCTGAGCAGGGTCTTCAAAGGCTGGAGAGTTGCCGGCAACAGTACATTCCAAACAGGTTTCCCAATAGACCTTTCGGATTCTCACTTCACATCTGGTACTTGCTGGGAGTTCACCTTCTACGGGTGCCCGGACAATCCCAACCAGATAGCTCCGGTTACGATTTCGAATCCCCGGTCCACTGCAAATCACTACTACTTCAGCATTGCATCGTTCGCCGGAGCAACTCCTGGGACGTTTGGCAACACGGGCAGAGATTCCGTCCACGGCCCCGGCCAAAATGTCACCAACTTGGCGTTGATGAAGGATATCCAACTCAAAGAACAGATGCGGATTGAGTTGAGACTGGAATCCTATAACACGTTCAACCATGTTAACTTCAACTTGCCAAATAGTAACGTAAGTTCCAGCCAGTTTGGAGAAGTTACCGGCGACGGCTTGGGGCCACGCACCGTGCAGTTGGCTGGGAAGTTCTACTTCTAGCCTTCCAACAGTTCGCAAGAAAAAAGGGCGCCTGTCACAAGGCGCCCTTTTTTGGTTTAGCTTAGACGATGGTAGGAGCCTGGGGATTGACAGGGACTATACCTTGGGCCAGACTTATAGACATCCGCGCGCTGGTTATGCCCACGATTCAGACGCAATCAGGATCTTCTAACCGCTCACTTACTCGGGACTCGGCCAAGGGAGGTAAGATGAACCGTCCTCGCTCGTTCGTTTGTCCACGCGGGCTGTTGCTCTTGCTCTCCCTTCTGCTACCGCCGTGTGCGCTTTCACAGCAAGGTCCTGGAGGTCTCGGGGGTTTCATCGGCGTACAGAGCATAAATACGACCAGCATATCCGTACAAGTTCGGGGAGCGGATGGATCGAAGCTGAATAGTATGGCGATCGTGAATCTCCACAACCTGATGGGGCAGATGGTAGGCTCGCAAACAACCTTCGGGTCACAAACGATCTTTCAAATAGGCGCGGGCGCGTATGTGATTGAAGTAGAGGCATTTGGATACGAAAAGGTGCGAGTGCAAGCGGAAGTCTCAAGCGCGCAGCCTCAACAAATCGTAGTTGTGAAACTGAAGCCGGATAATTCAAACGGGGTAAATTATGTTGCCCCGGCGGGTGTCGCACTATCTCCTAAAGCACAGAAGGAACTGGCCAAAGGTGTTGAGAGTTTTCAGGGCAACCGATTTGATGAGGCAATTAAACATTTTGAAACCGCCCACCAGCTAGCACCGACCCATCCGGACATCGTCTATTTACAGGGCGAAGTCTACGAAAAGAAAGGCGATGAGCTGTCGGCACGAATATATTGGGAGCAGGCGATTCAACTTAACCCCGCTCATGTTTCTGCGCTTCTCGCCTGCGGAGAATCCTATCTCCGCCAGGAAGACGCGATTAGCGCTCGGAAGTATCTCGATAAAGCCGTCGAGGTTGCGCCAAATTCCTGGCGCGCACACAGCCTGCTGGCCAACGCTCTGCTACGCCAAAATTCCTACGCTGAGGCTGTCACTCACGCGCAACGTGCAGTTGAGCTCGGCAAGGGGGAGGCCAACTCCTCACTGCTGATCCTGGGCCAAGCACTTGCGGCAGAGCGTCAGAATGAACAAGCCATCGCTGTGCTCAAAGACTATTTGGCAGGAAATCCGCCGGAGACGCAGGCACAAGCCGCCAAAAAGATCATCGTGCGGTTAAAGGATGCCCCGGCTGCTCCTGCTGGGGCCACGGTGGGGGGTGTGACAGCTTCCTACGAAAATGCGGCGGTCGCAAGTGACGTTCCCGATCTTCCTTTGACTGCGGCTGCGCTCCATTGGCTCCCGCCCAATGTGGATGAGGCTATTCCTCCCGTGGAGCCTGGGGTGGCGTGCAAGCTCGAGGACGTACTGAAGAACGCTTCGGCGCGTGTGCAGGAGCTTCCGGCAGTTGTCGACCGATATACGGCTACCGAAGTCTTGCACCATGAAGACGTAAACGCGGGCGGATATGCGGATCGGATTGCGGATTTGTCCTTCAATTACGTGGCATCGGTTCGAGAAATCAAAAACAAATACGGCGAATCGATTGACGTTCAGGAATATCGTAACGGCAGCACGGGCACGGAAATGTTTCCCAATCAGATGGCGAGCGTCGGTTTGCCCTCCATTGTTCTGATTTTTCATCCGCTTCTCATCTCGGACTTTGATATGACGTGCGAAGGCTTGAGCCGTGCGCACGGCAACTTCGCATGGCAGGTGCATTTCCGGCAGCGGGATGACAAAGAAAGCCGCATCCGCCGCTACCGCATGGGCGGCCATGTGTTTCCCATCGCGCTCAAGGGACGTGCCTGGATTGATGCCGATACCTTTCAGGTTGTACGTCTGGAGACCGACCTGCGCGAGTCTCGTCCGCAGCTGCGGCTCAATTCCGAACACCTGGTCATGGAATACGGTCCGGTCAAGTTCAAGAGCCGCAACGAGGAACTCTGGCTGCCGGCCAGCGCGGACTATTATGCAATTCTGCGCGGACACCAGTTCCATCGGCGTCACAGTTTCACGGACTACGTGCTGTTTTCCATCGACGATAAACAGAAGATCGGGGACGTTCCCAAAGACAAGATTGCTGCCGATAACCCAAGCGACAAGAAAACCTCAAACTGAGCTATAGAGTTCCACGACTTGGCTCGGACTTTCCGCCATGCGAATCGCTCACCCGATCTCACACTCCTAGATGTAGCTCCTGCTGCGTTTGCCAAAGTTTATAGGTTTTTGAGATGGGCGAGGCGGAATGGCGAGCCGAGGTGTTCGCGCAGATCGAGCCAGTGCTGCTCGGGGATGGTGGCGAAGACTTCGACGACTTTAGGATCGAACTGCGTGCCGGAGCACCGGCGAATTTCTTCGCGGGCGTGCGGCATGGGAAGAGCTTTGCGATACGGGCGGTCGCTGATCATGGCGTCGAGAGAATCGGCGATAGTGAAAATCCGTGCGCCAAGGGGGATTTGGTCGCCTTTGAGACCGCGCGGATAGCCTGTGCCGTCGTAAAACTCCTGGTGAGCGAGAACGATTTCCGCGGCATCCCGCAGGAACGGGATGCGGATGAGCATGTTGTAGCCGATTTCGCAGTGCTTGCGCATGATTTGCTTTTCGTCGTCCGTAAGCGGCCCGGGTTTGCGGAGAATGCCATCGGGGATGGCCATCTTGCCGATGTCGTGGAGGAAAGCGGCGCGCGCGAGAATCGCCAAATACGCAGGGGGTACTGGCATGGCTTTGGCGATGGAAATAGTGAAGGCGGTGACGCGCTGGCAATGGCCCTCGGTTTCGGCGTCCTTTAAGTCGAGGGCGCTGCCGAGAGCTTCCAGGGTGTCGTCATAGGATTGTTCGAGCTGGGCAAGGGCGCCGGTGAGCTGGGCGGTGCGCTCTTCAACCTGATGTTCGAGCTGGAGCTGGTAGCTCCGGTTTTCCGCGACAAGGCGGCGGTGCTGAAGGGCGCGGCCAACTCCGAGAAAGAGCTGATCCTTCTCGAAGGGCTTGAGGATGTAGTCGTAGGCCCCGCGGCGAATGGCTTCCAGTGCCGTGGAGATGTCATGGATGGCGGTGACCATAATGACCGGGACTTCGGGGTCATATTCGCGAAGCCAGTCGAGCAGCTTGATGCCGTCCATTTCGGGCATGATCATGTCGCTTAGGACGAGATCCGGCGTGGACTTTTTGACCTGTTCCTGAGCGGCGCGGCCATTGCTCACGGCTGTGCAGCGATAACCTTTCGATTCGAGCATGGTGGAAACGACTTCTCGAATCGCCTCTTCATCGTCTACGACCAGTATCTGTTCTAGCTCCACGAGTGTTTGCCCCTACCGCCATTATACGGGACAGCACAGTGGGAAAGAGGTGCCCTTGCCCATTCAGAAAATAGCATGTTAGCGTCGGAGGAACCTTCGTGGAAGGCTTCGCACCCTCCGCGGCGAGAGAGCCAGGTGTCCGTGTCTCGCGGCGACAGCAATAGAGAGCGGGAGGCAGCGTATCGTGTTGGTGAACCAAGGCCTGCTCGGCATCGCTTTCTTCGAAGCGACGGCGTTCATCATTCTTCTGGTTCTTTTCTTCATTTTTCAGCGCGATCACATCAATAAGTATTTCCGCTCGTGGGTTGCGGGGTGGTTTGTTTTCACTCTGGCATCGCTCTGCGAAGTGGCGATGCTGAGCCGGAATTTGCCGGAATTATGGATGTTCGTGGTGTTGGGAAGAGTGGCGGCCATGCTGCTGTTTTCTGCGGCTGTGATGCAATTTACGACCGTAGAGGGGAAACGAAACTGGCCTATCCTGCCGCTCGCGGGAGCGGTGTTATTCGGGGTCTATTATTTTCAGCGCGGCGTGACGCCGGGTTACGCAAACGTGCGATGGGGAACGGCGCTGCTGGCGAGTGCGGTATGCCTCTGGACGGGGTTGCTCCTGTGGAGATCGCCGTTGTTGCGGCGCGGGCACGGCGTCAGGTTGCTCGAGGGAGTTTTCTTGTTGACGGGCTTGCACGGACTGGACCGCCCGCTATGGCCGGAGCACCCATACTTCTTGTTGCGCGTGGCGTTTGACCACTTGCTGGGAGTGGCGTTAGGGATTGCCATGGTGGTCGTGGTGCTCGAGGGCGCGCGCTCTCGGACGGTAGAATTGAACGAGAAACTCCGGCGGCTCACCCTGATGACGACGGCCAGCACCCAAACACTCTCGGTGCAGGAGGTGCTGGACAGGTTGCTCGCTCATCTTGTCGATAGTTTGGGCGCGACCCACGGACTTGTGCGGCTCCTGGAAGGCGAGGGCGAGAAAGCTCAAGTGGTGGTACACGCTTCGGTTGGTTTTCAGCAGGAGTATTTGGAAAAGTACAAGACATTGTCGGCGAAGGCCCCGTGGGTCCAGAGGGTCTTACACAAGGACTGCGAATTCTTGCGTCTAGAAGATGAACCGGATCCAACCGTACGGCTGAGGATGGGGGAAAGCGGAATCGGCAATATCATCACGATGGCGCTGCCGGGAAAAGACGGGCCGCTGGGGATCATCGCGATTGGATCCACGCGAAATGAGCAGTTCCAGGCGGACGAAATCGCTTACCTGCTGAATATCAGCAACTTGCTGGGACTAACGCTACAAAATGTGCGGTTGTTCGAACAAGTGGCTACGGTGCAGCAGCAATGGGCCTACACCTTCGATTCAATCGGCGATCCAATTCTGGTGCATGACCGGCAAGGGCGAATCCTGAGGTGTAACTTGCGCTTGGGGCACCAGCTGGGCAGGGATTCGCAAGCGCTCGTCGGGCGCGCCGTGACGGACCTGCTCGCGCGAAAAAATCTGTCTTACGAGATGTGCCCTTATTGCGAGGGTGTGGCTGGGGAAGGGGATGATACGGACCCGTGGCTGCAAGGCTATTTTCTTGCGTCGAATTCCACTTTCACCGATCCCGCCGGCAATCTGCTGGGGACAGTGCACGTTTTAAAGGACATCACGGAAAGAAAACGCGCGGAAGAAAAATACCGGACGCTCGTGTCCAGCGTGCAGGAAGGCGTATTCATATCCACACCTCAGGGGCGATTCCTAGACTTCAACGACGCAATGATGCGCATGACGGGATTTGACAGCCGGGAAGAAATGTTGGGGGCTGATATTCCGGGGTCTATGTATGCCAATCCGGCGGACCGCGAGCGTCTCA
>Ga0074044_10005633_pt1 | contig 10178 bp, 6 predicted proteins | sample BogForMeECP23OM1_FD_94443 | JGI IMG/M metagenome (GOLD analysis project Ga0074044, IMG submission 94443) | Bog forest soil microbial communities from Calvert Island, British Columbia, Canada - Bog Forest MetaG ECP23OM1 | ecosystem: Environmental > Terrestrial > Soil > Wetlands ...
CTCCTCCCGCAACCAATTTTCGCCGATTGTCATCACACGCCTCCTCGCCTCGACCAGGTCCGGCCACCCTGGTCTACCGTCTCTTCCCTGACGATGACCTTGAGCTGAGCTCGTGCTGAGCGTAGTCGCAATTGCACCTATTGAGCCTAACCCAAACTTCACGCGATTGCCAAGGGACCCTTTCCACCTATCACACGTCGCGGGCGATGATGAACGTGGTGAACCTCTTGACGATGCCAGGCCATAAGCCATGATAGCCGATGAGCAACGGGGGTCCGATTCTGGGCTCGATCGGGAGCGGCGGTCTTGAGCGTTCACGAGTCGCGGCAAGACTACAACCGCTTGAGCCTGACCGAGGGGGAGCTTGATCCCGACCCGATCCGCCAGTTCCACCGCTGGTTCGAGGCAGCGACACTCAGCGCGATTCCCGAGCCCAATGCCATGGTCTTGGCCACCGCGTCGCCCGCCGGCCGCCCCTCGGCGCGGATTGTCCTGCTGCGCGGGTATGACGAGCGGGGCTTTGTCTTCTTCACGAACTACGAGAGCCGCAAGGGCCGCGAGCTCGAGGCCAACCCGCACGCGGCGTTGGTTTTCCACTGGCACGATCTGGAGCGGCAAGTTCGGGTCGAAGGGCCGGTCGCGCGGATCCGGGTCGAGGAATCCGACGCCTACTTCCAGAGCCGGCCGGCCGGCTCCCGGCTGGGCGCTTGGGCCTCGCGCCAGAGCGAGGTGATTGCCGATCGCGAGATCCTGGAAGCCCGCATTCGTGCCCTCGAGCTGCAGTACGCCGACGGCCAGATTCCCCGCCCCGAGCACTGGGGCGGATACCGCGTCGTCCCCACGGTCCTCGAGTTCTGGCAAGGGCGGCCCAGCCGGCTGCACGACCGGCTGCGGTACACCCGAAGCGAAGGCGGTTGGCTCATCGAGCGGCTGTCGCCGTGATTTCGTTCGCGTTCCCGGAGGTCTTTCGCCTGCGCCGGCCGACGGGCCAGTCGACTCGTTGGTTGACATACGTTGACCGCGTAGTACAAACTACCCCGTTCGATCCGGCGCACCTCCGGGACGGTCCTGGGGTGGGGTGGTCGAGCCGATCACAGGTGATCGATACCCAGGGGAACGATCCAGATGTTGCTCAAGCTGACCGCGATGGGACCGGTTCTGGCCGGCATGCTGGTGACCGCCACGGCTCCGGCTCGGCCGCAGCGCGGGGTCGATGCCTCTCGATCGCCCAGGGCGAGGACGTGGGATTGGCAGGAACCGCGCTGCTGGGTTAATCTGGGCCAATCAAAGCAAGCATGATGAACCCCCCGATCACCAGGCGACCCAACGACTTCGGAGATGTGGCCGACGATGCTTCAGATCAAGCTGCCGGATGGATCGATCAAGGAATATCCCGATGGGGCCCGGCCTCGTGAGGTGGCCGCGGAGATCGGCAAACGGCTGGCCGAAGCGGCAGTGGCGGCAATGGCCAACGGCACGGTCGTTGACCTCGACCGGCCGCTCGAGAACGGGACGGCCACGACCGGGCCCATCGAGCTGCGAATTCTGACCTCGAAGGACCGCGAGGCGCTCGACGTGCTGCGCCACTCCACCGCGCACATCATGGCCCGGGCGATCATGCGGCTCTTTCCCGGAGTCAGGCTCGCGTTTGGACCGACCACGGCCAATGGCTTCTACTACGACGTCGAGATCGACGGCCACAGCCTCTCCGAGAACGACTTTCCAGCCATCGAGACGGAGATGGCGCGCATCCTCAAGGACGCGGAGCCGTTCGAGCGGTTCTCGCTGCCGGTGGACGAGGCCCGCCAGTTCGTCGCCGGCCTGGGCCAGACCCTCAAGGTCGAGCATATCGACGGCGAGCTGTATAAGTTCGGCGTCCTCAGCTTCTATCGCCAGGGCGAATTCGTCGATCTCTGCCGCGGCCCCCACATTCCCCACGCCGGCAAGGTCGGGGCGTTCAAGCTGCTCTCCATCGCCGGCGCCTACTGGAAGGGACAGACCGACCGCAAGATGCTCCAGCGCGTCTACGGCACGGCCTTTTTTGACAAGAAAGAGCTCGACGCCCATCTCGCATGGCTCGAGGAGGCCAGGAAGCGCGATCATCGCAAGATCGGCAAGGAGCTGGGCCTGTTCACGATCTCGCCGCTGGTGGGAAAGGGACTCATCCTCTGGATGCCCAAAGGGGCCATCGTCCGGGGGATTCTCGAGACATTCATGAAGACCGAGCTGATCAAACGCGGGTACCAGCCCGTGTACACTCCCCACATCGGCAAGATCGACCTCTACAAGACCAGCGGTCATTATCCCAAGTACCGGGACGGCCAGTTCCCGCCGCTCAAGATGCTCTCTGACGACGCAGCCAAGGAGCTGCTCGATGGCCTGATCGCGGACACCCTCGATGAGAAAGCCCAGCGCATGCTGCTGGGCAAGGCCGGCATTCCCGAGCGGCTGCCCGAGATCCAGACCGGGCCTGATGGCCAGAAGACGACGGGCATGTCCCGGTCGTTCTTCGCGCTCAGCGTCCCCGAGCGCATCGGCTACCTCGAGCAGACCTGCGACTTCGAGGAGTATCTGCTCAAGCCGATGAACTGTCCGCACCACATCCAGATCTACGCCGCACAGCCGCGGAGTTATCGCGACCTGCCCTTGCGACTGGCCGAGTTCGGCACGGTTTACCGCTACGAACAGTCGGGCGAGCTCGCGGGCATGACCCGGGTCCGGGGCTTCACACAAGACGACGCCCACCTCTTCTGCACCCACGACCAGGTCCGCGAGGAATTCCGGGCCACGATGGAGCTGACCCAGTATGTGCTCGGCTCGCTGGGGCTGACCGATTACCGCATGCGGCTGTCCAAGCACGACCCAACCGACCCCAAGTTCCAGGGCGTCGACGGCGACATCTGGCGGAAGGCCGAGCAGGAAATCGAGGCCGTGCTCCAGGAGATGGGCCTGCCTTTCTTCGTGGGCACGGGAGAAGCCGCGTTTTACGGGCCGAAGGTCGATTTCATGGTCCGTGACTGCATCGGCCGCGAGTGGCAGCTTGGCACCGTCCAGCTTGACTACGTCCTGCCCGAGCGGTTCGAGCTGGAGTACATTGGACAGGACAATCACACCCATCGTCCGGTGATGATCCACCGCGCTCCCTTCGGCAGCCTGGAGCGGTTTCTTGCCATCCTGATCGAGCACTTCGCCGGTGCCTTCCCGCTCTGGCTGGCCCCCGAGCAGGTGCGCGTGCTGCCGATCTCGGACAAGGTGGCCGACTACGCCGGGGCCGTGCTGGAGGCGCTGCTCGCAGCCGGTTTTCGAGCCACGCTCGATCAGCGGCCGGAGAAGATCAACGCCAAGATCCGCGACGCCCAGCTCGAGAAGATTCCCGCCATGCTGGTCGTGGGTGCCAAGGAAGCCGAGCAACAGGCTGTCTCCTACCGTGACCGGACAGCCGGCGACCTGGGAGCGATGCCTCTGGCGCAGGCAATCGCCCGGCTCAAGCAGGAGGCCGACGCCCGCACCGTCCCCCCGGCGGCCGCGTCCCCGGCCCCGGCCGCCGCCGAAGAGGGCGGAGAGCAGCATACCTACTGAGGCTCAGGGACGGCTTGAACGTCCTGCGAACGGGCTTGCAGACGCCACGCGACCGTGGACCGACCTGGCCTGAGGCAAAGTTGCCGGGACAATTCCAATCCGGATTACCAGCGACGAGCGCCTTGAGCTTGCCGATCAGTTCAGCTATCACTCTAGACCCCAATCGAGACGAAGTAGAGTCTCCAGGAGCCACAGCATCATGAAGAAAGCGACTCTCCGAACCTTGTTCATCCTCGGGCTCGGCGCAGGCCTGGTAACGACGAACGCGGGCGCCGCCCAGGCCGAGAAGAAGCCCAACATCGTGATCATCTGGGGCGACGACGTCGGCCAGTCGAACATCAGCGCCTACACCGACGGCCTGATGGGGTACCGCACCCCGAACATCGACCGCCTCGCCAAGGATGGCATGAAGTTCACCGATTACTACGGCGAGCAGAGCTGCACCGCCGGTCGCGCCGCATTCATCACCGGCCAGCACGGCATCCGCACGGGCTTGACCAAGGTGGGGCTCCCCGGCGCGGAGCTCGGCAGCCGGAAGGAAGACCCGACGATCGCCGAGCTGCTCAAGCCGCTCGGCTACGCCACGGGGCAGTTCGGCAAGAACCACCTGGGCGACCGCGACGAGCACCTGCCGACGATGCACGGTTTTGATGAGTTCTACGGCAACCTCTACCACCTCAACGCCGAGGAAGAGCCGGAGCTTCCGGACTACCCGAAGGATCCCGAGTTCCGCAAGCGGTACGGCCCGCGCGGCGTGCTCGATTGCAAGGCCGACTGCAAGGGCGGGCAAAGCATTGTCAACGCCGGCCCGCTCACGAAGAAGCGGATGGAAACGATCGACGACGACATCGCGGCCCGGGCCATCGACTTCATCGATCGGCAGCACAAGGCCGGCAAACCGTTCTTCGTCTGGGTGAACTTCACGCACATGCACCTCCGGACCCACGCCAAGCCGGAGAGCCGCGGTCAGGCCGGGCGGTGGATGAGCGAGTACGCCGACGTGATGATCGACCACGACAGGAACGTCGGCTCCGTGCTCGACGCTCTGGATAAGCTGGGACTGGCCGATACCACGTTCGTGATGTACAGCACCGACAATGGCCCGCACGCCAATAGCTGGCCCGATGGCGCCTCGACCCCGTTCCGCAGTGAAAAGAATACGAACTGGGAAGGGGCGTACCGCGTGCCTGCCATGGTCCGCTGGCCGGGCAAGATCAAGCCTGGCTCGGTGTCGAACCAGATCGTCTCGCACCTGGACTGGGCCCCGACGCTGGCCGCGATCGGCGGCGATCCGGACGTCAAGGAGAAGCTGCTCAAGGGATACCAGATCGGCGAGACCACCTACAAGGTTCATCTCGACGGCTTCAACCTCGTCCCTTATCTGACCGGCCAGACGAACAAGAGCCCCCGCGATTCGTTCATTTACTGCAACGATGACGCCCAGATCGTGGCGCTGCGGTACGACAATTGGAAGCTCGTGTTCCTCGAGCAGCGCGCCCAAGGAACATTGAGGATCTGGGGCGAGCCGTTCACCTCGCTGCGCGTGCCAAAAATGTTCAACCTGCGGATCGACCCTTACGAGCGGGCCGACGTCACGTCGAACACCTACTACCACTGGTCGCTCGACCACGCCTTTCTGCTCGTTCCGGCGCAGCAGTACGTCGGCAGGTTTCTGGCCACCTTCAAGGATTACCCCCAGCGGCAGAAGGCGGCCAGCTTCAACCTCGAAGACGTGCTGAACAAGCTCAAGGAGAGCGGCGGCCATTAAGGACGTAGCGAGATCATCGGTGGCGTCCACGACCCCGGGCTGTCGCCAGGCGGCGCAGCCCGTGGGACTTGCCCCCTCAATTTTTCCACCGGCCGATCAGCCGAAGACCTCAACCAGGCCGGTGCGCAATTCGTAGGTCGCGCCGACCACCTTCAATTCACCGGTCCTGGCGACTTTCGATACGATCGGATCGAGCCCCTTGAGCAGCTCGACGCCCCGCTCGACATTGGCTCGGGTGACATTGACCAGCTTGTCGCCGGGTCGCCCCTTCACCGCGGCGACCGCCGGCCGGATCGGGTCGATGAGGGCGCCGATCGACCCGGGCAGGGCGTCGTTGGCATCGATGTGCACGATGGCGGCCTTGACCGCGCCGCACTGGCTGTGTCCCAGCACCATGATCAGCCTGGCGCCCAGCTCGGCCACCGCGAACTCGATGCTCCCCTTCACGGTGGGGCCCGCGCCGCTGACGATGTTCCCCGCCACGCGGACCACGAACAGATCGCCCACGCCCTGGTCGAAGACCAGTTCGGGCGCGACCCGCGAGTCCGCGCACCCGATGATGATGGCAAGGGGCGCCTGCCCTTCCGCCAGCGCCGCGAAGTCCTCCGGCCTCCGCCCAGGATGGACGAGCTGACCGCTGACGAACCGCTTGTTGCCCTCGATCAGCCGGGCGAGTACGGCGTCCGGATCGCGGGCCTGTGCCGGCCGGCCGGCGGCCAATCCGGTCGCGGGGAGGGCGAGCGCGGTCGCGCCGACCGCCAGCCCGGAGAGTCGCATGAACTCACGGCGGGACGAGTGCTCGGCCTTCAAGTTGTTCACGAGTCGCTCGTCGCCCTGGTTGAGGGCCGCCAGCGAGTGGGCTGGCGTGAGGCCGGATTGGACTTTTTCCATTGACGTTCTCTCGAGAAAGGGGACGTACACACGAGGACAGCCGTGGTCTGGATCATCATTGTAAACTGCCTCGTTGTTGCAATAGAATAACACGCCATCGCCAACTGCCAAGGCAGTCGACCTCAGGGCCGGTGGGTGCCCGCGAGTCCCAAGTTGGACTCTTTGGAGAGGTTTGCTGTGAGGTTCATCCCCACCCATGAGCGCGGATGGAGAAGGCATGGCGCGCGGCGAAGAATCCTGTGCCGCCCCCTTCTTGCTGCGCCGCCGCGGTGTTCCGCTTGACCAGAAGAAACTCAACGAGGCAAGACGCGTTTCACAATCCTAGGTCTGAGGAATCTACTTGGATGCCCTTGAACACACTCACTTTCGGGAGAACGGATCAAGATGAGATGGGCTTGTTTTGCTGGCAAGATGGGAATGCTGCTGGTGGCAATCGGCTCTCTGACCCTGCCGCCAGTGGCTCCGGGGCAGGACGCGGATCAAGACAAGGCCAGGCCGGCGACCAAGGTTGCCGGCTCGGCCGGGGCCGAAGAGACTGTGCAGGCGATCGACGATGAGTACGACCAGCAACTCCTCCATCTGGAAAAGCGCCGGCTCGAACAGCTTGGCCGGCTCGCTGCACGGCAGCAGCCCGCCCTGGCCGCGGCCACTTACGAGCGGCTCTTCCGCCTGGCGATTGCCGGTGACCTTTTCCGCGACGCCGAAGCTGCCGCCGTCAAGGTCGTCGAGCAAGGGACTCCGTCGCCCACGACCGATGCTCTGGCTCACCTGGTCAAGATCATCGCTGAGGTCGAGCGCGGGGCCTTTGAACAGTCGCTGCAAAGCCTGCGCCAGGCCGTGGCCGAGAGCACGCAGGAAAAACAGGCGACGGAAGCCCGGGCAGCCCTGGCCCCCGCCGAGGTCATCGGAATCTGCGAAGCCTACTATCAGCGCCTGGTCGAAGGGAATCAGTTCGCGATCGCCCGTGAGGCGTTCCGGCTCGTCCTCGAACAGTCCTACAGTCCTGCCGTCAAGGACTTCCTCGCAAGCCGTCTGAAACGGATCGAGCTGGTGGGCAAGCCGGCTCCTCCGATCCAGGGAACGGACCTCGATGGCAAGGTGTTCAACCTCGCGGAGGAAAAAGGAAAAGTCGTCCTGGTCGTCTTCTGGGCAAGCTGGAACCTGCCCAGTGCCGCCCAGATCTCATGGCTCGAGCAGGTCCGGGATGCCAATCACAAACGCGGCCTGCGCGTCGTGGGTATCAACCTCGATGCCCACGAAGGAAGCGGCCAGAAGCTGGAAACGGTCCTGCCCAATATCCGCCGGTTCTTGCTCGACTACAACATCACCTGGCCCACCCTGGTGAACGGCTCAGGAGATCGCGACTACGCCAAGGCTTATGGAATCTCGGATATCCCGGCCAATGTCCTGATCGGCCGCGACGGGTCGGTGGTTCAGATCGACCTGTCGCGCAGAAACCTCGAACCGGTCGTCTCCCGGCTGCTGGGCCAGTGAGCTGGTCGCGGGAGGGCGCAAGATCAAGGCGTGGGATTCGCGGCCGAGGCGAGCTCGGTTGGATTGGCTGCGGCCGCGAGTGAGTCGTAGAGCGACAGCAGGAACTGGTGGAAGTTCTCCGCGATCCGCGGGGTCGTATGGCTTCGAATGAACTGCAGCGCGGGTTGACCGTACTCGAGCAGTCTTTGACGTGCATACGTCACGGTCGTGATCGGGGCTGACCTGTGCTTGTCGACCAGGTCCGAGACAACCAGGCAAGCTTGATCCGAAGTGTCTCGCTTCGTGATCAGGTCGCCTTCGACGGGTGAATCGCTCGGCCAGACGAGCATCCGCGACGCGTCGAAGAAGCTCCCGATCGGGACCACCGGCCGGCGCGCGGCTGCATTTGCGGTTGCAGTTGCACTTGATGCCGCCGGCTGGGGCTGATTGTTGCTCGTCTGACCCAAGCTTTGAGGCCGCCAGCGGCTCGCCTGGTAGCCCGGCGACCGACGATCCACGATGCCGGCGTGTGGGACGAATCCACTATCTCGAATCCGGTGGATGAAGGCGTTGGGATTGTTGGCATAGACGTTGTTGGAAACCGGCGCTCCGGCGCGACCGGCGTTGAGCAGCGAATGCTGATTGAGGAAATCGCCCGGCGACGGCACGTAGTTGAATCCCCCCATAATGCCATAGCCATAGCCCATGGCATGGACCTGACTCGCCCCGAGCTCGAGTGCAGCCGTCGCGACAAGAATCGCGAGCAGGTCGTAAAATCGCTTGTTCCTCGTCATCGCGCTCTCCTCGAAGCCTCAGACCCAGCCCGAAATTCTGTGCAGGGTCGTTCATGAACATACTGCGTTTGTTTCGTCGCAACGATAAGCCGGCGACCCGGTGCCAAATTGTAATGAATTTCAGCTCGGCGATACAGCACCAAAGACAGGCACGGGACTTTCTCTGGCTGGCGGGCCTGCTCGCGGCTCCTCGGTCCATCGCGGGCTGTCCGGTAGCACCGGGTCGTGAAAACTTGTGCGGATTGTAACGGTTGAAGTGATCGAATCGGCGCATCTCGCCGATAAAGATCCTGGCGAACTCGCGGAGCCGCCGAGGGCAGTTCGCGCTGGTCTCATCTCTGGTCAAGGCAGTTTCCTGCCGTTCGGCACATCCAATCTCTCGGAGGACGACGATGCCTCGCTTTCTCATCGCCGCCCTGGCGGTCCTGACGGTCACGACGACCTCGTTCGCGCAGGGGATCATCGCCCCCACGGCCGGGCCGATCAATAGCTCGATGGCGGGAGCTTCGGTTGCGGCCCCGGTCGATTTCGGCGGTAGCTACTGGAACCCGGCGATCATCAGCGGTTTACCGCGCAACGAGTTCCTGCTCGGCTCTCAGTTGCTCATCCCGAGCTTCCACATGACCTCGAGCCTGCCGGCGGGAGCGATCGACGGCGTGTTTCCGCCCACGAATCGTTACGGCGTGGCCCGCAGCGACAGCGGCGTCGCCTCGAACCTTGCCACGGGCGTTTCCTTCCGCCTCAGCGACGATTCCAAGACCACTTTCGGAATCGGCGTGTTCGGGCTGGTGGGTGGAGGCGTCAATTATGCCGGCAGCTACACGACCCCGATCCTGACGCCACGGCAGGCTCCGAATTACTTCGGGGTCGGACCGATCTACTCGAGCACATCATTTCTTGCAATCATGCTAACGGGGTCGCAACAAGTGACAGACCGGCTGGCCATCGGCGGTGGACCCATGGTCGTGACCGGCCCGACGGCCTTCAATCCGGCTTTCTTCGCTCCGGGTCCGAAGGATGCACTCGGCCTGCCCACCTTTCCTTCCGCGACCAATGCGCGGCCGTTCTGGGGGGCCGGTTTCCAGATCGGTCTGCTCTACAACCTCAGTGATAACTGGAACCTGGGTTTCTCGTACAAGAGCCCGATCTGGCAGGAGCGGTATGGCTTCAATGCTTCCACTCCCGACCTGGCCGCGCGACGGATCGGTATCCAGGCGCAGGTGCCCGAGATCCTCTCCTGGGGCATCGCCTACAAAGGCTTCGAGCGGGCCCTGATCGACGTCGATCTCCGTTACTTCGACTACAAGAACACCAGCTTGTACGGCACCAAGCCGATCGATGGCGGCCTGGGCTGGAGCAGTGTCTTTGCCGTGGCGGTCGGCGGTCAGTACCAGGCAACCGACCGGCTGACCTTGCGGTCAGGCTACCTCTACAACACCAACCCGATCAAGGGGACGGACACGCTGTTCAACATCCAGGCGCCCGGATTCATGACGCAAATGCTGGCGCTCGGTCTCTCGTACAAGCTCACCGACGATATTGTCCTCTCATTTGCCTGGACCCATCAGTTCCGCAATTCGATCTCGGGCCCGGTTCTCCAGATCCCGGGTGAGCGGATCAAGCTCGATGCCCAGATGGATTCGATCGTCGTGGGGCTGAACGTCCAGTTCGGC
>Ga0074044_10005634_pt1 | contig 10178 bp, 7 predicted proteins | sample BogForMeECP23OM1_FD_94443 | JGI IMG/M metagenome (GOLD analysis project Ga0074044, IMG submission 94443) | Bog forest soil microbial communities from Calvert Island, British Columbia, Canada - Bog Forest MetaG ECP23OM1 | ecosystem: Environmental > Terrestrial > Soil > Wetlands ...
GCCTTCCAAATCGTCTTCGGCAGCGATTTGGATCTCATGCCAATCGAATCCATGGTGCTGGTAGAAGTGCGCGTCCTCTGCGGCGATTACAGCGTGCTGGAGATCGGGCGAGATTTGGCTGAGCGGAATGAATTTGTAGCGTTCGCGATACGGAGTGTGGTGAATCCAGGCCTGCCAGCGGCGCTGGATGTGCACCGCGGTTGTCGGTGGGTCGATCCACCGGGCGGCCACAAGGATCAGCGCGGCAAGCGACCAAAGAAGCACCACGCCGATGACAAGCCATTGAATCAAGGGCCGGAGGAAGCCCGTCCGAAGCGGGGTTGTGTTCGGCATTGCAGTCACATTTCAGAATAATAGCCTGGGCTGGGTTGCCGCTGATGGATGATGCGTCCAGACTGATGCAATCAAGCGTTAGCACTCAAAATCCCGATCAGGGGTCAATGAGTGCTATGGGGATTTATCGCCAACTGACCTGTTGAGCCACCGCCAACCCCGCCGCTTTCATTGACTTGCCCAGCTTCCAGTCCTAAGATTTCAGCTCAATGATCGGCCAAACCATCTCCCACTACCTCGTCCTAAAGAAACTAGGGGCTGGCGGAATGGGTGTGGTATACGAGGCGGAAGATATCCGCCTCGGACGTCGAGTGGCCCTGAAATTCCTGCCCGAGAACTTGGGGCGCGACCCAAGAAACTTGCAGCGCTTTGAACGCGAGGCCCGCGCAACCTCTTCCTTGAATCACCCCAGCATCTGCACGATCTATGAAGTGGAGGAGCACGATCGCCAGCCGGTGATCGTGATGGAGTTGCTCGACGGGGAGAGCTTGAAAGACCGAATTCAAAAGGGACCAGTCCCCACCGAAGAACTTCTGAACATTGGCATTCAGATCTCCGACGCTTTGGAGGCGGCCCACACGAAGGGCATTATCCACCGCGACATAAAGCCCGGGAATATTTTCCTGGTCGGTGCAGGCCGGGTAAAGGTCCTGGATTTTGGACTGGCCAAAGTGATCCCGAGCCATCTTCCGGAGAACGAATCCGACGAGGAATCGCTCACAGTGGAAGGGGTGATTCCAGGCACAACTGCGTACATGTCTCCGGAGCAGGTCCGCGGAGAGGAGATTGACGGTCGCAGCGATCTGTTTTCCATGGCTGTGGTGCTTTACGAGATGGCCACCCGCAAGCGACCGTTTGTCGGCAAGAATCACGTGCTGCTGATGAATGCCATTTTGAACGAGAAGCCAGTCAGCCCGAGCCGCGCGAATCCGGAGTTATCCGCCGCACTGGAGGCAATCATCTTCAAGGCGCTGGAAAAAGATCGAAACCTCCGCTATCAGACTGCAGCGGAGCTGCGCGCGGATCTATTGCGGCTGAAACGCGATACCGATTCCAGTCGAGCGACCTCACGCGCGCTGCGGCCTCGCAAGACTCTTAATTCAATCGCCGTTCTGCCCTTCGAAAACCCGAGCGCCAATCCAGACACAGAATATCTGAGTGACGGCATCACCGAAAGCATCATCGGCAACCTCTCTCAACTGCCAAAACTACGCGTCATGGCACGAGCCACGGTTTTCCGCTACAAGGGCCAACTGGCCGATCCGCAGAAGGTTGGCAATGAACTCAACGTCGGCACCGTGCTCACTGGAAGAGTGGTTCAGCGGGGCGATTCCCTGACGATTGGCACGGAACTGGTGGACGTGGCAAATGGGTGGCGGCTTTGGGGTGAGCAGTACAGCCGAAAACTGGCCGATCTATTGGCAGTCCAGGAAGAGATCGCGAATGAGATCTCCAGGGCATTGCGGCTCAGCCTGACGGGCGATGAGAGGAAGCGTCTGAGCAAGAGGCCCACGCATGACGCACAGGCCTATCAGGACTATCTCCGCGGCCGATTCCATTGGAACAAAAGGACGGCGGATGGAGTGAAGAAGGGCATCGAGCATTTCGCCAAAGCGATTGAGAAGGACCCCAGTTACCCACTGGCTTACGTAGGTCTCGCTGACTCCTACAACGCTCTCGGTTTTTACGCTTACGCTGCTCCGCGGGATGCCTATCCGAAAGCGAAAGCTGCGGCTTTGAGAGCCCTCGAAATTGACGATGCACTGACCGAGGCCCAAGCGTCTTTGGCCGATGTCAAGCTCTATTACGATTGGGATTGGTCGGGCGCCGAGAGGGAATTCAATCGGGTCGTCGAGCGAAACCCGGCCTACGCGACCGGCCACCTTATATACGGAGATCTTCTTATCGCAATGGGACGTTTCGAAGAAGGGATCGCGGAGACCGAAAAGGCTCAAGAACTCGACCCATTATCGCTGATCATCAATGCTGGGGTTGGATGGTGCTTTTACTTCGCGCGCCAGTACGATAAAGCGATCGAACAGTTCCGAAAAACTCTTGAGTTGGACCAGCACTTCGTGCCGGGGCACGCCTGGCTCGGGGGCACCTACTTGCAGCAGGGCCTTTTTTCGGAAGGCATCACCGAGATCCGGGCAGCGAGTGAGATTTCTGGAAAAAGCCATCTTTACGTTGCACTCCTGGCACACGCCTATGGTGTAGCCGGGGATAAGGCGCAGGCACAGAAAATCCTTGACCAACTGAAAGACCAGTCAGCAAGATCATACGTTTCCTCTTACAGCATCGGAGAGGTCTGTCTAGCTTTAGGTGATCGGAATCAGGCCTTCGATTGGCTCGAAAAGGCGTACGCGGAACGGGCGAGGGCGCTGGTCATGCTCAAGGTCGAGCCGAAAGTTGATCCTTTGCGCTCTGATCCAAGATTCCAGGACCTGCTGTACCGAATGAACTTCCCGCCGTGATTTTGTGCAATCCAAGAGTGTGTGGCTTCCGCACTGCAAATTCTCCGCATCTCTCCAGATTGAACGGCGCCGGGTGAAGCCGCGCCCCTCCAAAGCAAGGTCAAAATCAGGTGTTTCCGCAGCCTGTGAAGCCGCGCCCCTTCAAAGCACCATTTGTGAAACACACTTTACTGATTGCCCGCCTGTTCAACCGTGATCACATCGAACGACTCGGTCAGGTCGGCGTGTCCGGCGAGGGTTTCGCGGGTCTTACCCTCGACCAGGATGTTGATCCGACTTATTCCGGGAACGTTGGCGGCGAGGGTCTCCACCAGCGAATTCACGGTGAGTTGCTCGCTGAGAATGCCGGAGCGGTGCTGGTCGGCAAACGCGGCATTCAGATCGATGACGGCAGCGCCCGGATCGACCAGGTAGATGCTGCGGATGTCCGCCGCCGGAGCCAGAGGATGAGCGGAGTCCGGTTGCTGGTAGATGCGCAGCAGGGCGCGCAATAATTCTTCGGCCCGCTGCTGGCGGCCTCCGGGAAGAGGAATCTGAGCCGATCGCGCGCGGAGCATGCCGGCGTCGTCATCCGCCACATACAGAGTCACCGTCTCGGTCGGACCGGAAGCTGGGGGAACCACCGGGAACGCGGCGGCCGCATACTGAAATTCCGCCGCTCGCCGCCGCATGTGGCGAAGATAGATTCCCATCGACACCACCAGCACCAGCAGCGCGGCGACACCGATCAGGAGATGGCGGGGGATCATGTTGGAACCTTTACTTCAGCGGCTAAAGCCGCCATCAAAACAATGCCGTTATCGCAGCGCTGAAGCGCTGCGCCACCCGAAATCAAATGTCGCGTCGAGTTTTTCCCAGTCTGTGTGCCCTTCATTGCTGAGCCCCCAGGTGGTCGCGGACTGAAACGATCGCGTCCGCAATCGCGGAAGCGGCGCGTTGTTGATAATTGGCATTGGTCAAATCGACGACACCACCGGCTCCGGGCGCAAGTTCCACGGCGACTGCGGGCATGAACACATTGTTCAACGGCCGCAGGGAAGCTGAAGATGCTCGAGTGGGGAATTCGCCCTTCTGCATCTCGACGACGATGGCCGCCGCCACGATCCGGCTGACCGGCAAAGCCGGCGACTGCGCCGCGTTCCAGGCATGGAACGCTCCTTTGCTCGAGCCTTCCACGGGAAGCAGCGCGGTGTATACGCGGGCGCCGCGGCCCTGGGAAGTGGCATGCAGGCTGATGTAGATTCCGGCGCGGGCAAGGTTAGCGGAAGCGGCGCGTTGATCCAGAGTCGAACTGGTATCGGCGTCGCGCAGCAACGCAACCGCGAACCCGCGAGTCTCCAGTTCATGCCGCAGCAGGCGCGCAAATCCCAGGGTGACGTCTTTCTCGGCCAGGGTATCGGTCAAGGCCGCGCCGCGTTCGTCGCCGCCGTGCGCGGGATCGACCACGGCCAAAACGCGCCGGGCATTAGCATTTGCAGTCGATGCAGCCTGGGTGGGATTCTGCGATCCAGCATTCTGCGATCCGGCAACGCCCGGTGCGGCGGGTGTTTGTGGGACAGCGGAAACCGTGATTGTCCTTCGATTGCTGCTGAAGCTTGCCATCAGCGGCTGGGTGGCAGCCACGTCGAATTCGGCGTCGCCGTTGTTCTCGGAGTAAGTGGCCTCGGTGATGACCTTGTTGCCAAAAGAAATCGGCTGACTTTCCGGAGCGACGACTGGGTCGCGCTTGAAGACCATCCGCAGCCTGCCCGGTTCGGTGGAGATGGTCGGGTTCACGGGCGCGCTAAAATTCAGCGCCAGCCGGGGCGGATTGCTCGCCTCCAGTTGGAAACTGACTTGGATGCGGACATCGCCGATGAACAACCGGCGCGCGCTCTCGCGAAAATTCACCGGCGTTCCCAGAAAGCGCGGCAGCAAGGCGCCGAGCGAGCTTAGGGGAACCAGTCCGCGCGAGTTTTCAATCAGGAAGGGAGCGGCAAAATCGAAATCTCTTCCGCGAATCCTGGCTCGCGTCTTACCCGCAACAAACTCGGCATCCACCGCGTTATAGCGAAGGTTCCAACGCCGGCCGTCGGTCTGAGTGCTTACGCGGCCCAGCGGCTCCAGAAGTTCAAGCAGGCCCACATAGTCACGGTCCGCACGCTGCAGAACCGGAAGCGTGTAAACCGCGACCGGAGAGTAGACGGAGATGTGCTTTTCGTCCGCGGCGCGCGCCGCCGGCAGAAACGTTACGCCCGCCAGCAGGATGGCCAGGATCTTTTTTTTCGTGGTGGAGGGCACTTCAGCTAGTTCTCAGTTCCCAGTTCTCAGTTCTCAGTAAAATCAGCTCGTACTGAGAACTGAGAACTGGGAACTGAGAACTGCAGTTTGCTACTCCAGCGCATAAATCGTGAGACCGCTCAGCAACTTGGGATAGAAATCGGTGGACTTCTGGGGCAACACTTCGCCGGCAAAAGCGATGTCGCGAACCTGCTCCATGCGCACCGGATTCATCAGGAATGCAACCTGGACCTTTCCACTTCGCACCTGCGCGAGCGCTTCGGCGGCTTCGCGACAGTAGGAAACGTTCTCCTGATTGCGAAGGGCTGCCTCTGAGATTTTCAGCACCCCTTCGAGCAGGCACTTGTGCAATTGGACGACGTCGAGCGCTTGCTGGCGCAGGGACAGCTTGCCGAACCAGCTGGTGCCAATGGCCTTCGGCGTGTGCAGCAGAAATGCACGTTCGGCGGTGACCGCGAGCAACGCTGTTCCCGCGTGCCCAGCCTGTTGCAGAATGACGGTGGCGCGCACGGCATCGACTGCGGCATCGACCTCTTCCACGTCGAAGAATTTCCGGGCCTCCGCTTGAAATTGGGCCGCCGAAAAGTGTGGCAGGCCGAACACGAGCCGGTGGGTCGGCAGAATCACCAGGCCAGCGCGATCTTTATCTTTACCAGGCTGATCCATATCGACGAAGGTCATCATCACCGAGTCGTAAGGAACGGGAAGGCCCGACCCTGTCTCGGCCTCAGCAAGACGCTGGTTGCGATAGGTCAAGGCCGTTTCATAGCGGTGATGGCCGTCGGCGATGATCAGCTTCCGATCCCGCATCTGCTGCTGCGCGGAGGCGATGACGGAGGCGTCAGAAACCTTCCATACGCGATGCACCACATCGTACTCGTCGGTAACCTCGATGTCGGGGTCTCTGGCGGCCGCGGAATCGAGCAGGGCATCGACCTTGCCCGCCCCGCTGTACAGCATGAAGATTTGACCGAAGTGGGCTCGACTCGCGCGCAGCAGGTCGAGCCGGTCGGCCTTGGGCTTGGCCAGCGTCTGCTCGTGCCGGAACACGACGCCGGCGGAATATTCTTCGATGCGGCCGAGTCCGATGAAACCCCGCCGCTCGGCCCGCGACGGGCTTCCGGGAGCGTCGCCCGGAACTCTGAAGGTCTGGGAATAGCGGTAGAGAGAAGGCTCGGGATCCCATCGCAAAACGCCGGTATGACGCCAATTCTGAAAGGACGCCGCCGCCCGGGTATAGACGTTTTCGGCGTTTCCATCCCCGGGCAGGCGTTTTCCGAGAATAATCCGCACCAGGTTATAGGGACTCGCCTGGTAGTAGCATTCCTGCATGGCAGGGGTAATCTTGTCGTAGGGCTGGGTCACAACCTGCTGGACGGGTACGCGTTCAGGGTCGTAGCGCCAGGCTCGGAATGGGGAGATAATTGCCATAGGGGGAACGCAGAATTGTAGCAGGGACGATGCGGTTCCCGGCCCCAAGCCCGGCATAAAAAGCAGAAGAGAAAAAAGATGCGCAGAGTCAGAAGCCAGCTGCGGTCGGTCGGCCGAATCTAAGGGTTGTTTACAAAAAGGTGGCAACACGGTTTCGAGATTGTGCTAGTATCCGGCTCAGTAGAGATGTTCGTGGCCCGCCTTGTGGGATGCGGGTCGCCTCCCTCCAAGGCGCGGATTCGCGCTGATTGAGTAGGGCCTATGTTGTACGTCAAACAGTTCTCGGCTCGATTCTCCCTCGCTGTTGCTCTGGTTGCTGTTGTATGCGGCGCCTTCCCGATTCGCGCGCAAAATTCGACCCTGGACGTCCACATACAGCCCCGCGTCCAGCCCGCGACTCCGAAAGCCGACGTGGATCCAGCCTTCCAGACCCACACCAAGCCTTTCAAAGTGGACGTGGACATGGTGCTGGTGCCGGTCACCATCACCGATCCCTTAAACCGGCTGGTAACCGGCCTCGACCGCGAGAACTTCAACCTTTTCGAAGGCAAAGACCAGCAGGAGATCAAGACATTCTCCAGCGAAGACGCTCCGGTTTCGATCGGCGTGATTTTTGACATGAGCGCCAGCATGAGCAGCAAGATCGAGCGCGCCCGGGAGGCGGTGGTCGAGTTCTTCAAGACCGCCAACCCGCAGGACGAGTTCTTCATGATCACCTTCTCCGACCGGCCGGAGGAGATTTCCGATTTCACCAGTTCAGTCGAAGACATTCAGGGCAAGCTCACCTACACCGTGCCCAGGGGGCGCACGGCGCTGCTGGATGCCATTTACCTCGGCGTCAGCAAAATGCGCCAGGCCAAGTATCCGAAGAAGGCGTTGCTGATCATCTCCGACGGCGGTGACAACCATAGCCGCTATACCGAAGGCGAGATCCGGTCGATGGTGAAAGAAGCCGACATTCTGATCTATGCCATCGGCATCTACGATCATTACTTTCCGACCGAAGAAGAGCGGCTCGGGCCCGCCCTGCTCAGCGATGTCACCGAACTGACCGGTGGCCGGGCTTTTACCATAGATAACCCGAACGACTTGGCGGACGTTTCCACGAAAATTGGCATTGAGTTGCGCAACCAATATGTCATCGGATACCGTCCAAAGAATCCAGTGCGCGATGGCAAATGGCGTAAAATCAAAGTGAAGCTGTTAACGCCAAAAGGATTGCCGCCGCTGAAGGTCTACGCCAAGACGGGTTACTATGCGCCGACGGAATAACGTTTTTCTGCTGATTCTCTTCTTCCTGACGACGCTGTCTCTGGCGAACTCTCAAACCCAGGCGGGAGCCCCGAACCAGCCGCCTTCCGCTTCGGCCGCGAGTGCCCAGTCGCCTGCGAATTCGCCATCGGCCTCCCCACCGCCCGCGACGAGTTCCGCTCAAAATCCGGATTCCTCCGAGGGCGGCGTCTTCGTTTTTCGCAAGCAGGTCGAAGAGGTGGTGCTGCATGCCACCGTGATCGACGACAAGCAGCGCATCGTCACCACCCTCGACAAGGGCGATTTCAACGTTTATGAAGATGGGCATCCCCAAACCATCACCTCATTCCGCCACGAAGACATTCCCGTCGCCATGGGCATCGTGGTCGATAACTCTGGTTCCATGCGCGAGAAGCGGCCAAAGGTGAACGCCGCCGCCCTGAATCTGGTGCGCGCGTCGAATCCAAACGATGAAGTCTGCATCGTCAACTTCAACGACGAGTTCTACCTCGACCAGGATTTCACTTCCAACATCAGCAAGCTGAAAGAGGGACTGGAGAAAATCGAGGCTCGTGGCGGCACGGCGCTTTATGATGCGGTTACAAGAACCGCCGATTACTTAAAAGAAGCGGCGAAGCTCGAAAAGAAAGTCGTCCTTGTAATTACGGACGGAGACGACAACGAGAGCGCTGAAACTCTCGAGCAGGCGGTGCGGCGTCTGCAGCGCGATGGCGGACCCACCGTTTACGCCATTGGCATTCTGGAAAAGGAAGAGCACCCCAAGCACGCCAAACGTGCGCTGCAACTCATGTCCGAGAGAACCGGCGGCCTCGCTTTCTTCCCCCAAACGCTGGACGAAGTTGACGCCATCAGCCGCAGCGTGGCCCACGACATTCGCAGCCAGTACACCATCGGATATAAGCCGACGACGCCGAAGGACCAGGGCGGCTATCGCCAAGTGAAAGTGGACGCCCGTTCGCGCAGCTACGGCAAACTCACCGTTCGCACAAAAAGCGGGTATTACGCCGGAGGCGAGCCTGCTTCGGGGGCCCAGTAGAACTGCCGGGAATTTTCTTCCGCGAATTGTCATCTTCGTGAATTGTCATCCTGAGCGAAGCGAAGGACCTGCTGTCCTGTGCGCCTACGAGATAGCAGATCCTTCGCTGCGGTCAGGATGACAAAAATGTGAGATGTTGGACCCCCGCATTGACGCTTCCCCTTCCCGTTCCTTACTCTGTAGAGTGCCCACATCGACCTCGACCTCACGCCTGCGCGTCAGCGACGATATTTCGAAACTCGTCGGCGAAACGCCGATGCTGCAAATGAAAAATCTGGCCCCTGCGGGAGCGGCCGACATTTTCGCCAAACTCGAATACCTGAACCCCGGCGGCAGCGTGAAAGACCGCGCCGCCATTGGCTTGATCGAGCGCGCCGAGCGCGAAGGCAAACTCAAGCGCGGTGGAACCGTCATCGAGGCCACCGCCGGAAACACCGGCATCGGTCTCGCGCTGATCGGCGTCAGTCGCGGCTACAAAGTTCGCCTGTTCGTTCCGGAAAAATTTTCGGAGGAAAAGGTCATTATCATGCGGGCCCTCGGCGCCGAGGTGACCCGCACCCCGGAGGCCGAGGGCATGCAAGGCGCCATCAATCGCGCCAATGATCTGCTAGCAACCGACCCTTCGGCCTTCATGGCCGCACAATTTGAGAACCCCGCCAACCCCGACTACCACTACGAAACCACCGCCCGCGAAATCTTTGAACAAATGGAAGGACGGATTGACGCCGTCACCGTGGGCAGCGGCACCGCCGGAACCTTTACCGGGGTTGCGCGATTTCTGAGAGAGCGACTGCCGAACGTGTATACCGTGGTGGTGGAAACGGAAGGGTCGGTACTCGGTGGAGGCAAACCTGGTCCGCATAAGGTGGAAGGGATCGGTTCGAGCTTCATCCCCAAGAATTTCGATAGCTCGGTTTGCAGCGAGATCATGATGGTTACCGACGAGCAGGCGTTCGGCATGGTCAAAGAACTTGCCGCGCGCGAAGGCGTCCTCGGAGGCTCAAGTGCTGGCGCGAACGTCTACGCGGCGGTGCAAATCGCTAAGAGAATCGGGGCAGGGAAGCGGGTTGTCACGCTCATTCCCGATTCGGCCGAACGTTATTTGTCGAAGAAGATTTTTGAGGGCGGGATTTAACAAAGCCGGAGTGTCACCCTGAGAGCCTGTGACTTCTTGGTGCCCCAGGTTCGCCCCCAAACAAAACTCAAAATCCCGACCTGATTCAGATAAATGAGTGTAATTGATTCCATAACAATGTCGGCTCCCAGGCCCGAGTAAGCTTTGGTGGTGCGAACCAACCAAAAGGCTCGGGAGAAAGGAGCCGAACATGATGATTATAGGATGCGATTACCAC
>Ga0074044_10005636_pt1 | contig 10177 bp, 9 predicted proteins | sample BogForMeECP23OM1_FD_94443 | JGI IMG/M metagenome (GOLD analysis project Ga0074044, IMG submission 94443) | Bog forest soil microbial communities from Calvert Island, British Columbia, Canada - Bog Forest MetaG ECP23OM1 | ecosystem: Environmental > Terrestrial > Soil > Wetlands ...
ATCAGTCAATCGTAATGCTTGTGAAGCCGTGACAATCACACGGCCTGCCGGTAGGTCAATCGCTTTCCGCCAATCAGCGAAGCAAACTTTCCCATGCGTTCGCCGTCTGTGTCGTGGCGGGTGCTCCAGCGGAAAGCGAACTCGTTGGCATATTTTGGAAGATGCTCGCGGCTGATATGGTGCCATGCGCCATAGACGCCGCGCTTAAACAAACTGAAAAACGATTCGCAATGATTGATTGCAAACCGAATTCGGTGAAGCATGAACCAAGCTGTCTTGTAAGTGATTTTGAGCATCCGGTGAACTTGGTTTGCGCTGATGGACTTTTTGGACGAGCAAATGATGAAAATGGCCATTACCCACTTGCTGATCGGAATATGGCTTCCCTCAAACACCGTTCCAACGGTCACGGAGAATTGTTTGCGGCATGAACCGCAGAAATATAGCCCTTTGCGGCCCGGACGCTTGCTGGTGGCCTTTGGCGTGAGCGGGACAACGCCCTTGGCAGCAGTGCCGGTGTTCTTGCAATGCGGGCAGACAGGGCCATTCGGCCAGTAAAGCGACTCCAAAAGTCCACGGGCCTTGTCCTCATCGGCATACTCTTGGGCCAATGAAATCAGGGTCAAATCGTCTTGCTCGTCTTTCTTGTCTATCGTTTTCATGCTTAAACACTAGCAAACTTTATGCGTTTGTCAAGTATATAATCCCGGGTTTGCGTGTAACCAGAACTGGTGACTGGCAGGGGACACGGCCTCTGGTATCTTAATCGCATCGTTGGTATGCAGAAACGTAGTGTTCCGTGTGTGAAGCAAGGCGTATGTATGCGGCGCCGCATCCAACAAAAAGTTCGTAGCAGCGCAGCTACGAGATGTTGATTTAAGCGCTTAGTTCTCATTGAGAGGCCGGAGTAGTGTCCGGCCTCTTTCTTTTTTACTTCATCCTTTGCGCTGGATTTCATTTGGAGCTTGTGGCCACCGGCTGCCAAATCGTAAATCGGCAATCGAAAGTGCCGGCTGGCCGGGCCGCAGCCCGCTGTCACGATTTTGAACCGGCCCGCCTGTGCGCTCGCGCTTCGGTGCGGCAGCCTTCGCTCTCCGCCTCGGCACGCCGTGCGCTGCGAAGGCGGCTGCGTTGCGATCTGAAAAGTTGCTGGCTGGCCGAGCCGTAGCCCGCAGTCACGACTTTGAACCGGCCCGCCTGCGCGCTCCGCGCTTCGGCGCGGCAGCCTTCGTCCTCGCTTCGCTGCGGGCGAAGGCTGGTGGTAGGTGATGGATTCGAACCATCGAAGGCGTAAGCCAGCAGATTTACAGTCTGCCCCCGTTGGCCACTTGGGTAACCTACCACGAGAGGGGCGCAGATTAAGCCAAACTGTCCCAGCCTTGTCAATCCGCACGCAAATTCGATTCGTCCTCTCCTCCTCCTCGTTCTCGTTCTCGAATTCACCGGGTTTCGAGGACGACGATGAGAACGAGGACGATTACGATTTGGATTCAAGCACAGTTGCAAATGCTCCTTGCCCTTCTTAGCCTGATGGGATGTTCGATTCGTTAAGCGGCAAGCTCCAAAACGCCTTCAGAAATTTGCGCGGGCTCGGAAAAATTTCCGAGTCCAACGTCACCGATTCCCTGCGCGAGGTCCGCATGGCGCTGCTGGAAGCCGACGTGAATTTCAAGGTCGCGCGCGATTTCATCGAGCGCGTCAAAACCAAGGCCGTCGGCGCGGAAGTCATCCAAAGCGTCCAGCCCGGCCAGCAAATCATCAAAATCATCCATGACGAACTCGTGGACCTGCTCGGCTCGCAAAACGCGGGACTGAATCTCGGCGGCAGCCCAAGCTGCATCCTGATGGTCGGTTTGCACGGTTCGGGCAAAACCACATCGAGCGGCAAGCTCGCGCGGCTGCTCCAAAAACAGGGACGCCAGCCGTTGCTCGTGGCCGCGGACGTAAACCGCCCGGCGGCGATGGATCAATTGGAAACGCTCGGCAAGCAGATTGAAATTCCCGTCTTCGTCAAACGCGGTGAAACGGATGTTTTGAAAATTGCCCGCGAAGCCCTCGATTTCGCCAAAGCCAGCAGCCGTAACGTTTTGATTTTCGACACCGCCGGCCGGTTGCAGATTGATGCGCCGCTCGTGCAGGAACTCGTCCGGTTGCGCGACCTCGTGAGGCCGCAGGAGATTTTGCTCGTGCTCGACGCCGCCACCGGCCAGGAAGCCGTCAACGTCGCCACCCATTTTGACCAGGCGCTGCAAATCACCGGCTCGATTTTGACGAAGCTTGACGGCGACGCACGCGGCGGCGCGGCGTTGAGTTTGAAGGCCGTGACCGGCAAGCCCGTCAAGTTCGGCGGTGTGGGTGAAAAGCTGGACGAGTTCGAGCCGTTTCATCCCGAACGCATGGCGTCGCGGATTCTCGGCATGGGCGACGTCGTCAGCCTCGTCGAGAAGGCCGCCGAAGCCGTGGACATTGATGAGGCCAAGCGTCTGGAAGAAAAGATGCGGAAGGGCCAGTTTACGCTGGAGGATTTTCTGGAGCAATTGCGCCAGATGAAAAAGCTCGGTTCGCTGGAATCCATCGTTGGCATGTTGCCCGGCGGCGCGGGGGCATTGAAGCAAACCGACATTTCGAAGCAGGAAAAGGAATTCAAGCGCATGGAGGCGATGATTTGCGGCATGACGCCCAAGGAACGCCAGAATCCCGCCATCCTTAACGCCAAACGCCGCATCCGCATCGCCAAAGGCAGCGGGGTGAGCGTGACGGAGTTGAACACGATGCTGAACAAGTTCAGCCAGATGCAGCAAATGATGAAGAAAATGGGCAAGTTCCAGAAAATGGTGGCCAAGATGGGCGGCGGCCTGCCGGGAATGCTACGGAGGTAAATTATTTCCAGCCCCGTGAGGGGCGAAATCTTTGTAGAATCCAGCCCAAAAAGATTCCCAAGCTCCGTCAGGAGCGGCATCGTCATTTCGTCAGCCAGCCGGGCAGCTCGTCACTGTATTTGGAATAGTCAACGGTCAGTTCGTCGCCAGCTTTTATATTTTTCAACGCAAAGAAATCGTAGGTTTCCTCTTTGCAATAAACATTTGGCTGCTCGCCGCGTTTGGGCTCGTTGATATACCAAGATACGGTCAACCGATTGAAATTCCTTGGGCAGCCGAATGTGCCATCTTTTCCATCGCGGCCTTTTTTATAGACGGGGAAGTCACGATAGAACAATCGAATCGCCGGATTTTTCTGGCATGCAGATTTAACCATGGATTCGTCTATCCACAACATTTCTTCGTTATCTCCACAAAAAAGAGGGGTGTCTTTTCTGATGTCAGTCACAGCAAAAACACCAACGCCGCCTAAGTGTATTTTTGAAGGCGCGATACGAGTGCAGGCTGCTTCATGAGGAGGGGCATGCCGCTCTGCTTTCCACCTCGCGCTCACGCAGCGACCCAAACCGTCCAAATCGGGGAAAATAGTGACTTCATCAATTCCATAAATCTCCAATTCCTTTCGTATTGTTGCCACGCTACAAGCTGGGATAACAATTTTAATTAACAAATCATCCCCTTGAATTCTGTCGAGTCCATTTGGATCACTTCCATGGATTGTGAAGCACGACCGTTGTGAACTAATTCTTTGAGCTACATGGGCAGGAAGAATCGGAACTGGCTGAGAGGGTAACTTTTTTTCTGTTTTTGCGAATGGCTCTGGCAGCCAACGTTTGAGCGACTTCTGGTCCTTCCAATCCATAGCAACCGTTGGACAAATGAGTTCCTGTTTCCCAACAACACGCTCATTAAGTTTATATGGATCAAGCACCCAAACGGCAGCGTCATAAAACCCCGGATTGTCTTTTACGGCAAAATAAAGACCAATGAGTGCTCCTTCCGACCAATCCAGAAGTCTGGTTGGCGCTCCAGAATGTTGCATGAGGAAATACCAATCCCAATCCGGCTGGTCTGATGGCCTGATGTGAGAAAGTGCCGGCGCACGAACCACAAATTCTTCTCGTATTTCATCTTCAATGCGTAATTTTTCCCGCCGCTTCTTAGCGTAATCCCGATATAGCCTCGGTTGCAGTGTCCAATCCGCCCGCTGATGCCCCCGGAACCAAGGCATCCAAGGATCGTCCTTATCTTTGGACCACCAATCATCGCGGATTTCTTTAACCCGTTTTAGAAATTCACTGACACTTGAAACTTCGTTTTTATTTCCAACCATGAGGCGAGCATATTCCGCCAGCTAATTGCGTCGAGTTAAATCATCGGTCCGCCCACATCGATTCCGTGCTTCAGACAATACGCTCCGTTGTCCACGTGTTTTTGCGCCCACCATTTCAATTTGGCGCGTTCCTGCTTCGTCAGCGCCGGCAATTACGCTTTCAACCGTGAGGGTTTGAATGGATAAAATTCCACCTTGCAAAATCGGGTGTCGCGAATCGCCGTGTCGCAGGTAATCAAGGTCAGATTCATGATTTTCGCCGTGGCGGCGATGACGCGGTCAAACGGATCGCCAGGGAAATTTTCGGGCAGATCGTTCGTGGCCGAGGCGATTTCAGGCGTCAGTTCGAGCAGCTCGATGTCCGAAGCCAGTCCGCGCTCAAAGAATTCCGGCAGGGCGCCATTCAATTGCAACCGTCCGCGCCGGTGATGAATTGCGCATTCCAAAAGGCTGACCGAGCAAAGTCCTTTCGCTTCCGCGCTGTCGAGGAGCTTCCTGATTCGCGCGGGAATTACCTCCGGTATCAGAACGTTGTTCGCCCACGGCGAAGTGTCCAGCAGATGGCGCATCACGCCATGCCTTTCCACTCGGATTTATCCACGGGCGCGGGCGGGAGCGGAATGCCTTTCGACAAATCTTTTCCCGCGCCGGAATGAACGGATTTTTTTTCCATCTTAAAAACAAACCGCCGGCCGTTTCGATCCACCAGCTTGACGGGCGAGCCGGTCATGGCTTGACGTTTGAAATGGGAAAACCTTCTTACAAAATCCCGCGTAATTACATTCATGTCATACATGATGTCTGACAAAGTGGAAAATGTCAAGAGGACAACGCCCGCCCGCATTGATTCCGTGCTTCAGGCCGCAGGCCGCGTTGTCCACATGTTTTTGCGCCCACCATTTCAGCTCCGGAAAAAGCGGGCGGCCAGCAGATTGGCAGCGGCGCCGAACGCCAGCAGAACGCCAATCGGCTTGAGCCCCGCCTCGAATCCACTTCCAAAGCTGATGAGCTGGTGCAATGCCTCCAGCGCCCAGCCGGTCGGCAGGCACAGGGAAATGATTTTAAGCGCCGGCGATCCGAGTTCCAACGGCCACCAGCAGCCGCCCAGCGCCGCCATGAGCAGCGAGGACAGTATGCAAATCCCGAGGACGCGATCTTGCGAAACGGTCAATGAGCCAACGAGCACGCCGAGCGAGCCGGCCACCCACGCAAACACCAGCAGCGTGAGCGTCACCGCCGGCAGGTTCGCGCCCAGGTTCACGTGAAAGAGGAATTTGCCCGCCATCAAAAAAAACACTATCTGCGCCACGCCGAGCAGGAAGAGGCCATAAATTTTGCCCATGACAATTTCGCCGCGCGTGACCGGACAAACCATGAGCCGTTTGATCATGCCGCGGCGACGTTCCGCAGCCATGGTCGCGCCGCCAAAGACAAGGAGGTTCATCATCAAATACATCACCAGATTGCCCGGCAGAGAAAAATTGAAGCCGGAGGGCACGGGTTTTCGTCCGGCAAAACGCGCGTTCAGACTCACGGGATTGGGCCTGGCCATGATTTCGCGCAGCCCGGCTTCCGTGAGCGCGCCCGGCTGATTCGTCTGCGTGGCGGCTTCAAGAATGTGTCCATTCATGGCAATCAACGCCCGCACGAGGCGCGCTTCGATAATGGCGGCGTCGGCCTCCGCCGAGCTGTCGCGCCTCAAAAACTGCACTTTGGTCTGCTTTTCCTGAAGCACGTTGCTGGTGAAATCGGGCGGGATGCGGATGCTGCGCGCGGCGGACTCGCGGTTCGTCGGGTCCAGAAGCCACATGCCCTGCGCGCCAAGTTCGTCCAGAAAAATGCGGCCCAGAAAATTGGTGTCCTGATTTTCGATTACGACGGGCGGTTTGCGATTGGCCGGATCGCCCGGACCGCGGTTGGCAAAGCCCATGAAATACACAAACGCCAGCGGCACGACAAAAAGCCAGACATAGGCGCTCTTGTGTTTGAAAAAGAGGCGCAAGTCAACGTGGCCGATGAGTAAAATGCGTTTCATGCGTGCAAGCCGGTTTTGAATCGCCGGCGGAGAAGCAACACGGCCAGCCCGATGAGCACGAGGCCTGAACCCGCCAATTTGAGCGACACCAGCATCCAGGAAACATTTGTGCCGCCGGCCTCGAGACTCCGCACGGTTTCGGCGAACCAGTACGTTGGCAGGAGCGGGCTGATGTGTTCGCGCAAAAAGGCGGGGAGTTGTTGCGGTGGAAACGCACAGCCGCCCACCAGAGCCAGCGCCATTCCTGTGATGTTGTTGAGCACGCCCGCGTGGCGTTCGTCCGGCACCAGCGCCACCAATGTCGCCGCCAGAGCCGCCGCGAAACACGCATAACCCAATATCAGTACCATCATGGGCACCGGCTGCTGCCATTGGATGCGGAAAATCAGCCCGCCGCCCCCAAACATGATCACGCTGCACAACAAGAGCAGCACCACGGTGAACACGACCTTGCCAACCATGAACGGAAACAGTTGCTGGTGAAACGTGTGATAACGCTCAAACGTGCGCTGTTGCAATTCGCGGTGCAGATCGGTCATGGCATTGCTGGCAAGAAACAACAGAAACATGGCCGACATGCCCGTCAGCAAATACGCGAACAGGTTGAAAGCCGGTCCGCTCTTCGTTTCTTTGCCTTTCACCCCGCCGACGGCGGCTTTCTTGTCCGGCGTTTCTTTTTCGTAACTGACAAGCGGCGGGTTGATGTATTTTTTTGCAATCTTGAGTTTATCGCCGGCGCGGTCGATCAAGACGGAAACCTTGTGGTAATCTTCCTTGCCTTCAAACACCGCATCCCATTCCGGAAGTTCGGACTGGAAATTTCGCGCCAGCGCGTTCAGCGCCGTTGTCACCGCGCCCAGCATTTCCTCGAGTACGGCGGGGTGAATGGATTCCGCCGGGTTTTTAATCAGTTCCAGACTCACCGGCGCGCGGCCCGTGAGATAATTGCGGGTGAAATGCTCCGGGATGATGAGCACGGCGCTGATTTTGTTGCCGTTGATTTGGCGCATCGCCGCCTCGCGATCCAGAAAAACGGGTTCGAGATATTTGGCGCCTTCACCCTGGTTCGCCGCGCCGCGCAGAAAATCGCTTAAAACCGTCTTGTCCTCATCCACCACGGCGAACCGGATGCGACCCAGCGCGCCGCTGTCCGATTTGCCGCCGAATGAGAGGCCTATCAGGCCGGTGATGCAAAGCGGGATGGCAAGATTGATGAGCCACGGAAGCGGATTGCGCCATGCGCGCCGCAGGTCTTTGGCGAGGAGGACACGCAACATGCCTACTCCCGGAGGTCGCGGCCTGTGAGTTGAAGAAAAACATCGTTCAGACTCGGCCGCTTGAGTGTGACATTTTCCACACGGACCGGCAGATTAAGCAAATCTTTCAGGCACTCGGATGGATCACGTGTTCCAATTGCCGCGACGACAAGTTGCCGCTCGGATTTCTGGATGACGCGAAAACGTTGATGGAACCCGTTCCAATTGTCCGGCGAGGTGTCCTTGAAATCGGCTTCGAGCACGAACACACGGTCTCCGCCCAACCGCTCCTGCAATTCACTCAAAGTTCCCTCGGCCAGCAGCCGGCCGTGATCAATGATGCCAATCCGCTGGCAAAGCGTCTCGGCTTCTTCAAGATAGTGAGTGGTGTAAAGAATCGCCGTGCCGGACACGCGCAGGCCGCGGATGAATTCGAGAATATTCAGCCGCGCCTGCGGATCAATGCCCACCGTCGGTTCGTCGAGCAACAGCAGTTGCGGTTTGTGCAGCAGCGCGCAACCGAGGTTGATGCGGCGTTTCATGCCGCCGGAGTAGGTTTTCACCGCGTCCTTGGCGCGATCGGTCAAGGAGAGAGCTGTCAGCAATTCAGTCGCGCGGGATTTGGCTTCGCCGGAACTTAAACCGGCAATGCGACCCCAGAATTCAAGGTTTTCGCGCCCCGTCAACTCCTCGTAAATCGCCAGTTCCTGCGGCACGACACCCATGATGCGTTTGGCCTTTTGTGGATCAGACCAGAAGGCGGTGCCCGCAACAAAAATCTCGCCGGCATCGGGTTTAAGCAGGCCGGAGATCATCGAAATGGTGGTCGTCTTGCCAGCGCCATTGGGGCCAAGCAGGCCGTAGATTTCTCCCGGACGCACCTCGAAGCTGACCGCATCCACGGCACGAATGGCGCCGAATGCCTTGGAAACACGCTCGATTTTCAGGTAGCTCATTTCAACTTCAGTTTGCCGGCTTTCAAAACACAATAGAAGAGCGGAAAAAATTCTCAACACAATTTGGATTCAAGCAATCCCTCGCATGTGAAGCAGTGCCCGGATGTTTTTTGCGAAAGAGCGATCTTTAACTTTCTAGCGGCCCGCCCACGTTGATTTTGTGTTTCAGGCAATACGCCCCATTGTCCACGTAATGTTCCGCCAGCCATTTAAGCCTGGCGCGTTCCTTCTTTGTCAGCCTGCGAACCACTTTTGCCGGTGCGCCGAGGACAAGTGAGTTGGGAGGGACTTTCATTCCCTGCGTTACAATCGCCTTCGCGCCGATGAGCGATTGTTTGCCGATGACCGCACCATCCAAAATCACCGCGCCCATGCCCACGAGCACTTCGTCCCCGACCTTGCAGGCATGGACAATCGCGCTGTGGCCGACGGTGACCCAGTTGCCGACGATACAGGCAAAGTCGTCCGCGAGGTGCAACACCGCATTATCCTGAATGTTGGTGTGGTGGCCGACGACAATGCGGTTGATGTCGCCGCGCAACACCGCGCCATACCAAACGCTCGAATGCGCACCGATGGTCACGTCGCCGAGGACGACGGCGGTTTTGGCGAGGTAAACGTCCTGGCCGAGCTTTGGTTTCTTCCGCAGAAATTTGTCGAGCTGCTTTTCCGCCTTGCTCATGCGGCGAGTTTAACAAGGTTCCTGCTCTTCGCGCGAAGAAAATAAAATTTAACCCACCACCCCGTCCCTCTCCCCGTTTGGCGGGGAAAGGGTGAGGGGCTCGTTCAATCAAATTAAAAGACATCGGTATTTTGCATTTCACTCGGCGCGCGCAAGGGTTAAAATGCAGGGGTCGTATGACGAAACCCGTTTCACAACGTCCCGCACCGCCACGCCGGAGATTGCCGCGTTCCTTCAAGGATTTGACGCCGTCGAAACATTTCAATCCGCGCACGTTTTTTCGGGAACTGGTTTTGAAGGCGCTGCTCACGCCGCGGATCGGGCAATCGCGCCATCCGGTTTTCCCGAAACTCATACGCGGCCAGGTTGCGATTACCTGGATTGGCCACGCGTCGTTTTTGATCCAGTTCACGAACCTGAATGTTTTGATTGATCCGAATTTTGCGAACTGGCTGTTTTTTTTGAAGCGCATCAAACGCTCCGGCCTGAAAATCCAGGACCTGCCGCGGATTGATCTGGTGCTGCTCACGCACGCGCATTTCGACCATTTTCACAAACCGACGTTGCGCCGGCTGCCGCAGCCGAAAATCGGCGTCATGCCGCGCGGCGTCGGCGATCTGGCGCAAAACCTCGGTTTTGCGCGCATCATCGAGCTGGATTGGTGGGAAAGCTTTTCGCAACGCGATTGGAAGGTGACCTTCACGCCGAGCCGGCATTGGGGCGCGCGAGTGCTGCGCGACCAGCATCGCGGTTACGGCGGTTTCCTGCTCGAACACCAAGGCCGCAAAATTTACCACGCGGGCGACAGCGCCTATTTCGACGGCTTCAAGGAAATTGGCCAGCGGCTCGCGCCGGAAATCGCGTTGCTGCCGATTGGCACGTATCACCCGGAATCATTCCGCCGCGTCCACATGGGGCCGGACGAGGCGATAAAGGCGTTCCGGGATTTGCACGCGCGCTGGTTGGTGCCGATGCACTACGGGACGTTTAAGTTGTCCTTCGAGGATCTCAACGAGCCGCCGCGGTGGCTGGTCGA
>Ga0074044_10005637_pt1 | contig 10175 bp, 9 predicted proteins | sample BogForMeECP23OM1_FD_94443 | JGI IMG/M metagenome (GOLD analysis project Ga0074044, IMG submission 94443) | Bog forest soil microbial communities from Calvert Island, British Columbia, Canada - Bog Forest MetaG ECP23OM1 | ecosystem: Environmental > Terrestrial > Soil > Wetlands ...
CGCGCAAGAAAAAGCTGGCGTTGATCGAGTCTACAAACCCGGCTTGGCGCGATTTGTATGAGGATCTAGTGTGACTTGACCAGCTCCTGGATTGCTTCGCCTTCGGCTCGCAATGACGGAAGCTATCGTCATTGCGAGGAGGCAAAGCCGACGAAGCAATCCAGAGAGTTTCGCACCCAGCGCCCTGCCCCGGCGTACGCCGGGGTTCGCTGCGCTCGCAATAACGGTTATTTCCGGGTGAGACGAACTTCCGAATCAGGAGACTAGCTATCGCTGCGCCGGAGCCAGGGAATGCGGTGGAACTCGACCCCTTCCTCGGCAAGCGCCTCGGCCTCCTCGTCCTTCGCCTCGCCATAGATATCGCGCCGCTTCACCTCGCCGTAGTGGATCTTGCGCGCCTCCTCGGCGAAGCGCTCTCCGACATACTCGCAATTCGCCTCGACTTGCCGCACGAGAGCCTTGAGCGCCTTCTGCGCCATCAGCTGCGGGCCGCCCGGCGACTCCTTTGCCGCCGGCGCTGCAGTCGTCGCACCCTCAGCCGGGCCCTTAGCCGGCTCACCCTCCGCGCGCGGCCCGCGCGCGAGGCGCGGCGCCATCGGCGCCTTGCTCACCTTGGTGCTGCCGCACTCGGGGCAAACAACGGCACGGCGCGAGGCTTGGGTCTCGTAGGAGGCACTGTCGCGAAACCAGGCCTCGAACGTGTGCTGCTTCGCGCAATTGAGGCTGTAGACGATCATGGATCAGCCATGCCATTCGTAATGACGGTCGAGCGAACCTTATAGTAGGACAGCTTCGCGCGTTTTGAAACATGGTCATCCCTGAAGCGCACCCGCCCCACGATCCTCATGGCAAGAGCCCGCCCTCGGCCTGGGTGCGCCGCTTCGCGAGCCTGGTCAAGCGCGAGGGCGCGGTGCTCGACATCGCTTGCGGCGCGGGGCGCCACACGCGGCTCTTCAGCACCCTCGGGCACCCCGTGACCGCGGTCGACATCGATCTCGCGCGGCTCGAGGACTTGCGCGGAAGGAGCGGGATCGAGCTGGTCGAGGCCGATCTCGAAGCCCGGCCGTGGCCCTTCGCCGGCCGCCGCTTCGCCGCGGTGGTGGTCACGAACTATCTCTGGCGCCCGCTCTTCGCCGAGCTCCTCGCCGCCCTCGAGCCGGCCGGACTCCTCATCTACGAGACCTTCGCCCGCGGCAACGCCCGCTTCGGCAAGCCCGCCAGTCCCGCCCATTTGCTCGAGCCGGGCGAGCTGCTCGAGCGCGTGCGCGGCCGGCTCCATGTCGTCGCCTATGAGCATGGCATCGTGCACGCGCCCCGCCCCGCCGCCATCGAGCGTCTTGCCGCCATCAGCCGTCCCGCCGACCCGGACGAGCTCAGCGAGCTCCCCGGGCCGGTCGCGGAGCGTGACGCCGAGCCTCTATAACGGGAATATCCTGTAGAATTTGGCAATTTCACACAAAGCATCTTGAGCTTTGCCCGCCGACGGCTTAAGTGAGGAACGCGCTGCGGCAGCCACAGCACGATGAATGGGAGGATGAGACCATGACCCTTCGTCTTGGCGATACGGCCCCCGACTTCGAGGCGGATACGACGCAAGGGCGCATCCGCTTTCACGATTGGATCGGCGAGAACTGGTGCATCCTGTTCTCGCACCCCAAGGATTTCACGCCGGTGTGCACCACCGAGCTCGGCTACGTCGGCAAGCTCGCGCCTGAGTTCGCGAAGCGGAACGTCAAGGTGATCGGCCTCTCGGTCGATCCGGTGAGCTCGCACGCAGGCTGGGTCAAGGACATCGAGGAGACCCAGCATGCCAAGGTCGCCTATCCGATCGTTGCGGACCCGGACCGCAAGGTTGCGAGCCTCTACGGCATGATGCACCCCGCGCACGACGAGGTGTACACCGTACGCACGGTCTTCGTGATCGATCCCAAGCGGAAGATCCGCCTGATGATCACCTATCCGCAGACCACGGGGCGGAACTTCGACGAGATTCTGCGCGTCGTCGACTCGCTTCAGCTCACCGACAAGTACCAGGTCGCCACCCCGGTCAATTGGAAGCATGGCGAGGACGTGATCATCGTGCCCTCGGTGACGGACGAGGATGCGAAGAAGAAGTTCCCCAAGGGCTGGAAGGCGCTCAAGCCCTATCTCCGGCTCACCCCGCAGCCGGGCAAGTAACGCGCGAGCGGCGACGTTGACGCGCGGCCCCGGCGCTTAGCGTCTCCGGGGCCGCGTCGTCGTGGAAGCCGGCGATCATGACGCGGCGGCCGGGAGCGCGAGGTGCCGCCGATGGAAAGCGGCCCCGAGCGATTTTACCGCCCGCACGACGGAGGTCTCCTCGCTAAACGTTAGGCACCTCTCCCGTTCTCACCTGACCGTCGAGCCCTTCGCGCTGGCGGACGGCGAATGCATGGTCGTGAGCGGGCCCTCGGGCGCGGGCAAGTCGCTGCTCCTGCGCGCGATCGCCGACCTCGACCCCAACGAGGGCGAGATCCTGCTCGACGACGAGAGTCGCGAGGCGCTGCCGGCGCCGCTGTGGCGCCGGCGCGTGACCTATGTCGCGGCCGAATCCGGCTGGTGGGCCGACGCGGTCGGCGCGCATTTCGCGCATCGCGATGAGGCCGCGGCACTGGCTCGGAGCTTGGGCCTGCCCGTCGCTTGCCTCGACTGGCCGGTCGCCCGGCTATCGACGGGCGAGCGCCAGCGCTTGGCGCTCCTGCGCGCGCTCGTGCAGAGGCCGCGCGCGCTGCTTCTCGACGAGCCCACCTCCGGGCTCGATCAGAACGCCGCCGAGGCCGTCGAAACGCTGCTCAGGGAGGCGCTCGCACGCGGGACGACAATCCTCATGGTCAGCCACGATCCCGCACAGGCCGCTCGGCTCGCCAGCCGGCGGCTGCGCGTGGAGGCCGGGCGGGTATGGGAGGAGAGGCGATGAATTTCGTCCCGCTCGGCTACGGCGACGTCGCCATCGCCGGCGTCCTCGTGCTGGCGAACGGCCTGCTCTCGCTATGGTTTGCCCTCGGTCTCGAGCGGCAGATCGCCGTGGCGACGCTGCGGATGGTGATCCAGCTGGTGCTGGTCGGCCTCGTGCTCCACGCCCTTTTCAACGCCGTGTCGCCGTTCTGGACGCTCCTCGCCGCCCTTGTCATGATCGCCTTCGCCGGGCGCGAGTCCATCGCCCGCCAGGAACGCCCATTCGCCGGCTGGTGGAGCTATGGCCTGGGCACCAGCACCGTGATGTTGGCGGCCGGGCTCGTCACCGTGCTTGCGCTGACCACCGCGGTGCGTCCGCAGCCGTGGTACGATCCGCGCTTCGCCATCCCCCTCCTCGGCATGATCCTCGGCAACACGATGAACGGCATCAGCCTAGGCCTCAACACTTTGACGGTCGGGGCGGCGCGCGAGCGCAACGCAATCGAGGCGCGCTTGGCGTTGGGCGCCACGCGCTGGGAGGCGTTCAGCACGGTGACGCGCGGCGCGCTCAAGAGCGGCATGCTGCCGATCATCAACTCCATGTCGGCGACCGGGCTTGTCGCCCTGCCGGGCATGATGACGGGTCAGATCCTCTCGGGCGTCGCTCCCGAGCAGGCCGTCAAGTACCAGTTGCTGATCATGTTCCTGATCGCGGGTTCGACAGCACTCGGCTCGCTCGCCGCCGTGATGCTCGGCGCCTCGCGTCTCACCGACCAGCGTCATCGGCTCAGGCTCGACCGTCTGCGGCCAGCCCGATAGGCCGGCGCTGCACCGCGCGCGGATGCTCGCCGCAATTATTCATCACGGAGCCGAAGATCGAGCCCCGAACCTCGGCCAACGCATCGATCCGACCCGATATCGGGGCATTCAATCGCGCGTGACGACGTGATTGATGAGCGCCGCGCGGCCGGAGACGGCGAGTACCATCTCCTGTGCGCTCGTCGTCATTCGATCGCCTCGCCCGTTCGGACGAGCGGCTCCGGCGCGACGCGCAGCACCTTATCGAACCACTCCGAGAGGGGGCTTCGACCATGCCGGGAGATGCCCGTCATGAATGGCTGCGGCCGAATGTCGATGGAAGCAAGGCGTCGACAAGATAGTGCCGCACCCCATCCTGTTATCATAAGATCGAAGTTTGTCCGGGTTCGCTCGACGCTTGCGTCAGACCGACCTTCGGATGCCGCGTCGCCATGCTGAGCGAACGGGCCGCTGGCCCGAGGGAGGAGAGACCATGCAACGGAGCACCGAGCGCTTCCTGACCACGCACACCGGCAGCCTGCCACGCCCGGAGAGTCTCATTCGCGCGATGTACGCCAAGGAAGAGGGCGTTCCGGTCGATCGCGAGGCACTCGCCGTCGAGGTGCGGGCGGCCGTGGCCGAAGTCGTGCGAAAGCAGAGCGCGGCCGGAGTCGATCTCGTGAGCGACGGCGAGATGTCCAAGCCGAGCTACGCCACCTACGCCAAGGATCGGTTGACCGGCTTCGGCGGCACCGGCAACACGTTCGTGTACCAGGACCTGGTCGACTTCCCCCGTCTCGCCCAGCGCGTGTTCGGCGATCCGGGCCGCTCCCGCCGCAAGACCCCGGCCTGCAATGGTCCGATCGGTGTGCGTGACCGGGAGGCGGCAGCGGCGGACGCGGCTAACCTCGAGGCGGCGCTTCGACAAGCGAAGGCGACCGGCGCCTTCATGAGTGCCGCCTCGCCGGGTGTGATATCGCTCTTCTTCCGGAACGACCATTACCCGAGCCAGGAGGCGTATCTCTTCGCCATTGCGGACGCCATGCGCCACGAGTACGAGACGGTGGCCAAGGCCGGCATCGTGCTGCAGGTCGATTGCCCCGATCTGGCCATGGGCCGCCATATCCAATATGCAAGTCTCACGCTCGAGGAATTCCGCAAGCGCCTGCGCCTGCACGTCGAGGCGCTCAACCACGCGCTCGCAAACATTCCACCCGAGCAGCTCCGCATGCACGTATGTTGGGGCAACTACGAGGGCCCTCACCACTGCGACGTGCCGCTCGCCGATATCATCGATATCGTGTTTCTCGCGCGGCCATGCGCGATCTCCTTCGAGGCCGCAAATCCGCGCCACGCTCACGAGTGGGCGCTGTTCGAGCACGTCAAGCTGCCGGACGGCAAGTTGCTCATTCCCGGCGTGCTCGAATCGAAGTCGAATTTCATCGAGCATCCCGAGGTCGTTGCGCAGCGCCTCGCCCGCTATGCCAAGCTCGTAGGCCGCGAGAACGTCGTCGCAGGCACCGATTGCGGTTACGGGACCTGGGTCGGCCAGGCGGCGGTCGATCCCGACGTCGTCTGGGCCAAATTGACCGCGCTGGCCGAGGGCGCGCGGATCGCGTCCAAGGAATTCTGGAAATAGCTTGCGCTCGTCATAACCTCACGCGCCGGAGCCTGAGCGAATTGGCGATCACGAGCACCGAGCTTGCGCTCATCGCGGCACTCGCGATCATCGGGTTGAGGAGGAGCCCGGTGAACGGGTAGAGCACGCCCGCCGCGATCGGCACCGCGAGCGCGTTGAAGACGAGGGCGAAGAACAGGTTCTCGCGGATGTTCCGCATGACGGCGCGGCTCAGGTGGCGCGCGCGCACGATGCCCCGGAGATCGCCCTTGACCAGCGTGATGGCAGCGCTTTCCATCGCCACGTCCGCACCCGTGCCCATGGCGATGCCGACGCGCGCTTCGGCGAGCGCAGGGGCATCGTTGATGCCGTCGCCCGCCATCGCGACCGCGCGGCCCTCTTCCGCGAGGCGCCTGACCGTCGCCGCCTTCTCTTCCGGCAGCACCTCGGCGAACACCTCCTCGATGCCGAGCCGGCGCGCCACTGCCTCCGCCGTGGTGCGGCTGTCGCCGCTCAGCATGACCACGCGAACGCCGTCCCTCTTGAGCGCCTCGATGGCCTCGCTCGTCGTCTCCTTGATCGGGTCCGCGACCGCGACCAGGCCGGCGACCTCGCCGTCGACGGCCGCCATCATCACGGTCTGCCCCTCCTTGCGGAGCGCTTCGGCCCGCAGGGGAAGATCCCTGGGAGCGATCGACAAGGCACGCAACAGAGCGACATTCCCGGCCGCCACCTTCCTGCCGCCGATGGTGCCGACCACACCCTTGCCCGCCAGCGAGCGGAAGTCGGAGACCTGAGCGAGCGCGATCCCGCGCGTCTCCGCTCCTTTCACGATGGCGGCGGCAAGCGGGTGCTCGCTGCCGCGCTCGAGGCTCGCGACGAGCCGCAGCAGCTCGCCCTCGCCGACATCTCCGATCGTGGCGACGCCCATGAGGCGCGGCTTGCCCTCGGTGAGCGTGCCGGTCTTGTCGCAGACCAGCGTGTCGATCTTCTCCATGAGCTCGAGCGCCTCGGCATTCTTGACGAGGACGCCGGCCATCGCCCCGCGCCCGGTGCCGACCATGATCGACATCGGCGTGGCCAGGCCAAGCGCGCAAGGGCAAGCGATGATGAGCACGGCAATGGCGTTGAGGAGGGCAAAACTCATCGCCGGCGCCGGGCCGTAGACGGCCCAGACGCCGAAGGAGGCAAGGGCCGTCAGCACCACGCCGGGCACGAACCAGCCGGAGACCCGGTCGGCGAGGCGCTGGATCGGCGCCCGCGAGCGTTGCGCCGCGGCCACCATGGCGACGATCCGGGCGAGGAGGGTGTCGGCGCCGACCCGCTCGGCGCGCATCAGGAAGCTGCCCGAGGCGTTGAGCGTGGCTCCGGTCACCTTGTCGCCGGCCGCCTTCTCGACCGGCAGCGCCTCGCCGGAGATCATCGATTCATCGATCGAGCTATGGCCTTCGAGCACGACGCCGTCGGCCGGGACCTTCTCGCCCGGCCGAACGCGAAGCTTGCAGCCGGCCATTATCCGATCGAGCGGAATATCCTCCTCGCGGCCGTCATCGCGCACGATGCGCGCGGTCTTGGGTGCCAAGTCGAGGAGCGCTCGGATGGCGCTCGAGGTCTCCGCGCGGGCCCTGAGCTCGAGCACCTGGCCAAGGAGCACGAGCGTGGTGATGACGGCGGCCGCCTCGAAATAAATCCCGACCGCGCCGTCCTGGCCGCGGAAGGAGGGCGGAAAAATTCCCGGGAAAAGAGCAGCCACGAGGCTATAGGCGTAGGCGACACCCGTGCCGATCGCGATCAAGGTGAACATGTTGAGACGCCGGGTCAGAAGCGAGGCCCAGCCGCGCGCAAAGAAGGGCGCCCCGCCCCAAAGCACGACCGGCGTCGCGAGCGCCAGCTGCAGTCCTGTCGAGGCGCGCGGCGAGAGCACGTGCGCGAGCGGGCGGCCGACCAGCTCATCGACCATGCTGAGGAAGACGAGCGGGAGCGAGAGTGCGACGCCGAACCAGAAGCGCCGCGTCATGGCGGCGAGCTCGGGGTTCTCCTCCGCGGCAGCGCTCGGCAGCATGGGCTCGAGCGCCATGCCGCAGATGGGACAGCTCCCCGGCCCGTTGCGCACGATCTCCGTGTGCATGGGGCAGGTCCACGAGCCGGCCTCAAGTGCCGCCGCCGCCCGGTCCGGCGTGCGGCTCGCGTGATCGCGCCCGCTCAAATATGTCGCGGGCTCGGCAAGGAACCTTTCGCGGCACTTGGCGCCGCAGAAGTAGTAGCGCTTGCCCGCATGCTCGCCGCTCTCCTCGGCCGTGGCCGGGTCGACCAGCATGCCGCACACCGGATCAGGCACCAGAGAGGTGGGCCGAGACGTGGTCACGGGATCGTCGGTCGGGTGCATGTCGTACGAAGATGGGGCTTCCTACCAGGGGAAGGTCAAGCCCGCTATCAGCCCCTCTCCCGCTTTGCGGGAGAGGGAGGGACCCGCGGCCGCGAGGCCGTGGGAGGGTGAGGGACGACGCCGGCATCTGGCATTCCCTCACCCTTCCCATCCCTTCGGGATGGGTCCCTTCGTCGATCCGCCTTGCGGCTCGACCCCGCAAGCGGGAGAGGGGTTTACGACGGTGCGTGAAACCCGCCTACTCGCCGGCTTGGGCCAGGCGGGCGGCTGCGCTGGGGCCGCTAAAGGCGCGGTCGTGCTCGAGCGAGGGGATCATGCGGCGCGCCTCCGCGATCTTCAAAGGATCGACCTCCGCGATGATATAGCCCGGCGCCTCGCCGCCGTCCGCCAAGATCTCGCCCCAGGGATCGACGACGAGCGAATGGCCGTAGGTCTTGCGTCCGCCCGCGTGCTGGCCGCATTGGGCGGGAGCGAAGACGTAGGCGCCCGTCTCGATGGCGCGGGCGCGCACAAGGGTGTGCCAATGCGCCTGCCCCGTCGTCTTGGTGAAGGCCGAAGGAATCGTGAGGAAGCCGGCGCCGGCCTGCGCCAACGCGCGGTAGAGATAGGCGAAGCGCAGGTCGTAGCAGACGGTCATGCCGAGCAGCCCCCAAGGGGTCTCGGCGAGGACGGCGCGATCGCCCGGCTCGACGGTCGCCGATTCCCGGTAGGTCTCGCCCGCCTTGAGCTGCACGTCGAAGAGATGCAGCTTGTTGTAACGCGCGACGATGCGGCCGTCGGCGTCGATGAGATAGGAGCGGTTGTTGACCTTGCTTGAGCTCAGCTTGATGGTGAGCGAGCCCATCAGGAACCAAACGCCGAGCTCCTTGGCAAGGGCGGTGAAATGCGGCACGGCCGGGTGCTCCGCCTCGGGCAGCGCCTTGTCAAGCGAGCGCTCGGCACCGAACTCGATGCTGGTGAAGTTCTCGCTCGTCAGGATGAAATTCGCCCCCGCAGCACTCGCGGAGCGCGCCAGGCGGTCGACCTCGCGGATGTTGGGCAGGATGTCGGGACCCGCATTGTTCTGGATGCAGGCGACCTTGAAACGCTCGCTCATGCGGCCCTCTCCAAGAGCTGGTCGAGCTTGCCCGCGGCCTCGAGCGCGATGAGCTCGTCGGAGCCGCCGATCGGCTCGCCCCGGATGAAGATTTGCGGCACCGTCTCGCGCCCCTCGGCGCGCGCGCTCATCTCGGCGCGCTTGGCGGGGTCGTAGGTCACGTCGATCTCCTCGAACGCGACCCCCTTCTTCTCCAAGAGGCTTTTCGCCCGATGGCAATAGGGGCACCACATGGTGGTGTAGATCACGACATCGGGCACGGCGGTCCCCGCTTCGGCAATTGCTGGCTCCATAACTAGGCGCCCTTCCCTATAAAGTAAACACGCCAGTACCGACTTCCGCGAGTTCGTGTGTCGCCTTGCGGCGACCCACGAGCCGCGGAATCGGTACAAACTCGAAGTGTCCCATTTACAGTGCTCGGCACCTTCCCCCGCTTGGCGCTTCTGGCCTTTGTTTTCCGTATTGCCACATCCCCTATCGTCCCATTCATGCCTCTTTTCGGGACAGTTCAATTGTACCACATCCCGGCTCCTTCGCGCGTCGCCCAGCGACGCCGGCATTCCAGCGGAAATCACGGCCTTACGGCTTAGCCGCGAGACTTCACCTAGCCAGCCCTTCAATGATCCAATACCCTTCCAAGTCGTCTCGGGGGCGGGTTTCCTAGCTTGGGCGGAACGACACCAATCCCGCACCAACGCGCCTGCTCAATGCGCCAACCATTGCCAATCGATTTAATGCGCCTCGGTCCAGCCCCTCGTCAAAGAACGTTTTATTCGGTCCCTTCCTTTGAATGCTGCGACCGAAAAACCTTTGGTAGTTGCGATAGGTATTTCGCGTCTGATCCGGCGTGCCGCCCGTGATCACAATAATTTCGGGAACGGAAGTTCGAGACAGCTGGACGCGCTTCAGGACATGCTTGAACTGATAGTCCGCAGCCGGGAGCGAATAGCCAATGAATACCCACGTATCCGCTTCCTGTAGGAGTCGTTCTGCTGAAAGCCACGAGCGCTCAAACATCGGAAAATCAAGCGCCTTGCGGTAGCTGAAGGTTGCGAGCCGAGTGCCCAAGCTCTCCGCTTCACAGGCGGGACATGCGTAACTGGAGACTGGGTGTTTCGAGCCATGGCCCACCGTATTGTGGACGATCTCCCAATCCCGCCGGCTAAACAGCTGGCGTGCGATTTCATAGTCGCTGCCGGGCTTGAACCAAAAAGTCTCACGGCAGCTATCGCAATACAACCAGTTTGCCGAGCCGTGAAGCTTTACGACTTGTGCGACAGCACCGCTCCTTGACGTACTCACGTGGACGCGGCGGTGACGGAACTCGGCGTGTTTTGCGTGGCAGCCGTAGTAGATGAGGCTAA
>Ga0074044_10005638_pt1 | contig 10174 bp, 9 predicted proteins | sample BogForMeECP23OM1_FD_94443 | JGI IMG/M metagenome (GOLD analysis project Ga0074044, IMG submission 94443) | Bog forest soil microbial communities from Calvert Island, British Columbia, Canada - Bog Forest MetaG ECP23OM1 | ecosystem: Environmental > Terrestrial > Soil > Wetlands ...
CAGAAAAAGAGATGTTGCTGGAGAAAAAACTGAAACAGCTAGAAGCGGAACCGCCGCCCAAGAGCTGATTGTGGCTCCAACAGAATTTATGGAGAGGAGGAGAGAGCCGAGATGGGCTTGACAATCGCGCCTCGATTCACTCCTCAGTGGGCTGCGCATAGCTAGTTCGAGTCTTCCTTTCATTTGGCCAAACCCAATAAGGCGGTTTGCCTACCGCTTCAATCCCGGGCGGCAATAACAGGATTCTGCAGCACGCCTAGGTTTTGGATTTCCACCTCAACCATGTCGCCCGGTTTAAGAAAAATCGGAGGGGTCCGAAAAACGCCGACGCCTTCCGGGGTTCCAGTGGCAATAATGTCTCCTGGTTCGAATGTAATGCTTGCCGAAATAAACTCGATCAACTCTGGGATTTTAAAGATCATTTTAGATGTATTGGAATCCTGGAGGGTCGTGCCATTGACTCGTGCACGTATCGTCAGCGCGTGCGCATCGGGAACGTCGTCCCGGGTGGTCAGGTAAGGTCCGGTGGGGCAAAAGGTGTCGCAAGATTTTCCGCGCACCCATTGTTTATCCGCGAATTGCCAGGCTCGCGCCGAAACGTCGTTTAGCGGCATGTAGCCGGCAACGTAGTCCAGGGCGTTGGCCGCACTTACCGCTTTTACCTTTCTGCCGATCACAACAGCGAGTTCGGCTTCATAGTCCACTTGGGGATCTCCAAAAGGGATCACAATCGCGTCGCCGGGTCCTGCGAGGCTGCTCGTGAATTTTGCAAAGATGATCGGAGTCTTCGGCGGTTCTTTGGCACCAGATTCCATGGAATGGTCACGGTAGTTTAATCCGACCGCCACAATCTTTCCTGGATGAGGTACCGGCGTGCGAAGAGTCACGTCGGAGAGGGGCGTGATGCATTGTTGAGGGGCGTCTTGAATCAGCTTCCGAGCCTGATGGACCGTGGTGTCTCCGCCCGACACGAACAAAGTAATATCGCTAAAGTTTCGCGCAGGAAGCCCGAGCTCCTGGGCAGCGGCTTGCAGATCGATAACGCCCCTTTCCGTGACCGCCCCAAGGCGGATCACTCCATCCCTGCCTTCGTATCGCGCTAGACGCATCGGAGTCTCCTGGTAAAAGGAAAATTCCTTCTACTGACACTTGAGTTTAGTTTGCTTAAGACCGCCTTAGGCATTGTAGCCAGACCGTCACACTGGATTCGAGCCAAAAACTGTCATACCAACCCTGCAAACCAAAATGGAATTGCATGCCGGACAAGATTAGTTTGGGGCATGATTGGCTTTGCCTTTGCCGCAGAGCGAGTTATCCTAAGGCTCGGGCCAGCGAGAACATCCATTCCACCCTTGCCAACCCCGACGTGAGCTGCCTCATAACCCGCCGCAATCCGAGGAAAAAGGAGATATTTTGTGCCGGAAAGCAAAGACAAATTGCTAGTAGTTACAGGGGCGGGTGGTTTTATTGGCGGTCATCTGGTTGCAGCTTATCGGGCGCGTGGTTACAAGGCAATCCGCGGTGTGGACATCAAGCCAGTTCAGGATTGGTACCAGCGTTTTGACGATGTGGAGAATCTTTCCCTGGATTTGAACCGGCGAGAGAATTGCGAAATTGCCGCACGCGGAGCCCACGAGATTTATAACCTGGCTGCCAATATGGGGGGAATGGGCTTCATTGAAAATAACAAAGCTCTCTGCATGTTGTCTGTACTGATCAATACCCATATGCTTCAGGCTGCCGTGCATTATAAGGTGTCGCGGTTTTTCTACTCCTCCTCCGCATGCGTTTATAACGGAGACAAGCAAAAGACATTTGAAGCCCCGTCCTTAAAAGAGGAAGATGCTTACCCGGCGATGCCTGAGGACGGCTATGGCTGGGAGAAACTATTCTCGGAACGCATGTGCCGTCATTTCCGGGAGGACTTTGGGCTGCGTACCAGGATGGCTCGTTTTCACAATGTCTATGGTCCCTGGGGCACCTGGTATGGTGGCCGCGAAAAAGCTCCGGCCGCGATTTGTCGCAAAATCATCGAAGCGAAGATCAAAGGCAAACACGAAATTGAGATCTGGGGAAGCGGCGAGCAGACGCGCAGCTTCATGTATATCGATGATTGCGTGAAGGGCGTCGATATGATCATGGAGTCTGACGTTCTGGATGCCATTAATCTCGGTTCCAGCGAAGCTGTAACGATCAATCAACTGGTCGACATAACGGAAGAGATCGCGGGAATTAAGCTAAGGCGAAAATATGACTTAAGCGCGCCAAAGGGCGTCAACGGTCGCAATAGCGACAACACGTTGATCCACAAATTGCTCCGTTGGGAACCGAACACTGCTCTCCGCGACGGAATGGAAAAGACCTATCGCTGGATTTATGATCAGTATCAAGCGCGCGAGCGCGGCGACTCTGGCGTTGTCCGTGAAGTGTTTGTCAAATCCAACTAAAATGTAATTTCAAGAATCAGCCAGCCGGATTCGGATTCGGCGGGCAATTTGCTGCTATCGAATCGACCCGATGAAGTTTACGTAGCCAATTTTCTGATGACCGTCGGACTCTTGAAGGTTGCGGAGGAAATGGGTCTGCGTTGTCCGGAAGATTTTGGTCTCGTAAGTTTCGACGATTATCCGTGGTTAGGCATTTTTCGCCCCAAACTTACTACCGTCGAGTCGCCTACTATAAGTATCAATTGGGACAAGAGGCCATGGAACTTCTGCTGGATCGCATCTCGGGTAAGGACAGTCCGGGGGTTCTCAAGAAGCTTCGGCCGGAGCTCCGGGTGAGAGAATCTTGTGGATTTAAGCAGCAGGTGGCTCCCGCCGCGGATAAGGTTGTCTAACACCTTAAGAATCCAACCCTCCGTTCACGACGGTTTCAAGGGTCATCACTCTTCAAGTCTTTTGTGCTATTCGGATTGCTGCAAAGCCCTGTATCCATCAAACCGCCGTGCAGCAGGGCCAATGTAGGCGAGTCGTCTATAACTAAAAGCGTTTAGCAGGAGAGGTGTTCCGTAGTGCAGAGATACGCCTCTAACTCAGGGGAGACCGCTGTTCTGCGAAGACAAGTAGAGCTGGCGAGCAGCCTGTCGGCGTGAATCAAGCGAGCTGGGAACGCGCCTTTTCTCCAAACTCCAGTTCTTTGATCTTTTGCTTAAGCCAGTTTCGCAGTGCGCTTTCGAGTTCCTCTTCCGTTCCCCATTCGTAAAACGCATTCAGCGTCTCACCTTTATCTGTCAGGTGTATGTGTCTGCAGGGGAAGCGTGTTTGCCGGTTGTCCTCGGGTACAAAATCCATCAGCACGCAATTTCCGCAGGCACCCCGGTCTTCCGTCGTGCGCAAATTTACACAAGTAGGAGAGTCTTCAAACACGAACTTGGGGCGCCAGGGATAGCGCGGCCCGCTTCGGTACCCGCCCCGTTCCAAGAAGGATAGTTCCTCTCTGAGGACGGCCAATTGTCGTTCCCTGTCGTGCATACCTTTTTTCCCTATTTACATTTCGCACAGATTCGCGGTCGTGGCGGTGACGAACATCACTCTTCCTCGTGATCCAAATCACGGGATTTTTTGCATACACGAGGGAAACTCTCTCCGGCAAGTGAACTCATGTCCAGTCCTTCACGCCGTCAGGCCAATCCGTTGCAGGGGCATTCTCGAAGGGAGGAAGTATTGTCGCCGGGCAGTCCAAAATTTGGCAGACGCACGCCCTACGGCCTGGAGATTATCGAGAATTGCCTTGCTTGTCCTCACCGGGAGGAGCGCCTGTTCTGCAATCTCCCGGAGGCGGCCGTCCGAGCCATGGCGGCCATTACTTCATCCGCAGCTTATCCGAAGGGAGCTACGCTCTTCGTAGAGGGGCAACCTTCCAGAGGCGTTTTCATCCTTTGCAGTGGGCGCGTCAAGCTTTCGACATCTTCCGCTGATGGGCGGACGCTCATTCTGCGAATCGCAGATCCAGGAGAGGTGCTGGGGCTCCCCGCCACCATTACCGGCACCTCTTACGAACTTACTGCCGACGTGATTGAACCCGCTCAAGCCAATTTCATCGCCCGCAACGAGTATCTAGCATTTCTCAAAGAAAATGGCCTGGCAGCGCTCCGCGTTGCCCAGCAGTTGGGTGAAACCTATCGCTCTGCTATCACAGAAATGCGCACGATTGGCCTCTCGCATTCCGCAGCCGAGAAACTGGCGCGCTTCCTGCTCGACTGGGCTGCCAGCTATCCCGAACAGAAGGGCCAACCACGCATCAAACTTACCCTGACGCACGAAGAGATTGCTCAGATGATCGGGGCTTCGCGGGAAACCGTGACGCGACTGCTCGCTGATTTTCGAAAAAAACAGTTCCTACAGATCGTAGGTTCCACTCTTATCATTAAAAACAAAGAATCTCTTGAGGCCATCGTCAGCCACTGACCCGCGGCTCCTTATTTGCATGCCGACGAGCTCAGTGATACCGGGCGGTCGTAACCCGTCATCTCCAGGTAACCCTTCCCGGTGATGCTCGTCTTGCTTTGAACCCCGTTCAGTTCGATCGCGCCTTCCCAGTAGTTCGGCACTGCCCTGGACTGCCCGCCGAGTTCCTGGGATTCTAAGCGAGTTGTTGCCTCGAGTTCGAGGTCCAACCTTGGCACTGCGATCCGCCACTTCACCGGATACGTCGCCCCAGTCAGAGGGCTTTTCCAAGTGTTCTCTTCGGGAAGCAGCGAGAAATCTTCTCTGCGCAGATGGACTGAGCGCCCGCTTGCATCCACATACGTCCCAGAAGAAAAGGGATCGACTGAGCCATCCGCTCGCCGGATGCGGTACAACATCAGTTCCGTGTTGTTATTCAATTGCACGCTGAACCAGTCCCAGCCGATCTGATTTTTCTCCAACTGGCCTGTAAAGAACTCGTGATCCATCCACGAAAACCCGGAAACTGCATAGCTTTTACCACTAATTTGTATACTTCCAGTGGTCTTGAGTCGAGTTAAGGAAATGTAGTGCGAGGCATGGCCAACTCCTTCCGCTTTTTGGCTGACTCCGTTTTCACCATGGATCACCGGCGGCTTTTCCGGGTGTACAGTCAGCGCAAAGGAAAAGTTTTTGTCTGTCCCCTGTAGTACCTGCTGCTCGCCTCTCCGGACCACGCTCCAATTTCCGTTCCAGATGCGCGATTGATTCTCGTCGACGCCCGCGATACCGGGCCCGGCGCGGTTTGTGCGTTCGGCATAATAGAAAGCGTCTCCGTCCAGATCGCTGAGGGCCAAATTCGCCAGGTATAAGTCCTGAACATCCCACGTGTCTGATTTGGTCGAATCGCGACTCACGCCTTCGCGGAAAAATGTCAATTCAAACCCGAAGCGATGCCCATCGCTGGCAGTCACATTTCCCGTGTAATACCACCACTCAGTCTGAAATTCCGGATGATTGAAATAATCGTGAGGAAACTCGTACTGGTAGCCTGGTACAGCGGTCTTGAACGGACTCTGAACCAGCAAGGACCATGCCACAACAAGAAGGATCCCTGACTTGGCGCTACTCCTCATGAACAACCTCAAGGGGGTTCAGCTTCACTGCCATTTCTGCAGGGTACAACCCGGCAAGCACCGTGGCGACATACACGACCGTCAAAGCTCCGAACAATATCGCCACCGGACAGTGAAACCGGATGGTCCAGCCAAAGGACTGCTTGTTGATCACAAACACGAGAATCAAAGACAGCAAGTAGCCCAGCAAGAAACCAGCCAGGTTTGCCAGCAGTCCAAGCAGTCCTGCCTCTACTAGAATTAGTTTTCGAATTTGCCTCGAAGATGCACCCAAAAATCGCAACAGGCCCAGTTCCCGCCGGCGATCGATCACCAGCGCCAGCAAAGCCCCGGCAATTCCCATCACCGCCACCAGCACGGCCACAGCTTCCAGAGCGTATGTGATAGCAAAAGTGCGGTCGAAAATCCTCACGGCTTCCGCGCGCAGATCGCGATCCGTAAATAGCAGAATCCGATGTCCGGCCGAAGCTTCCAAGATCTCACGGCGCACTGTCTCCGGGCGCGTTCCATTTTCTACAAATATGGCCATGTTCGAAGGTGCAGGGTCGGGAAGATATTTCAAGAGCATCTCACGATCGATAACTATGGTTCCGCGCTCGCTGGCATAGTCATAGTACACATCGGCTATGCGGAATTTCACGCTGGCTGTTCCCAAATCGAGAACAATGGAATCTCCTGATTTCACGTGATGCTTGTATGTGAAAGGCTCGCTGACCAAAATGGCGTTCTGGCCGCGCACCTCCCCAAGCACTACTTCCGGCGTCCGCCCCGACAGAAAGCTATTCTTGCTATTCGACCGAAGCACCTGCAAATCCGCCGAAGCCAATGTTACCGGCATTCTTTCGTAACTGATTTCGTATTCACGTACACGATCCACCGCCATCACTCCCGGCAGTTTCGCAATCCTTTCGGCAAGCTCGGCTGACATTGTTGGATGACGGTCGGCCGCGGGGTCTCCCGCTGGACGCAAATACAAATCCGCAGGCAGTTGGTCTTCCATCCAACTCACCACGGTCTGCCGAAAGCTTCCGACCATGATGCCCACCGAAGTCATCATGCCCACGGCCGTGGCCAGCGCGCCCACAAGCACAGATGTTCGGCTAAGCGAAGCGATCAGGCTCCGCGATGCCAGCAATGCTTCTACACCAAGGATTTGCCGAAGCAGTCCCGTTCCCAATTTGACAAGCGAGCTAACCAGGGCAGGAATCGCATATGCCGCTGCGGCAATCAGCAGAAGAGTTGCCACATAACCGAACAGGGGTTTACCCGCGACCGCGGGCAACCTCGCGAGTGCAGCCGAAGCGATCGCCAAAATGAAAGCGATCACTAGGTCGCGCTTGGTATGAACACGGGCCGCGTAATCGCGAATGCCCCTCGCCATCGCGTTGACCGGTGAAACTTGGGTTGCTTCTCTCGCTGGCCCAAGCGCCGATGCAACCGACACGCCCACTCCAATAAGCAAGACAAGCAAAACGGAGGACGGACTCAACGCAGTTGTTCCCGGTCTGCTGCTCACGTACAGCATATCGACCGTGAGAGCCATTAGTTTTACTGCGCCACTCGCCAAAAAGCGTCCGACAGGAAGGCCCAGCAGGGCCCCAGCCAGGCCAATCCCCGCCGCCTCGCCCAGAAAGGCCAGAAAAACCATCCGACGACTCGCTCCCAATGCGCGTACGATGCCGATCTCTGGGCGACGCCTCACAACCGAAATCGAAATCGTGTTGTAAATGAGGAACGCACCGACGATTAGGGCGATATAGCTGAGTAGACGTAGGTTCCATCGAAATGCCGCCAGCATTTTGCGGTTTTCCACGGTGCCGGTTCCTTGCGGCCGAAATTCCACCCCCGTTGGAAGTAGAGAGGCGATCTGTTTCTGCCAATCCTCCGAATTTGCATCTTCTGAGAGCTTTAACAAAATGCGATCTACAACACCCTTTCGTTTCAAGGCGCGAGCCGCCCCAGCTAGGTCCATCACGATCGCGCTTTCGTTTCCCTCTGCATCCGGATAAACACCTTGCACGGTGCATATCACGCTTTGATCGTTGATCAGAACTTCGAGGGGATCGCCTATCTTCTTTTTCAGGCTGTTCCCGACCCAAATGTTGGTGGGTCTTTCGAGTTGTGCGAATGAACTCTCAGTGGATTCGCGAGGTCGTTTGGAATCGTTTTGGGGTTCGGTGCCTGCAAATCGGCTGCCCTCCGCAATCATGTCGACCCCGATAAGTGGCAGAGTCTCATTGGTCGCGGTTATCGTGGCGTAACCTTCGATTCGCGCCGAATAATCGATAGCCACGGGTTGAGTCGCCAGGGTCGCCACCACAGAATCCGGTACCCCACCCACGGCTGCGATCTCGAATGTGTAGTCCCCCGCGAGCGTTTCCATGGACGAGTGAAACGAACCGGCCGCTGCGTTTCCTGCGAGCTCTATGGCCAAAACCACGGCCACACCAATCGCTACTGCCGCAATCGTCAGAACCATCCGAACCGGCTCGCGCAGAAGCGGCCGCAACACCAAGCGGTAGAAAAGTCTTAATTTGCTCATTACGTTATGTATTTCAGCGTCGAACAATCTCTTCGATATGGCCGTCGCGCAGGCGCACCAATGTGTCGCAAATCTCAGCAGCCTCCAGGCTGTGCGTGGCCATGATCGTCGCCGTCTGTTGTTCGCGCGTCAACCGTTTCAAGAGTCGGAGGATGACTGTCCCGGTGGCGGTATCGAGGTTCCCGGTGGGTTCGTCCGCAAGCAAAAGTTTGGGAGAATGCACCAGCGCGCGCGCGATGGCTACACGCTGCATCTGGCCTCCCGAAAGTTGATGCGTCATCCGTTCGTCGAGTCCCTCAAGTTCCACCCATTTCAAGCGCGCGACGGCTTCCGCGCGTGCACCGGGATTGCCGGAAAGCAATAGAGGCAGCTCCACGTTTTCGACAACCGTCAATGTGTGCAAAAGCTGGAACGACTGAAAAACAAACCCCACCTTTTCTCGTCGCAGCTTTGTTTGCCCGGTATCGTCGAGCCCGGCTGTGGGAATGCCGCCGATCAGTACGGTTCCCATTGTTGGGAAATCCATGGCGCCGGCCAGGTTTAAAAGTGTGGATTTCCCGCAGCCGCTGCGCCCTACTAAGGCGACGAATTCACCAGCGCGGACTTCAAGTGTGACGCCTTGCAGCGCCCGGACACTCTGTCCATCGGTGAAATATTCCTTGCTGACATTCTGCAGGGAGAGAATTGCCATGAAATGTTGATTCACTCTCGAACAAGACGAAAACGAAGGAAGGCGCGGGTGGCAACCTGGGTTATTCGAATGATTGCTTCCCCTATTTTGTCAGGCCGGCCAATGCTTTCTCTACCGCCGCTGTTACTTCCGGTGATTCCGGTTCTACCTTGGAATCGAAACGCGCGAGCACTTTACCATCGGGCCCAATCAGAAATTTCGTGAAGTTCCAACCGATTTCGCCGCCGGTGTCGGGGTGCGCTCCCTTGTCCGTCAAATAGGCGTACAACGGGGTTATATCGCTACCTTTCACAGAAACCTTTGCCATCATCGGAAAGCTGACGTGATACTTGGCGGAACAAAAGGTCTTGATTTCCTGGTTTGTTCCGGGTTCTTGCCCGCCGAAATTATTTGCTGGTATTCCCACAATCACAAACCCGCGGTCTTTGTATTTCTCGTAAAGAGATTCCAGTCCCGCATATTGGGGTGTAAAACCGCACCGGCTGGCCACGTTTACCAGCATGACCACTTTACCTTTGAAATTCGAAAGCGGGGTCGGCTGCCCATCGATCGAATTCAAACTGAAATCATAAACAGTTTTGTCAGCCGCCATCGCGCTTACCCCCAAAAGTGCAATCAGAACAAAAAGTCGCTTCATTTCCATTCCCCCTATGTGGCGCGGTCACAGGATTCCAGACCTCTACTATAAGCGAGACGCGAACTCTCCGCGACATCCAGTTTTCCTGACAGGCGAAGTTCCTGCTGTTCTGTTTCCCCTCAAAGTCATTGCAATTCAAAAATGGTGAGGCTTTGGGGCGGAAGAACCAGTTTCAATTGTTGCCCGGCGAGATCGGCTTGTGCGTCCCCAAAGAGTGTGGAGATGCCTGCCGTATCCTTCGCGGAAGTTCCTTGCAGGGAAAGAGATAGCGTTTTTGCCCCCGTTCCATCGTGGAAAGCAATCAGAAGTTTCTCGTCGTCCGATTCCCGCATAAAAACGTAGCTGGTGTCGTCTGAAGCCAAATGCCACAGTTTTCCGCCACGCAGGGAATCATGCGCAAGCCTTAGCCGCAACAAACTCTGGACATAGTCAAAGATTCCCTGCTGTTGCGGTGTTCGGCCGCTGCGCGTAAACGCGTTCTTTTCATCCTCCACCCAACCGCCTGGGAAGTCGTGGCGGTTGTCCGGGTCTTTCCCGCCCTGCATTCCAATTTCGTCCCCGTAATAAAGTTGTGGAATGCCCCGCACGGTCAGAGTCAATCCGATTGCCAGTTTTAATTTCTCCGGCGTTGCTCCCGTCGCTCCGGCGAAACGCGTTGTATCGTGATTACCGAAAAAGGGCACCAGAAAATCCGGATGAGGGTAGAGCGAATCCTGCCGCAACACATTAACCAAGCGTCCAACTGGAGCACCGTTCAGCAAAACGTCCCGTAGTGTGAAG
>Ga0074044_10005639_pt1 | contig 10172 bp, 2 predicted proteins | sample BogForMeECP23OM1_FD_94443 | JGI IMG/M metagenome (GOLD analysis project Ga0074044, IMG submission 94443) | Bog forest soil microbial communities from Calvert Island, British Columbia, Canada - Bog Forest MetaG ECP23OM1 | ecosystem: Environmental > Terrestrial > Soil > Wetlands ...
CAGACGCGGGAGTATTACGAGCGCGCGACAGGCTTTGGCCATTATGATGTGCTGGCCAAATTTCCCGCCGGCAGTGACGTGGCTCCCTACGACGGGACCGGGTTCGGCCAGAAGTACCGGATGCACCCGCTGGCTGCCGCCCTGGGGCGTCAGCAGCTCCGGGGACTGGATGCGATGAACCAAGTCGTGGAGAGGAACGTCCGGGCTTTGAACGATTCGTTGACCAAGCTGGCCGGGGTTAGCGAGCCGGTGTGCCGGGCCGACCAGAAGCGGGCCTATTACTACCGCAACATGTTGCTGATTGATTTCAAGAAACTGGACTTCTCACGCGACACGCTGATGAAGGCCTTGCGCGCTGAGGGGGTGGACGTGACGTTCTGGGACTACCCCGAGCAGCACAAGCTGAGGATCTACTCGGAGGCCAAGTGGTGGCATCATCCGCCGACCATCCCGGAATCCATGCCGGGCGACGCCTATATCAACGGCAACCACATTTTCCTGCCCCTGTTCTACGGGGAGGCGCCGGAGTTGATCGGGCAATACGTGCAGGCCTTCGAGAAAGTGTGGGCGCACCGCACAGACTTGGCGAAGGCGTAGGAGCTCAGGAAGCCGGGGTGAGTTTGAGGCAGCGGAGGTTGATGGCTTTCCAGGTGGCGGCGGCTTTCGGGCGGACTTTGAGGGTCTGGTCGCCGGGCTGCTCGATCTTGAGTTGGCCGACATCGGTCTCGCGAAACTCCGCCCAGTTGCCGGTCTGCGGCGCTTTGCCGGTGAGCTGCTGGCCGGCGGCCTCCACGACGAACTCAACCTCGTCATTCACCGAGGCGATGCTGGCACTGACTTTGTAGGTGCCCGCCTTTTCGGCTTTCACCTTCCACGAGACCCATTCACCCGCTTTGTCCCAGAAGCCGATGTTGGGTTGGCCGCCCTGCGCTTCTTGCTTGATTTGGTCCCCGTGCAGGTCAGCAGCATCGGCCCCAAGCGTGTAACTGCCGTCGGGCTCGGCGCGGATTGCGAGAGTGACTTGGGGAATCTCAACCGGCTTGAGGTCGGAGCCGGTGATTCTGATGGCACAGGTGTATTCGGACACCTTCTGCTCTGGCAACGTGACAACCAGGCCCTCGGCAGTCTGTTGCCAATCCACCTTCTTTTGATAGCCGAGCAGGCGGACGGTGTTGATCTTGCCCGCCGGCGCGGCGAGGGACCGGACCACGAGTTTGCCGTCCGCCGGCCAGCCCAGGGCGATGGCGTAGAGCGTCGCGCCTTTGGTGGTGAAGCGGATTTCGTGGGCGTTATACTTGTAGTCTTCGCCGAACGCGCCGCCCTTCACCTTGACCGCGCTTTCGCCATAGACCAGCCAGGGCCGGGTGCCGAAGATGGCTTCGCCGTGGATGGCGTTCCACTGGGCCAACTGCTGGAGCATGTCCTCGACTTCAGGGTCCAGCGAACCGTCGGGGCGCTGCACAATGTTGAGGAGGAGGTTGCCGTTCTTGCTGACGTTATCCACGAGCATGTCAATGACCCAACTTACCGGGCGGAACTTCCAGTTGCGGTCGTAGAACCAGTCGCCAATCGAGGTGTCGGTCTGCCACGGATAGGGATCAATCTTCGCCATGATGCCGCGTTCCAGATCCTCCACCCAACGGCCTTCGGATTTCTGTTTGCAGTTGTAGATGACCTGGACCTGGCCGCTGAGGTGGGCGGGGTTGGAGTCGTAAAGGCCATTGCCCAAGGCCTTTGGACTTTGGAGCGCCCGGTGGGCGGCGTGGCGGGCGGCGCTGGAGTTGTAAAGATGCGCAATCATGCTGAGGCCGGCCTGGTTGCCAAAAGGCACGCCGCCATCACTGTAGAGCAAGTCGGGGTGATAGTTGTCCACCAACTCTTTGATCTCGTTGTACCACTGCTGCTGCCACTTGGGGTTGTTGCTGTACCAGCCGGTGTCGCCGGGCTCGGCTGGGAAATGGTAGAGGTCTTGCCACTGCGGGTCCGCGCCGTCATAGGGCACGCCCGCCTTGGGCCCCGTCTTGTCCGCGCGATGGCTGCTCTGGAACCACGTGAAGCTGGCGCCCAGGTGCTCCGAAACGCCGAACTTCAACCCGTACTTCTGGGCCGCCTTTTGCCACTCGCCGACCACGTCGCGTTTGGGGCCCATGTTGGCGGCGTTCCACCGGTGGAGCTTCGAGTTCCACAGGAAGAAATTGTCGTGGTGCGAGCCCATGCTGACGAAGTATTTCGCCCCGGCTTTCTGGTAGAGTTGCATCAAACGGTCCGGATCCCACTTCTCGGCCTTCCAGAGCGGGATGATGTCCTTATAGCCGAACTCCGACGGGTGGCCGTAGTGCTCCAGGTGATACTTGTAGTGCTTGTTGCCCGGCTCGTACATGCCCCGCGCGTACCAATCGCCGTCCATCGGCACCGCCTGCGGCCCCCAGTGCGCCCAGATGCCGAATTTGGCATCGCGGAACCACTCGGGACACTGGTATTGCTTCAGCGAATCCATGTCCGGCTTGAACGGGCCGTCGGCAATGGGGTAGTTGCCCACCTCGCCGGCGCGCGCGCAGAGACCGGTCAGGAGGAAAGAGACCGCGATGAGTTTATTCATGGGGGAATCCTCTCAGTTGCTGAACTTGCTGGCAAGCCTTGGACCGCCGAACAGCCTCGGCCAGCAGGCCCTGAGCAGGTGAGCGCAGATGATCTCAACAGGAATAAGAGGAAGAGACCGGGTCGGGGACCCGGTCTCTCTGAATCAAGCTGGCGCAGACCCGTTTAGTTCGAGTAAGCCCGATAGAACATCATCGGGGCGGAACTGGTCGGGATGGTGTAAGGGCTGGAGGCGCCGGACACCGGCTGATAGCTGCCGCTGGCCGTCGAGCTGGACCTGAGCACGCCCGTGTAGGTGATGACCCAGGAAGTGCCCTGTTTGCCGACGCTGAGGGTCGGGGTCGGCTGAACCTTGACCGCGCGATAGGCGACCAGCGAAGTGGGAGTATTGGTATCGTTAATAATTACCATGTTCGTGCTGTCGAGGGTGAGACCGTACTGGTAGGTCTGCCACTCCATGCCGGCTCCGCCCGTGCCTTGAAAATAGGTCACATGGAGCGGATAAGCCCCGGCAGTGGGGATGATGACCGGGAAGTCAATCCGGCCCATGCCTTTGCCATAATCGGCTGAGCCCCAGATCTGATTCTGACTGGCGCCAATGGTGGCGGTGAGGTCGGTATTGGTGATCCAGGTATCGCGCTCGCCATTAAAGCCGTTCACCATAATGGTCGGGATGGTAATCGGGGCCGGCGTGGTGCCAGCGCCCATTACGTAGGGCAACCCATAGGCCGGATTCCAGACATTAATGACTGCCAAGGCCCCGTTGGTCTGGGCAATGTAACAGAGCATGGGGTCACTGACGCCGTAAAGGCCTCCATCCACTGCGGCGATCTTGCCGGTGAGGTCAATCGCCTGGCCCGGCGTGTAATTGTTCGTGCTCACAAAAACGACCGGCGCGGTGATCGGAACCACCGGGGGTGGGACACCGATGCCACCATTGCCGTACGTGGTATCGCTGACGACAGCCGCGACATCTCGATCCACCTTGGCACCCTTTATGTGCAGGACTTGGCGGAGCAGGCCGATGCCCGGGCTGACGCGGAAGCCGTCGTCGCTGCTGATGCTCATGCGGTAGTAGCCCGGCTGCGGGAAGACCAGCCAGCCGTCGAACCCCTTCGCGAAGTCTTGGGTCCAAGATTCGAACACACCGGGAATGCCAGGTGTGGTGTAATCGTAACCAAAGTCGCCAGGGCTGGTCACGTCGTTGAAGTCAATGGCAGCAGTCCAGTACCAGAGGTTACTGGCGACGGACGGGACGGTAACGGTATCCACGATGTTGGAGCCGTACCAGGGAAAGACAGAGCCGGCGAGGATGGCATTGGCCCAGTCAGTCTGGTCAGCAATATAGTCTCCAGTATCGCCGACGACATCGGGATCGAGCTGCGCCACGTGCAGGGCAAAGCCCGGCTGGGTGATATCCACCCCCGTGGCGGGCACCGCTTGGCCGCCGTTGGCAACGACGTAGGACTCGACGGTGAACGACCAAGAGTTGTTGTGGGTCGTGCCGGCGCTGTCGGACCAGACGAGGGTGGCGGTATGCGCGGCGCTCGCCAGGGGTTGGTTAAACAGGTTGAGAGTCGCGGCCGTGACCGAACCGGATTTGCTGACCGTCGGGGCAGGCATGGCGGTGCCGTCAATGCTGAATTGGATGGAGCTGCCATTGACGGTGGTCGAGCCATCGGTCAACTGCACCAGGATCTGATGCGGCCAAGCGCGGGTGGTGCCGATATAGGGGTTGATGAACGAGACAAACGCCGGGAGGGCGGGGCCGGAGTAATAGGCCACTACGCCGGTGTCGTTGGTCGAGCTGGGATCATTGACGAGGACTTTGACGCCGTTGGCATCCACCATGAACCACTCGAGGTTGGCGCCGTTGCCTGGCAATTCGCCAGCGCCGTTCTCCCAAATGAGACGGATGGGATAGATGCCGGCATTGGTCACAGCGATGTAGAACGTGCTGTCCGATGAGCCGCGCCCGCCATCGTACTGGCCGAGGAGCAAGGCGATGCGATCGCGCGGGTTCTTGCCTTCGGTGACGGCGAAGCCGTCATCACTGTTGACGCCCATCTGGTAAACGCCTGGCTGGTTGAACTTGAGGAAGGTGAGGACCTCCAGGGCGGTGCTGCCGTTCAGGCCATTGGCACCGGGAATGCCGGGGAACAGCGAATCCGGGTAGCCATTGGCAGTGGTGAAGTTGCCGATATCGCCGCCGCCGGCGCTGGCGGGGCTGATATTGAAGTTGATGATGCTCGTGAAGTCAATGTAGCCACCATCAGTGGCGCCGCTCAGGTTGGCGTTATTGGCCCCGTGGAAGCCCATGAGTTGTTCCTGTACCCAATAGACATTGTTCGGCTCCCCAACGCCAGCGGTGTTCGGTGATTGCCAGGGCATAATGCGGAAGCCGGGCAGGGAGGTATTCACGCCGTTGGTGACGGCATCGCCAGCCGGCACGGTGGCGTAGGCGCCCTCGACAAAGCTGCGGGTGCCGGCAGCACCGCCACCAACAGTGTTGCCATTGGTATCCTTGGCGGTAACGGTCACGACGTTGGTGGAACCTGGTGAGAGCAGCAGCGGGTAGCCGTGATAAATGACTGTCGTCGTGGCTCCGCTCTTGGTGACCGAGAGGGGCGTAGCGTTGGCGCCGTTGAGGGTGGCGGTAAACGGTTTGGTGGTATCAACCACGCTGTTTCCAGAATCACCGATTGTGATTGAGAAGCCATCAGGCAAGCCGGAGGCTTGGCCGACGAGCGCGACCGTGGCGGGAATAGTCGTGATCTGGATATTGTCCACGTCCTGGTTTTCGTTCAAACCGCCGGTCCGAGCACCGAGCACCAATCGGCCGGGGGAGGGGAAGTAGGAGGTTTGGAAGTTGCTAAGGATTTGGGTGTTCTTGTAGTAAACGTTCAGGACGCCCGTGGTGCTCAGGTCCACCTTCAAATGCGCCCATCCCAGGACGTTGTAATCGCCTGGGTCGCTCGCGTCAATTGGGCCGGTTTGAAGTGAGGTCGGGTCAGTGACCGAGCCGTTCAGGGTGGGCATCGGGTATTGCAGCACCAGGATGCCGTCCACGCGCACGCTCAGCGCGACGATGTCCGGCCCGATTGACTGGTTCAACTCGTCGGGGTAGGGGGGGGTGCCGCCGTTGGCATAGGCATCGAAGCCGATGCCAATGCCCGTCGAACTGCCCTCCTCGGCCGAGGTCCCGCCGGCCGGGCTGGTGCCCCAGGTCCAGGAGCCCGGATCGGGGTTGTTCGTCGCTTGCGTCAAGATCGGGTCGCTGTCGCGCACATAGTTGATGCTGAAGCCGTCCGCTGGCGTTGAGGTGCCGTTGCCGATCCGCACGTCCGTCTCGAAGGTGAAGCCCTGCACGACCGCCCCGCTGTCGAAGTCCGCAAAGATGACGGCGCCATTCTGGCTGTTGACCGCCGGAGTGAGCAGCAGAAAGCCGTCATTGGAGTTGGTGGCGCTTCCGACGCCTCCCGAGCCGATCCACAGGGCGCTCCCATAAATGGCCAACAGCCCGTTGGCAGTCGGATCACTGTTGAAGTCGAAAAGGACTGACGCAGCCGGGGCATGTGCTGCCCAAGCCAAAGCCAGGCCGGTGAGTAGGGGTGATATGGTCTTGCGAATCATGGATGAGTCTTGTCTTTGGTTGTTGCTGGTGAGGCGCACAGGTGGAACTTTCCACCCCGCGGAGGCACGGCCACAACAGGTGGCTGTGCCGGCGGAGCAGCCGGGAGGAATTCCCGGACGGGTTCCGCACGATGAGAGTACGAATTCATCGAGTACAACTGTGGCTAGTTTGCTAGCTCTTACCTTGGCAGCCGTTGAAAGTCAACAGGAAAAGGTGCAGTTTTCGCGCCCTTTTAGGGGGCTACCGTCTTCGGCTCGTAGTTCCGCTCGTTCGGCCTAGAGGGGACTTGAACCCCGCAGTCTCTGAGTCATGTCTGGCGTACAGAAAACGAGGCCGGGCGGATGCCCGGCCTCGTGCATTCGAGTTAAACTCGATTGGGTCGGTCAGTATAGACCGAGGCGGTAATATGTCTGGGGGATTTCCGGAGTGGGCGTGATCGTTATTGAGCCGGAGATCGGGCCCTCGTCCACCCAGTCGCCGCTCGTGATATTGGTCGTGGAGTAGAGTTCGGACGGCACCGAGGTGGTGATTTTGATGGTTCCCGGCGTGGTGCCGTGGCTCACGGTGAGAACCGGCACGGCTACGCTGGCATCCACACCCAGGAGCTGCATTTCGGCCATTTGCATGCTGTTGGCCGCGGTATTATTCCGCGTGTTGTCGAAGGTGACGCGGTAGATAGGGTAGGTCTTGTAGTTGGAGAAAGAGACCTCCTGGAAGGCTTGGGCCAGCGGGTCGATCGCGGTACCGTCGTTGGGGTTGCGGTCGAGCGGGAGACTCAACGCCCCGGCAGCAATCGCGTTGAACGTATTGCCGTCGAGTGAACCTTCCAACTTGTAGTCGGCCGGGTCGCGCTCGGTGTTGGCATCGGCGGTGAAGATGCGCATGCCAACGACCAGGGTGGGCCGCAACGCCGTCAGGTCCGCGGTTTCGTTGGTGAGAGTCACGCCAACCGGGCCCTGGAAGGGCGGGAAGCCGGCCGAGGTGCTGAACCCGCTGCCGCCGTTCTGCCATTTATAGGTACTACCATCAATGAGATTGAACCCCACATCAGCAGTATAGAGCGGTCCGCCGCCTGCGGCGACGGCCTCATCCCCAAAGGTCAGGATGGGGTCGGTGAGATAAACGACGTTGGTCAGCAAGCTGACGATGGTCAAGGTCGCTACCGAACTGGTCTGGACGCCGAAGGTGTTCGTGGCGATGCAGACATAGTTCACCGCATCGGAGTAGGAGGCCGGGTTAACGGTCAGTGACGCCGTTTGGGAGCCGGAGATGTTGCCGCCGTCGGAGAGCAAGGTGTACACGCCGTTGACGCCCCTGGCCCAGAGGTAAGCCGGGGGCGGCGTGCCGGTGGCCAAGGCGGTGAACAGCGCCGCCGTCCGGTCGTAAGCCTTGATGGACATCGGTTGCTGCGTGAAGAACGGCGAGGTGACTGGGTTGATGATACCCAGGAACTGGACCTCCGCAAATTGGAAGCTGTTGGCGGTGGCGTTGTCCCGCACCAGTGTGAACGAGAGCCGATAGGACGTGTAAGCGAGGCTGTTGTGGAAGTCCACCTCCCCGAAGGGGTCCGTCAGAACGATCGCATCGGCCGTGCTGTCCGTGGCGTCGCGGGTGGTGGGCAGCGAAATCAGATTGGACGAGATGAGCGACCAATGCCCGCCGCCGTCGTTCGAGCCTTCCAGGATGAAGTTCGCCGGGTCGCGCTCCGGCTCGTCGTTGGCGGTGAAGATGCGGATGCCGGAGACGATCACGCTGCCCAACTGGGGAGTCCAGATGAGGCCGCACGGCCCCAGGAACGGCGTGCCATCGTTGAGGCCGAAGTTGAGGTACTTCTGAGTCGTCCCATCAATGGCGGATTGGACCCATTCCGGCGACGTATTGGGATTGCCGGCGTAAGCGACGATTCCGTCCGTCGGCTGGGCCAAATTAGCCAGGGTCGAATAGACCGTGAGCGTGGCGGGTTGAGTGGTCACACTGCCACCGGCACTGGTGACGATCACTTGGAAGTTCATGCCGGAAATATCGGTCGTCACCGCGGTTAACTGCAAGGTGGCCGTCTTAGAGCCGGACACGGCGCCGGCGACATCGGTCAGGTTGGAGAAAACGCCGCTAGAGCCCGCCGCCTGCCATTGGTAGGTGAAGGGGCCGGAGCCTAACACACCGACCGTGAAGGACACATTCGCGCCCGCCGAAACGGCGACGCTGGCAGGTTGGGCATTGATGATGGGCGCGGGGAGGCCGGCGCTGCCGCTGACGGCCAGGACGACGGTGAGCCCACCAGTGTTCGCGGCGTTGGTCCAGAGCAGCCAGGCGCTGGTGACGGGGCTCTCGGTGTCGGTCAGCGGGAATTGGGCCTCGAAGAGATGCGGGACGGCGTTGTTGAGGTTGTTGATGACGCCGGTGTCCAGATCTATGCGACCGTTGGCGCTGAAGGCGGCGGGCGCGGAGTCGAACCAGTCGTGCGAGAGGAAGTAGTTGGTTTCCCAGGTCCCATCTGCGTGGCCGATCGCGACCGCGAGGTTCTCATCGCCATTGGCATTGGCACTAAGGAACGACAGGGCCGAGAAGGGAGTAGAGTTGGCAAAAGTAATTTCGGCGGCGGGACTGTTGGCATCAACATAGATGGCGTTGGGCTGGGTGTAATCGGGGGCCATCTGGTAGCTGTGGTCCGGCAGGTTCGTGCTGACCAGGATGGAGCCGGCGGGCGGGAGGCCCGTCAGCGGATAGGCCGGGACGTAACCCTGCTCGTACCAGGTGTTGCCGGTGTTGTTGGTCCCGGCATCCATCGTAGCGGTGGTGAAGTTCGTGAGCGGGGCAGCACTCAGGGCGCCGGCGTTAGAGAGCGGGCCTGCGGCGGCCTCGACCACGATGTCCGCGTTGTAACCGGTTACGATGATGGGGTTGAAGTTGCCGCCGGCAGGGGCCTGGCCGCTGACGGCCATGATGCAGGTATGCGCGCCGCCGGCGCTGCTGACGTACTGCAGATCAATGCTGGTCACCGGGCTGGTGGTGTTGGCCAGCGTCACGTTTTTCCCGTACAGGCGCGGGTTGTCGCTATCGTAGTTGTTGAGCGTGAAGGCCTGCGCATCGCTGCGCGCGTTGGCGATAAAGGCATAATTGGCGCCATTAAACCAGTCCGCCGAGGGTTGCTGGCCCGTCTCCTGGGTGCCGTCCGCATGATGCGCGGTCCACTGGAATACGCAGCCGCCATTGCCGCCGCTGGTCAGGAAGCACAACTGCCCGTAGGTGGCAGGGGTCGTGAGGGTGAATGTGTAAAGATTGCTGTAACTGGTGGCATCGAGCATGATCGAGTTATTGGCCTTCCAGCTCGGGGCAAAGGTGTACGAGTGGTCCGAGAAGGTCAGGTCCACAATGGTGGTGCCTGCCGGCGGGAGTCCGACCGTGCCGTCGCTGGTGTAGAGGCCCATCTCGCACCACGCGTTGCCGTTATTGGCCGAGCCGCCGTCCATTGAGGCAGTAGTATAACCGCCTGGCACCACGGGCGGAGTGGCGGCCTTTTCAACGATGACGTCCGCGTTGTAGCTGGAGGCTGCAACGGCCAGCGGGTAGTAGCCCGCGCGCACGCCGCTCACGGCCAGGACCACGAAGCGCGAACTGGCGGACGGGTTGCCGATGCTGGTCCAGGCTATGTAGGCGCCAGTGACCGGGCTGGTGGTGTTCGTCAGCGGGAATTGGGCCTCGAAGAGGTGCGGGGCGCCGTTATTGAGGTTGTTGACCGCCCCGCTGTCCAGGTCAATGCGGCCATTGGCGGTGTAGGCCGCCGGCGCCGAGTTAAACCAATCGTTGCCTGTAAACACGTTGGTCTCCAACGTGCCATCCTGGTGGATGGCGACGACGCCCACGGTGATGGGGCCGTTGCCAGCGGCACTCAGGAAGGAAAGCGCCGAATAAGGCGCCGGGTTGGCGAAAGTGATTTGGG
>Ga0074044_10005641_pt1 | contig 10171 bp, 7 predicted proteins | sample BogForMeECP23OM1_FD_94443 | JGI IMG/M metagenome (GOLD analysis project Ga0074044, IMG submission 94443) | Bog forest soil microbial communities from Calvert Island, British Columbia, Canada - Bog Forest MetaG ECP23OM1 | ecosystem: Environmental > Terrestrial > Soil > Wetlands ...
CCACGTGATCGCGTGGGACATGCGCGGTCACGACCGGTCGGACTCACCCGATGATCCCGCGCTCTATTCGCATGAGGCTACCATCGCGGACATGGCCGCAGTGCTCGACGCTTGCGGCGTCGGTCGCGCCGTCATCGCTGGCTTGTCGCTGGGCGGCTTCATGTCGCTGGCGTTTCATCTGGCGCATCCGTCGCGGACAGAGGCGCTGATGCTGTTCGACACCGGCCCCGGCTACAAGAAGGACGATGGTCGCGAGGGATGGAACCGCCTCGCGGACAGTATGGCGGCGGCTTACGAGAGAGAGGGACTTGCCGCGGCGGGCGCGAGTGCTGAGGTGAGCGTCGCGCAGCATCGCAGCGCGCAAGGCTTGGCGCATGCAGCGCGCGGGATGCTGGCGCAGAAGGACGGCCGCGTGATCGAGTCGTTGCCGGCAATCACGGTGCCGACACTGGTGCTGGTCGGCGAAAACGACCAGCAGTTTCGACCGTCGGCCGATTACATGTCGGCAAAGGTTCCCGGCGCGCAAAAGGTAATCTTGGAGCAAGCGGGTCACGCCGCCAATATCGATCAGCCCGTCGCGTTCAATGCCGCCGTGCGCGCATTCCTCGACCGCGTAACCGCCTAGCCCAAGTCGCCATAGTCGGTTCGCTAAATTTTCGCTGACCTTCTGGAGAATTGTGCCGCGAAACGGCATCATGTAGATGGTTGCCGGCGTCGCGCGGCGGTCACATTGGCGACAAGTCTGCAAACCTGATTGATCAGGGGGGTCCGAGATTCCGTTAGGATCGACGCTAGAATGGCTGTTCCTCCACTTTCTGAAGTAAATCGCAACCTGTTCAACAAGCTGATCGATCATCACATCCGTTTCTCGTTGGCCAAGTTACGGATCGACTTGTCGAAGCATGACTGGTACCGCGCGACAGCGCTGGTGGTTCGCGACATGCTGGTCGAAAAAATGCTGGCGACGCGCCTGCGTTTCGATCGCAACAATTCCAAGAAGCTCTACTACCTGTCGCTCGAATTTCTGATCGGCCGCTCGCTGGAGAACAATCTTTTCAACCTCGGCATCATCGACACCTGTCGTGATTTCCTGGCCGAGAACGGAATCGACCTGCAGATCCTGTTCGATGAGGAGCCCGACGCGGCGCTGGGCAATGGCGGCCTGGGCCGGCTGGCGGCCTGTTTCCTCGATTCGCTGGCGACGCTCGATTTGCCCGGCTACGCCTATGGAATCAACTATGAGTACGGACTCTTCCGCCAGGAGATTCGCGGCGGCCACCAAGTCGAGCGGCCCGACGCGTGGCAGCGCGAAACGTCGCCGTGGCTGGTGCCGCGGCCGGAGCAGTCATGCAGGATTCCGCTGTACGGGCGAATCGAGCACCGCATCGACAAGAAAGGTGAATACAATCCGATCTGGGTGGATTGGCGCGTCCTCGTCGGCGTGCCATCCGATCTGCCGATCGCGGGATTCGGCGGTCGCACGGTGAACTATGTCCGCCTGTATTCGGCCGGCGCGTCGGATGAATTCGACATGCAGATCTTCAACGCCGGCGATTACATGAAAGCCGTCGAGCAGAAGATGCTATCAGAGACCATCTCGAAAGTGCTGTACCCGTCCGACTCGGTGGCTGCGGGCCGCGAACTCAGGCTATTGCAGGAATACTTCTTCGTGGCCTGCGCGGTACACGACATAGTACAGGGCTTCGTCGCACGCGGCGAAGACTTCAATGATTTCTCATCGCAAGTGGCTATTCAACTGAACGACACTCATCCCGCACTGACTATTGCGGAGTTGATGCGTGTTTTCATCGACGAGTACGATCTCGAGTGGGCGCTGGCGTGGGAGATCACGCGCGCCACGGTCGCATATACTAATCACACACTATTGCCAGAGGCGCTGGAAAAATGGCCGGTGAGCCTGCTCGAGCGTGTCGTGCCGCGCCATCTGCAGATCATCTACGAGATCAACCGGCGCTTTATGGCGGACGCCGGCACAGTATGGCGCGACGATCCCGAACGCCTCAAGCGCGTATCGATCGTCCAGGAGGGATACGAGGGCCAGATCCGGATGGCGCATCTGGCGATCGTCGGCAGCCATTCTGTGAACGGCGTGTCGAAGTTGCACTCGGAACTCGTCAAGACGCGCCTGGTCCCCGACTTCTATGAACTGTGGCCGGAAAAGTTCAGCAACAAGACCAACGGCGTCACGCAGCGGCGATGGCTGTTGATGGCGAATCCGGGGCTTGCGAGCCTGCTCGACGCGACGATCGGTGTGGGGTGGGCGACGGACCTCGCGCAGTTGGGCGGGGTTGAGAAATTCGCGGACGACGCCGAGTTTCAGCGCCGCTTTATGACAATCAAGCGGGTCAACAAGGAGCGCCTGGCGAGAATCGTGAATCGGCTCGCCGCCGTGGACATCGATCCCGCCGCGATGTTCGATATACAGGCCAAGCGTATCCACGAATACAAGCGCCAGCTCCTGATGGCGTTGGGGATCGTGCATCAGTACCTGCTGCTCGTCGATGACGGCGTCGAGCCGCCGGTGCCGCGCACCTACCTACTCGCGGGCAAAGCGGCGCCGGGCTACTGGGCGGCGAAGATGATCATCAAGCTGATCAACAGCCTGGGCGACGTGATCAACAACGATCCGAAGACGCGGGGATTGATCAAGGTCGCTTTCCTGCCTGACTACCGGGTCTCGCTCGCGGAAAAAATCATTCCCGCCGCCGACGTTTCCGAACAGATTTCCACCGCCGGCCGCGAAGCGTCGGGCACCGGCAACATGAAATTCGCGATGAATGGCGCGCTGACGGTGGGCACACTCGACGGCGCCAATATCGAAATTCAGGAGGCGGTAGGCGCGGAAAATATATTCATCTTCGGCTTGACCGCCGAACAGATCGAGAACCTGACGTTGAAGGGCGCGTACCAGCCGCGCGAGTATTATGAGGCTGACGCGCGACTCAAACGGGTGCTCGACGAGCTCGCATCAGATCGATTTTGTCCCGCCGAGCCGGGACTGTTCAGATGGGTTCGCGACGTGCTGGTCAACCGCGATGACTATTTCCTGATGGCGGATTTCGGGTCGTATGTCGATATTCAGTCGGCGGTACTAACTGAGTATCAACATCCGGAAGTCTGGACTCGAAAGGCTATACTCAATCTGGCGCGGATTGGTGCATTTTCGAGCGATCGGGCAGTAACGGAATACTCACGCGAAATATGGCATCTCGGCCAATCATAACCTACGCTCACTAAGTAACGCGAAGCCGGATGATGTGACTCTGACGACGATGCGTCCGTTCACGTGCTGCTTTGCGATTAGTCCGCGATCGTTCGCATCCTCCCAGACCGGGAACCTGGGGCATGATGTCCGCCATGCGTCCATCACTTCGTCGTAGCTCCGCTCGCTGTTTGCCACCCATTCGAGGAGATCGAGTAACAGCGATTCGACTGCATTGAACGTCGATTCGTCTGCCTGCATGGCCGCAGAATATCAGACTCAAAGTTTCCAATCACGCCGTAACCGTTTAGCGAGTCCTGCCGTACTACCACCTATGAGGACAGGGGTTTGCGCGTTAATCCGTATAACGTCCGTCGGGCTGGTCGCGGCGCTCTTGATGATGACGCCGGCGCGGGCGGCGCATGCGCAGTCGAATTCAGCAGTAGCGCCGTCGAGTAGCAGCGCAGCCGCGAACGCTCCTTCCGGCAGTGAGATGGGCAAATCGGCCGAAACCGGGAACACGCAGGCTCAAACGGATCATCACAAGGCCGCTCACCCTCGACCCAAGAAGAAAAAGACCTCGTTCATGCATAAGATGCGCGACAAGGCGATGGAGAAAGGTTCAGAAGCTATTCGGCAAGAAGCAAGAACCGCAACCAGAAGTGAAACAGGTACCGAAACAGGACATCGAATAGCGACTAAGTTCCGCGCGCGGTCCTTTCTTTGTCGTCAGTAGGCCTTGAAACGATAGTAGATCTCTTCGTGGCTACAGGGGGTCGATTGCGATGCACATGACCCGCCAGCCGCGCGACTAGGCCCACTCTCTGGGCACCGGTTGCGCACGCTGATGAGTCAGCAGCTTGGAACGCCGCGCCTGCTCTTCGGGCGTGACCGTAGCGGGGTCTTCGCGATACTCGGGGCCAGCCGCCATTGCCTTCTTTACCGCTGGCCGTTCGCCGATCTCATCGAGCCAGCGCTTGACGTTGGGAAATTCGTTGAGGTCGATATTACGCATCTGCCAGGTTGTCGCCCATGGATAACAAATCATGTCGGCGATCGTGTACTCGCCGGCAGCCAGGTAGCGCTTCTTGTGCAGGCCGAGATTCATCACTCCGTAGATTCGATGGACTTCGTTATCGAAGCGCAGCAGCGCATAAGTTTGATCGCCATTTTTTGGATTTTGCGAGGCGCGTCGAAAATGCCCCTGTTCGCCCATCTTGGGTCCCTGGTTGGCCATCTGCCAGTAGAGCCATTGCGTGACTTCGGATTTCTTGTGCGGTTCCTGCGGCCAGAACTTCCCGCTCTTCTCGGCCAGGTATTCCATGATGGCGCCAGACTCGAAGATGGTGATGGGCGTGCCACCGCCCTTAGGCTCGTTGTCCACAATCGCCGGCATCCGGCCGTTGGGTGAGATTTTCAGGAAGTCGGGAGTCAGCTGGTCGCCGCGTCCGATATTGACCGCCTTGATGTTGTAAGGGATGCCGCTCTCCTCGAGCTGGATCGTAATCTTTTTCCCGTTTGGAGTTGGCCAGAAATACAGATCAATCATGTTGTTACTCCTTAGTGGCTTCGTGATGGTACTATCGAAGAAAAAGAGTGGTAGAGCAAACCGGATTTCGAAGTCTTGACCCTCTCATCCGGTTTTTGATCGGGGAAATATCGCAGAATTTGGCGAGGTATGCCGACCGGTATGGAGGCAGCAGTGCTGGAGAGAGTCCTATTGCCTGGAATTCGCCTCGCTGGGTATGCGTTGCGAAGCCGGGTCAGCAGTTCTCAAAGAGAATTTTCTCTCACTCCGGAAGCGCAGGTGCACGCTGTTCTTTTTCTTCTCGCACTTCCGTCAGGGTCGCCTCACTGAGCAACAGGAGCGTCGCCGCAGAGGCCGCATTTTCGAGAGCGAGCCGAACCACCTTGGTGGGATCGATGACGCCAGCTTCGACCAGATCGACGTACTTCCTCTCGGCGGCGTCGTAACCCCAATTACCCTTGTGAGCCCGCATCTCATGGATAACGACACCACCGTCTTCGCCTGAATTCTCGGCGAGCTGACGCGCGGGCTCTCTCAGCGCATGCTTGAGGATTTGCAGACCGGTGCGTTCGTCACCTGCGCACTTGTCTTCTTCGCGCTCAACCGCATCGATCGCTCGGAGCAGGGCAAGCCCGCCGCCGGGCACGATTCCTTCGGCGATCGCGGCGCGGGTCGAACTGATAGCGTCATCGAGCGCTTCTTTGCGGCTCTTCATCTCCGATTCCGAAGGCGCGCCAACCCGAACAACCGCGACGCCGCCGGCGAGCTTACCGAGCCGCTCTTTCAATTTGTCGCGGTCGTAGTCACTGGTGGTTTTCTCGATCAGCTGGCGTAACTGCTTCTTTCGCGCCTCGATCAATTCCTTCTGGCCGAGGCCGCCGATGATCTTGGTGTTCTCGCGATCGGCGACCACCCTTTGCGCGCGTCCGAGTTCTGTCATCTCCACTTTCTCGAGCTTTGTCCCGATATCCTCGGAGATTACGCGTCCGCCGGTCAGAATCGCGATGTCTTCGAGCATCTCTTTGCGGCGGTCCCCGAAGCCCGGCGCCTTGACCGCGACGCACTTAAGAGCGCCGCGGAGCTTGTTTACCACCAGCGTGGCCAACGCCTCTCCCTCGAGGTCCTCGGCGATAATCACCAGGGCCTTTCCCGCGCGAACGATCTGTTCCAGCAGCGGTACGAGATCCTTCATCACGCTGATCTTCTTATCGGTGATGAGGATCGACGCGTCTTCCAGTACCGCTTCCATCTTTTCAGGATCGGTGACGAAGTAAGGCGACAAATAACCGCGGTCGAAGGCCAGTCCCTCGACGATCTCGAGTTGCGTTTCGGTCGTCTTGGATTCTTCGAGTGAGACGACGCCTTCGGCTCCGACCTTTTCGAACGCATCCGCGACCAGTTCGCCGACCGCTAAATCATTGTGCGCTGAGATTGCCGCCACTTGAGCTTTTTCGCGTCGGCTTTGCACAGCCTTGGACAAACCGCGCAAAGACTCGACGGCGATCTTGATTCCACGGTCAATGCCGCGCTTCAAATCGATTGCGCTCGCACCGGCAGCCACGTTGCGAACACCCTCGGCGAAGATAGCATAGGCGAGAATCGTCGCGGTGCTGGTGCCATCACCAACCGCGTCGCCAGTTCGCTCGGCGGCCTGGCGAATCATCTGGGCGCCGAGATTCTCGATGGATCCTTGAGCTCGATTTCCCTGGCGATAGTGACGCCGTCATTGCATACGACCGGAACGCCGAAGCTCTTCTGGATCAGGACGCATTTGGACTTTGGGCCGAGCGTGATCCTAACGGCGTCGGTCAGCGCCTTCGCGCCACGAAGGAGACTCTCCCGAGCGTCCGATTGAAAATGCAGTTCTTTGTACGCCATTTGCTGTCCTCGTCAAATTATCTAATGCTTGGCGGATAAGACGACATCGCGGGCTTATCTAGCCCCCGGACTTCATGGCCGCTGAGTCGGCGCGCCGTCACCATCATGCTTGAGCAAGCAACGCGCCACTCAAATTCAGACGGTAAAGACTCAAAGTGTAGCCGATCGCACCACGGCTTCGTGACCGCTGCTGCCTATAGACGCAGTGAACTTAACTCCAAGCAGAATCTTCCGATGGCGTCCTTCTCACAAACCAACTGCACGCGAAACGTATCGAAGCACGTCGGCTCGTGCTGCAAGGGAAAACGACTAGTAGAGCAGATAGCGCGCGCGGAGTATGCGGAAATGGTCCAGCTCCGGTTGCCACTGTGCGACAATCTGTCTGGGATCCACGCCCGATTTGATTTCTTCCAGCGTTCGACGCGAACCAACCATCGAGAGCGTCGCGTCGATTTTGAAATCATCTGCATATAGATGATGCAGCGCGGCAATTAGCTCGATTCCAAGCGCCGGCGAATCAAGCGCGAGGCGGTCGTCGAGAGAAATCCGTACTCCGTGGCAGCTCCGGCCGGCATAGATATCAGCGAATGGAGTGAAATCGGCCGGCTGAAATCTGACGCCTGGAATCTTTCGCTTGTCCAGGTAGGAGAGCAGCACGGCAGAATCAATCCACGGCGCACCCACCAATTCGAATGGTGTATCGGTCCCGCGCCCGACGCTCACGTTGGCGCCTTCGATCATCGCAACGCCAGGGTAGAGCGTCGCTTCAGTAAGCGTCCGCAGGTTAGGCGACGGCGGCGTCCAGCGCAGTCCTGTTTGATCGTACCATTCGGAACGCTCATACCCGCGCATCTTGATCACGTGCAGGCGCGCGCCGATGTGGTTTTCGCCATTGAACATCTCGGCAAGCTCGCCGACCGTCATGCCATGGCGCGTCGGCAGCGGGAAATATCCGGTGAACGATTTCAGGTCTGCATCCATGATCGGGCCTTGAACGACGGCGCTCGAAATCGGATTCGGACGATCCAGCACATAGAAGTCGATGCCGCGGCGCGCCGCTTCCTCCATCGCGTAGGCCATGGTCGTGACGTAAGTGTAGAAGCGCGCGCCCGAGTCCTGAACGTCGAACACCACCGCATCGACGCCATCGAGCATCGTGTCATTCGGGCGCCGCGTCTCTCCGTACAGACTAAAGAAGTGCGGGCCTGTGACGGGCTCGATACCCGGCGCGACGCTCTCATCAACATCGCCGTGCAGGCCGTGCTCGGGACTGAAGATCGCGCGCAGCGTCAATCCGTTTGCGTGAGAAAGCGCTTCGATATCGCGAGTGCCGGCTTGAATGACGCCGGTCTGATTGGTGATCAATCCGACTCGTGCGCCCTTGAGTTGGGCGAATCCGTCGCCCGCAAAGACGTCGGCGCCGCTCTGAACCATATTGTGAATGGGAGTACGTTTAGCCAACGTGCAGAAGGAGTTCAGGGAAGGGTGACCTTCGACGATGCGATCCTCGGACAGGTCGGCCAGTCGATCTGAAATCAATGTCAGAAGTTCCCGCCGCAGCGGGCCCGCATCACCCGCGCCGTTCGGATAGGTGCGGTTCGTCAAGATGATCGCGTAAGTGGAAGAAACGGGATCGATCCACAGCATCGTTCCGGTGAATCCGAAATGGCCGTACGAGCCGACCGGCAAGAGTTGCTCTCGATTCGCGCACAGCGGCGCGGCGAGATCCCATCCCAGCCCGCGCAGGTGGCTCGCGTCAGCCGCGTCGAGCGGCGACTGGGGAATAGTCATTTCGTCGATCGAACGCGGAGAGAGAATCGTGACCGCGCCCGCGCGTCCGCCGTCGAGCAGCATCCTGGCGAATATCGCTAGGTCGTTGGCGGTGGAGAACAGTCCGGCGTGACCCGCGAGGCCGCCCATTCGCGCGGCCGTCGGATCGTGGACTTCGCCGATGCGCAACTTGCCGTCAACGTATTCCGTCGGCGCAATTCGATTGAGTTCGCGCGCCGGCGGGCTGAAACCGGTGTCGCCCATTCCGAGCGGCGTGAAAATGTTGATGCGGCAATAGTCGTCGAGCGGAAGCTTCGCGACCCGCCGAACCACCTCGCCGAGCGCCTCGAAATTGATGTCGCTGTACTCGTAATGAGTTCCCGGAGGACGTACCGGTTTCGCCTCCTCGATCATTTTCATTGCGGTCGAGTAACCGGTCCACTTGCGGCGCAGGTCCAAGTCCGGTGCGAGGCCGGAATAATGCGTCATCAACTGGCGAATCGTGATGCGTTCTTTGCCGTTGCGGGCGAAGGCGGGCCAGTAAGTCGCGGCCGGCGCGTCGAGGTCAATCTTGCCGCGCTCGTGAAGCTGCATTATCGCGACTGCGGTCGCGACCGGTTTCGTCAGCGAGGCGAGATCGAAAATCGTATCGGGTGTCATCGCGACTCGGCGCGGCTCAAGCTCGCGATATCCGAATGCGTGGCGATAAACGACCTGGTTGCCTTGCCCGACCTCGACGACGGCGCCGTGGATTCTTCGCGCCTCGATCTCAGACTGGACGAGGTTGCCGATCTGCTGGAGATCCGCTTCGCGCAAACGCGCGGATGCGGCGGTATCAGCCGTTGCCAATGTCCCAGGAATCGCGGCGAGCAACACGAGTACCGCGATCAGACGGTGCGAGAAAGACGCCGTCAGGCTTCTCATCATCGCGATTGTATCACTTCATCGGGGCGTCTTGCTTGCAGGCCGCACCCTCCGCGTTCAGCCCGGCGGCGGTGTACTGGTTGCGCGGGTTCCACAGCATCCAGCCGTCGGAGCCGAACTTTTCGGCGGCAGAAATTTGCTCCCTTATCTGCGTGCCGGTGAATTCTCGGTGGTCGAAGGCGTAATCGCGAAACGCCTGCAGCCACGGGCGAAACCGGATCGAAGGAATTCCGCGCTCGCGCGCGTTCTGCAGCGAAAGGAAGACGATTTCATAAGGATGCGCGACCGGATTGCGATAGCCGGGGATGCCGAACTGGAAGCACGAAGGGTACAGCATCGGCGAGATGTAATCGACGATGGGCGCGAGTTCCTCGAGCCGCTGCCCGATATGCGTGTCGTCGAGGTTCCACGCCACGTAACCAAAGATGTCGGCGGCGAGAAACACATTGTAGGGAGTCAGGCGCCGACGCGCTTCGGCCAGAAAGCCAGAGATCGCGCCGAGGCGACTTTTCATGTCGGTCGGCTTCGACAACTTAAGCCCTGGCGCGTCAGGAAAGCGCACATAGTCAAACTGGATTTCGTCGAAGCCGAGACCCGCCGCCTCGACCGCGATCGAGATGTTGTAGTCCCATACCTCGGCATTGAAGGGATCGGTCCACGCCAGGCGTTCGCGGTCCCTGAAGATTGCGCCGCCGGCGCGCTTGACCGCCAAATCCGGCCGCGCGGTCGCCAACGGATCATCCTTGAAGACGACAATTCGTATCGGACAAGGTTGCAACTAATCATCGGCTTCGGAAGCGCCGAGGTGACCGGAACTTGCATCTTGGCCCGTTCGTTGAGGCAGAAAA
>Ga0074044_10005642_pt1 | contig 10170 bp, 8 predicted proteins | sample BogForMeECP23OM1_FD_94443 | JGI IMG/M metagenome (GOLD analysis project Ga0074044, IMG submission 94443) | Bog forest soil microbial communities from Calvert Island, British Columbia, Canada - Bog Forest MetaG ECP23OM1 | ecosystem: Environmental > Terrestrial > Soil > Wetlands ...
AACAGTGAAGTGGTTTAACGACGCCAAGGGCTACGGCTTTATCAGCCGTCAGAATGGCGAAGACGTTTTCGTGCATTTCTCCGCGATTCAAGCTGGCGGCTTCAAGAGCCTGCAAGAAGGCCAAACCGTGCAGTTCGACGTGACCAAAGGCCCCAAAGGCTGGCAAGCGGAGAACGTTACCGCTGTCTAGGTAGCGACAACGATCTCTAAGTAATAACAGGTGCCCGGGATTCGCAAGATTCCCGGGCATTTTCGCGTGTAGAGCGGGCGCCCTCGCCCGCTGCCTTTGACTCTGATTTTGCCTTTGACTCTGATGTGTCCTCGGTCCGGACGCTCGAAAAGCGCCGCGCTTGCCAAGGCTCAATCGTTGTTCAGCAAGAGGTTCAGCGCTGCCGCCAGACGGCTCATTTCTCGTCGCCGGGTACCTTGATCAGCCGCCGCCGAAAGCACCGCAAGCTGCTTCGCCAGTACAGCGATGACCACATCCTGGGAGACGTATAGCCGATCGCGTGGCATAAACACCCGCCAACCGTCCTGCTCCCGGCGCAGCTCCCAGCGGAGCTCCTGAACCGTAGCCTTTCCCCAGCTTCCGTCCGCGGCCGCCACCCGCGCGTTCCCGCGCACTCCTGCCCATCCTTTATCGCCCTTGATGTGTACCGCGACGACTTGCACGTTGCCGAGCAGCACCACCGGCATCCGTCCGCGATTTTCGGCGTCCAGCAAAGACACCGTCGCATTGACCAGCGCCGAGACCGCGCCCTCCACATCCCCTTTAGTAGGCTTACCGTGTCCGGTTGCGATCTGCATGCTGGGCGGAGCGTCGTCGCCGATCACATGATTGAAAATGTTTTGCGGCGCGGACACGGACTCGACCAGTCTTGCGGACGATCTCCCTGACGCTTGCCCGGACGCTTGTGTGGGAACGATGGGAGCTTGCGCGGGAGTACTTCCGCCGCTGCGCGCGGGGATGTCGCCGAGGCCAGCCAGCTCCGTCGAGTCGCCGACCACGTAACGATAGAATCGCGGACGCCCTCGAGTCTGCCAGTACTCGCTGCTGTAATTATCCGTGCCTATCCCGCTGCCCTTGGAACTCAAAAATTCGCTGCGCTCGGTGTTCACCACCAGTCCCACGTGGCCCGGCCACACAATCAGGTCGCCCGGTTGCGCGCTGCGCACCCGGCGAAACTGCGGGATGCCCGCGAAAATCTCGTTCGATGTCGCGTAAGGATAAGCGAGCCCGGTAGTGGAAAGCACCTCGTGCACCAGATGCGAACAATCGAGCTGAGGGCTCGATGCGGAGTACTCCAGCGCGCGGTCGACCAGCGCCACGCCTTCCGCGCGTGTGAGTAAACGCCCGCCGCGTTGCTCAACCGTGTCAGCTAGGGCGGCTTTCTGCTCGCAAAAAGCGGCGCCGCTAGTTAGTAAGCAACCCAGCGCCACCGCAGCTTTCAGTCTTCTCATGACGTGCCCTTCCGCGAAACGGTGCGGTGCACAGGAACTCAAACCCCATTCTGGGACAGGAGTTTCCCGAAAAGGAGTTACGGAGGGACAGGGGCCGCTGGCCCACGTCTGCCCGTGTAGAGCGGGCGCCCTCGCGCGGGTGCCCCACTTCTCGCGCTTTTCGAGAGGTGGGCCGGCCGGACAAGCAGGCGGGTGTACGTACAATGTTTCACGTGAAACACTTTGTACTGTCCATAATGTATGTACACCAAAGTCAAAGGCCCCGCCCTAGTAAAGCTTGAACGGGGCACCCTTCAGGGTTGGGATGAGTTCGAAGTCTGCACCACCGGCATTACTGCTGGTTTTCGGGTTTCGGGCGCGCGATCTTCTCGGCAACCGGCAGCTTCTTGTCTTTTCCGTAATCGTCCAGAACATGCGCGTTATTTCCGTCGATGGCGATTTTAGTCGGTTCGTGCAGGGTCACGTTCAACCACTGGCTCTTGGTGAGAACGGGGCCAAGAACGTAGATGGTGTCGTTGGTTTGGATCCAATAGAAGGTCTTGGTGACGGGCACTCCAACCAGCGCCGCGACCGGAACCACGACTGTCCCGCCCTGGTCGGAGGTGATGTCGATGACCTTGGCGTCTTTCCACTCATAGTCGTTATGTTTGGCCGGAGCTGCCGGGGCCAGTGCTGCCGAGGTGCACAGAATGGCAAGGATCAAGGCGGCGCGTCTCATGGTGCCCTCCGCCTTCCGTTCTACGCGAACGGATATAAGGCGGAAAGATTCCGAAAGGTCTCGTCTTAAGGGTTGAGTTTTTGTCCGGTCAGGGGTAGCTGGGTGCCCATCCTAACGTCGTGCTTTTCGACGTTAGGGTGGGATTCCACTGCCGTCAGGCGCTGTGATTTTCGGGGGGCGGCATCCGGGCGATCAGAATCCCATGGATTAGATAGTTGTGGAATCCCACCCTTGCGCAAAGAACGCGCAAGAATGGGGCACCCGGCTATACTTCCGACACTAATGCGGCCCACCCGCCCGCCCCTATGGCCTTAGTAGCCTTCGAAGTGGGGTAAATCGTGTCAAGGGGAAGAAGGCTTCGCCTTTTTCGCCTGCTTGCGGTTCGAAAATCCGGGGGCAGACGGGACGTTTCCTGCGCGAGAAGTGGCGCACCCGGCCGGTCGGGTATTGGCAATCTTTGCCAATCCTGTTATCCTGATGCCGATACCCAATCCCTGGAAAGGGCCGATGACTCCATGCCTACCCGTAACGTCAATTTGACCGACGAGCTTGACCGCTTCGTAGCCACCAAAGTTAAGAGTGGACGTTACGAGAACGCCAGCGAGGTGGTGCGAGCCGGGTTGCGGACCCTGGAACGCGAGGAGCAGCAATACGAAGCAAAACTTGCGGCACTTCGGGCGGCGATTGATGAAGGCGATGCCAGCGGGATCGCCGAGGGCAAAGTCTTTGGGCGTGTCCGGAAAACACTCAAGCTTCCTGCATCGCGCTAACCGTGAGCAAGTTTCGATTTTCGCGTCGTGCTGAGACCGACTTGCTGAGCATCGGCGATTACACTCTCCGCAAATGGGGCAAAGCTCAAGCCGCCCGTTACCTCGGCGAACAAGTCTACTCGGCAGTTCAGGAGCCGACACCGTTATCTAATCAGCCCGGCCTTCGAGGTGGGGTAAATCGTGTCAAGGGGAAGAAAGCTTCGCCTTTTTCGCCTGCTTGCGGTTCGAAAATCCGGGGACGGGAGGTTTCCTTCGACAAAAGGCCGCGTCTTCTATTATCCCGCATGGTGGGTCGGGCGTCTGTGATGCCTCAATATCTTAGCGCAAATGGGGGGGTACAAACCCCATACCAGTAGGTTATTACCCTAACAGTAACTGGAAAACGAAGGATGGAAACGAAGGACCGAACGAAGAAAAAATGTGTCTGCCCAAAAATGTTCTTGATCCTACTGAGAACTGAGAACTTCCCGTCAGATAGGAGTACTGCCCTTGAACAGCCAGATCAAATCGATGATCAGAATAATGACCACCATCAGCTCCAGCACAAACGCTCGGCTCTGGTGGAACTGGTCGATCATGAAGCGGTAGAGTTCTTCGGCGGTGTGGACTTTCTCGTTGACCAGGTTCTTGTAGTCGGTGACGCCGATCTTCAGCGCGGCTACTTTGTAGAGGCGAGCGGAGTACATGTCGCTCAGGAACTTGATGGCGTTGTCGGCGCGCTCGGTCAGTTCTCCGACGTCGAGCAACACAGTATGCAATCGGCTGGCGCGTTTCGCGGTGCGCCAGCGGGCGGCGATGCCCATCGAACCGTTTTCCATGAAATCGTAGACGCTTTGCAGTTCGCGGGTCAGCAGTTCGTCGTAGTGGCGGAATTCGAGGAGCTGCGAGTTGGCGTATTCGAGCAGTTGAATCACGGTTTCCGCGCCCGCCGTCGAGTCGTAGAGAAACGCGGCGTTCCAGCTGATCACGGCCAGGTCGTTGGGATAGTATGAGATCTTCGACTGCATGATTTCCTGCTGTTCGCCGTCGGAGAGCGGAACGTTTTCGCCGCGGACGATCTGGGCGATGCGTCCTCCTTCGGCTGCGAGCAGTTCGGACGCCGACGGATTGCCAGCGATGTCGCGCACGTGGAAGACGAAGTAATCTTCATGCAGCCAGCTGTCGTAAAGCTTGACCAGCGCAGGCCGCGCGCGCTCGATCTTTTGTTTGACGATCTTCTGCGCGAAGCTGGTGAAGTCGGTGTCCCAAACCCAGCGGCCGGCGAGGCGGACCAGCGTGTCCCAATCGCCGGCGAAGGGCAGCTCGAAGACCACGCTGAGCACGCCGTAATCGTAGTACTTGATCTGGACGTCAAGCCGTTCGCCGCTTTCGAGGATCAGCGGCTCAACCGGTTCGACCACCGGAGGACGCTGGAAACGGACGTATCCCGGAGCTGGATGCTTGAAGCTGGCTTCCTGCCGGCGCGCTCCGAAGATATCGCGCAGGGAGTCGAGCTTGATCTCCTCGCAAACGTCGAACTGGATCAGCACCAAAACCGACCCTTGCAGGGATTTGTTCGGAGCGATGGCAACGAATGGGGTTGGCGTTGGAGCTGGAGTTGAAGCGGCGGCCGAGGATGGAACTGCGAGGGTAGGATTTAAGGTTTCCATAGGGAGGCCTACTGACAATGTCTATGTCTATTGTCCCAGAAACCGGGCGGGATGGGGAGTGGGCAAGTAAACCTATATTTTTCAGTAGGTTGCAGCATGTTCGTGTGGTGACGGGCCTTTGGCCCGTCCAATTTGAACCAAGCTCAGCAGCTTAGCGCTCTCTGGCCAAGGCTAGCAGCAGCGCCGCTCCAGCCGCGACGCCAGCTACGGCTAGCCCGGTTCGCTTCATGGACTTTTCTACCGCGGCTCGGTGGGGCCGAACCCAGGCGTCTTCGGGATAGTGTTGCGGCGCTGGATCGAACATCGGGTAGCCTTCCGGAGTTTCGGTCGCTTCGCGCAAGGCCATCTGGAGAACTTCGGCTAGGTGAAGGGCGTGGCGGTCGGTTTCCTGGGCAATCTGCTCGCGACAACTGAAACCGTCGGCGACGATGAGCCAGTCGGTCGGAGCCAGGCGGACGGCGGGCAGCAGTTCAAGTTCGCCGATCGCTTTCGAGACTTCGTACTTTTCTTTTTCGAAGCCGAAGGCTCCGGCCATGCCGCAGCATCCGGGAGCGGGCGTGGTAAAGGAAATGCCCATGCGGTTCAGTACCGCCTCTTCGGCGGTCATCTTCATGATGGCCTTGTGATGGCAATGTCCGTGGATCAGCGCTTTGCGCGCGAGTTTGGGAAGCGGAAAGGCGTCATCCTTTGCGCGCTGCTCGAGAAACTCGCTGAGGAGGAAAACTTGCTTCGACAGGGCTTGGGCGCGTTCGTCTTTGGGGAAAAGGTTGGTCAGTTCGTCACGGAAGACGGAGGCGCAGCTGGGTTCGAGGACGACGATGGGCGTGGCGGCTTCGATTTCCGGGAGAAGCTCGTCCATGATCCGGAGCAGCAGGCTTTTGGCGCGGTCCAGCATGCCGACGTCGTAAAGCGGGCGGCCGCAGCAGAGGTGGGCGCGCGGGACGCTGACGTCGAAGCCTGCGGCTTCCAGGACTTCGACGGCGGCTTTGGCGGTCGCGGGGAGGAAATTGTTGTTGAACGTGTCGGCCCAGAGGAGGACGGGGTTGCCTTCGCGTCGCTGCGCTTCGCTGGACCCTTCGACTTCGCTCAGGGCAGGCTTACGAATGCGTCCGTCGCTACGTGGGTCAGGGTTGCGTTTCTCCCACCAGTCTTTGAACGTCTGGGGAGCTAGCGCCGGTATGTGGCGCTGGGCTGGGATTCCGGCGGCTATCTTCGCCAGGTCGCGGAGAACGGGGAGTTGGGTTGTGAGATTCACCAGGCCCGGCGCGTGCGAGGCGGCTCTTAGCCATAGGTCAATCTTCGAAAGGGCCATCGCATTCAACGGACGGCGATTGGTTTCGTAGTAGTGCGACAGAAATTCCGCTTTGTAGGTCGCGACATCGACGCCTACGGGGCAATCGCTTTTGCATCCTTTGCAGGCGAGGCAGAGGTCGAGCGATTCTTTTACTTCTTCGCTCTGCCAGCCGTCTTTGATGACATCGCGTTTGGTCATCTCCCAGAGCAGGTGGGCGCGGCCGCGAGTTGATTGCGCTTCCTCGCGGGTGACGCGGTAGCTGGGACACATGACTCCGCCGGAATCGTGGCGGCACTTGCCGACTCCTACGCAGCGCAGCGTGGCCGCGGCCAGGCTGCCGTGGTCGTCGGGAAATTTGAAATGCGTTTCCGGCTGCCAGGGATCGTAACCCGCGCCGAGGCGGAGATTCTCGTCGAGACGATAGGGATTGATGAGCTTGCCCGGGTTCATCTTCCAATCGGGATCCCAGAGCGACTTGAACTCGCGGAAGGCTTGCATCAATTCGGGGCCAAACATCTTGGGAAGAAGTTCGCCTCGGGACTGGCCGTCTCCGTGCTCGCCGGAGATCGAGCCACCATAACGGACGACGAGGTCGGCGGCGTCTTCCATGAACTGGCGGAACTTGCGAATGCCTTCGGTGGATTCGAGATCGTAGTCCATGCGGGTGTGCACGCAGGCGTGGCCGAAGTGTCCATAGAACGAGCCGTCGTAGCGATGATCTTGCATCAGGCGGCGCAGGTCGCGGAGGTAAGCGCCAAGCTTTTCGGGCGCCACGGCGGAATCTTCGAAACCCTCCCAACGAATCGGTTCGCCGGGAACGTGCGCAGTCACGCCCAGGCTGGATTCGCGGACGTCCCAGATGCGCTTGGCCTGGCGCGGGTCGGTGAACAGGCGCATATTCGGCGGGGATGACGAGTGGTCGAGCGTCTCCATTAGATGACGCGCTTGCGATTCGGCTTCGGCTACGGTGTCTGCGCCGAATTCGACCATCAGCCAGCCGGAGCCTTCGGGCAGCAGCGCGAGGCCATCGAGGTTCACACCTTTGCGGCGGCTCGCTTCTACCATGACGTCGTCGAAACCTTCGAGGCCGATGGGGCGATGCTCCATGATCTGCGGGACGTGGTCGGCGCAGATGTAGACGTCGGGCCATCCGATGACGAGGAGCACCCGCGCCGGCGGACTTTCGACGAGACGGCAGGTGGCTTCGAGAATCGTGACGCATGTGCCTTCGGAACCGACCAGCGCGCGCGCCACGTGAAAGCCGCTTTCGGGGAGCAGGTGGTTGAGGTTGTATCCGGAAACGCGGCGCGGAATGTTGGGAAACTGGCGGCGGACCTGCTCGCCGTAGCGGTCGGCGAGGGACTTGAGGCCGGCGTAGATTTCGGCGCGGCGTCCACCTTCGCGGATGAAGCGGTCGAAATCGTCGGCACTGGTCGCGCCGACGTGCAGACGCTGGCCGCCGTAGGTGAGCACTTCAAGCGACTCGATGTTGTCGTCAGTTTTGCCGGCCATGATCGAGTGCACGCCGCAGGAGTTGTTGCCGATCATGCCGCCGAGGGTGCAGCGGTCGTGGGTCGCGGGATCGGGGGCGAAGGTGAGGTGGTGCTTCTCGGCGGCGGCGCGCAGAGTGTCGAGAACGACTCCGGGCTCGACGCGGGCGAGGCGGCGTTCGGGGTCGATTTCGAGGATTGTCGCCATGTACTTCGAGAAGTCGAGAATGATGGCGGCGTTACAACATTGACCTGCGAGTGAGGTACCTCCACCGCGGGCGAGCAGTGGAGCGTGGTGGTCGCGGCACAGGGCAACGGTGGCGAGAACGTCTTCTTTGTCGCGGGGAACTACGACGCCGATGGGGACCTGGCGGTAGTTGGAGCCGTCGGTTGCGTAGAGAGCGCGACTGCCCTTGTCGAAGCGAACTTCTCCGCGCAGGTGGCGGCGAAGAGCAGCTTCAAGCGCCGAGGCGTCGAGCTGCGCGGGCTGGGCCGGGGGTGGGGCAATGGTTTGCGACATAAGGCACTGACCATCTTCGAGGATGTGGGCGTTGTGCGCAAGTGGGATTGCGGCTTGTGTGGCACCGATCTTCTTCAAGGGCCCGTAGGCCATTCGACTGAGTGGCACTCACTTCCCGAAATCCACCCCCACTTGTGACATACGTCACAGCCCCATGGGTGGAAAGGGAGCAAGATCAAACCGTTCGCTGCGCAAATCCCGAAACGCCAGGGGATTCCGATGAGCACTGAATTCTGTACCCACTGCAAGCAGTCGCATCCGGGCCGGGCGTGCGACTTTGACGACCAGGGCGAGTGTGCCGAGACCGCTCCGCTGCCGGAGACGCCAGCCGCGAACCCCATTTCGGACAAGAAGGCTTCCATTCCTCCCGAGCCGGGTAACGCCGCCCGCAATCGCTAGAGAAACCCTTGGATCAGCGACTTGATGGGAGTACCATATCCCTGCTTAAAGTGGCGCAAATCGCCTCTCTTCGATTTTGAGTGGTGAATGACACGGTCACCGGTGCCTCATGAATATCACTGACACAATTGGATCGCTGTTGAAGAACAAGGGCGGCAATCGGGTCCTGTCGGTATCGCCCGATCAGTCTGTCTACGAGGCCATCGAGAAGATGGCGGTGGAGAGCATCGGCGCACTGCTGGTGATATCGCAGGGCAGGTTGATCGGCATCCTGTCGGAGCGCGACTACGCGCGCAAAGTGATCCTCAAGGGGCACTCCTCGAAGGAGACGTCGGTGCGGCAGATCATGACCAGCCCGGTGGTCTTCGTTACTCGCCAGAACACGGTGGACGAATGCATGACCATTATGACGAACCATCGTTTTCGGCATCTCCCCGTGGTCGAGGATGACGTGGTTGTGGGGGTGGTGTCGATTGGCGACCTCGTCCGCTGGATCATCTCCGGGCAGGAACAAACCATCCGCGAGTTGGAAGGGTACATTACCGGGCGATATCCCGGCTGAGGCCATCGGCGGAGGCTTGCCGCTCCGGTCACCCCTGCAAATTTTTATCTGTTTCCGGCTTCGTTCCGGAGTACAATTCAGCCCGTCACACCCGTGTGTGGGGACGTGGGTGGACGGTTGGTTTCTTCGCACGCGTTGTTAATGCAAACAAATCAGGTTCAGCATATTCAGGAGCCTTGCATGGATGCACCGGCCACTGGGACGAAATCTGGGAATCCACAACCTGTTCAGCATGAGGGTCGTAATACGTGGATTTTCACCTGCTACGCAATTTGTGGGATCGCGTGTTTTGGGGTGATTGCTTACTACGCTGCGCTGTATTTTACCCGCTAGCAACTAAGGGCCAGCGCGGTTGCAAATGGGACGCCGGAGGAATCCGCACGGCGGGCGCGTGGGAGTGTATCTGCTGAGTTTGATTTCGACGCCGTAATCAGCTATTCGGAGAGAGAGTCGCCGCCGGGATTCTGTTCCTGATCACGCTTCCTGCCATAGCGAAAAGCCAGGCCCACTCCCAAGGTCATGACTCCAAGCGGCGGAGCTACCAAGACTACAACGCCTCTGGTGATAGCCCTTTGCCCGTCTTTGGAAGTTGCCGCAGCCGTGCTGTAGCACATCGCACAGGCTTGCGCGAACGCGGGGGCCGTCCACAAGCACAGCAACACAACCAACAGGGCAGCGCTACGCCTTACCGCGTGCCTCTTTGCTTGCTGCACCGGGCTTTGCACTGCAGGTCTCACTTTACCCCCAACGAGATAATGCGGAGCGCGTCTGGAAAGAAGACCATCATCATGGCCAGACAAAACACCAGCGAGCACATGGTAAGCCACTTCATGCGCGACACCTCGTACTTCATGTGCATGAAATAGCCGATGATAAGCGTAGCCTTGACGAGCGACAGACCCATCAGGATCACCAGCATGCGCTTGGGTTCCATGTTCTGATAGCCGAGGTAAACTTCGATTGCCGTCAGAACCAGAAGCGCCCCCCAGACCCAGAAGAAGGGAGTGACGCTGTGGTGTCGTTGCTCTTCGGCTACGCGGGCTTCAATTGCCAGTTGAGAAGCGTCTTCCATAAGTTTGTCTTTCCCTACCACTAGACCGACTACTAGCCAGTCTCCTAACCAGACTCCTAGACGATCTTGGTGGACATTATGTAGACGAGGGGGAAGATGAACATCCACACCAGGTCGACAAAATGCCAGTACAGGCCGGCGACCTCGACATCGGCGGCGTCGTATACCTTCGGCTTCAGCCACAAAATCAGGGAGCACACGAGGGCCGCAATCAGCAGCACGTGAGCCCCATAGT
>Ga0074044_10005643_pt1 | contig 10168 bp, 10 predicted proteins | sample BogForMeECP23OM1_FD_94443 | JGI IMG/M metagenome (GOLD analysis project Ga0074044, IMG submission 94443) | Bog forest soil microbial communities from Calvert Island, British Columbia, Canada - Bog Forest MetaG ECP23OM1 | ecosystem: Environmental > Terrestrial > Soil > Wetlands ...
CCACTAGAAGAAAATCAGTGGCATGAGGCTTCGGTTGATCTGAGGCTTGGTTTCAAATTCACCAAGCTGGCCGCCAAGCGCGGATTAAAGGTGTCCTTAGCATATGGAATGAGCGCTATTGCCAACGCAGGCCTTTGGAAGGAAAAAACGCTACGACGTGAAGACGAACTTGGTAAAACGGAAACTTACACTGTCGAATCCGGCGAATTTATCCTTGCTCAAACCTACGAAAGAATTTGGGTTCCACGACATCTCGTTGCAGCCGTTGAAGGCCGAAGCTCATACGCCCGCGCTGGCCTTTCAATGCATTTGACGGCACCGTGGCTTCAGCCCGGCTGGAACGGGTTACTCACTCTCGAAATCTTCAACAGTGGGCCACTGACAATTGAACTAACGCCAACGATAGATAGGCCGTGTCAATTGACGTTTTTCCAATTGACCAGCGAAGTGCCCGAAGAGATCGCTTATGGCACGCGCCCGACTGATGCCTTCCAAGGTCAATCCAGTCCGATCGCGAAAGCGAAATAAGTCTCTCGCTTGAGATCGTGGACGTGCGGCCGACACCCGAATCAGAGGGCAAGAACGCAGCTTGTGGTGCAACTCATTGATGTTCAGGAGCAAGCGGCCATAAGCGGCGCCAACGGGCACGTAACGCCTCACGCCCGCGCGATGTCGGTTTGCGAGAAGTCGTGACCTTTGCAGAGCAGCCGGGCGCCGTGGGTTTTGGCGCAGGCATAGGACAGGCAGTCGCCGAAATTCAGATTCGCCGCGCCGCCGCGGCCCTTGCCGTAACGTTCGAAGGCGGCGATGGAGCCGTGGGCGATATCCCCGGTGATCGGCACGATGGTGATGTCGGCTTCGTGCAGCAGCCGGGTCACAAGACCGTCGGCGACGATCGGGGTGAGGCCGAACAGCGTCGCCAGGCGGGCCGAGGCTTCGAGCATCACATGGCCGCCCGAAATCCGCTCCGGCTCGGCTTCGAGCTTCGCCGCCAGGTTCGCCGCCTCCGGATCGGCGGCCAGGATGGCAACGACCGCCGAGGTGTCGACGAAGATCATGAGTGACCCCAGGCCGCGTCGCTGTCGCGCTTGCTGACCGGACGGTGGCGCCGCGGATCCGCCAGACGCTTGGCATCGGCCGCGATTTCGGCGAGCCGCTCCGGCAGCGGCCGTTGTTGCCTGAGCAAGGCGCTTTCGAGCGCCTCGATGACGGCCTCGGTCATCGAGACGCCTTTCCGGTCGGCCAACCGGCGGGCAAGCTTGGCCGCGCGCTCATCACGAATGTTCAAAGCCATCAAGAGCTTCCATTGTCTATACAGATGTGTGTAGCTGTGTAGGCAGACTATGTATACACCGGGAATCATCGGTAAGCAACGCGTCGTCAGGGCTCACCCGTCCCTTCTCTCTTGCCTGCCGGAACACGGCCTTCGCGGCGTCGCGCGCGTGAGCGGACCTGCGCGGTCGACACCGCCGGCTCATCCCAATTGAATCGTCGTTTGGCTTAAAGAAACCGGCTACGGACTTGGGCCATGACTTGGCCCATGACTTGGCCCATGGCGTCACCGTTTCACGCCGTCCTCTGCGCGCTGATCGCGGCCGCGTTTTGGACTTTGCTGGGTTATGCGCTGGGCCGCCGCCTGCTGCCGCGCGTGCTCGCCCGCGGCGCCGCGCCGGTGATCGGCTGGGCGGTGCACAGCGCCGCGATGCTGCCGATCTACGCTTGGATCGGACCTTGGATCGGATTTTCCCAGATCACGGTCCTGGGTACCGGCGTGCTCTGCGTGCTGGCGAGCGGCTTGTCGCTGGCGCGGCCCGCGCCGCAGGTCGAAGCCGAAGCCGCCGCAACAATCCCGGCCTGGGCGTTCGCCGCGGCGGCCATTCTGGCGCTGGTGCCGGCCGTTGCCATCCTGCCCAAATTCTCCGGCGGCGCCGTGCAGCTCGCCGATCCGATCTTCGATCATTCCAAGATCGCGATCGTCGACGCGATGGCGCGGCTCGGCCTGCCGCCGGTCAATCCCGTGTTCGGCGAATTCGGCGCGCCGGGTCACCTCGCCTACTATTATCTCTGGCATTTCAGCGCCGCCGAGCTGGCGCTGGCGCTCGGCGTCAGCGGCTGGGAAGCCGATATCGGATTGACGTGGTTTACCGCCTTCGCGTCGCTGAGCCTGATGATGGGGCTCGCGGTCTGGCTCGGCAAGCGCGGCGCCGCGGCGATCTGGGCCGTCGTCCTCGCCGCCGCCGCGTCGCTCTGGCTGACGCTCGACTGGATCGCCGGCGCCGGCGATCTGGCGCCGTTGCTCTGGCCGCCGATCGGAATGGCCGGCTGGCTGTTTCAAGCCACCTGGGTTCCCCAACATCTGATGGCGGCGTCGTGCGCGGTGACGGCGATGCTGGTTATGGTTCAATACGCGCAGCGGCAAAGTCCGGCGCTGCTTGTGACCCTGGTCCTGATCGTCGTCGCCGGTTTCGAAAGCTCGAGCTTTGTCGGCGGCGTGACGTTCGCGATTGCGGCACTCGCCGCCGCGCCGATTCTGCTTGTCGGCACCGAGCCGGCGCAGCGCCGGCGCTTCGCGCTGGGATTGGCAATCGCCGCCGTGCTGGTCTTCTGCCTCGCCGCGCCGTTCGTGCTCGATCAACTGGCGGCGCTGCGCGCGCGCGGCGGCGGCAGCCCGATCGTTGTCGGCCCTTACGCAGTGTTCGGCGAAGCCTTCCCGCGCACGCTCCGCCGCCTGCTCGACATCCCGGCCTATTGGCTCATCCTGTTGCCGATCGAATTGCCGGCGACCTATGTCGCCGGCGCGATCGCGCTCGCGGTGGCGTTGCGCGGCGCCATGCCGCGGCCGGAAAAACTCGCCGTGGCGGCGCTCGCGTGCCTGGCCGGCGCGGGTCTTGCCGTTTCGTGGCTCCTGGTCAGCACGCTGGCCGACAACAACGATCTCGGGCTGCGCGCGATCATCCCCGCCGAAATGGTTTTGATCGTCGCCGCGGCGGCGGGGCTGACCTTCACGCCGCGGCACACCGTGATCGTCGCGGCGGCGCTAATCGGGCTCCTCCTGAGCCTGCCGGACACCGCGGCCATGATTCGCAGCAACGTTGCCGGCGAGCCAAGGCCGGGCGGTGAGATTTTTGCGCAAACGCCCGAACTCTGGGAGGCGGTGCGGCGAAACGCCGAGCCCGGCGCGCGCGTCGCCAACAATCCGCTGTTCCTCGGCGACGTGACGCCCTGGCCGGTGAACATTTCCTGGGCGCTGCTCGCCAACCGCGGCTCATGCTTTGCCGGGCGCGAATTGGCGCTCGCTTACGCGCCGCTGCCGCCCGAGCGCCGCGAGGCGATCGACGCCCAGTTCATCCGCGTCTTCGCCGGCGAAGGCACCGCGGCCGATGTCAGCGAGCTGGCGAAGCACTATGGCTGCGACGTTGCGGTCGTCGTGCCGCAGGACAAGGCCTGGAACAACGACCCGTTCGCCTCAAGTCCCGATTATCGCCTGGCGGAAACGCGCGACGGCCGCTGGCGGATTTACGTGCGGGCGAAGTGATAATCCTTCAGCCGTCATGCGGGGTTCCTCGCTTCGCTCGGCCGCGGAATGACGGAATCAAATCCCCGCGAACCAGTTAAAGCCCTGCTTGCTCCAGAACGTCTCGGTGAAATCGTTCGTCACCTCGATCGCCCTGATCCATTTCGCATTCTTGTAGCCGAGCTTGGTCGCGGTGCGCAGCCGCAGCGGATAGCCGAACGGATCGGCGATGGTGTCGTTGGCGTATCTGGTGGCGAGGATGGTCTGCGGATGCAGCGCCGCCGCCATGTCGATGCTCTCGGTATAGTCGTCGGCGCAATGGAAGTAGACGTATTTGGCCGTCAGATCGGCGCCGATGCGCTGCAGGAAGCTCTTCAGGTTCACGCCGGACCATTGGCCGATGTAATCCCAGCCTTCCACGCAAATATGGCGGATGATGATTTCCTGCTCGGGCAGCGCATAGAGCTGTTGCGCGGTCCACGGCCGCTTTTCGTCGATGCGTCCGGCCAATTCCAGTTTCCAGGTCGCGCCGTCGACCGGCTTGACGTTTTCGATGTCGTAATAGGCGTTGAACCGCGGCGGCTTGACCACCTGGGCCGCGGGAAATGTCGGCGCCAGATGGTCGGGCCGAAAGATCGCCGCCTGGACGCGGTCGTTCCATGCCGACACCGCGCGCAGCGCTTTCTGCACCGGTTCCTCTTCCGACACGTCGCAGCCGGTCAACAGCGTCAGCGCGCCGAGACTGATGGCGCCGCGCAACACGCCGCGCCGGTTGATGGCGTCGACCAGCGCCCGGCTTTGCGTCAGCACGCTTTGGTCGATCGGCTTGTTGGGCCGAAACATCGACGGCGTTCGGGTGCGAAGCGACATGGCGTCACCGCGTCAGGGGGTTGCTTCGATCTTGGCCGCGGCGGGCAGCGGCTTGCCGTCCACGACCGGCCCGCCGGTCAGCATGGCGACGAGACTTTTCGGCACCAGCAAGGCGAGCGCCACGTGGACCAGCAGAAAGAGGACGATCGCCGACATGCAGAGGAAATGCACCAAACGGATCGTCTGAAAGTTGCCGAACAGCGCCGCAAGCTCGGAGAACTGCACCGGCTTCCACAGCGCGAGCCCGGAGATCACGATGAGCACGCCGACCGCCATGATGCCGAGATAGAGAATCTTCTGCACCGCGTTGTAATGCCTCAAATCATCGTGAGCGAGGCGAAAGCGCAGCGCGTCGCCGACCGTCGCCAGGATTTCGCGCAGCGACAGCGGAAACAGCTTTTGCCGAAACCGTCCGGTGGCGAGGCCGTAGCCGAGATAGACGAGCCCGTTGATGACGAAAATCCACATGCCGAAGAAGTGCCACTGCAGCCCGTATTGCGCCCACTTGCCGATCACGACGGCGTCCGGAAAATGCAGCCAGCCGAAGATCACGTCATCGTTGTAGATCTTCCAGCCGCTGCCGATCATGATGAAAATGGCGACGGCGTTAGTCCAATGCATGACGCGGACGGGCAGCGGGTGAAGGCGATGCTCCTGCCGAGCATTTGATTTGACCCGCGGCGCCGACATCAAGAATGATCCTCCGCGCACTGATTTTTTGGCGCGACGCTGGACAGTACGGTTGCGAAAAATCCTTCGCAAGCCAGACCGCTTCACAAGTTCGCGTGGCGTTTTTGATCGGGGGAACCGCAACATGACGAAACCGCTGACGGCGATCGGTTTGGCAATCGGTTTGCTCGCGTTGTCGAGCGGAGCGATGCCCTGCGCGGCGGATTCGTCTGTCGTGATGGCTCAAGCCATGGTGCCGCCGACGGGCATGGAAGACGAAAAAAAGCCGATGACGCCGGAACAGCGCATGCAGGCGCGCTTTCCGCAGCCGGTGCGGGTCGGCGACCTGATCGGCCTGCCTATGCTCGACGACAGCGCCAGCACGCTCGGCCACGTCCGGCAGGTCGTGCGCACGCCGCAGAACAAGATCGAGCTGATCGTATCTTACGGCGGCTTTCTCGGCTGGGGCGCGCGTCCGGTCGCCGTGCCGATCGAAGTCGTCGGCATCATGGGCCGCGAACTCGCGTCGCTCGACATGTCGCGAGGTGAATTCGCGGCGGCGCCGACCTGGCGGAACGCCGACGCGCAAGCCCTCGCCAACGACGCGACCATCAAGATCGCGCTCGCCCGGCGCTGAACATTCGCGTGAAGATTTTGATCACGACTTTGATCACGACTTGGTGAAGCCCATAACTTTTTGGTGTTTGCCGACTCGTCGGCAGTGAGCCGGAATTGATTGGCGCGTGCCCGCACTTTGCCGAACACTGCCGCCGGCCGGTTTGCCGAATCGTTTCGAGACTTTCTCGGGGGTGACATCGCATGGACGCATCGGGTTGCGGCATTGCCATTATGGCGAAGGCTTCGACGCCGGGCCGGGCCAAGACACGGCTGGTGCCGCCACTGACCTTCGATGAGGCCGCCGCGCTCAACACGGCGTTCCTGCGGGATGTCGCCGACAATCTGTTGCTGGCGGCACGTCATGCGGCGATTGCCGGCTACGCCGCCTATGCTCCACCGGGCTCCGAGGGATTTTTCCGCCGCATGCTGCCGCCGGCGATCGGCTTGATCGACGCTTGGCTGCCGAATTTCGGCGATTGTCTGTTTCGCACCATTGGAGAAATTCTCGCCCGCGGACATGGATCGGCCGTCGTGCTTAATTCCGACAGCCCCACCCTGCCGACCGCGTTCCTGGTCGAGACCGCGGACGTGTTGGCGCGGCCGGGCGACCGCGCCGTGCTCGGTCCCTCGAGCGACGGCGGCTATTATCTGCTCGGTCTGAAAACCGCCCACCGCCGCATGTTCGAAGACGTCGCCTGGAGCACCGAGCGCGTCGCCGCACAGACGCTCGAACGGGCGCGCGAAATCAATCTCGACGTTCACATGCTGCCGGTCTGGTATGACGTCGACGATATCGAAGGTCTGCGCCGGCTCAACGGCGAGGTGTGCCGGCCGCGCTCGTCCGCGCGCCGGGTGGATGCGCATGAGCCGCATCACCCGGTCGAAACCGCGGCATTGATGAATCGTCTTTGGGTCGACGGCGAATTCGCCCGCCGCCGCGAACATGTCATGCAGATCGACACCGCGGGCGCCGGGCCCGCTTGATGATCCTGCTAATCGATTAAGGAACGCGACATTATGGCGATAACGGCGCCAAAACCGGCGGTCGATCCCCGGCGCTACTTCGAGAGCGTGCGGACCGACAGCGTCGTGCCCGAGCACGAGCCGGTCTGCCTTTATCTGGAGACGACCAACCGCTGCAATCTTTTGTGCACCACTTGTCCGCGCACCTATGAGGAGCTCGAGCCGCCCGCCGACATGAGCTGGCAGCTGTTCACCTCGATCGTCGATCAGATCCCCAATCTGCATCGCGCGGTGCTGCATGGCGTCGGCGAACCGATGCTGGTGAAGCATTTGCCGCGCATGGTGCGCTATCTGAAGGACCGCGGCACCTACGTGCTGTTCAACACCAACGGCACGGTGCTCAACGACAAGAACGGCCGCGCGCTGATCGAAGCCGAACTCGACGAGCTGCGCGTCTCCTTCGATGCGGCCAACGCCGAATCCTATCGCGCCATTCGCGGCAAGAATTATTTCAATCGCATCCTCAAGAACGTGCGCGCTTTTCGCGACATGCAGGAGCGCGAGGGGCGCGCCAAACCGCGGGTGTCGGCGTGGCTGACCGGATTGCGGGAGACCGTCGAGCAATTGCCGGACTTCGTGCGCGTGGCGGCGGCGACCGGCGTGCGCGAAGTCTATCTGCAACGGCTGGTTTTCTTCGAGGAGAACGCCATCGGCAAGGCGCGACCCGACCAGGCACTCTACGAGCGGCTTTCGGGCGAGGAGGCGATCTATGTCGACCGCGCCGCGGCGATTGCCAAGTCACTCGGCGTCACCTTCAGCGCCTCGGGCGCCGCCAGCGAGCCTGGCATGAGCCTCAAGCGCAGCGACAATGGCTCGCCGTGGTCGCTGTGCCGCCGGCCGTGGACCGTCATGTACTTCACAGCCAATGGCCGCGCGTTGCCGTGCTGCATCGCGCCGTTCTCGCAGCGCGGCTATGAAAACTACACGCTCGGCGACGCCACCCAGCAAACGCTGCGCGAAATCTGGACCGGCGATGCCTACCGCGATTTCCGCAAAGCACTGCTCTCGGAAAAGCCGCCGGGCGCGTGCGCGAGCTGCGGATTGCGCTGGAGCCTTTAAAGATGCCGCGCCAAGCGGGCGGCGTCGCCGTCGTCATTCCGACGCTCAACGAGGGCGAATCGATCGCCGCGGTCGTCGCCGGCCTGCCGCGCCATGTCGTCGACCGGGTGATCGTCGCCGACGGCGGCAGCACCGACGACACCATCGAGCAGGCGCGCGGTGCCGGCGCGGAAACGATCGAAGCCGGCCGCGGCTATGGCCGCGCCTGCCTCGCCGGCGCCCGAGCGGCCGATACCGCCGACATCATCGTCTTCATGGACGGCGATGGCGCCGACGATCCAACGGCAATAACCGAAATGGTCGCCGCCATCCGCGCCGGCCGCTACGACTTCGTCATCGGCTCGCGCGCGCGCGGCCAGCGCGAACGAGGCAGCATGGCAGGTCACCAAATTCTCGCCGGCCGCGTTGCCGGGGCGCTGATCGGGCTGTTTTACGGCATACGCTACACCGACATGTGCGCCTATCGGGCGATTCCGCGCGACACCTTGCTCGCGCTCGGCATGCGCGAACTCACCTACGGCTGGAATCTCGAAATGCAGATGCGGGTGGCGCGCGCCGGCCTGCGCGTTCTCGAACTGCCGGTCGCCTATCGCCGCCGCATCGGCGGACAGTCCAAGGTCGCCGGCTCGTTGCACGGTTCGCTCCGCGCCGGCGGGCGCATCATGGCGACCTTCGCGCGTGTCGCGATGGAGCCGGGGCGCGAGGGTGCGGCTTGAGTTCTTGGACCACGCTCAATTTTAGTTTGAGCATGATCTAATCCGAAAACCGGTTCCCGCTTTCGGGATCATGCCCTACATCGCAACCTTGCGAAGAAAGCCGTCGATGCTGCCGCGCAGACTGTCGGCCGCCTTCTCGACGGCCTCAGATGCCGCCAATACCGTGTCCGCCGAGCTGTGCACGTCGGCAATGGCGCCGGAGACGTCTTGCAGGACCGCGACGACCGATTTCGTGCCCGACGCGGCCGCCTCGACGTTGCTTGAAATCGCGTTCGTCGCCCCGTGCTGCTGTTCGACCGACGTGGCGATGGCGGTGGTGAATTGCCGGATTTCCTGCATACGGCCGGCAATGCTGCCGATGGCGCCAACCGCGCTTTGCGTCGAGGATTGCACCGCCGCGATTTGGGCGGCGATGTCGTTCGTCGCCTTGGCCGTCTGCACGGCGAGCGCCTTGACTTCGGAGGCGACGACGGCAAAGCCCTTGCCGGCCGTTCCCGCGCGCGCCGCCTCGATCGTGGCATTGAGCGCCAGCAAATTCGTCTGCCCGGCCACGCTTTGAATGAGCTTGACGACATCGTCGATCTTTTGCGCCGCCCGGGCCAGGCCGGCGATGTCTTCGTTGGTCGATTGCGCTTCCATCGCGGCGGCTCTCACCACCTCTGTGGCGCGGACCAGCTGGCTGTTGATCTCGGCGATCGATGCGGACAATTCATTCGCCGCGGCAGCGGCCGTCCGGACGCTGCCGAACGCTTCGTTGGAGGTGTGAACCGCGCCCGCGGTATGCTTCGTGGTCTTGTTCGAGGTTGCCGACAGCATGGTGGCGGTCGATTTCATCGCCGCAACGCTGTCCGCCACGGTCTTAAGAACGTCCTCGGCGCTCTTGCGGAACCAGCCGATGGCCTCCTCAACGACGGCGCGGCGCGCTTCCTGCTCGCCCAGTAAAGCACTCTTGCGTTCCACCGCCCGGCGCTCGGTGATGTCGTCATGGGTGCCGACCCAATAGCGGCCGCCGGGTATCGGTCGATTGACGACCGAAATGGCGCGTCCGTCCGGCGTTTCGTTGACGAAACGCACAACTTGCCCGTTGGCCATACTGTCAATGAGCTCGGCGCAGTACTGCTGCGCATCGCGGTGCAGGCTGCCGGTCTTCACGCGAAGACGGATGATATCGATCAGCGCAGTACCGGGCTTCACCAGATCCGGGGGCAGCCCGTACATCGCCAGATATTGGTCGTTGCAAACGACCAGGCGCCCGGCGGCATCGAACATCACCACGCCTTGCGTCATGTGGTTGAGCGTGAGCGCAAGCAGACGGCCCTTGCGGTCGAGGCCCCGGCCGCTCGCCAATCGCGTCAAAGAGTTGAGGACCCGGAGCATCTGCCTCGTGCCTGGTCGGTGCCCAATCCCCATCAGCTATCCGACTTCAATTTACGCTTCGTTAATGAATGGTCCGGTCGCCATGGCACTTGACCCGGTAGCTATCTGCACTCACCCTGCAAATCTCACTCGGAGATTTCACCATGGACAAAATCAAGCCGCTCTTCACCGCGACGGCGACCGCGACCGGCGGGCGCAACGGCCACACCGAGGCCAGTGACGGGTCGGTGAAGGCCGACCTGTCGGTGCCGAAGGCTATGGGCGGACCGGGCAAACCGGGCACCACGACTCCCGAGCATCTGTTCGCGGCGGGTTACGCGGC
>Ga0074044_10005644_pt1 | contig 10167 bp, 8 predicted proteins | sample BogForMeECP23OM1_FD_94443 | JGI IMG/M metagenome (GOLD analysis project Ga0074044, IMG submission 94443) | Bog forest soil microbial communities from Calvert Island, British Columbia, Canada - Bog Forest MetaG ECP23OM1 | ecosystem: Environmental > Terrestrial > Soil > Wetlands ...
GACAGGCCGGCGGAGCTGGTGTCGCGATAGTAGTCTCAGCGGCAAATGGAGCACAGTTGGCGATGGCGGCAAGTGGCGGAACAATCTCCGCAGGGAACGGCTCGCTCACAGTGACGGTGTATTACATCGTAGAAACGATATGAAGATACTTATCCTGCTCTCGGTTATGCTCTACGCCGCGTCTGCTTTTGCACAAGGCTCGCTCTCGGGCGCGAATGGTGATTGCGCGGTCGGCGGTCAGCAAGTCATCGTTAACGGCCTTCCCTCAACCGGAACGCAGCCAATCGGGACGACGACGGTCAGCGCTGGATCTGGCGTCCTCGCGTCTTTCCCGTCTTGCTCGGTCACGGTCTATTTCACCGGGACGACGAACAAAGCGACGATCTATCAAAACAATCAGTCGACTCCGACGCCGCAAATCAATCCTTTCACCGCGAATGCGGACGGAAGCTGGACATTCTTTGCCGGCCAAACTTCCTGTTACGACATCCTGATCGGGAGCGGATCTGGACCGACGATGCCGGCGTCACGCACCTATTCGGACGTCTGTCTCCCTGCGGTTGGCGCCGGCACTTTGACGAACTTCCAGGCAGATCAAACGGTAGGAGCCCTCTTGACGACGACGGTCGCGAATCCGACGACGTCACCGTTTCTGCATTTCAGTTTGTCGCCGGCGCCTCGTTATACCGTCTGGGGAAATAATCAAGGCACGTCACAGACTGGCACCTACCTTTCGATCAACACGCTGATGCTGCCGTTTACCTATAGTGGCAATACTCTTCAGATCGCGACCGTGGGTGTAATCTTCTCTCACATCTCGGGTAACACGATCTGCGAGGATGGTGTTGGCAATCTGAAAGATACGGGGTGTAACAACGTAACGGGCGTCTCGTCTTTCAACAGCCGCACTGGACCCGTGACCCCGCAGACCGGCGATTACAGTGTGGGGCAAGTGACAGGTGCAGCTCCTCTTGCTTCACCTGCCCTCAGCGGAGATCCAACGACTCCGACTGGAACATTCGGAGACACTAGCGACCAGATCGCTAACGACTCTTTTGTTGCGGCCGCGATCGCCGGCGTCTCTGCACCGGTAACCAGCGTAAACGGACAGACTGGCGCCGTCGTTTTGACCGTAGCTGATATTTCCGGAGCTGCTCCGCTGGCTTCTCCGACGTTCACTGGAGTACCGGCGGGTCCAACCGCAAGCGTAAGTACCACGGGTACACAGCTCGCGACTCTGGATTACGTCCTCGGACAAGCTTCGAACGCTTCTCCCATTGTTGACGGGACGCCAGCGCCAGGCACAAGTACGACATTCTCTCGCGCCGATCACGTCCATCCGACTGACACCTCGCGTGCGGCCGCAAATAATCCGAACTTTACCGGCAACGTGCAAGGGCCGTCTTATTTCTCGAATGGGACGACGTTCACATCGAGCGCGGGATGCTCGGAGACGTCACTTGTCGGCGGAGCTGGCGCGGGACAATTCACTTCTGGGACCAGCGGCGTTTGTACTACAACGCTCACCTGGGGCGCCGGACCAAGCGCGCCGAATCATTGGTCATGCTTGGTCTTTGACCAGACCACCAGTACTCTTGGTTTCGTCACATCCTCGACGACGGCCGGCGTCACGGTAAGCGTAACCACAACTTCAGGCGACATCGTCGTCGTTGCGCCTTGTGAGGGATACTAAAAATGCTTATCGATTCGACTCTAGCGCCAAGTTCACCAGTCCTCCCAACTTCTGTAGGAGTGGCAATCGCTTTCGGCTATCTGCTAGATCTTCTGAAACGCCTGAAGCAGCTTCCGAAAGTCAACTACTACAACAAGAAAATGAATCTTATAATTAGGATCTTTTTGAGCGGCATCGGAACGCTGGGGATATCGTGGGTTTGGTCCGCAGCTGGTACCGGCCATCAACTCCTGATTATGATCCCGGCTTGGTCGGTGATCGGTCTCGCCGCCTGGCATTGGTTTGTGCAATACGGGATGCAGCATACCTTCGAGGGCATCCTGCAGATCCAGAGGCATCTCGATAGCTTAATCCCGGCGAACGGCGATAAAAGGGCGTAATCGTGACGATGGACCGACGATCACATTTCGACATGAAGATGGACCTTAAGACTTTGGTTGAGATCGTTACTCTGCTCGGAGCGATTTTCGCCGGCTGGTTAAGTTTCCAGTCGAAGCTCGATATGATGAGCGAGCAGATCGAGCGAACCAGTCAGCAAACGGAAAGGATCGAACATTACCTCAGTCAGTCCGATAAAGACTACTGGAAGAAGATCACAGAAAACAGCGACTTTCGCAGGTGACCGATGGATTGGAAAGAGTTCGATAAATGGTGTGCCGCCTTCTGCGCCTGGCGCGAAGCCCGCGGCGAATCAGCGACGCTCCGTGACAGTCTGCGCGGAGTGATTCATGTCATTGCGAATCGCGCAAAACTGCACTCACGGTCGTGGGCACAAGTAGTTTTTCAGTATCTGCAGTTCTCCTCGATCACTGCGCCGGGAGATCCGCAGATCAAGGCGGGAGAAGTCCCACTTTTTCCAGATCCGATATTCGTCATCTGCTACGAGACTGCGGACCAGGTAATGAGCGGTCTCGATCCCGATCCGACGAACGGCGCGACCAGTTATTTCAACCCGGCCGTAGTCTTGCCTTCTTGGGCTGCGTCTATGACAAAAGTTGCTTCGATCGGTCATCACGATTTCTATAAGTGAGGTCTATATGCCGAAACTGACTAAGAAGGCGTCGAAGAAAGCCAAACGTGAGCGAATGCATACTGAAATGCATAAATTTAAACACGGTGAACTGCATTCCGGCTCGAAGCATGGTCCGACTGTGACGTCGCGGAAGCAAGCGATCGCCATCGGCTTAAGCGAGTCTGGTCAGTCGAAGAAGAAGGTCGGAAAGGCGCGCAAGCATCACAGCCGAGTAAAACACTGGTCGCAAAAGACGACTCGCAAACGCAGCTACAAGAGGGGGTAAGTCCATGAAGAAAAAACACTGGATGGGTAAGGCTTTCTCTAAGCACAAAGGGAGCCTACACCGAGAGCTCGACGTACCGGAGGGAAAGACGATTCCAGCCTCCAAGCTCGCGGCCGCGAAGGCCGGCAAGTACGGGAAGAAGGTCGCAAAGAAAGCAAACCCAGTAGTCACAGCGAAAAAGATCAACTCGAAGCGCAAACGGAAACGCAGTTACAAGCGAGGCTAGTCACCTAGACACATGCCACAATTTTCATGGATCACGTTCGCGCAGGCGAAGACGGCGTTAGCCTCGCGGCTGGCTGATCCTGGTATGGTCAAATGGATCGACGACGAGCTGGGACGTTATCTGGTCGAGGCGCTTCGAACCTGGAATGCGCTCACGAATATCTGGAATACTCCCTACGACCTGTCGCCGATCATCACAGCAAACCAGATCTGGTATGGACTTTCCTCGAACGCGAATTATCCGCGAGTGCGGACCGTCACCGACCAGGAAGTAGAAATTCTGATGGCGTACCATCTTCTCGAAAACGGCCTCGCCTATGGCGGGTTCGGTTTCAACTGGGGATTTAATTTCGGCTACGGTCAGTCAAGCGGAACCGGAATGTTTACCCTGCAGCAATTCTCTGACGCGCTGCAGCGACGGCGGGATGAGATCAATCAACTCACTGCTTGTAATATCGTGGAAATCTCCGTGCCCACCACGCCGAACACTCGCCAGAATCTTTTTCCAGATACGACGCTCTCTCCGATGCGAGCCCGTTTTGTTCCTGCTGTGGGGCAAGGTTCTCCGATTACTCTCTGGCGTAATGATGATCTCGCATTTCAGTACTTCTCTGCTCGCTATTTGCAGACTTCAGGAAAATTGCCAAGAGCTTATGGCGTCGTCGACTCGGCACCTCTCGGCTTCGCGGTCGATTACGCTCCTAATGTGCCGGGCGCTTACGACTTTCTGGTCAATCAATCCGGACCAGTTCTGTCACCTCCAAATGCGACCATCCTCGGGCTTCCGAATGACTTTGCCTGGGTTGCGAAGTGGGGCGCGATGAGCGATCTACTGGGAATGGAAAGCGAAGCCACAGACACGACGCGCGCCGATTACTGCCTGCAGCGTTACCGTGACGGCGTTACGCTGATGCAGCGCTCGCCCTGGCTGCTGCTAGGCACAATCAACGGAATCCCGGTCGACACTCCTTCAGTGCAAGAGATGGACGATTACGCGGTCAACTGGGACTCGGTCTCGAAGACTATCTGCATGGTGAGCCCTGGTCTCGACTTCCTCGCTCTTTCCCCAGTACCAAGCTCGCCGCCGCTTCCAGGCGCGAGTATTACCGTCGTCGGAAACGCTCCGGTACCGGTACGCGATGCAGATTTTGTCCAGGTCACCCGTGACACCTTCGACGCGATTCTCGACTATGCGCAGCATCTGGCGGATTTTAAAATGGGCGGGCACGACTTTGTACAAAGCCAAGAGCTCGCGAAGAATTTCTTTCTGGCGGCGATCGCGACCAACTCCCGCCTCGCGCAGCTTGGTCTCTTCCGCGACCTTCTCATCGGCCAAGGAATGAGGCAGAACGAAGCCGACCCGCGGTTTAAGAAAGAGGACAAGGAATGAGTAGTAACCCGTACATAATCGGCCCGAAAATAGGAGTCATCGACGAGCAGAATGATGGCTCGACTTACGGCGACAATATGCGCCAGGTGTTACGCATGTTACAGGCGTTACTTCAACCGAACATTATCAACATGACGACATCGGTCCCGCCGGCAGCTCCGACCAACGGTGACACTTACGTCGTCGCGTCCGGCCCTAGTGGACTGTGGGCAGGGCAAGCAAACAATATTGCCTACTGGACACTCGATAGCCCTCTTTCTCCAGGTGGAGTGTGGGAATTCTACGCACCTCTTGCGGGCTGGCTGGTGGTCAACCGGGCGGATGGCAGCATTTACACCTACAGTGGTACAGCTTGGGTAAAGCTCTCGACTGGCGGAGGTGGAGGGGTCTCGGGTAAGTGGCCGGGAAACTGGATTGGAAGCAATGCCGCCGGCTACTTCGGAGGAGCATTCGGACAAGGTGGAAATATAGGCATGGACCTGGCAGGGTACGGGGCCGTCGCCTTTAACGTGCAGAATCCGACAGCTACGACGCCGAAAGGAATTCAGAGCCCTGGAGGATTCTCGTCAAGCGTTGGCATTATCGACCAGCAGTTAAATATTACCCTGGGGATTCTGACTGACTGGTTTGCACGGGTGAGTCTTATAGGTTTGTCGGCTTCCCGGTACTGGCTTGGCATCTGTGACGCGACGACAAGCAGCGCTCAAACGGTGTTTTTCTCGAACACTCCAGCGGCGAACTTTGTTGGCTTCCGCTATGTCGTTGGCACGGATGCTGACATCATGGCGGTATGTCAGACAGATGCGACTCATCAAACGCTTGTCGATACAGGGGTAACTGCAGGTCCGCTGGACACCTTCGAAATCGTGCCGACCGCGAGTGGCACGGTTATCACGTTTTACATCAATGGCACCTTGGTGGCGACGATCAACACGAACGTTCCATCGGCCTCGACGCCTCTTGCTTCGATCTTTGCGGCTGATTCGATGAGTAACGGGGCTTCGAACAGTCAATTCAATTTCTTCTATGCGTATGCGTTACTGATTTCCTGAGATGGCAAAGGCTCTCAATTACGATCGTCAGAAAGACGGTGTCCGTCTCGACTTCCGGGGAGTGAATACGGTTGCGCCTCCCGACCAGATGCCGGAAGGGAAATTCCCTTTCGCGCAAAACGTTCGCCGCTACCAGCAGAAAGCTGTCATCGGCCGCGCGATGCAAAACTCAGCTCTCTTCGCACTCGCGGCCGCTAGTGTCAACTCGGTGCGCCGGCTCAACGATACGACTCCTGCCGGACCTCCTTCTGGATTCATCATCGTATCGAGTGCAGGAGCGGATCTCTACGCGCAGGGTGCGCAAGTCGCAACCGGCCTTAGCGGGAAGCGTACCTCGCTGGTTCCGTTCCGTCCGAATGCCAGCGTTCAACCTTGGATGTACGTTGCAGACGACAACCTCATGCTGAAAGTTCGTTCCGATGGGACGACTTTCAAGATGGGAATCAAAGAGCCCCAAGTACCGGCGAGCGCCGTCCTTTCAAGCTTCCCCCAGGATGCTCTCATTAACCCTTTTGAACTCGCCGCGGAATGGTCGCCAATCAACGCCACGATTGCCGAAGAAGTCCGCACGGCACCGACTGCGATCACCGCAGTACTTTTCGACTACGGCTCAAGCGGGCAAGCTTCCGTCGTCTGGCCGGGCTCGACCAACGCAAACGAAACGCTATTCCTGAATAACAATCTGGCAAACGCGGTCTTCGTTGCCTCCGTGCTGGCAGCTCCTACCAGTACAACCATTGGGTCAATCGTCTACGACTCCGGGACGACAGGTCCAGCCTGGATCACGCTCGCAAGTCCTGAGAGCGTCGAGATGGGGCAGGTATACCTCATCGGCGGCGCCGGCAGCGAGTATGTCGAGATTCTGGCGACTCAGTCAAACGCCGGCGCAACTCTGATTCGCGTCACTACCGTTAACCATCATGCGGCTGGCGCAATTCTTACCGGGCATGGCGCGTATCGCATGCTCTTTCCGAATGGAGCGACCGCGGGCAACACTTTGAGCGATGGCTACATTCAGCTCGGAGTGAGCGGATCTGGTCAGCCGATTCAGTTCGTCGGTAACGTCGTCGCAAAGTTTTACATGCACGATCACGCTTTCGCCGGCCAGTGTGAGTTAAGAAACCCGATCGATGGCGGAAATAACCCTGGCACGGGAAGCTATCCGCAGCTCGCCACAGCGGACGGCAATAGCATTCTCTTCAATCCCGAGCAACTGACCGGACATCCCGATCCGAACGTCCAGCCGATCGAGTGGGCGACGCTCGATGGAAGCGGAAATATCACCGGGTACACAACTCCTTATGCTGGGGCAACGCAGAATTACAACATGATCGTGCTTGCCTCGATCGTGATTCCTGCGGCCGGGACTTATCCTGTCAGCTTCCGACACGACGACGGAATGTACTGGGGCATGGACGGAGATTACGTTGTGCTCTCCGGACCGCAAAACTCTCCCGCACCGTTCCCCACAAAGAGCGCGCTGAACGGATATCCCGTTGTCGGTGCAGATAATCAGTCGAATGATGCGGTCGATACCTGGAACATCCAATTCAATGCAGCCGGCGTCTACGATATCGAGATCGATTACTGCCAGTGGGAAAACGAGCAAGAGCTGGGAATTTTTATCAACGGACAAACGGTTACGCCGGGCGGATCTTCCACGCCGCAATATGGAATGTATACCTTCCGGCAGGCGTACTCCTCGCTGATGGGAAATCGCCAGATCCAGCCGACTGACGTCGTGCATCTGATTTTGCAAACGAATCTCCCCAGCTTGATCGAGTCGATCGTCGTCACATTCAATATCGATCCGGTCGCCGAAGACTTCACGACAAACGCTCTGCAGTGGGGGATCACCGGCGCGGAGATCCTGGCTGCGAATACCTGGGAAGATCTCTCGATTCCAGTCCAGGCTTTGACGCGAATCGGTACCGGAGAAGTCGCGAGTATCGAGGTGACGATCGGAGGCTCGGCCTATGTGCAGTCCTCGACCGCAGTCGCGATCACCGGCGGCGGCGGAACTGGCGCGACGGCGACGGCGATTGTAGATCCGGCTACGGGCACCGTCACCGGAATCAATATCACGAACTCTGGAAACGGGTACACAAGCGCACCAGTGGTGAATATCACCGGCGTAGGCACGGGCGCGGTAGCGATCGCCACGATCTCAGGAGTGAACCTTGCACTGAGTCTCGCGACCGGAGTCTATGGCGTTCAAATCGTCATCAACAAAACGGCCGGCGCTGTGCTTGTCGACTTTGCGAATCTGATCGTCGTAGGACAGTACGGTCCGACCGTCCTTGCGGATGAACTGGACGACGTCTGGTACTACACATATTTCTCCGGAGCTCCATTGACCGGCGCGGAGTCGAACCCGTCGCCCGTGATGCGCACCGGCCTCGCCGGCTCGAACCAGGCGGCAGTGCTGACCGCAACTCCCTCGACCGACCCGCAAGTCAATACGATCAATTGGTACCGGCAAGGCGGCTCGCTCGCTGCTGCGGTCTTCGTCGGAAGCGGACCGAACACAGACGCGCCCTTTATCGACGATCTCGACGACGTCACGGTCGAGAACAATAATCAGCTCCAATTTGATAACTTCGAGCCCTGGCCGTCAATCGATCTGCCGCGGGCCGGGACTTGTTCGACTAACGGATTCAATGTCACCTGGGAATCCGGCGACAAATTCAATGTGCGCTGGCTTCCTGGCACACTGATGACGATCAACGGTACGGTTTACGATCTCTACAATCGCCCCTCGTCGACGACTGCACTCGAAATTCTGCAGAATGCCGGCATCCAGTCAAACGTTCCCTTTCAGATCCAGGAGCCCGATCTCGCCGCACAGCCGATGCGTTCGATGTGGGGACCGACCGACAATGTTAACTATGCCTTTGGCTGCAGAGATCCGCTACGGCCGGGAACTCTGTATTTCTGTAACGGCAACAATCTGGACGCGGCCGCGCAGACAAACCAGATGGAGGTGACAAGTCCTTCCGAACCTTTGCAGAATGGCGTCTACGTGGGCGGGCTTTCTCTTGTGATGTCGACCGAGCGCGGATGGCTTACTTATCCGAATTTTTTTAGCGCTCTCGCGACGGTCACCGGGATTCAGGGCAGCGCCTTTACGCTGGTACTCTCGATCGCCGATCGCGGCCTGTTCGCAGCTAAAGGGTTGACGGTCGACGCCGGCGCCAACGCCTACTTCATCGGCAAGGATGGAATCTATATTTCGCCTGGCGGTACCGGATCAAAGTCGATCACCGATGAAGATATCTACAATCTTTTCCCGCACGAAGTAACACCTGGGGTTTTCTCTGTACCGAAAAATGTCGTACTCGGGGGGCAGACGATCTATCCGCCGGATTTCACCAATCCGGACGCAATGGCTCTAAGTTATTCCCTCGGCTACATCTATTTCGATTATGAAGATGTCAACGGCAATCCGCGGACGCTTTGTTTTGATGTCTACGCGAAGGGCTGGGTCATCGATGCGTATCAATTTCCGGCGACGTCTCACGTCGAACAAGAGGGTCTGGCGATGGGAACGTTGACCGGGTGCTCGGATGGCAGCGTTCGGCAACTGGTGAGCGAAGGGGTTGAAGTCCAGAACGCCATTTTGCTTATGCCGTGCATGAATGCCGGCGACACACGCGCGCAAAAGCGCTGGGGCGATATCTACTTGGAGGCGCTGGTACCGGCCGATATCCAAATCCTGATTACCATCTTCACGAACCTCTATCAGACGGCCGTCACTGGGACGATTCCGAGTCAACTCGCTTCGCAGGGTGCGATTCGCGCGCCTTACATTCTGGATTTCGCGCAAGGTAACGGGCTGTACGCAAGGGATATCGACGCTGCTTTACAGTGGACGCTTAACGATGACGCCGCGCTCTATGTGTACCAGCCGTCACTCGTACCGCAACCGGAAGGCGTCCAGAATCGGCCGACTGACTGGGACGACGCCGGATCTCCGGGAACTAAGTTCGTGCAAGGTCTTCTGCTCGAAGCCGACAGCTTCAATCTGCCAAAGCAGTTTGTCGCGCAAGACAGCGACGGTCTCGGAATGCACGCACCGAATGAGATACCGGTCACTTTTAACGGACAGAGTATTCTTCCGTTCACTTTCACGCCTCCATTTCTCGCCCACAGCATGCGCCTGGTCGCGACCGATGGCGTCCAGTGGCGCATCTGGGGCATGAAGTGGATCTTTGAACCCTATCCCGAACTGGTCGCAGAGTGGCAGACCGAGATGACATCGCACGGATTAAAGGGCTGGTTTCATCTTGGCGAGATGAATATCCCGGCGAGCGCGATCGCGGATCTTACTTTGACGTTGGTTTTCGATCACTGGCCGACTATTATTCTCACAGTCCCAAACACAGCAGGCGTTTTCATCAAACAGAAAGTCGTGATGCCGGCAAACAAGAGCAAGCTCGTCAGTTATCGGCTTTCATCTGTGCAAAAATTTCGTGTGTTCTTGCCGGATGTCGAAGTGAAGATTAAAGA
>Ga0074044_10005646_pt1 | contig 10164 bp, 7 predicted proteins | sample BogForMeECP23OM1_FD_94443 | JGI IMG/M metagenome (GOLD analysis project Ga0074044, IMG submission 94443) | Bog forest soil microbial communities from Calvert Island, British Columbia, Canada - Bog Forest MetaG ECP23OM1 | ecosystem: Environmental > Terrestrial > Soil > Wetlands ...
TTCACGTCGTGGTAGCGCCATTGGCCCTTCACCAGTTGCGCTCCTTCGTGTGAGGCAAGGTCGATTACAGCGTCCGGGCGCCCGACAGGAGGGTCCTGAATCGACTGCGCTCCCGCCCTTACCGGGGCCAACGCAAGAACTAACCCCAGAGTAGTCAAGGCGCTCCACACATGCTGGCATCTATTCATGTAGCGCCTCGCTAGCGAACCTTCACAACGAAGTAGAGGAAGGGATTGGTGACTTCCAGGAACTGGTGCGGCACACCATGCGGGACAATGATCACGTCCCCCTGGGCAATTTTGCGAGCTTGCCCATTCCGGATGCTGCTTCCACGAAGTTCGTCCGGAGCGATAGTCTTGGCATCAACTGCTTCGCCCCCCGTGATGAACGTGGCCTCACCTTGCAGCACGTAGATCACGTCGGCGTCTTTGGTATGAATTTCCGCCTGTCCTGGCTTCTCCCTGCGGCTGGCGTGGACCATGTAGTTGCCACCGTCACTTCCGTCGAACAACACACTGCCTTTCGAGAAGGCTTCGTCCACTTTGCTCTTCTCCCAATAAGAAACCGGCAGCGGAGCGTTGCCGCTCATCGTCGTAGTTTCGAACGCTTTCGACCCGGCGATGGCTAGTTGTTCGTCCTGGTCGGCGCTGGCTGCCCCACTTGCTCCCACACCGCCAACAATCTGGCCGTCTACGACGATGGGAATGCCGCCGATCAGAGGCGTGAAGTTTTCAAGCGCCGTCATCACGGTGCGTCCCTTGCCGCTGGAATTAATCAATTCTTCGAAGAAGCGCGTAGGCTTCTTGAACATGACCGCTGTTTTGGCCTTACCGATGGAGATGTTGGCGCCAGCAGAGAATGTGCCATCAAGCCGTTCCAAGGCCATCAGGTTGCCGCCATCGTCCACAACCGCGATGACGCCACCGGGGGCCTGCAGTTTTTGTGCCTCGGCCTTCGCCGCGGCGATCACTCCCTCGGCGCCCTGCAACGTGAGAGTCTTTTTCTCAACTGTTTGTCCCACCGCCACCTTTGCTGAGATGGGAAGAATGGCGAACAGTAACGTTGACCAAACCGCGATGAATTTGTTTCGCATGGTTCATCCTGCTTTGTGTTTTCGTGAAAGGGGCGGGGCCGCGCTTCATAGCGGTCCGCGCCCCGCGGGAGGGTTTAGCTAATGAACGGGACTAGAGAAAGAAGCTTCTCCGAGATTTGCCTCTGCCCAGGCGCACCAGATAACGACTTTGGAAACGTTCTTTACGTAGCTGGGAACTACGATTTCCTTCTTAAACTTGTCGCCGATGAACGCCTTGGTCTTGAGCTTGTCGACCAAGTAAACGTTGCCGTCGGAATCCACAAGCTGCCAGTGTGGGTCTGGCGTATCGGGAACGACGAAGTCGTCCGACAACGTCAGGATGCTCTTGCCATCGCGTGTGCTGTGGGTGACATGTCCTTTATTTGCCTTCGGACCCTGGAATTGGCTGGATGTGTGCATATCTTGCGCGAAAGCTGAAACGGCGAACAGTGCCGTCGTAATCAGCAGTGATCGAAGCAGAAACTGGATTGGCTTATTCATGTTCATTCCTTTTCCTTATCATAGAAAGTTTGTTGTGGATCTTTGTGTCCTGTCCTCTCCCTCGGCGATAAATCGTTAACGATTCGCGAACCCTTCGACCGTCGGGCTCATGTGCCTTGCAGAGATGTTCAGGTGACAGTGGGATTCAAAAGAGTCAAGAAGGTTTCATTCCAGGGGTAGCTTTTCGCATCGGCGATTAGCCTGTCACTTCCTTGCAGTATCTGAATCGTATGGGCAGACTCGATGACTGGCCCTGAGGACAATCTGCTGCTTGACACGCCGACCCTGGAAGACGAACGGCCGCCGAGCCACATTGCATTTTCTCAGAGACCCAATCTGGGCGCTTTGGGATCATTACGTTTTCACTGGCCTGAGTACCTGATGGAATCGGGCCTGCTCGGTGCATTCATGGTGTCGGCTTGTGCGTTTGGCGCGATATACGAATTTCCGCGATCGCCCGTCCATCAGGCAATCACATCGGGCTTTTTGCGTCGTGCGCTGATGGGAGTCTCGATGGGGCTGACAGCAATCGCCATCATTCATTCGCCATGGGGCAAGCAGTCGGGCGCACACATCAATCCTTCCGTCACGTTCACGTTCTTTCGGCTCGGAAAAATTAGGGGTTGGGACACATTTTTCTATATAGCCGCACAGTTCATAGGCGCAGTGATTGGCGTTTTGCTTGTGGCTTTGGTCTTGGGAAAAGAACTTGCTGACCCCGCGGTTCGTTATGTAGTAACGGTGCCCGGACCCGCTGGTCCTTGGGTCGCGCTTCTATCTGAATTCACGATCGCATTCGGTCTCATGTCCACGGTCCTTTATTTTTCCAATCATCATCGTCTCGAGCGCTACACGGGTCTCTTTGCGGGCCTCCTCGTCGCGAGCTACATCACGTTAGAGGCGCCGTTTTCGGGCATGAGCATGAATCCCGCCAGAACATTTGGGTCGGCGATACCTCCCATGATTTGGGATGGGCTTTGGGTCTACCTGACGGCTCCCCCGCTGGGCATGCTAGCTGCCGCCGAGATCTATCTATGGTGGAAAGGAAAGCAGGGAGTGAAGTGTTGCAAGCTGCATCACAATAGCAATAAGCGCTGCATTTTCTGCGGGGCGAACGGGGGATTCGCAACGTGAGCGACAACCGTTACGACGTGATCATCATAGGGACGGGTGCGGGTGGAGGTACGCTGGCCTACCATCTGGCGCCGTCGGGAAAGCGGATACTAATTCTCGAACGTGGCGACTACGTTCCCCGCGAGAAAGCGAATTGGGATCCGCACATAGTCAACGTCGACGGCCATTACAACACCAAGGAATCCTGGCTCGATAAGGACGGCAAGGAGCTGCATCCGCACACGAACTATTACGTCGGCGGCAACACCAAGTTCTACGGTGCGGCGCTATTCCGCTTGCGCAAGGAAGACTTCAGTGAATTGCGGCATCATGGCGGTATTTCCCCCGCTTGGCCGATCAGCTATGACGACTTGGAGCCGTACTACACGCAAGCCGAAAATCTCTACCAAGTGCACGGAAACCGTGGAGAGGATCCGACCGAACCAGCGGCCAATTTTCCGTATCCATGGCCTGCGGTTAGCCATGAGCCACGTATTCAGCAACTGTCCGACGATTTTGCGCGTTTCGGCTTAAAGCCCTTCCACGTTCCTATCGGAGTCATGCTCAACGAAAAGGACCGCCACAAGAGCCGCTGCATCCGCTGCAACACCTGCGATGGTTTTCCCTGTCTGGTGAGCGCTAAGGCCGATGCGCAAGTTGTATGCATCGATGAGGCAATCAAGCATTCCAACGTAGCTCTGCTGACGAATGCGCTAGTGAAGCGGTTGGAAACAGATTCATCAGGCCGCGAGGTGAAGAATGTTGTCGTTGAACGCAGCGGTGTCCTGGAGAACTACTCGGCGGACTTGATCGTCGTTTCCTGTGGCGCCATCAACTCTGCAGCGCTGTTGTTGCGCTCCGCCAATGACAAGCATCCGCGCGGACTGGCCAATAGCTCGGACGTTGTCGGCCGCCATTACATGGGACACACCAATTCGGTGATGATGGCCATTTCCAAGTGCCCCAATCCCACGATCTTTCAGAAGACTCTCGGCGTAAATGATTATTACTACGGCTCGAAAGACTTCGACTATCCCATGGGGCACATCTCTTTTGTCGGCAAATTGGACGCGATCACGCTGAAGGCAGGCGCGCCAGCCATTGCTCCGAATTTCACTCTGGAGTTGATGGCAAAGTACTCACTTGACTTCTGGCTCACCTCAGAAGATCTGCCCGATTCGAACAATCGAGTCACTATCGGCCGCGACGGCAAGATCATGCTGACCTATACGCCGAACAACCTGGAGGCGCATGAGCGGCTCCAAGCCAAACTGAAAGAGGCTATGAAGCATACCAACTGCGCGATGCATGGCCACGACTGTCATCAAGGAATATTCGGGCGGAACTTGTATGTTGGCCAGCGTATCCCGCTCGCCGGCGTGGCCCATCAGAACGGAACGATTCTCTTTGGAAAAGACCCGAAGACCTCAGCGCTCAACGTAAACTGCAAAGCGCATGACGTGGACAACCTTTACGTGGTCGACGGGAGTTTCTTCCCGTCGAGCGCGGCTGTTAATCCCGCGCTGACCATCATGGCCAACGCACTTCGAGTCGGTGATCACTTGATGCGGCGCCTTGGAGTCTCGGAGGCGGAGTACGAGCGGAATCGGTTGCAGCAGCAAAGTCCCGAAGTTGGCAAATAAACAACGAATGAAACACCGCTATCGGTCAAATCGCTTGTCGAGCGCATGGCCACTGCGGGGGCTATTGCTGATTCTAGCTGTGCACGAACTGCAGGCGCAGCAGCCTTCTCCCCTTGTGGATGGCGTCGATGCAATCGGAATCACGGTTTCCGATATGGACCGCGCGGTGGACTTCTACTCCAAGGTGCTGACGTTCGAGAAGGTATCGGACACCGAAGTCGCCGGCGACAGCTACGAGCATCTCGAAGGTGTGTTCGGATTGCGAATGCGCGTGGTACGTATGAGGCTCGGCGACGAATTCATCGAACTCACGGAATATCTGGCGCCGAAAGGCAGGCCGATCCCAGTGGATTCGCGCAGTAACGACCGTTGGTTTCAGCACATCGCGATCATCGTCAGTGACATGGACAAAGCGTATGCCCGCTTGCGACAGAACAAAGTGGAAAATGCTTCTTCCGGTCCACAGAGACTTCCCGACTGGAATAAGAACGCGGCGGGCATTTCGGCGTTCTATTTCAAGGACCCGGACGAACATCCCGTCGAGATTCTTCAGTTCCCCCCGGACAAAGGCGCCGAAAAATGGCACCGCTCGAGCGATCGACTGTTCCTCGGCATCGATCACACTGCGATTGTGGTGTGGGACAGAGACGCAAGTATAAAGTTCTATCACGACCTGCTTGGGATGCGCGTGGCCGGCGAAAGTGAGAACTACGGGACCGAGCAGGAGCACTTGAATAACGTGTTTGGCGCCCATTTGCGAATTACAGCTCTGCGAGGGACGAGCGGACCGGGCATTGAATTGCTGGAGTATTTCGCGCCACGGGATGGCCGGCCCTTTCCTCCCGATGAACACGCCAACGACATCGTCCACCGTCATACAATTCTGATCACACACAGCGCAGAGAGTGCCGCCCGCGAATTGAAAGCCCACAACGTGAGCATGGTTTCTTCCGCGGTGATTGCGGATCAAATGGAGCAGCTTGGATTCAAGAAGGCATTTCTGGTGCGCGATCCCGACGGCCACGCAATCGAAGTCGAGGAAAAGTAAGGGCAAGGACGGAACATTCTCATGACGCAGGAAGAAATCCGATTATCAGAGTCCGGAGCGCGCAAGAAGCACTGGAAGCGCTGGGGTCCTTATCTTAGCGAGCGCGCGTGGGGCACGGTCCGCGAAGACTACAGCCCGCACGGCAATGCTTGGGAGCACTTGCCGCACGATCACGCCCGTTCACGCGCCTATCGCTGGAATGAAGATGGGCTGGCGGGCATCAGCGATCGACGGCAAATGATCTGTTTTGCTGTAGCGCTGTGGAACGAGCGCGATCCCATCCTGAAGGAACGGCTTTTTGGATTGACGGGAAACGAGGGAAATCATGGCGAGGATGTGAAGGAGTGCTATTTCTACCTTGATTCGACGCCGACGCATTCATACATGAAGTATCTGTACAAATATCCGCAGGCGGAGTTTCCTTACACGCTTCTTGTGGAAGCGAACCGTCGACGTGACAAGAGCCAGCCGGAGTTCGAACTGCTCGATACCGGAATATTCGACGACAATCGCTACTTTGATGTCTTCGTGGAATATGCCAAGGCAGACACCGAGGACATCCTGATCAAAATCACGGTAGCCAACCGTGGCCCGGAAGCAGCCAATCTGCGCCTGTTGCCGACGGTGTGGTTCCGCAACACCTGGTCGTGGGGAAGTTCGCGCCATCGTCCCGAGTTGCATCAAGCACGACTGGCGCCCGACCCAATCATTGAACTTAATCATGACCAGCCCGGCAACCGCTGGCTGCATTGCGAAGGCTCTCCGGAGCTGCTCTTCACCGAGAACGACACCAATGCGCATCGCCTATGGGGAATCGACAACGGCACTCCCTATGTCAAAGACAGCTTTAACGACTACATCGTGTACGGCACTCATGAAGCGGTAAATCCTCGACCTGCCGGCACCAAGGCGGCAGCTCACTACAAACTTACGCTCGGTGCAGGCGCGACCGCTGTCGTCCGCTTGCGCCTAGCCGACTCTGACTTCAAAGGCAAGAGCGCTTTCGCCGACTTCGATTATATGTTTGCGATGCGCCAGCGCGAGGCCGATGAGTTCTACGCCACAGTCATTCCGCAAGATCTTTCGGCTGACGCACAGAACGTCATGCGTCAAGGCTTTGCCGGAATGCTTTGGTCGAAGCAGTTTTATCACTACATAGTCAGAGACTGGCTGCAAGGCGACGCAGACAATCCTTCCCCTCCCGCCGAGCGTTTCCGCGGGCGCAACCACGAGTGGACTCACCTGTACAACTCGGACGTGATCTCCATGCCCGACAAGTGGGAATACCCGTGGTATGCGGCTTGGGATCTAGCATTCCACTGCATACCACTCGCGCTCGTGGACCCGGACTTCGCAAAAGAGCAGCTCACGCTGATGCTGCGCGAATGGTACATGCATCCCAATGGTCAGATTCCTGCCTACGAATGGGCGTTCGGCGATGTGAACCCGCCAGTTCACGCGTGGGCTGCGTGGCGCGTTTACAAGATTGACAAGAAGCGCAAAGGCAAAGGCGACCGAGCATTCCTGCAGCGTGTCTTCCACAAGCTCATGCTCAATTTCACCTGGTGGGTGAACCGCAAGGATGCCGAGGGCATGAATATCTTCCAAGGCGGCTTTTTGGGCTTGGACAACATCGGCGTTTTCGACCGTAGTGCACCACTGCCCACTGGTGGCTACATCGAGCAATCCGACGGAACCAGTTGGATGGCCATGTACACGCTGAATTTGCTTGCGATCGCTCTGGAGTTGGCGACAGAGGAGCCCTGCTATGAAGACGTGGCCAGCAAGTTCTGGGAACACTTTGTCTACATCGCCGATGCTATGAGCCATCGTGGACACGACGGCATGGGGCTGTGGAATGAGCAAGACGGCTTCTTCTATGACGTGCTCAAGCTGCCCGACGGCACCCACTTCCCCATGAAGATTCGCTCCATGGTCGGGTTGATTCCGCTGTTCGCGGTGGAGACGCTGGAACCGGACGTACTAGACAAACTGCCCGATTTCAAGCGGCGGCTGGAATGGTTCATCGACAACCGCCCCGATCTCAGCCAAAACGTGGCTTGCATGCGTACCGAAGGTATGGGCGAACGGAGATTGCTGTCCATCGCGAACCAGGACAAGCTGCGCAGCATTCTAAAGTTCATGTTGGACGAGCGAGAATTTCTTTCGCCGTACGGCATTCGAGCGCTCTCTCAATTCCATCGGGACCGTCCTTACACACTCAACGTTTCTGGCATGGAACACCGCGTGGACTACGAACCGGGTGAATCATCGACGGGATTGTTCGGCGGCAACTCGAACTGGCGTGGTCCCGTGTGGTTCCCGGTGAACTACCTGCTGGTGGAGTCGCTGCAGAAGTTTCACTACTACCTTGGCGACGACTTCAAAGTAGAGTTCCCGACAGGATCGGGAACGATGCTGACCCTGTGGGAAGTCGCGAGAGAACTGTCGCGCCGTATGACGAGCATTTTTCTTCGCGATGAAAACGGCCGCCGGCCGGTGTTTGGGGATACCGAAAAGTTTCGCACAGATCCGCACTGGCGAGATCTGGTCCTGTTCCACGAATACTTTCACGGGGACTCAGGAACCGGAGTAGGAGCAAGCCACCAGACCGGATGGACGGGCATCGTCACCAAGTTGATGCAACAAAGCGGCGAGTCGCACCAACGCGAGAAAACGGAATCAGCGGCACCTCGGCAAGCAGCAGACTGACAACGGGAGAGACCCAATGAAAGCTATTAGCGTATTTCCAGGAAAACCAAGCAGCGTCCACTTGGCGGACCTGCCAAAGCCGTCGCTGGACCAGGTCTCGAATGGACGCGGAGTGTTGGTGAAAGTTCTTCGGGTCGGTGTAGACGGCACTGACAAAGAAATCAATGCTGCCGAGTATGGAGCCGCGCCTCCGGGATACGACTTCCTGGTGACCGGTCACGAAGGTTTTGGACAAGTCGAAGCCGTGGGGCCGAACGTCAGGGAGCTGAAGCCTGGAGACTATGTTGTTGCCACTGTGCGACGGCCGGGCAAGAGCATCTATGACCTGATCGGCACCAATGACATGACCACCGACGATACCTACTATGAACGCGGCATCAACCTGCTGCACGGTTTCTTGACTGAGTACTACGTCGACGACGCCCAGTTCATCGTCAAAATTCCGCAAGGCCTGAGGCAGGTTGGAGTCCTGCTCGAACCTCTGACGGTCGCCGAGAAAGGAATCTACCAGGCGTATGAAATCCAGCGGCGCCTCAGGGTATGGCGTCCGCGCAAGGCCGCGGTGATGGGCGCGGGCACGATCGGATTGCTGGCTACGCTGGTGTTGCGACTGCGCGGGCTGGAGGTCACAACCTTTGGACGGACTCCCAAACCCTATCTGAATTCTGAACTGATCGAAGAACTCGGCGCGAGCTACTTTTCGACGAAGGAGATTTCAATTCTCGATGGCGCGAAACAGTACGGACCGTTCGACATCATCTTCGAAGCCACTGGCAATTCCACCGTCGTATTCGACAGCATGCGGGCCCTTGGCAAGAACGGCGTTCTTGTGCTCTCCAGCGTTACTGGCGGGAACAACATGATCCAGGTACCCGCCGACCAGATCAACCTCGAATTCGTTCTCGGGAACAAAGTCATGGTGGGCACGGTCAATGCCAACCGCGAGTACTTTGAACTTGGCGTGCGTGACATGGTGGAGGCTGAGGCAGAGTATCCGGGCTGGCTTGGCAAGCTGCTCACCGATCCTGTGAAGGGGCTGGACAACTATCAACAGCTCTTCGAGAAACTGACGGCACCGAGCGGAGCGATTAAAGTCTTCTGCCAAGTGGCGGAATTCTGAATCGTTATCAAAGAGCCAATCTGCAAATCACGTTCGGGCCGTCGTACACGACCTCGAAAACATCTATGATTCAGTTCGGACAAGAAGCATGCCGCAGCTTGGAATCCGCGTTACGTCGCGAATGGCTCGAAACCAACGGGATCGGCGGGTTTGCTTCGTCCACGATCATAGGGTTGAACACGCGGCGCTACCACGGTTTGCTGGTGGCGGCCACGGAACCGCCCGTTGGACGGTTTGTGCTCCTTTCCAAACTTGAGGAATCGCTGTCCATCGACGGCCAGTCGTTTGACTTATCTGCGAACCGCTACCCCAACGTCATTCACCCCCAAGGGTTTCGATACCTGAAGCAGTTCCGCCTTGATCCATTCCCCGTGTTCACCTATGAAGTCGAAGGAGTCGAGATCGAGAAAACTGTGTTCATGATTTCTGGCGAGAACAGTACCGTCGTGCAGTACGAACTGAAAAAGAACAATCATCCAGAACCATCGAAGCGATTGTGGCTTGAACTCAGGCCACTAATCGCTTTCCGCGACTATCACAGTGTGACTCACGAGAATGGAGCGATCAATCCCAAGATCGAAGAGCGGTCAGGATCGGTGAGTATCACTCCTTACCAGGGCCTCCCTTCCCTGCACCTGGCGCACAACGCCGTTGAGCTGCGAAAAGCCGGCGACTGGTATCGCAACTTTGAATATGACGTCGAGCGCGAACGCGGTCTCGATTTTACTGAGGACTTATTCAGCCCCTACGTCTTGCGATTTGACCTGCCACTGGAAGGAGCAGCATCGGTCATCGCCTCGACTGATCAGCGCGACGTTGCCCGAGTGCCGGAGTATAGACAGGCGGAGACGACTCGCCGTCGTGATGCTGAAATGGCGTCTCCCGTTGAGGATAGTTTCGTCCGAAGTCTAGTCGCCGCAGCCGACCAGTTCATCGTTTCCCGTGGAGACCAAAA
>Ga0074044_10005647_pt1 | contig 10164 bp, 13 predicted proteins | sample BogForMeECP23OM1_FD_94443 | JGI IMG/M metagenome (GOLD analysis project Ga0074044, IMG submission 94443) | Bog forest soil microbial communities from Calvert Island, British Columbia, Canada - Bog Forest MetaG ECP23OM1 | ecosystem: Environmental > Terrestrial > Soil > Wetlands ...
CGGCTTTAGAAAGTGCAGTGGCCGATTCAGGCGCGAAGATTGTCACCGTCGTTGGTCGATATTTTGCAATGGACCGTGATAAACGCTGGGACCGGAGCAAACTGGCTTGGGACGCAATCGTGCTCGGACGAGGCGAAATTGTTGACAAGTCGCCGGCCGACGCGGTCAGACAGCGTTATCAGCTAGATGAAACGGACGAGTTTCTTAAGCCGCTGGTCTTTTCGCACGCCAATGAGCAGCGGGTCCGCGACGGGGACGTGGTTTTCTTTTTTAATTTTCGCGCAGATCGGGCAAGACAATTGTCAGAAGCATTTTTGTTCGACGACTTTGACGCCTTCGTTCGCGAGGTGCACCCGAAGGTGCACTACGTCACGATGACGGTCTACAAGGAAACCTACAATTGCCCAGTGGCGTTTCAGCCGCAGACGCTGGATAACATTCTCGGGAGAGTAGTCAGCGATGCGGGTAAAAAGCAGTTACGGATCGCTGAAACCGAAAAGTACCCGCATGTGACCTATTTCTTCAATGGCGGGGAGGAAGTAGCCTTCGCTGGCGAGGACCGTGTTATTATACCCTCACCGAAAGTCGCAACGTACGACCTCAAGCCGGAGATGAGCGCTCCGGAAGTAACTGCCGAGGTGCTTGCCCGCATGAAGGATTACGACCTCATCATTCTGAATTTTGCGAATCCGGACATGGTGGGCCACACCGGCGTGGTCGAAGCCGGCATCAAAGCTGTCGAGACGATCGACCGATGTGTGCGCCAAGTCCTGGAAGCGCTCCTTGCACTTGGAGGAAGAGCGCTCGTGACGGCAGACCACGGGAATTGCGAGTTGATGCGTAATGCCGACGGCTCGCCAAATACTGCCCATACGACGAACCTCGTCCACTTCATCTACGTGGCGGCAAACGCCGGGGATTATCGTTTAAAAGATGGCATTCTTGCCGATGTTGCTCCGACACTGCTGGAGCTTCTTGATTTGGGAAAACCGGAGGTCATGACAGGCGGGAGCCTCCTCGAGCGACGGAGACAGTGTTGAGTGTTGGGTTTCGAGTTTTGAGTTTTGAGTGCGCGCTACGTTTCGTTGGCAGGCTAAAGTCCAATCGCGCCTTCGGCGCTTTGGGTCAAAGCCCTCAATAAGAAAGCCTGCGGTGAAGGCCGCGGATCCTCATGAACTCGAATACGAGGAAGCGCTGAAAGCGCAACAGAAAGTTGGTTCCTGCGATGTCGCGAGACGCCCTCCGGAGCGGCGTCCTTCAAACAGCGCAGTCACTCAAACCCCAAAACTCAAAACTATCCATTGCGCGCAGCCCGATTTGCTTTAACTAGGTTACAGATTGTTCTTTACCGCGTGGTGTAACGGTAACACAGCGCCCTTTGGAGGCGTTATTCATGGTTCGAATCCATGCGCGGTAGCCACTTCTATTTTCCCCTGGGAAACAGCTCTATTACAGGAACGGCGAGGGCTTCGCACCCACCTTACCTAAGCGGCTACTCGTTGACCTAGAAGCTCTTAAAAGCCTATCCAATCCGAATTCAGTGGAACAGTTGCACTGTTTATGTTACGGTAATGCAACTAAGAAAGTGCAACAAAGATGAAGGCTAAACGTTATCCGGCTCGGAACAATTGGAGGGTGCTCATTCCGGCCCGCTTTACTGACACCGGAAAGCAGCAAGCAAGATTCTTCGATTCCAAAACCGAAGCTGAAACCGAGATTCGCCGGATTTTAAACCGGGGCAACTCTTCAAAGCCGCAAGTCTCGGAAGCTGATGAGGCCGCGTTCACTTTGGCTAAAGACGAAGGACTAAGCCCGCAAGAATACTTGGATGCGATCCGGCTCTACAAAAAGATGGTCGGCGGCATTGAATCGGAGAAACGGGTTGATCTTCAAACCGCTTGCGAAGCATTTATTGAACGACAAAAGCGAGAGAATAGAAACCGGCGCACGATCTATTCCGATGGCCAAGCTCTGAAGTATCTATGTCAGTTTGCGGGCTGGAAACTGCCGTTGATTGAACTCAGCGAAGCAAGGATCAACGAATATTTTGACACCATGAAGCCCGGTGGTCGGCGGCGCACGCAACATGGCCGGGTAAAGAAATTCCTCAATTGGTGCACTGAAACCGGTTACTTGGTTGTTAATCCGATGGCAAAGATCAAGCCACGGGAAAGATGGAACTCCAACCGGGAGATACTCGACGTTGAAGCTTTTCGCCGAATTCTCTTCGTGATCGCCGGACTTGAATCGATCAAACCGGATGAAACTCCAACACTGCGATATCAACGGCTATTGCCCTTTTACGTCTTGGGAGGCATGGCCGGTCTACGCCGACGTGAAATAATTTCATCCGATCCTCGCGAAGCCGTCATTGAATGGACTGACATCTGGTGGAAGAGAAATTTGATCGAAATTAGGGAGGAAGTCGCCAAGCAGACCGGAGCCGCTGATCATAGGCGCTGGCCTCCACTAGAGCCCGCTGCGAAGGAATGGCTTGAGATGGTGGCCGAGCCGAGTGGGCCCATCATGCAGATCTCTCAATCGACTCTCCAGAGGCTCAATGGCGAACTGCTTGATACCCTCAAGCTGGAGGTTCCTGAAAACGGGCTACGAAATTCATACGCGAGCTACGGCTTGTCGTTCCGATCACCCGGAGATGTCGCGAAAGCGATGGGTGACAATGAAGCGACCGTGAGCCGTTACTATGTCAAGAAACTTGAGCCGGATACCGGGAGAGCTTGGTTCGACATCCGGCCAGAGATGAACAAGAAGATTGTGCATATCCAGGCAGCGCTTAGTGCGGTCGGCTAAACATACTTTATGGATGTAGTGTCCAGCGATTGGAGCTGCCCATCGATTGCCACCACGCCTCCAATTCTTTTCGTTTAAACCGCCAGCCGGAACACTTTCCAGCCGGTTGAAATGCACCTGGGATGTATCCCAGTGCTGCGTATTTGCGGATCGTCTTCGGTGACATACCCGTAAGTCGGCTGACTTCAATCGTGTCAAAGGATGCGCGGCCATCAAGAGTAGAGACAAGCGTCGAGGCGTTCTGAAGCGGATAAAGTACTTTGCTCATCCATGCACCCAGCTTTTCTTCAGGATCTCCTGGACGTTGGCGTTGAGTTCATCAGCTATTTCCTGGGCTGCTTCTTCAGTTGGAAAGTCCCAGAATGTGCAGCCGGAATGTCCACCGTTTTCATCACCATCTGAATCAAAGGCGATTGAGTATGGTGCCTCATCGCCGTTTTCACCACCGCCGCAGATGTAGTAGAATTCTTCCAGTCTTGGCTCCACATCAGGATAGAGAGGATCGTCGTTTACGGGTTTGGTTGGTTGTTTGGCGATAACTTTCCGTTTGGCGGGCTTGGGTTTGGAAAGTTGCTTGTGGGCTTGGGTGATAGATTTGGGCGCAGGTGTGTTTTTGGGCGCGGGTACCGCGATGGGGGTGGGGTTATCCAATAGAGCACCTATCGCTTCCGCCTGTTTCAAATCCGACACGCCCTGTCGGTTTTCATCTTCGATGCCGAGAATGTCCCCCCACCCAATTTCATGACGGCGCTCATAGAGCATCATGTAGCGCTGAGCGGTGCGCTCGTTGAACTCCAAATTCTTTTTCATCCATGCTTGCCAGCCGCCGTGCTTAACTTTGAACTTCTGATCGAGAAGGAACTTTCCGATTGCGATTGCATCTTCTACCAACATGCGCCCTGTATTCTGGATATGGGCGTGGGTTGCATTGGCTTCAGCCACGGTCCTGACCATATCTATGACGGGGGTACCAGGAGGGGGATCATCTGTCCCCTCTACCACTTTTTCATCTGCTTGAGTTTCCTGTTGCATACTGAAGACGTTTCACGGGCTTTCGTTTTTTTGAGCGGGGGCAAAAACGACACGTCCGGCGGATTTGAATTCCGCTCAGATTTTAATCAGACGGACTCCCTCCGGCTCTCCTTTAAGTGGGAATCCCTGATCCTGTCGGAATTGAATGAGGCGGAGAGCCTCGGGTTTAGGAAGGGCAATCACTTCTTGTCGTCCACCGCCAGTTTGCGTCCGCGCCCGGACAAATTGGAACCCGTGCCTGATCGCATACCTACGGAGGTTGGTCGAAAACATGCCCAACTTATGGGCAAGTTCTGAGATGGGAATGAGGTCATTCATACCTGACCATATCGCACGCCACAAACAGAGATGCAACTCCATTGCCCTATGTTATACACAGTCTCTTTTTGTGTTGCTGTGTGAATTATACAAGATAAGAAATTCGAGGAAGAGGAATGGATTGCTGGATTATATAAGATATAGATTCTTCGATCCCTGGACAAAAAAGAACCCGCTGATCCGAGTGAACCAGCGGGCTTTAATCTGCTATCACCCCAATCCCAGCTGAAGGTGACTTGAAGAAGTGGTTACTGAATACTTACCATTGAGCCTGGGGGATGCAACCTAGTTTTTGAAAATTTGCGGGTTGGAGTTGCTTGCTAGTGTTGATGGTAGTTAATTAGTGAAGCCAGCAAATCTGCAATTGAAGGAAGTGGTTTTCTGAGATGGCGCTTTGTTGAGCAGCAAAGCCCATGAACTCAAATTCTATCGAAGTTGGGACGGAACCTACCGTCACCACCGTCAAGCCACTCAGATCCGCCGCCTTCCAGAAGATAAAGGAGGAGGGTGATTCTCTCCTGGAGAAAATGAAACGCCGCAAAGAGCGGTGGGCGCAAGAGGAGGCGAAGTATTTCCCCCAAACCGTAAAAATCGTGAAACGGTAATGGATACCCCCTCTATTATCGAAGACGGAACATCGAGGGATTTCTTCATGGGGGGTCTCGTTCCCCGAAGTGGACTGAGCACGGAAGAATCAATTGACAGCACTGATGCTGAAGCCCTTCGTATCGACACAAAAGCCGACTTTGAACGTCGCCTTCAACCATACCTCGATGGAATTCTTCCTTTCAGTGAAATCCCAAAAGTCCCTTGGAAGGAAACTCTCGAAGAGGCGTTCCGGCCCAAGAAGAAGGTCACCCTCGAATTTCTTAAAGAGCTGGACGCTCTTCTACGACCGCACCTGTTGCCTTGGTGCCGTCTGGTTTTCCCGATGGGTTATCGTTCACTCAAAGGCAATTACTGGGTAGTGCCACAGGGCATGATCAAGATTCACCTCTTGAGCGGGGCGACGTGGCACCTGGGATTAAGAGGGCTGAGAAGAAGGAAGGTCAGTTTGTTGCTTAGAGGCATCACTCCTCTCCATTGGTGGATTGGGCACACTGGTGAATACTATGAGACAGCAGCCAGGAGTCTGAAGGCGTGGTGTCTCGCTCAGCAGAACGCGCCAGCGGTGGAGGAGCCCCCCTTCCACAAGCCGGTTGAAGAGGTGGTGAGGTTATTCTACTACGTGATGTTCTGCATCTCCGCTGACTACAAGTACGAGAAGAAGACCGCCCGTGATCTCTGGAAAATATTCAAGAAGGTGCACGGACCCATCAAAACCAAACAAGAACCAGACTTCAATTCAAGCTACCGCATGGTGAAGTTCCTTCATTACTGCTTGGAGAATGACCCAGGACACTTCAGGCTGACTCACAAAATCGACCGCACCAAGAAAGAGGTTTGGGAGATACGGAGCAACTGGTCAAGTTCCAATCCTGCCATCAAGGAGAAGCTGAAGACTCTGGGGTGCCCTCCTGGTATGATGACAGTGTTCTCGGATGAAGAGCTTTGGAACAACATGCTGGACGATTTGCTGTGGGAACCTCCTCCAGTGGATCTGGAGAGAGAGGCACACATGGCACGTTTCAGGGAAACACATCAGCCGGAGTGGGATAACATTCGAGAACGCATACATGGTGTGAACGAATACATCCGAGAAAACGGTCTTCTGGCTTATATAGAGTACTCTCGAAAAAACCCCTTCTGGTCAGAATGACGCTTAAAGCACTCTGGATGAGATGGTTGCATAAATGCAGGAAACTTTGTTTAGTCTGGGGATAATGCGATAAGGCGATAATTGGATAATCACCATATCGCCATACACAATATCTAGATAATAGATGCAGACTAAACAAAGTTTCCTGCATGCAGGTAACTGGTGTTTCTTACCTAAAGGTAAGTTCGTTGCGCGGGGTGGGCTTCGCAAAGCCTCAGCCCGACCACCGCACATACCCGAAGTTGTTGTTTAGGGGAATCGCTGAGATACTTTTAATGAAGAGGAATTGAACTCCGAAAAGAGTTCTCCGATAGTATTTCCATTCATGAACGTAAACGATCTCAAGAAGGCATACGCCCGACTTCCGGGTCGAATCATCAAAAGAGTGAAGGAAACTCCTTTCTCAGGAGAACCTAAAGATTACGTTCTCAATTTTGGACAGCACGTCGGAACAGCATTGAAGGATACTCCAGTCAGTTATCTGATGTGGATCATCGAGAATGTTAGCAATCGTCCAGTTTGCGTTTCCGTTGTGCGACAGTATCTCAATGGGGAGAAGCCGTCTGTCAGCATAAAGGGAGAGCCCTCCCCCACTCGGCGTAAGCTTTCCGGTCTTACCCCAAAGCCTGCGAAGCAGGGGTCTGGGGTTGAGGGGGAGCCTCCTCTCTTCCAACCTTACGTCATGCCCATCTTCAGTCATCCTATGAGTGAGACGGTGTTGAACGGAAAGAAATTGAAGGACATCTCTCTTCGAGAGTTTCAGCAAATGCCGGAAGCCAGCGACCCGGTCCTGGAATACTACATCGCTAAACTCGTTCACGGTTACCGTCATTCCGTGTGGAAAGTTTATCGTGAATCTGTCCGCATTGATGTATCCCGGCTATCGTCGGGAGAGGCACTCCAGTATGAGGTCATCCTTGATGCTGTACGTAAGATTCAGCACGTTTTGGATACCCAGCCTGATGCATGGGAGGCTTTCAAGGTGCTGCACGGCAGAGAGGCTTATAGGACGTTTGAGATGAAGCTGCCTGCTGTATAGCTAAAATCATTCAGGATGCGTCTGCGGTCATCCTGGGAACACCAGCGGGATGTTTAGAGTGTCCCTGAGGTGCTACCTAGAGCCCCTCCCCGTGTCCGGCTATTCTTTACGTAGCCAGCGGGCTGCAGCCGCTTTCTGTGCTCTCAGCTTCCTGGCTTCCGCACTCATATTAGCGGCTGCTTTGCGTCCTCCTCGGGCTCGGGATTCCCGGACGGATTCCTTGAGCCGGGGACGGAAGATGAAGATGGCGCAAGCGAAAGGAACCTTGTCGGATTGCCCATCAAATTTGATGCGTCCCCTTATCCAGCGGATCTCAGCATAGGGCTCAATATAGTCATGCCACCAGGGAGTATCTGTCCGGCATGGAAGCAGCATAACGGTGGTGACTCCTCGAAGAGATTCCTCATATGCCTTCTTCACCCAAGATGCGATACCGCAATTAAAGCTGAAAAAACAAAAGAGCCGACACCGGCTCATCACCCATAGATAATATTAGGTAAGGCTCTGGAGCGTCCAATTCCATATCTTATATTATTCAGAACATACAAAAACATTGTAAGTTTTCTCTGGAATGCGCTGAAACGTAACGTAGAGTTTCGATACGATACGATGGAAAGATAAATTTTCGACCTACAGGGCGCAGCTAACTACTTGGGTAGATTCTCCCGCTGGCTACGCGAGAACTGCTCCCTCATTACCCACGAACGTCTCGGACGCGGCTTCCGCTTCGAGCGGCAGGAACTTGACCGCTACCTCGCCCAGCACCGCAGACGGGCAAAGCAGGGCGTGTACGCCTAAAAACGACACGCTGTCGCAATTCCGACGCTCTAGGATGCTCCAGGACGGCGTTTGATGAAGCGTCCGCTATCTTACTATGGGGGCAAAAGGGGCGATCCGGGGGGCTCCCCCACTCAAAATCTGAAATCTCGTGAAACGTATTCTATATATGAAAACCAAAACCAAATATCTCGTGACCGCAGATAAGTGGGCAGCAGTTACTGCTCAGTGGAAAGGGCAAGGTAAGGGATTCGGTGCATCCGATGAAGCAAGGAACCTATACTACATGGCCAGCACCGTGGACTTCACAGTGGAGAATCGCATCCTTGGGATGGGGTTTTATGTTGTTGATCCGCGACAAGGTGAAATGATGGGTCCCTTCTTCATGCGCCAATCTGCGGGTGTCTTCCTAAAGAAGCTTCCGACCTCTGGAGCAGAGGCATATAAGCAACTGCTCACAGAGCAACGTGACGCGTCCCAGAAAGCTGTGGCCCGAGCCTGTAAAGCAAACTTCATCCGGCTGACGGACAAGTTCCTAAAGCTGTGGAACGCTGCTGACTGATACGTCCCCCCCAGGACACCAATTTCAAATATGCCAAAGAAAACTAGCTCCCGAGATTGCTGGCGCACACCGCCAGCATTCTTCGCCCATTACCACAGCATCCATCGCTTCACGGTGGACGGTGCTGCGGATAAAACCAACACTCTCCTTCCAAAATTTTGGACTGAGAAAATGGATGCATTGTCACTGGATTGGTCCGGCGAACGCGTCTGGATTAATCCGCCCTTCAGCAACATCATCGGCTTCCACCGCAAGGCGGTGCAAGAAGCCCTCCACCATAACGTCTTCAGCGTGCTCCTTAACCGGATGGATGCCAACGCAGCGTGGTGCACCAACTTCGCCCATCGGTACGGGGTCATGCAGTTCCCGACACCGAGAGTGAAGTATATCAATCCCGGTAACATCCCGGTGTCGTCCAAGAACAAATCAGAAGCACCTGATTTCAGTTCTGTCATCACCGTCTACAACCCGCCCCTGGTGCAATGCCAATGGGAGATGCAGGAAATCAGCAGGCGCATCGCGAAGGGACTGCCCTTTGCCGATTTATGCAAAACCCCGAAAGAAAGATACGGAAAGTAAACAAAGTGATAAGTATGAAGACCGATAACGAACCAACTATCTGGGCGTCAGAATTGTTAGCGGGCAGCACGAAGACGGCCCCGGAGAATACTGGGCGATGTCCGCAGTAAATGAAAAGGATAACCAATACTGCTTTTGCTCTTACTACCCCAGCGAGGCAGAAGCCATTGAAGGCGTAAGGTGAAGGCTTAACGAATGGCTAAGGACAAACTAACCGGCGCACGCTAAGAGAGCCGGGTGGCTCCAGCTGATATGAAAAACCAATATCTTCGATTGCAACACGAACTGGCAGCGGCCAACGCCAGATTCACACGATGCGGCTTGCGCCAGATGATCGGCCACGAGCGGAATTATCGGCGCTGGCTCCACCGATACGTCTGGGAGCGAACTGGGCTGGATTGGCGATCCGTGCAGCGCGAAGTCCGGCAGGAAATCCTCGACACTTTTGCTAGAATTTACCTGGAGGAAACCGGGAAGGAATTTCCGGCCACAGCAAACGATCCGCGAACTGAATTCCTGATTTTAATGGCGGAAAGCGCGGCTCGATCAGTGCGGGGTGTGTGGGGATGATATCGGGTCAGGTAGACTAAACAGCTATGTTACCAGAATTAGGAAACACCACCAGTAAGGCAGAGAAGGATAAGATCCTAGAAGAATTTCGGGGGAATCTCCTCGACTTCTGTAAGGCGGTCATTCCCAATGGATCACGACGGGGAGATGAGTGGGATTGCTCCGATATCTTCAATTCAGAACTAGCAGAGGGCGACCACGGCAGTTGCTCGGTCAATCTAGTGAGTGGCGTTTTTCACGACCATAATCCCGATGCCAACCCTCAGTCAGGTGGTGCTCATGCTATGTTCTGCGCCATCTTCGGTCTGAAGGGCGCAGCGGGCTGGCGTGCCGTGCGGCGGTGGAGTGAAGATCGCACAATACCAGACGGACAGGTAGGAGCCGCCACCGGAAGAAAGGTGGCGAAGCTTTTCGAAGGCTCCCACATCGAAGCCGGGGACAAGTATGAGCAGTCCCGCATCAAGTGGATTCACACTTTCCAAGATTGGATAACCTACTCGCAAGAAAATGGAGGCACTCCTGAGAAGACAGCACAATACGGCATCACCCGATCCAACGTCCGGCTCTGGCTGCTGAAGAACAAATTCACCTTTCAAAAGCAACGCAGACCGGAGAACGGAAACCATCTGGGGTTGGTGCTCAATCCAAAAGACGCGGCACGGGCGGTGACGCTGCGCCGGTCGATGGGATTCACCGTCATCGAATAATTATGGAAAC
>Ga0074044_10005648_pt1 | contig 10162 bp, 8 predicted proteins | sample BogForMeECP23OM1_FD_94443 | JGI IMG/M metagenome (GOLD analysis project Ga0074044, IMG submission 94443) | Bog forest soil microbial communities from Calvert Island, British Columbia, Canada - Bog Forest MetaG ECP23OM1 | ecosystem: Environmental > Terrestrial > Soil > Wetlands ...
GATCGCGTAGGAACGGGTCTTCGACCCGTCCAGGCCGAGCAACGCTCGGCAACCTCCCCGGAACCAGATGTTCTAGTCATGACCGCAACCCCGATCCCGCGCACTCTTGCCCTGACCCTATACGGCGACCTCGACGTCAGTGTAATCGACGAAATGCCACCCGGACGCACTCCCATCATCACCCGCTGTGTGCCGGACGAGCGTTCGCCAGAAGTCTGGGATTTCGCGCGCAAGCAAGTGGCCGCGGGACATCAGGTCTACGTCGTGTATCCCGTGATTGAGGAAAACGAAGAGACCGAACTGAAAGCCGCAATGAAGATGTATAAAGAGCTGAGTAAGCGAGTCTTCCCGGACTTTCGGGTCGCTGTCCTGCACGGCCGCATGGAGCCCGACCTGAAAGAGCAGGTCATGCGCCTCTTCCAAAAGGGCGATCTGGACATCCTGGTAGCCACGACCGTGATTGAAGTCGGCGTCGACGTCCCCAATGCGACCATGATGGTCATCGAACATGCCGAGCGCTTCGGGTTGGCCCAGCTTCATCAACTTCGCGGGCGCATCGGCCGGGGCGCTGCCAAGTCATACTGCGTTCTCATGACGGGCGGCAAGATTTCCGAAGATGGAGAACGCCGCCTCGACGCCATGGTTCGCACCAACGACGGATTTCAGATTGCCGAACTAGATTTAGAGCTTCGCGGCCCAGGTGAATTCTTCGGTACGCGCCAAGCCGGCATGCCCAGCTTTCAAGTCGCCAACCTGATCCGCGATCGCCAACTGCTCGAAGCCGCCAAACGCGAGGCCGCCGCGGTCCTGGCTGGTCCAAACGCAGAAATCACGCAAGCAGAAATCGACACAGCCCTGCGTCACATGCGCACCCGCTGGCACAAAAGCTATGGGTTGGTCGAGGTCGGGTAGCAAAGCCCCGGTTCGATGGAGGGCGGGCGTCTCGCCCGTCTGGCCCTCGGCAATCCCCAGCATGCCATGGGATAATCGTCACCAGTGAAACTCCAAACCAACGCCGACCTGTACCGCAAGCTACCTTCGGTAGATGAACTCCAGCGCAGCCAAGGGTTAGCGGCGCTCGCTGCAAAAGAAGGCCAAGCCGCGGTTACCGACGCCACTCGCACCGTGCTGGCATCCCTGCGGGACGAAATCACCGCGGGCCGTCTCGACGCGAATGGAGTCGATCTGGCGCTCTCTGGACTCGAAGACGCCGTAGCTCGCCGGGTTCGGCAAGCGCTGAAGTATTCCCTGCGAACGGTCATCAATGCCACCGGAGTGATTTTGCATACAAATCTGGGACGCGCCCCGCTCCCCACTTCGTCGCTGCAGCACATCGGCGAGATTGCAGGCAGCTATTCCAATCTTGAGTTCAACGCGCAAACAGGCGAGCGCGGCAAGCGCGATGTGCACGTAGACCGCCTCTTCCGCAAGCTCCTCGATGAACACATGGGAACAGCTGCTGCAGACGCGGGCGTCCCCGCCCGTGTGGCCAAGTCAGCCATCTCCACCATCGTAGTCAACAATAATGCCGCCGCCGTTCTGCTCGCACTCAACACGCTCGCGGAAAACGGTGAAGTCATCGTTTCTCGAGGCGAGCTAGTCGAGATCGGTGGCTCCTTCCGCATTCCGGATGTCATGTCGAAATCGAATGCCCTCCTGCGGGAAGTGGGAACAACCAACCGCACCCGCATCGGCGATTACGAAAAGGCGATCAACGAAAAAACCCGGTTGCTGCTGCGCGTGCATCGCTCCAACTTCCAGATCACCGGATTCACCGAGCAACCACAAATCGAAGAGTTGGCTGCCTTGGCACGCCTGCGCAACATCCCGCTGCTCGAAGACCTGGGAAGCGGCGCACTGTTCGATCTGCGCTCGGTGGGCGTGAATGGCGAGCCAAGTGTTCTCGACAGCCTTCGCCAAGGCGCAGATGTGGTCACCTACAGCGGAGACAAACTGTTAGGCGGTCCGCAGGCAGGAATGCTGAGCGGCCGCAGCGACCTGATAGTCCGCATGCGTTCGAACTCGCTGTTTCGCGCGCTTCGGGTGGACAAACTGACTTATGCGGCCCTCGAAGCCACCTTGCTCGCTTATGTAAAGGGCGACCACAACGCGATTCCGGCTCTGCGCATGATGCGTCTTTCAAAGGAAGATATCGGAACCCGCGCGGAAGCTGTCGCGAAAAAACTGCAGCCCGCCATGCTGTTGGCGGAAATCCGGGACGGCGAATCCGTGATTGGCGGCGGCGCCGCACCTTCTGCAACACTGGCGACGCGAGTGTTGGCGATAACTTGTAAGGGTCTGAGCGCCGACGAACTCTCGGCCCGCCTGCGCGCTTCAGATCCACCCATCATCGTGCGGGTTGAGGCAGGCCGCGTCCTGCTAGATCTGCGAACAGTATTTCCGGACCAGGACGAGGCCGTCGCGCAGGCTCTCACCCAAATCGGGGAAACTGATCGCGCGTGATTCCTCTGTTCCTGCTATTTCCGTGACGAAACAAAATAATGGCAACCCTCTACACCATCGGACACTCCACCCGTCCGCTGGATGAATTCATTGCAGTTCTGCAAGCCCACTCCATTCAAACCTTGCTCGACATTCGCTCCTTTCCCATGTCGCGCCGCTTGCCCCATTTCAACCGTGAAGCGCTGGAGAAAAAGCTTTCTGAGGCCGGAATCCGCTACATCTGGCTCAAAGAGCTCGGTGGACGCCGCAAGAAGATCCGCGACGACTCGCCCAACGTCGCCCTACGCAATGACAGCTTCCGCAACTATGCGGATTACATGCTCACGCCAGACTTCCAGCGTGGCATTGCCGAACTGATTGAACTGGCTGAGCAGTCGCGCACCGCTTACATGTGCGCCGAGCGCGTTTATTTTCGCTGTCATCGCATGCTGGTTTCCGACTGGCTCATGGCCCACGGACACGACGTTTTCCATATCGACGGAACCGGGCCAGTCAAAAGGCATCAGCTTATGACTGAAGCACGCTTAATCGATGGCCAGGTCATCTATCGCGGCGACAGGTTGCTTTGAGCTGATACCTCGACGCCAAGCGCTTTCAGCCATCCTGATTTAGACTTTCAGTTGCCAGCAAAGGGGTGACTATGGCCGAACGTTCTCCGCAGACTCTTGCCAATCATGTAAGGATTGATCCTCCGTTTCACTACTTTGTGTTGCCGGTTTTTGCCATTTCGTGGATCGTAAGCATCATCTTCATGGTGCGGCACCCGGGTTTCCTCCACATCTGGATCGCAATCTTCAACACCGCGCTGATTGTCGCCGTCATCAGGTTCCGGCAATACGCCCTCAAAGTCCAAGATCGGATCATAAGGCTCGAAGAGCGGCTTCGTCTGACGGCGTTGCTGCCCGAGTCACAGCGCCCGCAAATCGCCAAGCTTAGCGAGGGGCAACTGATCGCACTGCGTTTTGCCTCCGACGAAGAAGTGCCGGCGCTGGTCGAACGCACGCTGGCCGCAAATCTTCCGCGTGCTGAGATCAAGAAAGTCATAAAGAATTGGCGGCCGGACTATTGGCGAGTCTAAAAGGTCACGTACGAGCCATCGCCATCAAGCGAGGAGACGTTTTCTTTTCCCTCAGAAGGCTCGACAGCTAAACTGTCTGCATGATTGTCGGCACCGGCATCGACATAGCGGAAGTACCGCGAATTGAAGCGTCCATCGCCCGCTTCGGCGATCGCTTCGTGCATAGGATCTTTACCAAGGCGGAGATCGAGTACTGCGAATCGAAAGCCAATCGCATCGAGCGCTACGCTGCCCGCTTCGCCGCCAAAGAAGCCGCAATGAAGGCCATCGGCACCGGCTGGAATCATGGAGTCACCTGGCGCGACGTTGAAGTTTGCCGCCAGCCCGGAGGCCGTCCCACCATCGCATTCCACGGCAAGGCCGCGGAGTTCGCGGCCAAACTCGGCGCAGTCCATGTTGCGCTTTCACTTTCCCACACCAAAGAGTACGCAATCGCACAAGTCATCCTGGAAAGCTAATGGATCAACAGCGGACGGGCGAGTCGCCCGTCACCACACAACCCCTGCCCCGCGCAATGCCTGAATGCTGACGGCTGAATGCTGACTGCTTCTGTTAGACTGTCGCATCCAGAGCGAACATCCGAATGTCCGTTATTAATGGAACTCCACCGATCAGCCACACCAGTACTGCAGAAGCAACCCGCGAGCGTTCCCTGCTGGCCGGTATCGCCATCGGCAGCTTTGCAGCGCTGTTGCTGGAATTGGCGCTCACCCGATTATTTTCAGTTGTTCTCTTTTATCACTTCGCCTTCCTGGCAATCTCCATCGCGCTGCTCGGCCTCGGTTCCGGTGGAGTGTTCGCGTATCTGGCGAAGATCTGGTTGGGCCGCTTCCCGACCCGCGGTCTGTTGTCGTGGCTGTGCGTCAGCAATGCTTTGGTCATTCCGGTTGTTTTGGAAATCGTGCTGCACGTCCCGGTTTCACTGACTTTGTCGCGAGCCAATTTTCTCCGGCTCACCGCCATCTATCTAGCTTCTGCGGTGCCCTTCTTTCTTACAGGACTTGAATTCTCGATCCTCTTTGCTCGCGAATCGCGGCACATTTCGCGGCTCTACGGAGCGGACCTTCTAGGCGGCGCATTGGCGTGTCTGGGAGTTGTCCCTTTGCTCAACTGGCTCGGCGGCCCAAACACCATTCTGTTCGCGGGCGTGATGGCGTCGATCGCTGGAGCAGCATGGGCTACTAACGCGAACATCCGCAAACTCACACTCGCCTTGGCTGCGGCGCTGTTGCTGGTGATTGGCGTGAACCATTCGGGCAGGCTGATCGATGTCGTGTATGCGAAGGGTGTTTTTCGCGATAAAGCCTGGGTGGAGTTCGCACGCTGGAATGCAATCTCCCGCGTGGAAGTAGATCGCCAAGGCGAGGCTAAAGTGGTCGTCATTGATGCCGACGCGTCCACCTACATCATGAACGCCGACCCCAAACAGTGGGAGGGCTCGGAATGGCAAGAGGATTTGATGTCCGCGCCTCCAGCTCTGGCTAACGTTTTGCGCCCGCGCGGCGATTACGCCATCATCGGACCGGGCGGCGGAGTCGATGTGCTTCGCGCCGTCGCTAACGGCAGCCCCAGCGTCACCGGAATTGAGATCAATCCGATCATTGCCAACACTGTAATGCGTGGCCGCTACGCCGATTATTCCTATCACCTGTACGAGCGGCCCGAAGTGCACATTCAGGTCACCGACGGGCGATCGTTCGTCCGCAATGCGAAGCAGAAATTCGATGTGGTCCAGATGACTCTCGTCGACACCTGGGCTTCGACCGCTGCAGGCGCGTTTGCCCTCAGCGAGAACAGTCTCTATACCGTGGAAGCGTTTCGAGAGTACTTCGAGCACCTGAAACCCGACGGCATAGTCGCCATCACTCGTTGGGAGTTCCGCCAGCCTCGCGAAGCCCTGCGCGTGGTTTCGGTAGCGATGCAAGCGTTGCATGACCTTGGAGTGCGAAATCCAGCCAGGAATTTCATGGTTGTCTCTCAGGGAGACCTGGACGAAGACGGAATCCCTGTGGTCGTTCTCGCCAAAAAGAGTGCCTTCACTGCCCAAGAAGAGCAGGAGGTTCGGGCCCACCTGGGCAGCAATCCCGCGTTGGTGGCGCTATATCTTCCTTCTGCCCCGAAAGAGAATCCCTTTTCAACCCTGATCGCGCGCAACGATCCTTACGCTTTTGCGAAACAGTATCCGTACAATGTGGCGCCGGTAAACGATAACGCGCCCTTCTTCTTTTTCACTCTGAAGCTGGACCAGATACGGCACCCGGCGGATTTGAGGCAAGGCATTGACTGGAAGGTGAACCTGGGCGTGGCCGTGCTGGCCATGGTACTGGTGATCTCCTGCGTCGCAGTGCTCGCGTTCTTGATTATCCCCCTGGCCGTGCGGGGAGGACGCAAACAAGAGCACCCCGTCCGGCTTTTGTACTTTGTCGCCATCGGCTTGGGATACATCCTTGTGGAGATCGCCTTCATCCAGCGCTTCGTGTTGTTTCTCGGGCACCCAACCTACGCCCTCACCGTGGTTGTGTTCCTGCTTTTACTTTCGAGCGGCGCCGGCAGCCTGGCATCGCGCAAATGGGCGTCCCACCCCCAACGCACCTGGCTTCCGCTGGTCTTCATCACAGGCGCACTTCTGCTTTACGTATTCATTTTGCCGGGACTGCTGAACGCGCTGGTAGGACTTCCTTTCGAGGCAAAACTACTGGTGAGCGCACTCCTTCTGGTTCCGTTGGGATTTGCCATGGGTATGCCTTTCCCCACTGGGCTGCGCGCACTGGCCAGCACACCCGTGCCTGAATATCCCGCAGCCAGCAAGGACGAATTTCAGGAGAATGCAGTGGAGTGGGCGTGGGCCATGAACGCAGGTTCCAGCGTTCTGGGCTCTGTCCTGGCAATGGTCATCGCCATTCAGTTAGGCCTGAATGTCACGCTGGCTTGCGGAGCGGCGGCGTACTTGATGGCCATTCTCCTCTCAGGAACCCTTCATCCCCGCCGTACCTGATGTAAAGCCACACCAGCGGTCTGCTATTATGCTGGCATTCGCCTATTTTTTCGGTTACCACGGGGAATGTTGCCATGACGTTCTTAGGGAGAGTCAGTGCCTAGCCAGAAACAGTTGAAATGGTCTCAACTGAAGGTCGGGCTCACGGTGCTGGCTGCCAGCATCACTCTGGGCATTCTGATCCTACTCATGAGTGGCACCGGCGGTGTCTTCACCAAGAAAATCGCCCTGAAATCCTATTTCGACAACGCCGGCGGGTTGAGAGAGGGAGCGCCGGTGCGTCTTCAGGGTGTGGACATTGGCAACGTGACCGCAATCCGAGTTGTCTCCGATCCTTCTCGGCGGCTCACGCCGGTCGAAGTCACCTTGAAGGTGAATACGAAATATCACCGCAATTTACGCAAGGATTCAGTTACTCTGCTGTCCACCGCCGGCGTGTTGGGCGAAACCTACATCGACATTGACAGTGCGCAAGCCATCGGCCCCGAAGTCCAACCAGGGGACGTGTTGCCTACGCGCGAGACGCCCGACATTCAGGACGTTGTGCGCGCCAGCCAAAGCACTCTGCAGAACCTGGATGCGCTGGAAAAACGCGTGGATCGCATACTTGCCTTCATTGAGAGTGGCCAGGGTTCTATCGGCAAGGTGATTTACGATCCCAGCCTCTACAACCGGCTCAACGCCACCGTTGTCCAATTTCAGGGCTTGGTCAATGACGTCATTTCTGGCAAAGGCAGTCTGGGCAAGCTGCTTGTCGACGACCAGCTTTATCGCAGCGCCAACGCAACCATCGACAAGTTGAACATCATTATCGACGATCTGAACGCTGGCAAGGGCACTGCCGGCAAGCTTTTCAAGGATCCCACTCTCTACAATACGGCCAACGATACCATCGCCAACGTCAAGAAATTAACCGACGACGTGAACGCAGGCAAAGGCGCCCTGGGCGTATTGGCCAAGAACCAGGAATTTGCCAGCAAGCTGCAAAACACTATGAGCAAACTCTCTGATCTCAGTGACCGTCTGAATTCAGGCGAGGGCACAATAGGCAAACTGCTGCAGGATCCGTCCCTCTACACCAATTCCAACCAACTCCTGCAGGACACGCAAGAACTGGTCAAAGCCATCCGTCAAAATCCCAAGAAGTATCTGACCATCCACTTAAAGATTTTCTGAAGTTCGAACAACGAACACGTAGCCCCGGACGCCTCGTCCGGGAAGTTTCGCAAGACCACTGACCGAAACACGATTGTCAGACGACGCTTGGCTGGTTACTGCCCGGCGAAGTTGCCGAAGCCTGTTCGTGGGCGTGATAGCTGGAGCGCACCATCGGTCCTGATTCCACGTGGCGGAAGCCGAACCGCAAAGCCTCCTCCTTCAGGTATCGAAATTCATCCGGCGTATAAAAAAGAGCAATAGGCAGGTGGTCGCGCGACGGGCGCAAGTATTGTCCCACGGTCAATATGTCGACCGCACGCGAACCCAGATCGCGGAATACTTCCACCAGTTCCGAGATCGTTTCCCCCAGACCAACCATGACCCCCGACTTCGTCACCATCCCCGGCGAAAATTTCTTGGCATTCTCCAGCAATCGCAGCGTGCGATCATAGCGGGCTCCGGACCGGACTACCCGATAAAGCCGCGGCACGGTCTCTGTATTGTGATTCAAGACGTCGGGCTGGGCATCCAGAACAATTCGCAACGCCTCGTCACTACCCTGGAAATCGGGAATCAAAACCTCTATGCGGCATTCGGGCGACAGCTCCCGTATCTGACCAATCGTCTCTGCGAAAACTCGCGCTCCGCCCAGATTGTCGTCATCCCGGTTGACGCTGGTCACAACCGCGTGCTTTAGGCCCAGCGTCGCCACTGCTTCAGCTACGCGCCGCGGTTCATCCCAGTCGATCGCCTCAGGTCTGCCCTTGGGCACCGCGCAAAAACCGCAGCGACGGGTGCAGATGTCCCCTAAAAGCATGAACGTAGCCGTGCGGTGATTCCAGCACTCCCCGATGTTGGGACACTGCGCCGATTCGCACACCGTGTGCAATCCCAAACCGCGCGCCAGTTTCTTGAGGTTATGGAAGTTTTCGCCCACCGGAGCTTTCGCCCTGAGCCACTCCGGCTTGGGCTGCCGGACCGGCGGCGCAAGCTCAATCTGGACGAACTGGGAAGCACCCGCCATCTGTTCATTCAATTCTACAGGTCTGATTAGCAATTCGTGAAGCGGCGCGGATGCCCACGTAGACTCCGACGCTCCGTCCGGGCGGGCCATGCAAAGCTCGGCAGGATTCGCGGCACACCGCTGGGGTACCGGGATAACGACTCAACGGGATTGAGTCAGGGAGATAAGACGGGCCTTTCGCACGGTCCATTCCACGCCGCTAACCTTCCAGATAAGCGTCAATCCACTCTTTGATTCTGAACCGGCGTTCGTCCTGATTATCGAAGCGGATGCCGAAGGTTTTGCCAATCCCATTACGCCAGCTCACCGCGCAGCGAACCCATATCCGTGGCAGGGTTAGCAACGCGAAGGAGATTTCTCCCGATTGCCCAATCGTAATATCCTCGGCGCTGCGCAGGGACATGCCCCCCGAGCTGACTTCAATGCTGGTGGCCGTAACCTTGCGGCCATCGCTCATCACAAAGGAGATTTCCGTAATCACAGGGATGCGCACATAACGTCGCAACTCGTGCAAGACAAGCATTTGCGTAGCCCGCACTAATTTCAGCACCGATGGGCGCTCGAGCGGTTCCTGGAAAATCGCATTAATCCCATACTTCGAATAGCTCATTGCCTCCTGGGCGCTGCCGCCGACGGCATACAGTACAATCCGGCTATTTGAGGGCGAGGTGCGTGCTGACTCCATCACAGTCTCAGATCCGGGAGCCAGCTTGACCACGCAGGCTTCGAATTTTTCTTTCTTGAGGCGTTCGGCAGCGTCTCCATTCAACAGCACACTCTCGATCCCAAACTGCCGAAAGCACTCCGAAAGAGTAGTGCTGGCTGGTCCTTTCATGTCGATTAAAGCCACCCGAGCCGAAGCCTTCTTGCTGCTAAGCGTGGGCATCACGACCGTTCCCAAGGCTTTGTCCATAGAAGGGCGTTCTTCCCCTAAAACTCTATTCTGTATTGCACCATCGGCATTGGCAAAGGCGAAGAAGGCCAATCCCCCAGTACTAAGGTCGCATTACCAAGGGCGAAGGGCGGAGCCCTGACGTTCCTTGCCGAATCGGTAATGGCTGTGAACACCCGCAACCACAAAATCCCTCAACATATAACCCTCATAGGTTTCACACATTTAGCAGGCTGGTGAAAAAATCCTGGCTTCATATCCGGGCATCCCTTCAGCGGATAACGGACACGTAGGTCCGGACGCCCCCGTCCGGACGGCCGAGCAAAGCTCGGTAGGACTCGTATCAGGGAACGGCTTTAGAGGGTGCCAGCAGGATGCTGGGCGTCTTAAACCCCCGACGGTTCCTTCGATGCCTGAAAAAGGCCTTCGATGGTAGCGAAAAGTTCCTTGACGGAAAGAGGTTTTGAAATATAGGCATCCATCCCGGCTTGCAGACAGCGTTGCTTGTCTCCCACCATCGCGTGGGCAGTCATGGCAACAATCGGGATATGC
>Ga0074044_10005649_pt1 | contig 10159 bp, 5 predicted proteins | sample BogForMeECP23OM1_FD_94443 | JGI IMG/M metagenome (GOLD analysis project Ga0074044, IMG submission 94443) | Bog forest soil microbial communities from Calvert Island, British Columbia, Canada - Bog Forest MetaG ECP23OM1 | ecosystem: Environmental > Terrestrial > Soil > Wetlands ...
AACCGGGCCAGCCCATCGATGGCCGCCACGTTGCGAAACAGGCTGGGTCCGCCGCGGCTCAGCCGGCTGCGCAGCAGATTGCGGTAGTCGCGCTCGCCGGCGACGCGTGCCGCGAGGTCCACATACTCGTCGAGATGCGCGGCTGCCAATTCGGTCAAGCCCGCCTGCCGCATGAGGCCGCTGCCAAAGCGGCCGCGCATCAGTTGCCCCTCAAAGGTGACGCAGGGCAGGCCGCATTCCACGGCCTGCATCACGGTGTTGAAGCCGGAAAAGCCGATCGTATCGAGCATCGCGTCGGCGGTATGCAGCCAGCCGAAAAACTGCCGGCGAGACTGCCATGGGAGGGTCTTAAGATACTGAGTTGCGCTCAGTCCGCGCTGCTCGAAAGCCGCGGCCAGCCGGGCGTGAAGCCGTTCGCTCAGCGCCGGCTCGCGGTAGCTAAAGAATATGAACTGGCACGGCCCGACCCGCCGCGCGATCTCGGCGAGCACGCCATCGTGCTGCGGCGCGTACTTAAAAGGCGTCCCGGGACATAGGAATATCGGCAAGGTTGAATCGATGGCGAGTTGTTCGGCATCCGGCAATGACGGCTCGATGCCGAGCGGCTCGTAGTGCACGCCGGAATGCGGCAGGCGCACGAGCCGCTCACTGTAATGCTCCTCTGCCGCCGGCGGCTCAAACGCCTCGGCCGAAAGGTAGTAATCGATGGAGGGCAGGCCAGTCGTTTCCGGATGGCCCCAGGCCGCCAGCTGATGGCGCGCGAGTCGCAGGCTGGCCAGACGCAAGGTCAGGGCATCCATGCCGACCGCTGGATACAGCAGCACATCCGGGTCGCGCTCGCGGATCGCGGCAATCCAGTCCTGCAGCGGCGCGGGGCCCGACAGAAATTCATCGGCCATTGCGCGGGCCGCCGCAGTCTCCTGATCGACACGATCGCCAAGGCTGAATACCTGCAGTTCAAAGCGCTCGCGCGGCAAATGCTGCAGCCAGCCGCGCAGCAGCGCGCGATAGACTGCGTGGTCAGAAACATGGGCGGATACGATGCCGACGCGGATTCTGGTCCTGTGCGGTCTTGGCGTCGCGGGCGGCAGCTCGACACGGCCCATCAGCCTGGCGCATAAGCGGCCATGGTGCGAGTGTAGTTCGCGGTTGCAGTGTGGCTGGTACGTCAGATAAAAAAGCCCATCGACGGCGCCGATCGCCACCTCGGCGGAATGACTGGTACCGACCCAGTCCTCGAAGCGCCCGAGCTCGGCTGCCAGATCCTGGCGCGACTGCAACACTTCCTGCTCAGAGTCGGCCACCAGCGGCAGGCAGCCGGACAGCAGGCGTGCCCGCGCTTCGCTGCAATCCGGGTCGGCCTCCAGCGCGCGGCGGAAGCAATCCAAGGCCGCGACGCGATCACCCAGCAGTGAAAAAATCATGCCGCGGATTCCCCAGGCATCCGTGCATCGTGCATCCAATTGCAGCGCGCGCTCGCAGCTTGCCAGCGCGTCAGTGTAGCGATGCAGCGTTCGCAATGCGGCGGCCGCGGCGGCATGGGCCGCGACCGAATCGGGTACCAGCGCGATCGCCTCTTCGCAGCGGGCCAACGCCTCCTGCGCGCGGCCCAGCGACATCAGCGTCGACGCCGTGTCCAGCAATAGCTCGGGCGAATCGGCCTGTAGCGCTCGTGCGCTCTCGAAGCACACCAGCGCCTGCTGCGGTTGCTGCAGCCGTTGCAGCGCCCGGCCGCAATGGTGATGGGCCTGAACCAGCGACGGCTGCAGCGCGATCGCGCGCTGGAAGCTCGCGACGGCCGCGGCCAGTTTTCCGGCTGCGGCCAGAGAAAGGCCGAGATTGCAATGGCCGATTGCATAATTGGGTTCCAGGGTCACCGCCAGCTGCTGGTTGCTGATGGCATCGGCCAGCCGACCGACAGCCAGCAGCGCCTGGCCCAGACGGTTATAGGCCCGGGCGTTGGGCTCAAGCGCAACGGATCGCTGGAACGCGGCCGCCGCTTGCTCATAGCGCCCAGCGGCCAGCATGGCATCGCCAAGCCGGCGATGGGCGGCGGGATCGCCGGGTCGCAGCCGCGTCAGACGCTGCAGACCGGCGGCCGCCAGCGACGGGTTACCGCTAGCCAATTGAATCTCGGCGAGCAATGTCAGGGCTTCCGGATTGTCGGGCGCGAGAGTCAGTACCGCTTCGCAAGCACGCCCGGCCTGCTCCCCGCGTCCCATGCGCCAAAGCTTGATCGCCGCTGCAAGGCTGGTCACGGTTGTGCCACTTTACGCTGCATGCGGTGGGGCCCCGGGCGATGCCTTGAGCGGCAGCGCGGGGACGGCAAAGCTCATCGGATCGAGGCCCTGTTGCTGGCGACCCCACATCATTGCGTACGCTGATTCGAGATGACGGCAAAAGCGCGTCGTGTCGAATAACGGCGCCGTCAGACGGTTGGCCGCGAGCCGGGCGCGCAGGGCGGGCAATTCCCCAACGGTGCTGGCCAGCCGAACGGCAAGCTGCTCGTAGGCCAGCAGGTTGTTGGTGATCAGCTCGGGTAGGCCGACAGCCTGCAGCAGACTGCCGGCCATGCGCGAGGCGTATGAGTTGCCGCTGATGGTCAGAACCGGGAGCCCTGCCCACAGGGCGTCACTTACCGTCGTGCCGCCATTGAACGGCAGCGTATCCAGAAAAAGATCGGCAAGCTTAAGGCGCGCCAGGTGTTCTGGGTATTCTACGCGCGCGGCGAACACGAGTCGGTCGCCACCGATGCCCCGGTTGCTCGCTTCGCGCACCAGGTTGGTCCGGACGCTGTCGGCATCGGCCACCAGCCACAGGACACTTCCGGGTACTTGCTGCAAAATTCGGCACCAGACATCAAACAGGGTCGGATTGATCTTGGTGTTGGTGTTGAACGAACAGAAGACGAGGCCGTTTTCCGGCAATCCGACCTCGGCGCGACTCGGACAGTGTTCGCTGATCAGCCGGCGATCGTCATTGGCCTGAAAGCATTCGGGCAGGTAAACCACTTTTTCCGCGTAATGAGCCTGGCGCTCCGGCGGGATCAGGTAGGGATCGGCGATCAGATAGTCCGTATAGGGCGTGCCGACCGTGCCAGGAAATCCGAGGTAATTGGCCACCACCGGGACTGGGCGGTGGGCGAGCAATCCTAAACTGTGTCGGGCGGTGAAGCCGACCAGGTCGACCACGATATCGATCTGCATTTTTCGCAGCAGCTCGGCATTTTGCCGGTCAGACTGGACGCTCAAGTCCACGAACAGGTCGAAGGCGCGAGCGACGCGGTGGCCAAACGCGCTGGCTGCCGGCGGCTGCAGTGATAGTGCGATGATTTCGAAGCGTTCGCGGTCGTGCTGTTCAAAAACCCCGGCCATCAGGTACGACACCGCATGGTCGCGCAGGTCGTCCGACAAATAGCCAACGCGGATCTTTTTGTTCTGCCAGCGTTCGCCCTTCCAGATGGGTCGGTCCGACGGCGGATGCAGGAGCCGCGCGTTGTGCTGCGCACAACGCAGCTGCAGGGCGGTGTCATCAGTCAACAGCAGCAGCGGAAACGGTGGGATAACGGTGCGGTCGGCTGCGACCCCTTGCAGGATGTCCGCAGTAAGAGACTCCTGGGACCAATCGCAGGTCGAGCGCCTCATGATGAGCAGATAGCCGTCTACGTTGTCCAGCTTGGAGTCAAGGTCACGCAACCGGGCGAAGCAAGTGGCAGCCTCTTCAAAACGCCGCAGCTCCTTCAATGTCACGCCGCGAAGCAATAGAGCCTTGCCAGAGCGGCCCGACAGGCTAAGGATCTGCTCGCAAATCGCCAGGGCTTCATCGAACCGCGCCATTTCGTGCAGCGTCGTGGCCTTTTGGCCCAATGCCGGCAGATGATCGGCCTTGAGGGCTAGAGCCCGATCGCAACTGGCGAGCGACGCCTCGCGGCGGCGCAGTCCGTAAAGCACGACGGCATGATCCGCAAGCGTATCGGCTGACATGGGGTCGATACCCAGAGCCGCCTCCAGGCTGGTGAGCGCCTCTTCCAGGCGTTGCAGCCGCAACAGCGCATCGGCGCGGTAGCGATGAATAGTCGGGTCGGCGGTATCGATCGCGAGGGCGCGGTCAAGGGCGGCAAGCGCCTCCTCGGGCCGGTTCAGCCGCAGCAGCGCCTGGGCGCGATGGGTATAGGGTTCAGCAAGCCGCGGGCTCGAAGCAATCGCCTGATCGAAATGTGCCAGCGCCTGCGCCAGCTCGTTGCGCGCGGCGAGCTCGATGCCAAGGTTGGTGTGAGCAATCGCGTAACCCGGGTAAAGCCCGATGGCGGCGGCATACGCCTTCGCCGCGGCCTGCGACTTGCCCAGTGCAGCGAGCGCACGGCCCAGATTATTGTGCGCCCGGGCATTTTGCGGCTCGATCTCGATGGCGCGGCGGAAGCTGGCGGCCGCTTCATCAAAAGCGCCAGCCGCGAGCAGCGCATCACCCAGGCGCCGGTGTGCCGCCGCATCTTCTGGCAGCAACCCGACAACCAGCCGGTGGTGGGCAGCGGCCTCAGCGTAGCGGCCAGTGGCGCTGCAGATCTGCGCCAGCAACTGCCGCGCAGCGACGTCATCGGCCGCCGTCGCCAGCATTGCCGCACAGGCCAGTTCCGCTGCCCGGTCCTGGCGGCGCTGCCACAGCGAGATTGCCTCGGCCAGCATTGGCGCCATCGATTTGCTCTAGGACACTTGCGTAGGGGCTGATTGCGATCGGTTGGCAGGTCCGTCGCGGCTAGCCGCGCCGGTTTGCCGCCCGCTGCAGTTCGTCGCTGATGAGGGCTTCGAACTGTGCCTCCGGCACGCTGCCATTGAGTGGCCGGCCATTGATAAAAAATGCCGGCGTCCCGGTCAGGTTCAGCTGATCGGCGGCGCGCGTGTCGGCATCCACCGCCGCCGCAGTCTTTGGATCGGTCATGCAGGCGGCGAAGCGGTCGCCGTCCACACCGAGACGCCTGGCCGTGCTCTTGAGGCCGTCATCGCCCAGTGCGCTCGGGTCGGCAAACAGCGCATCGTGCATGGGCCAGAATTTGCCCTGCTGGTCGGCGCAGACGGCGGCCAATGCCGCAGCCGTCGCGTGTGCGTGCAGGCTCGGAATTGGCAGATTACGGAAAACCAGCCGCACATCATTTGCATGTTTACTCATGATCGTACGGAGCGTTGCTTCAGCCTGGCGGCAGTACGGGCACTGATAATCAGCGAATTCCACGATCGTGACCGCAGCGCCGCTTTTACCGCGTGATGGTCCGGTGGCGGCGACCGCGACCCGATACGGCTCCAGGCGCGAGACAATCTGGTATTTGGCGCGTAACGCATCGAGGAAACTGCGCGTAGCATCGTAATTACGCTGCGCGCCCAGATATTCGACGATCTGTGGCTGCAGCTGCTCAAAGGTCTGCGGCGCGGTGGCTTTTTTCGCCTCGTAGTAGGCGCGCGCTTCCTCTTCTGTGACCGCGGGCACCTTGATGTCGGCCTCGACTGCCGCCGTGGTTGTGCCTCGGGATTTGGCTTCCATCTCCAGGGCTTTCTGGTCGAGCATCTGCTCAAGCCGCTGATTGATAAGGTCATAGCGAGCCTGTTCGTGCTTGAGCTTGAGCTGGTCCATCCGCAGGGCAAAATCCGCGTCCTGCTGGTCCAGGGATTCCTTGGCCTGCGCGAGCACGTCGGCCTCGCTGACACGCTCGTTACCGACTATTGCAACAATGTTGCGCGGGGTAGTGTCCCCTGCATCGCCAGCCGCTGCTGGGTGCGCCAGGTTGGCAGGCGCGCTTAAGAGAATCGCGGCAGTCAGGCTGCCGGCGGCACGGACCAAAGTGGAAAAGCGGATCCGCGGGCGGCTCTGGCGGCGGTATTGGGACAGCATCGGCAAAACCCGTTGCCGGGCGGCGGCTTCAAGGCGGGCACGTATCATAGAAAGCGATTGCTACAGTTTTGCGACGCACCGAGGGCGGTCCTTATGAGGCCTTCTAAGGGGTCCCCGCCGTCCTTATCTGGGGGGTGTCCGTCATCCCTATCGGGCTGTCACAGTCCGGTAATCCGGCGCCGGCACTCTTAACAAAATTAACCGGCAGCGCGGACTTGGCAGGCGAACCGCCCACGGTGGCGCCTGGGCTATCGCCGTCGGCCACGATTTTTGCGCCGGCTGCCCGACAAATATCAAGGACCGTTTTAATGAACCTGAAAAAGGCCGCCCTGGTGGTGCTGCTCGGCTTGGTGCCGCTGGTGGCCGTGGCCGGCTCTTGGTGGAACGGGGACTGGAAGTTTCGCAAGGAGATCGGCCTCGATCTGACGCCCACCGGCGCTGACGTTCCCGGCAGCGTTCAGGATGTTCCCGTATTGGTGCGGCTGTCGCTGGCCAATTTTAGTTACTTCAGCGACACCAAATCCGACGGCGCGGATTTTCGGGCGTTGGCCGGCGACGACAAGACGCCGCTCAAATTCCATCTGGAACATTTCGATGCCCAGAATCAGATGGCTTTCATCTGGATTGGTGTGCCGCGGCTGGCCGGTGGTGCCAAGAGCGACAAGCTTTATCTTTACTACGGCAACGCCGATGCCGCGGCCGCCAGCGATGCAGCGGGTACCTTCGATGCCAATCAGGCACTGGTCCTGGAATTCAATGAAACGTCGGGCCTGCCGCTCGATGCCACGGCGTACAAGAATAATCCGACCGCCTCGTCGGCGGAGCTGGTAAGTGCCTCATTAATTGGCGGCGGGGCCAAATTCGCCGGCGCGCAGAAGATTACTGTTCCGGCGAGTGCGAGCCTGCGATTGCTCCCGGATCAGGGCTTTACGGCTTCAGCCTGGGTCAAGCCAGACGGCGCGCAAAAGCAAGCCTACCTCCTCGCCCTTAGTGATAAAGGGCGGGAAATTGCGCTCGGCATCGATGGCGCGCATGCCTTTGCCCGCTACAGTGGCACCAACGTGCCAATCACCGTGACCCAAACCGCCAGCGAGTTGTCCGCGGGCGACTGGCATCACCTGGCGCTAACCGCAGGCGCCGGCCAGTTGACGTTGTATGTCGACGGCGTCGTGGCGGGACAGGCGGCCGCGGCAATGCAGGAAATCGGCGGCACATTGACCGTCGGTGGGTCGGCCGCCGGCGGTAACTTCCTGTCCGGCGAGGTTGATGAAGTCAGCGTAGCCAAGACGGCGCGCGGTGCCGACTGGATCAAAGCGACCGTGCGAAGCCAGGGCATTGCTGCCCCGTTGGTGGTCTACGGAGCTGACGGCCAGAAGGAAGGCGGCGGCCAGGGATCCTACTTTGTCGCGATCGCCAAGAACCTGACCGTCGATGGCTGGGTCGTCATCGTTATCTGTCTGAGCATGCTGGCCGTCGCGCTGGTCATTATGCTGCTTAAAGCCATTTATCTGAGTGGCGTGGAGCGGAGCAACGGCGCGTTCCTGCGTGACTATCACCGGATGGCAGGCGGGACCGACGCCGCGGCGCTCGACCAGAAAGAAGCCGATGAGGAGTCGGATTTCGACGATGACGCGCCGGCCGTGGCGGGGCTCGCGGGGCATGAAGGCAAGTACGGCTCCTCAACGCTGTATCGGCTTTATCACATGGGCGTCGCCGAGCTGAACAAGCGGGTGGCAGCCAAGTCGGCCAGCGCTGCTGGGGCAACGGTTCTGTCCCCGCAGGCCATTGAGGCCATTCGGGCCTCGATGGACGCGACGCTGACGCGCGTGCAGCAGCAGCTGTCATCGCAGATGGTGCTGCTGACGATCGCGATTTCCGGCGGACCGTTCCTTGGCCTGCTGGGCACGGTCATCGGCGTGATGATCACCTTTGCGGCAATCGCTTTATCCGGTGACGTTAACATCAATGCCATCGCGCCCGGGACCGCTGCCGCGCTGGCCGCGACCGTGGCGGGTCTGAGCGTCGCTATCCCGAGCCTGTTTGGCTACAACTGGCTCGGCTCGCGGATCAAGTCGATCGCGGCCAATAACCGGGTTTTCCTCGACGAGTTTGTAGCCCGCCTGGCCGAGCAGTACAGCTAACGGCGCAAATCGGCGCCAGGAGTCAACGTGTCGGGTCCAGTCGATAGTGGCGATAAGGATGTCTACGACGACATCAATATCACGCCCATGCTCGATCTCGCTTACGTGCTGATGATCATCTTCATCATCATGACGACGGCGACCGTGCAGGGCATAAAGGTAAATCTGCCGAAAGCGAGCGCGGCACCGACCCTCGCGAAGCCGCAGACCAAAGCCATTACGATTTTGGCGGACGGTACGATTTACCTGGATACCTTCCCGGTAACCATGACGGAGCTGGAAAATCTGCTACGCCAGTACAAGGCCGCCAATCCCAATCTGCCGGTAATCATCAAGGGCGATTCAACGGTTGCGTACCAGAAGGTCGTCGACGTGCTGGATCTGGTCGGGCGCCTGGATATCACGCAGCTGGGTCTAGTGACCCAGCGAATTGTGAAGTAGCAACCCATGGTTCGCCGCCGCCGCCTGCGTCAGCACGCTCCGATAATCGGCGGCGTCGTCCTCGTGGTGCTCGTTGCGACGATGTTGGTGTGGTTCATCCGCAGCTTCATGGCCAATAAAGACCAAAAGCCGCAACGACTGGTGCAGAACATCACGGTCATCCGTCCGCCGCCGCCACCGCCGCCGGATGTGCCACCGCCGCCGCCCGAGAAGATCGAGCAGCAGATTCAGCAGAATCAGCCCGAGCCGACTCCGGACAACGCGCCGGCGCCGTCCGAGCAACTCGGTCTCGACGCCGAAGGCAGTGCGGGAGGCGATGCCTTTGGCCTGGCTGCCCGCAAGGGTGGTGGCGATCTCATCGGCAGCGGCGGTGCCGCCTTTGCCTGGTACACGGGCAAGCTCAAGGATCAGGTCTCCCAGCATCTGGCTGGCGATGCGCGGCTGCGCGCCAAGAAATTCAGCGTTGGCGTACGTGTTTGGATCGATCCCGATGGCCGCATCAAAGAATTCAAATTGTCGAGCGGCACCGGCAATCGCGACCTGGACGGGGCCATTGTCGCGGCGCTGTCCTCGCTGGACCGAATCAGTGAGGGGCCGCCGCTGGAAATGCCGCAGCCGGTCACGCTACAGATTATTTCCCGCTCTTGATCAAGCCGCAATTTACAGAGGTCTGAGCATGTCCCGGATCAATCAGCTGGTGGTTGCTGTTGTTGCGTTGCTGCTGGCAACGTCACCATTGCAGGCCGCCGAGGGCGAATCCGAACGACAGTCGCTTGAGGAACTGCGCAATACGGTCGTAAACCTGCTGCAGGCTTTGGTAGACAAGGGTCTGCTGACACGCGATCAGGCCGCGGGACTCGTCAAGCAGGCGCAGGACAAGGCGGCCGCCGACGTGGCCGCCGAGGCAGCTAGGAGTGCGGCGACTGAGAAGGCGGAGGCTAACGCGGTGCGGGTTCCGTACGTACCGCAGATCGTCAAGGACGAAATCAGCAAGCAGGTGGCCGACCAGGTGCAACCGGCCGTGGTGGCGAGCGTAGTCAAGGAAGCCAAAGAGGAAAAATGGGGCGTGCCAGGTGCGCTGCCCGAGTGGCTTACGCGCATGCGGCTGTTTGGTGATGTGACGCTGCGTGCGCAAACCGATATGTACGCAAGCGACAATGGGCTGATTCTGGATTTCAACTCAATTAATCAGGCCGGCGGCATCGGCAAGGTGGCCGATCCGTTCCTGGACACGACCAGCGACCGGGAGCGTCTGCGGCTACGTGCGCGGCTGGGTGTGGAAGCGGACATCACGCCAACGATAACGGCCTATATCCGGCTGTCGTCCGGATCATTGACCGATCCGGGTTCGGAAAGCCAGACGCTCGGCAGCTACGGAGCCCGTGACCCGGTGGCGTTTGATCAAGCGTACATTTTGTGGAATTCGAGTCCGGTTGGGACTTTAGCCACGTGGACTGCCGAGGGCGGGCGCATGCCGAACCCCTGGTTTTCGCCCACGGAGCTGGTTTACGCGCGGGACCTGGGCTTTGATGGCGTCGCCAGCACCATGCGCCTTGGCTGGGGTGAGGGCGGCTCGGATCAGTCGCATTTTTTTGCGACCGCCGGCGCGTTCCCCCTGCTGGAGGTGCCGCTGCAGGAGTCGGGCAATAAATGGCTGCTGGGCGCCCAATTGGGCAGTTACCTGCGCTGGGACGACG
>Ga0074044_10005652_pt1 | contig 10154 bp, 8 predicted proteins | sample BogForMeECP23OM1_FD_94443 | JGI IMG/M metagenome (GOLD analysis project Ga0074044, IMG submission 94443) | Bog forest soil microbial communities from Calvert Island, British Columbia, Canada - Bog Forest MetaG ECP23OM1 | ecosystem: Environmental > Terrestrial > Soil > Wetlands ...
GGTGGATTACTTCCATCAGGGGGAGGGCAATCGGCAAAACCAGCCGGTGGGCAGCCAGGCCGGGTGGGGCCGCGCCGGCGATCCCAATAAGCTATGGAGTTATGAGGAATTGGCGGAGTTGAAGCGAAACGTCAATAACCATGGGCTGGAATTGCACGCCATCGAAAATCTCGATCCGGCCCACTGGCACGATGTGCTGCTGGATGGTCCCAAGAAAGCGCAACACCTGGAAAACGTCAAAACCATTATCCGCAATATGGGGCGCGCGGGCATTCCGGTATTGGGGTACAACTTTTCGCTTCCGGGTGTGGCGGGAAGAATCGAGGGTCCTTTCGCACGCGGCGGCGCGATTTCCGTGGGCATGGATGAGGCGGACCAGACCCCCATCCCCAACGGAACAATTTGGAATATGGTTTACGATCCCGACGCGCCTCCCGGAAACGTTCCGTCGATAACCTCGGAGCAATTGTGGCAGCGCCTGGCGGATTTCCTGGAAGCGGTGGTCCCCGTGGCGGAAGAAGCGGGTGTTACCCTGGCCGCGCATCCTGACGATCCCCCTTTGCCCGTGCTGCGAGGGCAGCCGAGATTGGTCTACCAGCCCCGGCTGTACCAAAAGCTGATCGACTTGAAACCCAGCCCGCGAAACGCGCTGGAATTCTGCGTGGGCACGCTCGCGGAAATGACCGAGGGAGACATCTACGAGGTTGTGGACCATTACAGCCGCCAGGGGAAATTGGCTTATGTCCACCTGCGCAACGTCTACGGCAAGGCGCCGCGCTATCGCGAGACATTCATCGACGCCGGCGACGTCGATGCGCTGCGCGTTCTCGAAATCCTGAGGCAGAACCACTTCGACGGCGTCATTATTCCGGACCACACTCCGCAAGTGGAATGCGGCGCTCCTTGGCACGCCGGCATGGCGTTTGCTCTGGGTTATTTTCGCGCCGTGCTGCAAGGATTCTAAGCCGCAACCTAGCCGCATCGCAGTTGGAACGCGGGATCGATTCGAGGGCCATTGCATGCGCAAGTCTCCTCGGCCTCGCCTTGGGGTTCTTGCGGATCGAGCCTTGCGTGCCTAAAGGGTGGGGCTTTATGGTACGCCTGGCAGGATTCGAACCTGCGACCTTTTGCTCCGGAGGCAAACGCTCTATCCATCTGAGCTACAGGCGCACTCGCCAAGGAGTTTAACCCGCCATCATACCGCGGTCAAGCTGCCCTTTTCCCTAGCTGCCCTTTTCATTAGATGCCAACAAATCTTGGATGGAAACTTCCGGCCGTGGGGCGCGGCGGCGCAGGATTCAGGCGGGACTCAGCGCGTCCACTTGAAGCGTCTGGCCGTAAGCAAGGCCTTTGGCGAAGGCCGCGAGATTGAGCTGCTCCGTCCCCCGGGGCACCGAAGCGCCAATCGCCTTGCGGACGGCTTCCGGGGAGGCCAGTCCGGTCAGGGCCGTGACGAAGCCCACCATCACCATATTGAGCACCAGCTTGCGGCCCAACTCTTCCGCAAAGCGCGTGGCGGAGATTCCAAAATGTCGAATCCCTTGAGTAGTATTATCCAGGTGAATGAGGTCTTCTTCGTAAAGGAGCATTCCCCCGGGCTTCAGGTCGGACCCGAAGCGCGTGTGGGCCTCCTTCGACAGGACCACCAGGATGTCCGGCTGCGTGAGGTAGGGATAAAGGACGGGCTCGGTGGAGACAATGAGCTGCACGCTGCATGTGCTGCCGCGCGCTTCCGGCCCGAAGCTCTGCGTCAAGGTGACGAACTTGCCGTCGTGGAGGGTGGCGGCGTTACCAATCACCATCCCCGCCAGGATGACGCCCTGCCCGCCGAATCCTGCGATGCGGAGTTCCGTGGTTCCCATCAGGCTCCTCCCGTGCCGGCGTATTGCTCACGCAGCGTTTGGCGAAGCTGTTGTTCCATGCTCTGCTGCAACGTGGGCCGTTCGATGTCCACGAATTTACCGACGATGATTTCCCCTTGCAGGTTGATGTCCACCTCGCGCGTGTGCGCGCCATTCTTGATCGCGCTGTGCTGTTTGTAGAAGCGCATGGTGTCCAGCCCGTCGCCCATCTTGTTGCGCCGTTGGTAGAGCGTAGGGCAGGGCGACAGAATTTCGATAAAAGAAAAGCCTTTCTTCTGCACCGCCTCAACCATGGAGTGGGCGATGTGGCGAACGTGAAAGGCCGTCCAGCGGGCCACGTAAACGGCGCCTGAGGATTCCGCCAGGAAAGGCAGGTTGAAGGGGTGCTCGAAGCACCCGTAAGGCGAAGTGGAGGCGGTGGCCCCGACGGGAGTGGTGGGCGCCACCTGCCCGCCCGTCATGCCATAAATGAAATTATTCACACAGATGACCGTGATATCGACATTGCGACGCGCCGCATGAATAAAGTGGTTTCCGCCGATGGCGATCAAGTCGCCGTCGCCGCTGTACACCACCACGTGCAGATCGGGGTTGGCGAGCTTCAGGCCGGTGGCGAAAGGAATGGCGCGGCCGTGCGTGGTGTGGAAGGAGTCGAGGTTTACATACCCCGCCACGCGCCCCGTGCAGCCGATGCCGGAAACCACGGCCACCTTGTCGAGCGGCAGCTTGGATTCCACCAGCGCCCGAGCAAAGCAGTTCACGGTGGTGCCAATGCCGCACCCCGGGCACCAGATGTGCGGCATGCGGTCCGTGCGCAGAAAAGGCTCGACAGGATTGATCGTGGTCGGTGAACTCATTGGGCCGCCTCGCGAAGGGCTTGTAGGATTTCTTCCGGTTCGTGCACCATGCCGCCGGCGTGCCCCAGCAGTTCGGTGCGGGCGCGCCCGCCGGCGCAGCGCTCCACCTCATAAAACATCTGGCCGAAATTCATCTCCACCACCAGGAAGGAGTGGACGCGCCCGGCCAGCTCGCGGATGCGCTTTTCCGGAAAGGGCCACGCCACCACCAGCCGCAGCAGGCCCACGCGCAAACCCTCCGCCCGCGCCATCTGCATGGCGCGCTGCGCCACGCGCGAGGTGATGCCGTACGCCACCATCACCACGTCGGCGTCTTCCACCTGGTGTTCTTCATAGCGCGCAAGGCGCTCCGCGTTGTTGCGGATTTTCCCGACCAGCCGGCCCACCAGTTTCTTTTGCGACTGCCAGTCCATGGCCGGGTAGCCTTTTTCGTTATGCGTCAATCCGGTGACCTCGGCGCGATACCCCTCTCCCGCCTTCACCATTTCCGGAATGCCGTCCGGGCCCGGCCGGAAGGGCAGATATTCCGAGGGGGGCAGGGAAGTGTAACGGCGGGGAAAAAGTTTGATCTCTTCGGCAGGCGGGATGACCACTTTCTCCGTCATGTGGCCCACGCACTCGTCCATCATCATCAGCACCGGCGTGCGGTATTCTTCCGCCAGATTGAACGCGTCAATCATCAGGTCAAAGCACTCCTGGGGTGAGTTGGGGCATAAGGCGATGATTTCATAATCGCCGTGCGATCCCCAGCGCGCCTGCATCATGTCGGCCTGCCCCGGCAGGGTGGGCAAACCCGTCGAGGGCCCGCCGCGCTGCACATCCACCAGCACCAGCGGAGTCTCGGTCATGGCCGCGTAACCCAGGTGCTCCATCATCAGGGAAAATCCCGGGCCGGAAGTGACCGTGAAAACCTTGGCGCCGCCCCAGGCTGCGCCCACAATGGCAATCGACGAGGCCAATTCGTCTTCCATCTGAAGGAAAATGCCTCCGACCTTGGGCACGCGCCAGGCGAAGCGCTCTACAATTTCCGTGGAGGGTGTGATGGGGTAGCCGGCGGCGAAATTCGCCCCCGCGGCCAACGCGCCCTCGCACGCGGCCTGGTCGCCGTCCAGGAAATGAGCGCCGGTCAGTACGGATTTAGGAGTAGCAGTGGTTAGAGTCATTTTGAATTTTCGATTTCCGATTGCCAATAGGGACAATCGTCAATTATCAATCACCCTTCCTTCGGTACGCGCACACCGTAAATCGCAAAGTCCGGACAGTAGAGCCCGCACAGGTCGCAGCCCGTGCACGCCTCCTCGTCCGCCAGGTACGGGGGGTGATAGCCGTGCTCGTTGAATTCAGCACAAAAAGCCAGGGCTTTGGGCGGGCAGAATTCCATGCAGAAACCGCAGCCCTTGCAGCGGTCCCAATGGATGAAAACTTGGCCACGGAACTTGCGAGCTCTTGGCGCTGCGGGAGCCTCAGGCATGTGAACCTCGACAAAAAGCGTGATATTTCGATCTAAATGGGGACTAGTTGTCCGATTTCCAGCCCCTCTTGGCTTAATGAGCATTTCCTTGTCCATTTTGACCGCTCGACCAGCGGCAACCGATGTTTTTTACATCGGGCCATCGGTTCATCGGTCCATCTAAAGCCTGCCGCGCGTTCCGCCGATGGATCGATGAGCCGATGGATCGATGAGCCGATTCTCCGTCCTCTGACTTCAGAATTCCAATCTTGCCCGGTCCCTGACACCGGACTCTTGGCACCTGACCCCTGAAACCTCACACCTCGCCTAACTACCTTTATTTTGTTTACCATCGTGGAAAGCCACGCTTAACTCATTTGTTTTCATCAATATCGTGGAAAGGGGGTGAACTGACATTTTTTATACATTTGTTTTCAATAACTTAATTGAGATTTCCACAGCTTTTCGCCCCCCTTTTTTTCCAATGACCTTGGCCGACGATGAGCTTATAACTTCCTTAATTTCAATGGGATAGATTTTTACATCATTTCCGTTATTCATCGCCAACCCCTTTTGTTTCTAGTACATCGTGGAAAGCCTCGACGCTTCTTCCAACCTCGGCTCTCGCTCATCAAGCTAATCCTTTGTGTTTGAATGAGATGAAGTGTTTCGACATTTTGACCACAAACTCTAACCCCCTCTTTTTCTAGTACATCGCGGAAAGGCGCACCGCTCTTTTCGACCCGGATCCCACCAAGCAAGGTAACTCTTAATTTTTGAATAACATAAGGTGTTGAGACATTTTGACCATAAACGTTAACCCATTTTGTTTCAGTCAGAGCGTGGAGAGCCCAGTTTTTTCCCACGGCTTCGAGGTGCCTCTTATGGCGTCCGTTTTTCACCAGCAGTGCGGTGAGTTGCCGGACTTCCCGAAAGTTGGAATCTTGCTTTCTCCCCATCGGCCGGATGCTGGGATGGGTGGGAGCGATTTCCCCACCGCCTTCTGGGGGGGGCGGCAGGGACAAGCTTCCGGTTCCCGCGATTCGCGGCCACTTTCTTCTCCGTCATTTCGTGTTTCCTCACCAGCGACATTGGAGCCTCCAAGAGGCAGTGGTTAGTGGATAGTGGTGAGTCTGCGTGCAGGAGTCAGGAGCCAGATCAGCATACTGCTTACTGCCTTGTGCCTACTGCCTGCTGTTCTGCTATGGTTTGCGCCGACCCCTTGAAGAGGTCCGCGTCCTTACGAGTCAGTCCGTGGGTACTGGCCTCATGAACTAGTATATCATGGCTATCTTTCTTGTCAAGAAAAAATGAGCCGGGAGGCTACAAAAACATCGGGAAGGACAAAAAGCCATGATTACTCGCCGTCCACAGGAGAACTCTTTTCGGGGAGGGTGCCTAATTGTTTGAAGTTATTCCCCAAGTTCATTCCCCTCTTGGTTCAGGAGGGGCCAGGGAGTATAATGCCCGGCAGTTGGGAGCTATACAGAGCGACATAAATTGTGGCGGCGGCCGATTCGTCGAGCGGAGATCGACGCTACAGGTCGGCGGTCGGAGATCGCCGCCACCGCCGAATGCGCACACATTTATGTCGCGCTATAGAACGGAAACACTACTCTACCCCTCCGGAGGCAGTCATGCGCCGCACCCGCTTTATGAGCCTTCTCTTCCTCGTCTGGGCAATCGCATTCTTCTTCATCCCCGACTTTCGCCAAAGCTTCCGAGCGCCGCTCATCAGCGCCTCCAACCAGGCGGGGGTGGTGATAGGAGGCCCGCTGCCCGAGGCGATGCTCGAGCAGACCGCCAAGCTGGCAGAGCAGGGCCGCGATGCGCGGACGCTGGCGTTTGTGGCGCTGCGGTACCCGGTCGGAGCGGAAGGCGCCCACCTGGCGGACGAGGCCGTCGCTTTGGACTCGCAATTTACGTGGATTTACTACAGCTTGATCAATCCTTATCGGGAAAAGGCTAATCCCATCGCGGATCAATGGTCAGGCAAACTCCAGGCCTGGGACCCCGACAATGCCGTCCCGTATTTGGCGGCCGCCGAGGGGATTCGCTACAAGCGGGGCGACAAATGGCCGCAACCGCAGACATTTGATGCGCTGGCGAACGAAACCGAGTGGCGACTGGCGATGCAGCAGGCCTTCGCCGCTCCGCGCTACGATTCGTACGCGCTGCGCCGTTTCAACCTGGAGCGGTCATGGCTGGTCGAGCGCCATCTGGCCCGCGCCGACGTCCTGCTCTACTCGGTGGCAAGCTATCCCATCCCCAATCTCCTGAACATCCGCAACTACGACACGTTGCTGGTGCAGAAGCTGGGCAAGGATGCGGAGGAGGCCAAGAAACTTCCGGAGGCCCTCAGCGTCTACTGGACCGTTGCACACTTCGGTGAGCGCATGCAACTCTCGGGGATTTCCTTGATCGAGAAACTGATCGCGGCCGCCGTCCAATTCGACGCTTACGACCACTTGGTCCCTCTCCTGCGCCAGATGGACCGCAAGGATGAGGCGGCCACCGTCGACTACGCGCGGGCACAGATGCACCAACAATTGGCAGCCCTCCAGGGAAGGGATCCTCTCGCGCGGAGCAGCAACTACAACTGGGCCGCCTTGATGGTTTATCTGTTCGCGGGCCTGACCGTGATCTTCGGCGTGTTCACGCTGGTTACGGTGGGATACGTCAACGCCAAACGATGGATTCGCCCCGAGGCGACAGGCCGAATCTTTCAGCTCCTGACCGTGGCGGAGAATTACATGCCGATCCTCTTGTTCCTCGCCTGCCTTGGCCTCTACATCAGTTATTACCCGTTCGCCCAGAACTTTCACTATTACCTCACAGCGAGTGGCGACATTCACGATCTCGAGCCGCTCTTTTACAACGTCTACCCCGCGTTCGGATTGAAGCCCGGCCACCAGATCCTTAGCTTCGAGGATCCTTTCCGCCCCTACGCTTTCTACGCCCTTGCCGGGCTGATCCTGGTGATCATCTACGATGTGCTGGTAAAGCGGCAGGGGCCGAAGAAGCCATGATCCGCTCCTGAATTGTAGCGGCGCTCTCCGAGCGCCGAGCGGCGGTCGGAAAGCGCCGCTACAGCCGAACAAATTCTGGGGCTTACCATTGCGCCTGGCGCACCCCTTAGACCGGCCAAGCTGCCACAGCCACCCTCCACTGTCGGCGAAACACTCCGCCCGAGGGTCGTGAACCCTCGGCGCCTCGGTGGACAATTCCCTTTGCACACAATCATTTAGGCGAGGTCACGAACTCGGTGACGTGGGTGCACAGGGCTTTGCCAGGAGCCCGCATGGGCGGCTCTTTGGGAGGCTTATATGATGACCAGCGACAATTCAACCCATATCCGGGATCATGGGAGCATCTTGGCAGGGGTCGAGAAAATGGCTTTAGTTTGGATGGCTCAGCGCATGCCGTGTTGGGTCAATTCCGACCAATTAACCCTTCTGGGATTCGCCGCGATGCTGCTTGCGGGGATTGCTTATTGGATGGCCAACGCGAACCGTTGGGCCCTACTCTTAGTTGTTCTGGCGCTGACCCTCAACTGGTTTGGAGACAGTCTGGACGGCACCCTGGCGCGGGTTCGCAATCGTCAGAGGCCGAGATACGGCTTCTATGTCGATCATGTACTCGACATGGTGGGCACCTTCTTCCTGCTGGGCGGTTTGGCCCTCTCGGGGTACATGAATCCTCTCCTGGCGCTGGCAATGCTCGCGGCCTACTTGACGGCGGCGGCCGAGGAGTTTTTGGCCACGCACGTCCGACGGGTGTTTCACCTCTCTTTCCTGGGGTTTGGTCCTACCGAGCTGCGAATCCTCCTGGCTGTCGGGACCTTGTACCTTCTCTACAAGCCCTGGGTTCACTTGGGGGGCTTGGGGGTGTTCCGATTGTTCGACGTGGGCGGTGTGGTGGCGATTGCGGGGATGGCGGTGAAGCTTGTGGTCTCCGCCGTTCGCAACACCCACGCTCTCTACTTGGCAGAAAGGTTCCCGCAATGAGTGCGAGCCCCAGCGTTGGGCGGCGGGCGTCCGGATGCGGGAAAGAACCTGCGCATTTGCAGCGATGGCTCGCCTTCTGTATGGTGGGTGGACTGGGAATCCTGATCCAACTCGCCACCTTGGCGGCGCTCACCGCGGGAGTAGGGCTGCACTATCTCGTTGCCACCGGACTGGCCGTGGAGATTGCCGTGCTCCACAACTTCGTCTGGCATGAGCGTTGGACTTGGCGAGACCGCGCGGCCCACGATAAGCCCGGCCGGTGGAAGAGGCTTCTGCGTTTTCAAATCGCCAATGGCGCGCTATCCCTTGGAGGAAACCTGGTCCTGATGCAGTTGTTGGCGGGCACGTGTGGAATGAACTACACCGTGGCTGGCATTTTGTCCATAACCCTTTGCTCCATACTTAATTTCCTGGCCAGCGACCGTTTGGTTTTTGCGCGATCCCGTCGTGCCTAAGGCATGGCGATTCCTTTGTGCCACTTGGACAAACACGGGCACCGACAATTTTCCTGTTTCTAAGCCCCACAATTCCTCTCCGCACGAGTTAGCCAGTAAATTCTTCCGTGCTCCGCGTAAGACTTACCTCTGTCATCGCTTCGTGAATGTACAAAGGCGCGACCCACCCTCAACGAATCAGGTGTTTCGGACTGAGTGATTGTTTGGCAGGTTGAGTGCACCATGGTAATTGTCCAGCTTCCCCAACAATTGATTGCCACGCAGGGGAAGCCAGTAAAGCAACATGACTACGCCCGAACCTCTCGCTCCGTGAATGACCGGACGCGGCCCTCATCCCGCGAGTCACAACTCCGTCCGGGTTGTGACGGCGAGCCCCTCACAGAATTCGACTTGGTAGCGCGGCATTTGACTGCCGCGCAATCTGGTGCGACGAAGGCTCAACACGTCACGAGCCGGGAGGACATCGGGACTCAATCCTCACGATACGTGTGTCCACGACGGATGCAGAAATCAATCTCTGAGAACAATTCGTAACCAGGTCGCTGCGCCCCGAAACATTATACGGAGACATAAAAAAATAGAGCACTCATGGGGTGGCAACGCGGTCTTGGCGGCCCCATCACATAAGTCATAAGAAAGGGCAATTCTTTCCTGTCTCGGGCCTTCCCTCACGACCTCTCAGGGTAATAAAGCATTCCATCAACAGCCAAACCTGGACACGAAGAGGTTTGCAGTCCGGTGTAAGTGTGCCGGTTGCCTCGGCGGTCGCGCCGAAGACTGATGCACGTGCCTCTTGGCGGCTCGGAACCAATGCTGAGCCCTAAAAGGAGAAGTGTGTCCAACCAAATTCACCTTGAAAATCCCGGCAAGAGCCGGTGCGCCATGCCCCGTGCCAAACTCTCCCTTTTTGCCTTTTTATTCATTCTATTCTTATGTGTCGCCAAAGAGGCAGTGGCAGTGGGGGCGCCGGTAATCACGAGCACGACGACGGCGAGCGGGACTGTGGGAAGGGCCTTATCGTATCAGATTACGGCGACGAATGCGCCGACCAAATACGGAGCGACGGGATTGCCGGCGGGGTTAACGGTGAATAGCAGGACGGGGTTGATCTCGGGGACCCCCACGGCGGCGGGAACGTCGCCCGTGGCGCTGAGCGCATCCAACCGCCACGGAACGGGGAAAGCCACCTTGACGCTGACAGTCAATCTCACGTCTCCGGTGATCAACAGCGCGACGACTGCCAGCGGGACAGTCGGAAGCGCCTTCTCGTATCAGATCACGGCGACGAATACGCCGAGCAGCTACGGAGCGACGGGATTGCCGGCGGGGTTAACGCTGAACAACGGGACAGGATTGATTTCAGGGACGCCCACGGCGGCAGGAACCTCAACGGTAACGCTGAGCGCGACCAACAGCGGCGGAACCGGCAATGCCACTCTGACGCTGACCATCAGTCTGGCGCCGCCCGTGATCAGCAGCGCGGCGACTGCGAGCGGGACAGTCGGAAGCGCCTTCTCGTATCA
>Ga0074044_10005654_pt1 | contig 10152 bp, 9 predicted proteins | sample BogForMeECP23OM1_FD_94443 | JGI IMG/M metagenome (GOLD analysis project Ga0074044, IMG submission 94443) | Bog forest soil microbial communities from Calvert Island, British Columbia, Canada - Bog Forest MetaG ECP23OM1 | ecosystem: Environmental > Terrestrial > Soil > Wetlands ...
TGGCAAGACCTCAACAACCTCAACTCGCAAGTGCAGGCGGCGTAGCAACTGGATACTCAACTGATCAACTCGTTGCATAGTGATGAAAACTACTTTTCTACCAATTGACCGACACGACCAGTCCAACTAACCACGCTGGTTAGATCGATCGAGGTTCCGTCGGAGAAGGTGCCGGTTGCGGTCAGCCGCAGCGAGGTGGTGCTGGCGATGGTCGGATTTTCGGGGGTAACCGCGATCGACGCCAGCACCGCAGCGGTCACGGTCAGGGTTGTCTGCGCGCTGATCCCGCTCTGTGCGGCGCTGGCGGTGTCCGCGCCGATCGCGGGGAGCGTAGCTGTGATGATTGCATCGCCTGGACCATTTCCGGTCGCCAGACCGCCGCTGGTGATGGACGCGATCGAAGTGGGCGACGAGTCCCAAGCCACCGAGATGGTCAGATCCTGGCTGGTTCCATCGCTGAAAACTCCGGTAGCGGTAAGCTGTTCCGAGGTGCCAATAGGTACCTTCGGATTGACCGGCGTGATCGCGATTGCAATCAGCGCCGCGGCGGTGCCGGTAACTGTCGTAGATCCGTTTACCGACCCTAACGACGCAGTGACCGTCGCGCTTCCTGAACCCTCCGCCGTGGCTTCTCCTTTGATTCCGGCGGTGGTGCCCACCGTGACAACGCTGCTGTCGGACGACTGCCAGTTAACCGCGCTGGTCAGGTCCACGAAGGTTCCGTTGGTGAGCTCTCCGGTCGCGGTGAGTTGGACTTTGGTCCCGGCCGCGATAGATGGGTTGCTTGGGGCGACGACAATCGCTTTCAGATTGTTGGGTCCGGGAGTGGGCGCGCTGCCGCCACCACTACTTCCACCACATCCGGCAGCGACGAAAACGAGAAAGATCAGGGAGGCGAGGAATACTTCGCCCCGACCGAACAGCGATCGAATTGTAGTGTGGACGCGCATCCTTTCGGCAGCCTGCCAGGTTCTAGTCGTAAGAGGATTTCTTCCAGATTCCACGTTGGATCATCAGCGCGATCTGCGGGTCGATGACTTCGCGGCGATATTCCTCGTGCTTCATCGGTTCGCGATTCAAGTACAGGTTCTTCGGGTAGATCGGCTCTTTATATAGAAGCTGGTAAAGCTCGGTGCGTACGTCCTTCAGCCAGTTGTCCCACTGTGCGTTACCGCGGTGGTAGCGCAAGGCTTCGATGTCGATGACGCCCGCCAGGTAAGTCGATGCGCCGCCGTAGTCCTGGCGGCCCACGATTCGGCCACGATAGTCGATGATCAGTGAATGCCCGCCGAAGGTGTCGATGGCCGTCTTGCTGTCGGCATCGAGATAGTAAGTACCCATATTGGGCGCGACCAAGTACATATTGTTGTCGAGCGCTCGCGCGCGGCTCTGAATCTCGAAAAAATCGTTGCCGGTGGCGGGATGCGGATACGAGCCGCGATATACGACCTCGGCGCCATTCAGCGCCAGCGCCCGCGCGTTCTCGGGATACGAACCCTCGTTGGCCATCATGATTCCGAGTCTGCCAATCTCGGTATCCACCACCGGCCAGAAAGCATCGAGAGTCGCGCCGTACTTCTCAACCCACCAGTCGAAAATGTCGTGCGGGCATACAGAATGTTCGACCGGATAGAGAGGTGAAATCTTGTGATGTCTGAGAATGACCTCCCCTTTCGGGTCGATAACGAAGCCGACGTTGAAGAAGCGATCCTTCCAGTCCGGGTGATGCGCCTTGGCCTGCGCGATGATGAATGCGTTCTGTGCGCGTGCGATCGCGCCGAGCGCATCGGTCTCCGGCCCGGGGACGTCAATCGCGCATTCGCGCGCATACTGTACGTGATCGAGGTCGAGTACCTCGTCGGTGTAGCCCTGCAAAGCGCCTTCGGGAATCGCAATCAGGCGCACCGGCAGCTCGAGGCTAGAAAGCCAGGCAGCGGCCTTGACCATGGTACCAAGATGCTCGAGGTTGACGGCAATTTCCTCGCGCCGCCGGATTCCGCGGACCGTGGGAATCAACCCGACCGCAGTGTAAGGCCTGATCATCGGTGCGAAACCTTGGGCAGCTCTGCGAGCGCGGCGGCGATGGCGCGCTCGGGGTATGGGCTGTCGTCGAGCTGCCGGTTCATGTACCGCTCGTACGCCGTCATGTCGAAATGGCCGTGGCCCGAGAGCGTGAAGAAAATTGTCTTTGGCTCACCGGTGCGTCTGCATTCCAGCGCTTCATCTATAGCGGCGCGAATGGCGTGATTGCTTTCCGGCGCAGGAATGATTCCCTCGCTGCGCGCGAATAACATCCCCGCCTCGAAAGTGGCGAGCTGCGGGACGGCGATCGCCTCGACGATCCCTTCGTGGCAGAGCTGCGAGACGAGCGGTGAATCTCCGTGGTAGCGAAGCCCGCCCGCATGAATCGAGGGCGGCACGAAGTTGTGCCCGAGCGTGTACATCAGCATCAGCGGCGTGAGTCCGGACGCATCGCCCGAATCATACGCATAATGACCGCGAGTGAGGGTGGGGCACGATTCCGGCTCGACCGCGACCAGGCGCACCGCGCGGCCGCCGGCCTTGTCGGAAAGGAATGGGAACGCGGTGCCGCCGAAATTCGATCCGCCGCCGCAGCACGCGATGACCACATCGGGATAGTCGCCCGCGTTTTCGAGCTGCTTTTTGGCTTCCAGTCCGATCACGGTCTGATGGAGCAATACATGATTGAGCACCGAGCCGAGCGCGTACTTGGTATCATCGCGCGACGCGGCTTCCTCGACCGCCTCGGAAATCGCGATGCCGAGCGAGCCGGGCGATTCCGGGTCGGTATCGAGAATCCTTCTGCCCGAGCGCGTGTCCGAACTGGGGCTCGCGATCACTTCCGCTCCCCACGTTTCCATCATCGTGCGCCGAAACGGCTTCTGCTCGTAGCTGACGCGGACCATGAAGACGCGCACGTCGATGCCGAACATCTGTCCCGCCATCGCGAGCGCGGAGCCCCATTGTCCGGCGCCGGTTTCGGTCGTGAGGCGGCGAACCCCGGCGAGATGGTTCAGGTAGGCCTGCGGGACGGCGGTGTTGGGCTTGTGAGAGCCGGCGGGACTGACGCCCTCGTACTTATAGTAGATGTGCGCGGGCGTACCGATCGCCTGTTCGAGACGGCGCGCCCGGAACATCGGAGTGGGGCGCCATTGCCGGTAGATCTCGCGCACCGGTTCGGGAATCGGAATCCAGCGCTCGCGCGCGACTTCGTGTTCGATAATCGGGTCGGCGAAGATCGCGGACAGCGCGGCGGGTCCGATGGGCCTGCCATCGGGGCCGAGCGGCGGCGCGGGAGGATTCGGCATGTCGGCGACGACGTTGTACCAGGCCGCCGGAATTTCGGACTCGTCGAGCAGGAACTTTACCTGATCCATCGGGCGGGATAATCGATCGCGCGGCCCGTAGTTTCAAGCCCGGCTATTTTCCGGAATGACGGTGCTCGGCGTATGGCCTCTTAGCGCGCTGTTTTGTACGAGGCTGGCTTCGACAAGCAGCTTGATTGCGGCGTCGAGGCTTACCCAACCCGCGCCCGAGAACAGCAACCAGAGGTAGGCGAGGCCGTAGAGCGGTTCGTCGAGGTTAACGAAGTCGGTGAGACTCGACACTTCCTTCAGTTTCACCGAGAGAACCGCGACCGCCATGTTGATGATCATAGGAATCGAGACGAAGCGCATCCCCAGCCCCGCGATGGTAAGCGCTCCGCCAACAAATTCGGTGTACGCGGATAAAGCGGCGTTGAAGGCGGGATAGGGGATTCCCCAGCCCGCAAAGTTCGCCGTGAAGCCGGCGAGGTCGTGGATCTTCCCCCATCCCGAAGTCATGAAAAAATAGCCGACGAACAGTCGCATCAGCAGCGCTGGAATCCAGGTCAGATTCGAGAGGCGGCGGAATATCTCAGCTATAAGGCGGACAAGCGCTTTCAGATTCATGGTGATGGTCCTCCTCGATCTCGCTCTGAGCCTTAGATGACCTCGCGCCGAAACGGTTACGCGCCGGTTCCAAGAGATTACCCGAGGACAGCCGCCTGGGGGATCTGAAACCTTCGGGCGGCGGCGGCATCCAAATGCCGGCCAGAAAATTCACTAATGAGGGATACCATGAAAGCGAGAAACATTCTGATTGCGAGTACCGCGGCGATGTTGCTGCTGAGCGGCGCCGTAACCGTGCGCGCCGACGAGATGTCCGCCGGCAAGCAGGTGAGCTGCTTCGGCGTCAACAGTTGCAAGGGCCATGGGTCCTGCAAAACGGCCCAGAACGATTGCAAAGGCAAGAACGCCTGCAAGGGCCAGGGCAACATGATGATGTCCGCGGAAGACTGCAACGCGAAAGGCGGCAAAGTCGTCGAGTCGCCGAAGTAGGGTTCTGAGGACGGGCCCCGGTTCAAGTGCCGGGGCCCGGCATCATCGATGATTGATTTCCCGCATCTCGGTCATGGCGTCGGTCTCCGCGCGGAGCATTTTCCGCGGGTACTCGACGGTACCGCGCGCGCGGATTGGTTTGAGGTAATTTCGGAAAACTACATGATTCGGGGCGGGCGTCCGCTCAAGATGCTCGAAAGAGCGCGCGAACTCGCGCCGATTGTGCTGCACGGGGTCTCGATGAACCTCGGCGGCGTGGATCCGTTGCGCGCGGACTACCTTGGCGACCTCGATACTCTTGTCAGGCGCTTCGAGCCCGCCTGGGTTTCCGACCATCTTTGCTGGGGTGCGATTGATGGCCACTATGCGCACGACCTGCTGCCGCTTCCGTTCACCGAGGAAGCCATCATCCACGTGGCAGCGCGCATCCGCGAAGTGCAGGATCGTCTGGGCCGGCGGATGCTGGTCGAAAACGTCTCGAGCTACTTGACCTACGAGCATTCGACGTTGCCCGAGTGGGTGTTTCTTGCAGCAGTCGCGGCGGAGGCCGATTGCGGGATTCTTCTCGACATCAACAACATCTACGTAAGCTCGGTTAACCACGGCTTCAATCCATTGGAGTACCTGCACGGTGTGCCCATCGAGCGCGTCGGCCAGTTCCATCTGGCGGGCCACAGCGATGCCGGCACTCACCTGGTTGATACGCATGATCATCCGGTGGCATTGCCGGTCTGGAATCTCTATCGCGAAGCGGTTCGCCGCTTTGGCCGCGTGTCCAGCTTGATCGAACGCGATGACAACATCCCCGCGTTCGAGGAAGTGGTCGCCGAGGCGGAGCATGCGCGCGCAATCGAAGCGGAGGTGATCGATGTCCGAGCCGTCGCTGCATGAAATTCAGCGGAACTTCTGGCGCGCCATCGGCGGTAATCCGGGCCGGTCCGGTACCGATCCGCAATTTGTCTCGATGGTGGTGGCGGGTCCGAAGCTGGGCCGCGATGAGCGCCTCGCGATCTATCGCGACGCGTACCGGTTGCGTCTGCGCGACGTACTGCGAGAGGACTTTCCCGCGACCGCGAGAACTCTGGGTCCCGATCGATTCGACCGACTGGTTGAAGGATATCTCCACGATTTTCCATCGGAACATCCCTCGGTCCGTCACCTCGGACGGGCGATGGCGGAATTTGTCGCGCGGCGGCAGGATGTGCCCCCTTTTTTAAGTGATCTCGTGCGGCTCGAATGGGCAATGATTAACGTGTTCGACGCGCCCGACAGCGACACGATCGATGCCAGCGATTTACGCGATGTGGCGCCAGACCGTTGGGCGGAACTCGTATTCGTTCCGATTCCCGCGCTGGTCCTGTTGCGCACGGAATACCAGCTCCATGAAGTCTGGGCGGGCACTGCACCGGAAGTCCCACCGCGTTCGCCGGTTTCAATTCGAGGTTGGCGCGATCGCTCCTGGAGTGTCTGCCACGCGGCCGTGGATCTCAGGGAAGCGGATGCCCTGGAGCAGATGATGCGGGGCGAACCATTTGGTGCGATCTGTGAAGCCTTCGGAGATTTGCCCGCAGAAGAGGCGGCTCATGGCGCCACCGCGGCGCTCGCGAGCTGGCTGGCCTGCGGCATCATTCAGCGCGCGACCTGACCGCGGACTTCTAACCTCGAGTGCGGGCGAGAATCGAACGGACCAGTTCCTCAGGAAGGGCGGCCGGCGTGGGCTCGGAATCGATCGCAGTCTTCGCTAATTTGACGGTTTCCAGGTACGAGCGGAGGTATGCGGCGCATCGCGCGCAGCCCGTGAGGTGATCTTCCAGGCGAGCGCGATTGCGCCTGGAGGTTTCGCCGGCCGCATAGTCGCCGAGTGAACTGACGAACTGGCGGCAAGTAATTTTGCCCGCAGACATACTGATCAAGCGGTCGTCGCCGCCTCGGCATTTCCGGTTAGCGAGCCGGCCCTCTGTGCGAGAGCGGTGGCCGCCGCGCGAGAATATGCCGACCGGCCGGCAGTCACGCAGACGAAGTCCTTGGTGAACACCAGGTCGAGGCTCCAGTCGAGGGCGACCCGCGTCTTTTTTTCCAACCTCGGCAGCTTGCTCAAATAGATCGTGCGCCAAAGCCACCAGGCAACGAAGCCCGAAAAGTTGATGCCGAAAATATTGGCTACTCCGGTGCGCCGCCCGATCGCCGCGAGTTGGCCCAACGTCGAGAAGCGAAAGGGTTTCCGCTTGCCGCCGAGAATTGAAGCAACGATGTTGTCCGCCAGGACGCGGCCCTGGCGAAGCGCGTGCTGCGCGGTCGGCGGATGAAATCCGCCGGTCTGCGGGTTGGGGACCAGCGCGCAGTCTCCAAGTGCCCAGACTCCCTCGAATCCTGGAACTTCAAGGTATTCATTAACTTCTATTTTGCCGTTGCGCATCGGCAGCGGAATCATGGCAACGAGCGGATTCGGCGCCGTACCCGCCGTCCAGATGAGGGTGTTGGCGGTAATCTTCTGTCCGGTGGTGAGCTCGACGACGCCGTCATGCACGCCGGTGACCCGGGCTCCGGTAATGATTTCGGCGCCTCGTTTGGCCAGCTTCCGTTGCGCATAGGCGCCAAGCCGCTGGCCCAGTTCGGGCAGGATAAACTGGTCGGGGGTGACGAGAACCGTTCGCACGTACTCAAGGCGCAAATTCGGGTAGAAGCGGATGGCTTCGCGCAGAAAGTCGTTGATGGCGCCCAAGGTCTCGACTCCGGCGAAACCGCCGCCGGCCACGACGAAAGTCAGAAGGGGCTGGCGCTCGCCGACGGCGCATTCGGAGTTAGCCTCTTCGAGATGGGTGATGACCCGGTTACGCAGCTCCACGGCATCGGTCAGGGATTTCATGGTGACCGCGAAGTCCTCGACGCCCGGAAGGCCGAAGAAATTGGTGCACGAACCGAGCGCGACGACCAGATGGTCGTAGGGTAGTTCGTGCGCATGATCGTCGAGGCCGTGCGATACGCGTACGACCTTTCGATCGAGATGGATCGACTGTACGGTTCCGATGAAGGTCTTGGTGCGGTGCAGCAGCTTGCGCAATGGGTTGACGATGGCGCTGAGTTCCAGCTCGCACGCCGCGACTTCGTGCAGCATCGGGGTGAACAGGAAGAAGTTGTCGCGGGTAATCAGGGTGATTTCGACGTCCGTGCGCTTGCCGAGGAGTTTTTCCAGGCGGAATGCGGCATACACGCCGCCGAAACCTCCGCCCAGGATAATTATCTGCTTTGCGGACATGCCACTTGGATGCCGCGGGCGACCAGCGGTTTCGCGCTCGCCCATAAATAGCCAGATAGACTCTTGGCGGATGGACGATTAGGTTTTTGAGCAGACGCTTTATGGCTGATTCGCGCGTCAACACGCCTCCATTTTCCGACGACGTCGCCCTGCGCGCGATTGTCGAGGGCGTCGAATCCGAGACCGGCGAACGGTTTTCCCATTCCCTGGTGCGCCATCTGGCGCTGGCGCTGGATTGCCAATACTCGTTCGTCAGCGAACTCCGTCGCGAGTCTCAGACGTTCCGAACCTTCGCGTTCTGGGGCCGCGGGGAGTTCCTGGACAACTTCGAGGTCCCGATCAAAGGAACCCCGTGCGAGAAGGTTCTGCGCGGCGAGATCGCTCATTATGCGGAAGGCCTCCAGGATCTGTTTCCCGAAGACCGAGGACTCAAGGTTTGGAAAGCTCAGAGCTACTGCGGAGTGCCCCTTCTCGATTCGGCGGGAGTCTGCGTGGGGCATCTCGCGATTGTCGACGACCGGCCGATGCAGGATGGTCCGCGCGGGGTGGCGATCATGCGGATCTTCGCGGCGCGCGCACGAGCCGAACTCGAACGAGTGCGCGTCGCGAGCGCTCAGCGCGAAAGCGAGGAGCGCTATCGCGATCTTTACGAGAACGCGCCGTCCCCGATCGTTTCTTCGACTCCGGACGGGCGGTTCGTGCGATGGAATAACCGTTTTCTTGAGTGGTCGGGCTACACCGCCGAGCAGATGCGGACACTCAGGACGACAGACTTCTGGCCGGCAGCGGCTCCCGATCAGATGGGAATTGCCGAAGTACGCCGGCGATGGCTCAATCGCGAGAACTTCGAGCTCGAGTTCCAGGTTCGGCTTGCGGGCGGACGGATGGTCTGGGTGCGGGGGGCGATTCGGCCACTGTTCGATACTGCGGGAAACGTGGTCATGTCAGAAGGGGTGCTCATCGACATAACCGAGCAGCGGCGGGCCCAGGAGGCATTACGCGTCAGCGAAGACCGGCTCGCGCGCGTACTCGATTCCGCGATGGACGCGATCGTGACTCTCGACGGATCGCGGCGAATCGAGCTGTTCAACGATGCGGCCGAGAAGATTTTCGGATGCGCGGCTGACGCCGCGATCGGGAAATCGATCGATCGGTTTCTGACCGCCGGATTTCGGTCGGCGCTCGAATCCTCGATGCGCGCGGCGGCGAGTGGCGGCCAGCCGCATCCGTATATCTTTGCGCCCGGCGGTTTGTCGGCGCTCCGCGCCGACGGTCGCGAGTTCCCCGTTGAAGCGACAATTTCCCACGTCGAAGTGGCGGGGCGGCCGCTCTTCACGCTGATCTTGCGCGACCTCGACGAGCGCCGTCGCGCAGAAAACGAACTTCACCGGCTCAGCCTGCAGAATGAGTACCTGCAGGAGGAAATCAAGGAAGCGCACAACTTCGAGGAAATCGTCGGCCTCAGCCCCTCCCTGATGTCCGTGCTTGACAAGGTGAAGCTGGTCGCGGCGACCGATTCCTCGGTGTTGATCCTTGGTGAGACGGGCACCGGCAAGGAATTGATCAGCCGTGCCGTGCATTCCAATAGCGCGCGCAAGGACCGTCCGCTAATCAAAGTGAATTGCGCGGCACTCCCGGCCGGACTCATCGAGAGCGAATTGTTCGGTCACGAGAAGGGCTCCTTTACGGGAGCGACGGAAAAGCGGATCGGCAGATTTGAGTTGGCCAATGGCGGGACGATTTTTCTCGATGAAATCGGCGACGTGCCGCCCGAAGTGCAGTCGAAGCTGCTGCGCGTGTTGCAGGAGCACGAATTCGAGCGAATCGGCGGCCATCAGACGATCAAAGTCGATGTGCGCGTGATCGCGGCCACCAATCGGGACCTCGGGCGCGAGGTCGGAGAGGGCCGTTTCAGGCAGGACCTTTACTATCGGCTCAATGTATTTCCGTTGTGGCTGCCTCCCCTGCGCGAGCGGCCCGAGGACATCGGTTTGCTCGTGCAGTATTTCGTGCGGCGCTACGCCACCAAAATAGGGCGCAAGATCACCAGCGTACCGAAGGAGACGGCAGAGCGCCTGGCCGCCTATCCGTGGCCAGGCAACGTGCGCGAGCTGGAAAATGTGATCGAGCGCGGGGTTATTTTGTCTCCCGGTCCCGAGCTTGAAATCGGCCTCGAGGTTCTGGCCCCGACGGCTATTGTCGGGCCTCGATCGAATCCCGATGGCAAGTCCGGTGCGGACACATCGCCAGCGCCAGCAGCCGAATCGCAGCCGTCCGGTTACGATTCGTTGCCGCTAGCGGAAATTGAGCGCGGGCATATCCTGGCGGTACTCAAGCGCACGAATTGGCGAATTGACGGTCCCGGCGGCGCCGCCCGCGCACTTAATCTGAATCCCAGCACGCTGCGGAGCCGCATGAAGAAGCTCGGCATTCAGCGGGGGGCCGACGCCATTTAGCGGATCCGCGAGATATCGCGGGAGATCGTGGAATCTCCGCGAGCACCTCTTCGCGAAA
>Ga0074044_10005655_pt1 | contig 10151 bp, 9 predicted proteins | sample BogForMeECP23OM1_FD_94443 | JGI IMG/M metagenome (GOLD analysis project Ga0074044, IMG submission 94443) | Bog forest soil microbial communities from Calvert Island, British Columbia, Canada - Bog Forest MetaG ECP23OM1 | ecosystem: Environmental > Terrestrial > Soil > Wetlands ...
GAATTCCAGCGGTACCGCCGGCGGAAGATCCAGCGTTTGCTTCGCCACGATATCGCTGCCGAACGTGATGTTGGTCGCGACGTAATTTTCCGGTAGCGGTTGTCCGTAGATGTGCCATCCGGGAGCGATCGCGATGTCGACCGCGACGCCCAACTCGTGTCCGGGCGCAGTCTTGTCGCTCGACAGGGCAATCTTTGCCTGCACGTCTTCGGCGCTTACCGTCGCCGAGGCCTTGCCGCTGACGACGTTGAAGTCCGTCAGCAGAATTCCTGATGCGGTCGGACGGACCTCATAGTTCGCCAGAAAATGTTTGTCCTTGACCGTTCCGTCGGGCGCAAGCACGTAGTCGCCCGGGAACGGTATTCCGTAGAACATGTTGCCCGCGGGCATGTTCTCGTTGAGAATTCCGTACTTCCGAATGACCGCGCTGCCCTGATCGGAAAGCAGCGGATACGCGATGTGGTGGGCGTCGGCGAAGCGTTTGAGCGTCGCCTCGGAATCGTAGCTTATCGAGGCTACTCCCAGTCCCGCTTTCTGCAACTCCGGCAGCGATTCCTGCAGCTCGACGAGCTGCGTGCGGCAGTACGGTCACCAATCGGCGCTGCGCGTAAAGACGAGCAGCATCCCCTTGGGCCCCATCAGATCGTGCAGCGTCCATCGCTTGCCATTCTGATCGGGTAGCGCAAAGTCGGGAACTTTGGCGCCAATCGCAGGCCCGGTTTTGAGATCGGTGTTCTGCAGATCGACGAACCGCTGAAATTCGGCGCGATCGATTTTCTCGCCGCTTCCCATCTTGCGCACAATACCGTTGATTAGCTCTGCATTGTCCATCTGCGTGTCCTTCCGAGTCGCGCCGGATGTGTCCGCAGCGCGAACGGGAACCGTCGCGAAAATTACGATCGCAGCGGCGACCGTCAGAATCCTTATTACACTTCCGGCGTCGCGAATCATCGATCTTCAGCCCGCTTCGTTCGGTCCTATCAAACCAGAATTGCCAGAGATCCTCGTAAAAACAAAAGGCCCGCCCCGTCGACGGGGCGGCCCTTTGGTTTGTCTTTCCGGTTGTTGTCGCTACGGAAGCATCCCGGCCTGGATAACCGTGGGCTCGGCGCTCTTGGGAATCTGCGGTTCCTTCTTGCGCTTCATCGCCTTTTCCAGAATCGGTGCGATACGCTCGACCTTCGCCTTGGCGCGCTTTTCCTCGCGGACCTTGAACTCCGGCAGCACCTTCTCGGCGAACAGGTTAAGCGACGCGCAGATGTCTTCGTGCTTGTTGTTGCCCGCCTGCGAGATGAATACCACCTGGTCGACGCCGGCTTCCTCAAATTCCGCCAAGCGCTTGCGGATCAAATCGGGCGTGCCGATGCATGCGTTGTCGCCGCCCGCGCCAGGGATGTTGATCGGGCTGCTCTTGTAGTTCTGCCAAATATTGGTTTTGCCCGGCTCGTGCCTGCCGAACACGTAATGATGGCCAAGCGCGTACGAGAAGAACTTGAGCCCGTCTTCGCCCATCGCGCGCGCTCGTTCCTGCTCCGGATCGCACATGAAGCCGGTTACGATCGCGATGTTGGGATTGATCGCGTAGCCGATCGGCTCGCACTCGTTTTCGAGCGTCGTGTAGTAGTCGTTGACCCATTGCCGTGCTTCATCGGGCGTGACGAACGCGAATGTCAGCGCGCCGATTCCCAGCTTCGCCGCCAGGTGAATCGTCTCGCGTCGCGAGCACGCGACCCACAGCGGGGGATGGGGCTTCTGCACAGGCTTCGGGACCACGTTGCGCACCGGCATCTTGAAGTACTTGCCCTCGTGCCCGAGGAACGGATCCTCGACGAACATCCGCGCGATCGCCCCGAGCGACTCCTGCCACATCTCGCGCTTGTCCGCGCGTGGAATCAAAAAGCCGCCCAGTTCCGCTTCGGCGGACGACTCGCCGGTCCCGAATTCGACGCGTCCGTTGCTCACCAGGTCGAGCGTAGCGATCCGCTCCGCGACGCGCGCGGGATGGTTGTAGTTCGCGGGCAGCAGCACGATGCCGTGGCCCAGCCGAATCTGCTTGGTGCGCTGGCTGCATGCAGCCAGAAAGATCTCCGGCGCCGACGAATGCGCATACTCTTCGAGGAAGTGGTGCTCCACTTCCCACATGTGGTCGATGCCGAGCTTGTCGGCGAGCTCGACCTGATCGAGCGCATCCTGGAACAGCTTTAGTTCCGCCCCCGGCTTCCACGGACGGGGCAGTTGATGCTCATAAAAGGTGCCGAACTTCATAGGGCTCTCCTTGGGATAAATTCCGGCGCGGCGTCAGGATTTCGCCGGGCCGCGCGCGGCGAACAGGGTCCGCTCGACCATATCGATCACTTCGCCCTTGCGCCGTTCGATCGACGGGGCGTCGAGCATGTTGACGTTCCACAGCCGCTTCACGACCGCTGCGGTGGTGAAGTAGCCGGTGGTGATTGAGTTGAGGCTTTGGACGAAATGAAACGGCTCGATCTCGGGACGAAAAGCGCCTTCGCGCTGCCCCCGGAAAATGAAATTCACCGCGATCGCGTTGAGCGGTGGCAGCCGCCGCTTCATTACCTGCCGTCCCACTCCGCTCTCGTCGGAAAGCTCCTTCCACAAAAGCTTCATCGAGTCGGGGCTGCGCGCAATGAAATCGATCGAGTCGGCGATCGCCTTGCGGATCTGATCGTGAAAGCCGCCGGGGCTCAGCATTATGTTGTGCGCGGCGTCTTCCATCCCGTTGAAAATCCCGTCCAGCACCGCCAGGTAGAGCTGCTGCTTAGAGGGAAAATGATGGAGCAGCGAAGGCGCCTTGATTCCGATGCGCCGTGCGATATCGCGCAGGCTGGTGCCGCGATAGCCGTGATCCGCAAACAGCGCCAGCGCGACCTGGAGTACCCGGTCGCGCGTGTCGATCCCGCGGTTGAGCGGAACGACTTTGGCCGTGCGGGCATTTTTTGAGGCGTGTTTCATTTGCGTCCCTGCCGGTAATGAAAATCGTATCTAACGACTGTTAGGCAGTCAAATGCGCGGCCGGGCCGGCGGCGGCATTCCTTTTTTCGACCCAACCGTAGTAGAAATCGGCTTGGAAAGACCACCCGGGAGGTCACCGCCGATGTCCGAACTGTATTGGAAGCCTGCGCACGAGCTTGCCGCGATGATTCGCCGGCGCGAATTGAAGGCCGCCGAATTGATGGCCGCGACTATCGCGCGCCTCGAAAAGGTCAATCCCAAGGTCAATGCCTTCGTGGCGCTGCGAGCCGACCACGCGATGGATGAAGCCCGCGCCATCGACGAGAAGATCGGACGGCGCGAGGAAGTCGGACCGCTCGCGGGCCTCCCGTTCGGCGTCAAAGACCTCGAAGACGCCGCAGGACTGCCCACCACCTTCGGCTCCAAACCGTTCAAGAACAACATTCCCGCGGCGGACTCCGTACAGGTGTCGCGCCTCAAGGCCGCGGGCGCCATCGTGCTGGGCAAGACCAACGCGCCCGAGTTCGGCTACACCGCCTTCACCAAGAACCTGTTGTTCGGGCCCACGCGAAATCCGTGGAATCTCGAGCGCACGCCCGGCGGCTCGTCGGGAGGCAGCTCGGCCGCGATCTCCAGCGGAATCGTGTCGCTCGCCACCGGCTCCGATGGCGGAGGCTCGGTGCGCATACCCGCCTGTTACGTCGGATGTTTCGGGATCAAGTCCTCCAATGGCCGAATTCCCAGCGAAGCGACACTCAAGATGCTCCAATGGAACGACACCTCGGTGCTCGGTCCGCTGACCCGCACAGTGCGCGATGCGGCCACGTACCTGGACGCGGTGGTCGGCTACCATCCGGCTGATCCCAACTCGCTGCCGCATCCGGGCATTTCTTACGCCGCGATGCTCGATCGGCTGCCGAAGAAACTGCGCATCGCGTTTCATCCCGACTTCGGCGCCATCGTGCAGACCGACGTGGCGCGCGAAGTTGCGAAGGCCGTCGACGTCTTCAAGGGCCTCGGTCACGAGGTGACGGTGATCGAGGATCGCGTTCCCGACGTCGGCCGCGATTGGCAGCGGCTCGGCGGCACGCAAGGCTACGCGATGTTACAGGACATGGTCGAAGAGCATCGCGAAGACTTCGGCCGTGGTTACCTCGCCGGATTGGAAGCGGCCGCTCGAATCACCTGGAAGCACTACGGCGCCGCGTATCGCCATCGCCAGGAGCTGAACGAATGGTGCCAGCGCATCTTCGAACGCTACGATCTGCTGCTGACGCCCACGCTGCCCACCGAGGCGTTTCCGGCCAAGGGCCCGATGCCCCGTGAGATCAACGGCAAGCCGTTGCGCGATCCGATGGACGCGGTCGCGTTCACGTTCCCGTTCAACATGAGCGGGCATCCCGCGGCTTCGGTTCGCGCGGGCTTGACTGATGCGGGCTTGCCGGCCGGATTGCAGATCGTAGCCGAGCGTTATCGCGAAGACTTGGTCTTGCAGGCCTCGTACGCATACGAGCAAGCACGCCCCTGGAACAACAAGTGGCCTGAAATTTAGGTTTCCTGATTCCCTCGCCCGCTCAGTTGCGGGAGAGGGCAAGCGGTGCGGCTCTGGCGTCTTTTTTGCCAGAGGCGTAACGCGCGGGTGAAGGTGCCGCGAAGACACTGCACCGCTGAAGGAACTCAGAAACACAGGCTAGAAGCCTGTGCCACCTAAAGGGTGCTGGCTTCAGTGGCACAGGCTTCCAGCCTGTGTGGCTTTTCCGCTCGCTACGCGAACTGCTTCCTTGCGACCGCGAACCCACGCTGGGTCACTTCGAGCGTCTGCCTGACGTCATCTTCCGGATGCGCGGACGAGATGAACCAGTTGTGCCGTGGCGTTTAACGTCACTGAAGACTCACTGAAGTTTGCAATCACGGACCTCTTCCGGCCCCTCTCCAGGATTAGGAATTTCCAGATCAAACCGGGCAACCAGAATTCCCCAGTGCGGAGTCTCGCGGACGAAATACTCCTGACCAGGCTGTACATCGATCTCAACCTGAGAAGTCCTCTCGGAGTAGACGTTGCATCTTATGGTACCCGGGTCGACAACGAACGCATGATAGCCGCCAGGCCCAAGGGCTATGGAATGGTCGCCGCAGTTCACTGCTGGCACGACGGCAGCGCCGAAGGAGGAGTAGGGGCGGTAAACGTACACGACGCTTTGCTGCTGAGTGAGTGCAGGCTTCTGAAAGGCAGGCCCTTCAACGGCGCATCCCGCGAGGAAGATCGCGGCAAGGGCCGCAAGAACTCTTACGCACAACCGTCTCATGTTTGGCGGTGCTCCGGGAGAGCAGAGTACACTCGCAGCCCGATCGGGGCGAGATCACTAGAGAGCCGTAACGCGCGGGTGAGGGTGCTGCGTACCCGCTGCACCGCTGAACGAACCCGGAACCACAGGCTAGAAGCCTGTGCCACCCGGAGATTGCTGGCTTCAGTGGCACAGGCTTCCAGCCTGCGTGGTTTTCCGCTCGTTACGCGAACTGTTTTTTTACCGCCGCAAAGGCGTGCTGGGTCACTTCGAGCGTCTGCCTGACGTCATCTTCCGTGTGTGCGGCCGAGATGAACCAGTTGTGGCGCGGCGCGAGATAGACGCCGTTGCGCGAACACTCGCCGGCGAAGACCTTCATGCGGTCGTGGCGGCCGAGGTCGTCCTTGAAGCTCATGTACGGCATCGCGGACGGTCCGGAATACGTCACGTCGAATCTCGTGGCGCGCGCCTGCGCGAGCAGTCCGTCACGCAGTTTCTCGCCGATTATTCGCATCTTCTCTATTCCGCTCGTCGCTTGCAGCTCCTTGAGGCACGCCAGCGCCGCCGCCATCGGCACCGCGCTGGTGAAGTACGAACCGGTAAAGAAGACTTCCTGCGCGGCTTGCTTCAGGCTGTCGCGCCCCAGGCATGCCGACAACGGATAGCCGTTCGCGATCGCCTTGCAGTAAGTGGTCAGGTCCGGGCGCACGCCGAACAGCTCGCCCGATCCGCCCAGGTGCAGGCGGAACCCGGCCCGGACGTCATCGAGGATGAACACGATCCCGTTGCGATCGCACAGGTCGCGTACGCCCGACAGAAACCCTTCGACGGGAAGCTCGGAGTCGTGACCGGCATCGTGCTTGAACGGCGACAGGATGATGCCCGCGATCTCGCCCTCGTTCTCGTCGACGATATTGCGCAAGCTTTCGAGATCGTTGAACTGGAAAAAGAGAATATTGGCGCGATCTTCCGGAGTCACTCCGCCCGGCGCCGGCGTGCACCACGCATGCGTACCGTGATACGCGCCCGCGCACATCGCGATTTTCCTTCGCCCGGTTGCATGCCGCGCGACCTCGGTCGCCCAGGTGCAAACATCGGATCCGTTCTTCGCGAACACGGTCCAATCGGCGCACGGGGTAATCGATACGAGATATTCCGCAAGCTCGACCCACAGAGGGCTCGGAGCGTTGAAGCAGTTGCCCAACTCCGATTGGCGCCGCGCGGCTTCCTCTACCTTGGGATGGCGATGGCCGAGCACGATGGGCCCGTAGGAGCACATGTAGTCGATGTATTCATTGCCGTCGACGTCCCAGACGTGGGAGCCTTCGCCGCGCGCAAAGAACGAGGGAAACGCGCCCTTGGTCAGCACGATCGGATTCTGATGCCCATGGATGCCGCCGGGCACTACTTTGCGCGCGCGCTCCATGAGTGCATTGCTCTGGTCGAATGTATAGGGCTTCACTGAAAGCTCCTTCCCGGCGCAACTGCGCCGCCGCGTCGAGAATCCTACGCGGAAACGCGCAAGGCAAGCGCGTGGCTATAGGACACAGACTGAAGCCCGTGCCACTGAATTCCAAGTCTGCGGTGGCACGGGCTTTAGCCTGTGGTCTCTTCACGAAAGTAGAAGGAGACAGTGGTACGAATCAGTGGCGATAGGTCGTGGTCGTGGTTGAACCGGGCCGAATGGCGCCGATGCGCGCCAGTTCTTCACGCAGCTTCGCGCGCGACAGCGGCTTGGACAGCACCGCGGAGGCGCCCAATTCGTAGCTCTGCGCGATGTCCCGATCGTACAGCGAGCTGGTGATTACGAACACGGGAATGTTGCCGCATACTTCGTTGCCGCGCACCGCCGCCAGCACCGAGAATCCGCCGTTGTCAGGCAGCCGGAGATCGACAAAGAACAGGTCCGGACGATCGAACTCCGTGAACCGCGGGATCATTTCCAGCGCTTCCTCCGCGCTCTGCGCATGCAGCATCTCGATCGAGTCGCCGAGCACCTGGCGCATCACGGTCAGCGCGATAAACACGTGATCGGGATTGTCTTCGACCAGGAAAATCCGGACGCACTGATCAGGCGTGATGGGACCTCTTTCGTCGTTCTCCATGGCTCCTCTATTAGACGGCGCGCCATCGGAGTTACTTCACTGTCATCCAAAACTCCAGCCCCCACAGCGTAAATTCCGATCGGATGGTGTCGGCTGCGGGGCGCAAATGCCAAATTAGGTGGGCGGCTAGGATGGAGTAGTTGTGTTTACGGACTGCTATCTGGTCAAATTTAGCTTCTAACTACATGCTCCGATCAGCGAAAAATATTTATCCCGGCGAGCTTTTTGGCGGCTCGCGTTGGTCTCGATTGATGGTGGACGACGGTTTGAAGGCTGATGAGGGCGTGGTCTGGGATGATACAATCCGCCGACGGCTGCCCCGCGCGGGCATATGAACCGATGCCTTAGCAGCCAGTCACGGGGGTCCAAACAGCGCGGGAGAAAAGAGCACGAGTGACATTGCTGGCACGCATCGTTGAGTCGAAGCTGTTCAAGCATCCGCTATTGAGAAAATACACGGCGCTGGTCCACGAGGACCTCGCCGCGACCTACAGCCGCGACATCCAGAAATGGTTGCTGGTCGCGCCGATCATCGGTGTCACGAGCGGATTGCTCATCACCGGAATCACCGTGCTGATTCTCAATACGATCTGGGCGGCGGTCCTGCCCGCATACATGCGCAATCACTGGATGATTCTGGCGGGATTGGTAGTTGGCTTTCTACTCACTGGGCTTATCATGCAGTTTTGCACGCCCGACCCCAACGAGCATTCGACCGAGGAGATCATCAGGTCGTACCACGAGCATCAGGGCGACATCGACATGCGCCCGTTCTGGTGGAAGCTGCTGGCGGCGGTCACGACGGTGGCTTCCGGCGGAAGCGCGGCGATGGAAGGTCCCAGCATCTACGGCGGCGGCGCGATTGGATCGTGGCTATGGACCAGGCTGCGCCGTTTCGGACTCGAGCCGCGCGACCGGCGGATCATGCTGATCAGCGGCGCAGGCGCTGGCATGGCCGCGGTATTTCGCGCGCCGCTGACCGGCCTCGTCTTCGCGCTCGAGATGCCTTACAAAGACGACCTCGCGCACGAAGCTTTGCTGCCGTCGCTTATCGCCTCGGTGGTTTCGTATGCCACGCTCGTGTCGATTCTGGGTACCGAGCCCTTGTTCAACTTCGTCGGCAGCAACTCATTCGCGGCGATCGATCTGTTCTGGTCCGCGATCCTCGGCCTCGTAATCGGCTTCGTCGCGCTCGTTTTCGACATCACGTTTCGCCGGGTGCGCACTTTTTTCATCGCGATGCGCGCGCCGCACGCGCTGAAACTGGTCATCGGTGGACTCGGGACGGCGCTATGCGGCCTCCTCTTCGTCAGCATCTACCACATCGGCCTGATTCCGATAGGCCCCAACTATGAAGCGGTGCGCGCGGTCCTGGTCTCATCGTATCCGTCCCGGGTGCTGATCGTTTTCGCGATCTTGAAAATGGCGGCCACGATTTTCTCGCTCGGATCGGGGGGCGTAAGCGCCGCGTTCGTGCCGCTGGTGCTGGCGGGCGGATGCATCGGCAGCGCGTTCGGGCAGTCCGTCGTCCATACCAGTACTGTCGATCTGTATGCCGCGGTCGGGATGGCCGCATTCATAGCGGGCGGATACAAGACGCCGCTCACCGCGGTGGTGTTCATCGCGGAGACCACCGGAGGCCATTCGTTCATTATCCCGAGCCTCATCGGCGCCGCGGTCGCCTATGCGATTTCGGGCGAAGCGTCGATATCGGGCGATCAGCATCTGCACGAAGTCGCGAAGATCGCCGGCCTCACCAATATCCGCGTGCGCGACGTAATGGAGAAGCACGTCATCTCGGTGCAGGCTGGCGCTACACTCAGCGACTTCGCGCGCAGCGTAGCGGCGCATCACCAGCACTCGATCTTTCCGGTGCGCGACGACCGCAGAACCATCGGGCTCGTTTCAGTCTCCGCGTTGGGGCGGGTTGCGCCGGAAAAGTGGGATGAGACAACGGTCGATGCGATCGCCGATCAAGAAGTGACGCGTGTCGCTGAGGATTGCGACTTGATGGAGGCCCTGCGGCTGTTGGTCCGTGAGAAAGCCGATCAAATGCTGCTGGTCACGGACGCGGATGGCGCTCTAGTGGGGATAGTGACGAAGACCGATATTCTCCGCGCGGTGGGCAATGGCCGCGATGCTTACGGAGCCGATCCGCAGCGCATAGTGCGCCATCTGACGTAGCCGGCCATGGGCCGCCGTGGGACCCAGATAGCACGATGCTGGCACATCAAAGATCTGGGGATGGGTATCGGCGATATCGCTCAGGTGAACCGCCTCGAAGACCTCGGTGGCGGTCCTTGATTCGTCGCCATCATCGGCGTCGACCATCAGCAGGACGCCGCCGTCTTCGATCTCATCTTGGTAATGTCTCGCCTGGTCTTCGGTAAACCCTGCGCCGACCAGTACCTCCGCGATTCCCCCGATGGGCCCGTCGCCTTCCGTCAGCGCGGTCATCAGAGGGCCTGCCGAAATGACGACCCCGATCCCTGGAATTGCGACGCTTCCCGAAATCTGCTGCCTGGTGAAGCCGGCGACTTTCAGCTGGTTGAGGGCAGACGATACCCGCCGCTGCTCGTCTGCGATGCCTACAATTTCTTTGGTCATAAATACTGTCCCACGCAGAGCTAAAGCCGCCTTACTTACGGGAGCAACAGGCATGCCGAAAGCTTGATTTTGGCGGGAGTCCGCAAATCGGGCAGTTTTCGGTTCGAAATGGAAAGTTTTTACAATTGTATGACAAAAAGATGACGGACAAAAGGGGAAAATACCTACATTTTGGCGGATCACC